>Ga0302324_100008087_pt1 | contig 22233 bp, 18 predicted proteins | sample Palsa_T0_1_FD_201949 | JGI IMG/M metagenome (GOLD analysis project Ga0302324, IMG submission 201949) | Peat permafrost microbial communities from Stordalen Mire near Abisko, Sweden - Palsa_T0_1 | ecosystem: Environmental > Terrestrial > Soil > Palsa > Peat permafrost | place: Sweden: Abisko...
AATGACTTTGGTAATTTCCATATCCTTTCATTGCAACACATGTGGGGCCGGCAATCATGCCTGCAAGCCGGCTTTCTAGCGAGCGCTTCGCAGGCGAAAGCGCCTCGCCACGGGGTGAGGTGATCGACCCATTTGGCGCATCTTGTGTTGGGAGGAGCGTTTGATTTGGTGTTTTGAAAAAACGAAGCCAGCAGGGCGGGACCGGGGGCTGGACTTGGATCTTTGACATTTGGGACCTCTCGTAATCGGGATAGCACGGGCGGGTGGGGTGCGACGGGAGGATTTTCGGAGGTTGTTGAGGGGGTGGAGCAGATGGGTCAGGAACAACGGTGATCGTTCGAGATCAGACCCGGGGGTCACAACGTGTGGGGCGGGCAATCCGGCCCGCAGCCGCCTTTTCAGGCGGCTATTTTTGGTGGGCGCTTGGCAGGCGGAAGCGCCTGCCCACTAAGATGTGAGTACGGCTTTGCCGAGGACTTTGCGATTCGCCAAGTCGCGGAGCGCGGAGGGTGCTGCGTCCAGCGGGTAGCACTTGGGTTTCGGCGGCTGCACTAACCCGGCTAAGGCACGCTGAGCCTCGGCCAAATAGTCCGGATGCGCCGCGGCGTACGGTCCCCAGAGCGCGCCCACGATGGCAATATCCTTGATCAGGATGCGATTCGCCGCGATAGTCGGGATTCTCCCGCTGGCGAAACCGATCACCAGCAAGCGTCCGCCCGGCGCGATGCATTTGGTGGACAGATCGAAAATATCGCCGCCCACCGGATCGTAGATCACATCGGCGCCGCGGCCGCCGGTGAGCTGCTTCACTTGATCCACCCAGGTGCCGTCACCGTAATCGATCACGTGCTCCGCGCCCAGCGACCGCGCGAAATCCAGCTTCGCGCGGCTCCCGGCAGTAGCGATCACGTGCGCTCCCCACGCACGGCCCAGTTGGATGGCCGACATCCCTACCCCGCTCGCGCCGGCATGCACCAGCAGCCACTCGCCACTCTGCAGCGCCGCGCGTTTCTGCAAGGCGAAGTAGGACGTGTGATAAACGATTGGGAAGGCCGCCGCCTGCGGAAAATCCATGGCCTCGGGAATCGCGAATGTCATGCCCGTTTGACCGATGGAATATTCCGCCATCGCGCCGCCACGGGTTATGGAAAGCACGCGCTGGCCGGCTCTGAATCCGGCCACATCCGGGCCAACCGCGTCCACAACACCCGCCACCTCGGCGCCCGGGGAGAATGGAAAGGGCGGTTTGATCTGATATTTGCCCTGGACTTGAAGAATGTCGAAAAAATTCAGCCCCACCGCATGATTGCGTATGCGTACCTCGCGCGGCCCAGGCTCGGGTTTCGCGATTTCCTCGAACGACATGCTCTCCGGTTCGCCCCATGCGTGCACACGCCAGGCTTTCATGGTCTGCAGGTCCTCGCTTTCGGTCCCAATTCCGCGGGTAACATCCGGTACGCCCCTTCCGCCCATTCGCACAACAGCGGACGCGTGCCGCGCGGATCGATGATCTCTTCGATTCCAAACGCCTCCGCGGTTCTGAGCGGCGAGCGGAAGCGATGCAGCCTTTCTTCGATGGCCAGGCGGTGCGCGGCGGGATCCGGCGACGCTTCGATTTCGCGTTTGTAGGCCGCTTGCACGCCACCCTCAATGGGCAGCGATCCCCAATCACCCGAGGGCCAGGCATAACGCAAGTTGAGCGCCTGCGCATTGCCGTGGCCCGCACCCGCCACTCCATAGCAGCGGCGGATGAGAATAGAAATCCAGGGCATGCTGGCCTGGTACACGGCGACTAGCGCACGCGCTCCGGCGCGGACCGTGCCCGCGCGCTCGGCCGCGCTGCCAATGAGAAATCCCGGATTGTCCACGAAGTTCACAATCGGAATGTGGAAGGTGTCGCAAATGTCGACCAAGCGAATCATCTTATCGCACGCGGGACCATTGGGCGCGCCGCCGCCGTGGCGCGGATCGTTGGCGATGACGCCCACCGGATAGCCGTTCAATCGCGCGAGCCCGGATATCAATGGACGGCCATAATAATGTCCGATCTCGAAAAAGGAATCGCGATCAAAGACTGCCGTAAGAATCCGCCGTGCATCGTAGGCGCGCCGCCGGTCGCGCGGGATGATGGAGATCAATTCCTCTGCGCGGCGTTTCGGATCGTCTTGGGAAACCGCGCGCGCCGGAACTTGCCAGACACTCGAGGGCAAGTACGAAAGGAAGCGACGAATGGCCTGAAACGCCTCTTCTTCGCTGGCCACCTCGTTATCCACGGCGCCGCTGCCGCGCGCGTGGATCGCGTAACCCCCGAGTTCCTCCTTGGAGACTTTTTCACCGACGCCTCGCTCCACAACCGGCGGGCCAGCGACAAAAAGCTGGCTGGATCCTCGCACCATCAGCGAGAAGTGCGACGTGACCACGCGCACCGCACCGAGTCCGGCCACCGGGCCGAGACACGCGCCGACCACCGGGACTTCGCCGAGCAGCGCGGTGATAGTGTCCCAAGCCGGATTCGCCGGAACGTAGGTGCGCCCCAGCTGTTCGATGGTTTTGACGCTGCCGCCGCCACCGGTGCCGTCCACCAGGCGAACCATTGGGATGCGCAAGCCGCGCGCGAGCTTTTCGCCGTGCCCCATTTTGTCGCCGATGGCTCCGTCGTGCGCGCCGCCACGCACTGTGAAGTCATCACCGCCCACCACGACCTGGCGACCGCCGATTTTTCCAGTTCCTGTGACAAAATTCGACGGAGTGAAAGAACTGAGTTGTCCGCTGTCGTCATAGACAGCTTTCCCCGCAAGTGCTCCGATTTCGTGGAATGAATCTGGATCCAGAAGGCTCGCGATTCGTTCTCGAACCGTGAGGCGTCCAGCTTTATGTTGCCGCTCAACGTTAGCTGCGCCGCCCATCTCGCGCGCAATGGCTTCGCGCCGCCGAATCTCATCGATTTCCGGTTGCCAGCTCACTCCGTCACATTGTGGCACAGGCATTCTCGTCCGTGGAAAGTGCTTTCAGTAGTTGCATAATGTAACTAGTCGCGTAAAAATAAAGAGATGCCTAGTCTTACCATCCGGAAGATCCCTGAAGAGGTCCTAAAAAAGATGCGCCGCGCCGCAAAGGAACAACGCCGGTCACTCAACTCGCAGGCCCTGGAATGGCTGGAGCAGAGTGCAAATCAATGGCGGCGCGAAACCGACCTTCACGACTTGCTGGAGTCAGTCCGGACAACGCGCGAATCCATTGGCCGGAAGCAGGGCCGGGGAACCGGCAGCGTGGAGTTGGTCCGCGCAATGAGGCGGCGTGGCTCTTGAGGGACAATTCGTCGTTGATACGAACGTGATCCTGAAATTGTTAGCTTGAGCATTTCCTTCGTTACTGCCGATGCAAGTTTGGGTAACAATATAGTTGACAAATCAGGATGGTCAATCCCCTGTTCTACCGGGCACCCGAAGCAAAGAAGCCGATTACATTCAGAAGCGGCAATAGCACTAGCAAGGGAACTCGTTTTCGCGAAACCGCCGCGATTCCCACGGCTACGGGATAAGTTATGACGGACCAGAAAAACAAATATGCTTGGGGTGTTGGGCCACCATCAAAGGCCATTCCAGATAGCATTGCGAATGGCAGCCACGGCACGAGCAGCACGAACCAGACAATCAGGAAGCCTTTGATATTGCGCTGCTTCCGCGCGGCCCAATACTCTTCGGATTCGTCCATGCGAACTTTAATAACTAGTTCTTAGGCTTTTCTTGAAGGCTTCTTCCGTTCCCTCGCGCGTTTCCACTTCGCCTCTTCCTTCAGCAAGTTTTCTTTGGATACACTCAGAACTTTAGTGAGAGCGTTGCTCATTCGTTCGGCTTCAGTGTTGCCGGGTACGTGTGGAGCAGGTAATGGTTTCATTCTAAGTAACTACCTTCCTACGAGGTCCATACCTTGATGGGCTAGCTCCGCCAGTGAAGATTGCCTTTGGTCGATTTCGTTAGGACCGCGCTACCAAGTACGCCCGGCAGTTTGCGGGATCGGCGAAGTACAGAATCGCTCCTTGAAGTGTCTTGGGTTCGGCGGCTTCCATACTTAAATCTTACGCGGGATTGCTTGATTTGTCAGCTATATTGTTACCCAAGTTTGGGCCGAAAGCTATCTTCACGCTCGCGAACCCAATACTACTTAGGGACCTCCCACGATAGTGCGGCGTGGGGCTTCGCCGCGATCAGCGACTTGGTGCAACCGAAGCTGCGTTCGCGGAGGATTTCGCCGTCCGGGAAGAGAGTTGCAAGTTCGGATGCGGAGAGCAATCGGATGTCGTCGATAAAATGTTGAATGTAAAAATCGCGGCGGTCGGGGCTGGGGCGTTCCACCCAATCCCAGACCGTCCAGTTGGTCACCCAGATTTTCTGGATGTTTCGCGGAAGCCAGTGAACGATCGGCGTCAGCAGGTGCGGCTCTAGGGGAAACCAGCGGTTCGGCGTTTGCACCCAGTACTGTTTGCCTACGCGGCGAACTTCGTCGGCGAAACGGCGCTGTTGGGAGGGTGCGCCGACGTGCTCGATCACTGAATTGCTAAAAACAATTTCGAAGGATTGATCGGCGAACGGCAATTGGCAGCCGTCGCCGGTGACGAATGTAAATCCGGCTTCGCCGCGCTCTTGTCCGCGCGGCATGTTCAGTAGGGTTACACGAGGTCGAACGCCGGCGAGCAGCCAATTTGCCGGAGTACCGCCTACGTCGAGAATGCGGGTGTCCGAAGTTACACGAAAGCTCCCGATAAAATCCTGCATGCGGCGCGCTCGAAAGCGGCGCATGACGTCGGCGAGCAGGGTACGGAGGTTCACTCGATTCACCAGGAGTTGGCAGTCGGAAGCGCCTGCCCCACTTGGATTTTAGCCCTTGGCTTTCTTGACCTCTTCGACCAAAGCTGGAACGATCTCGAACAGGTCACCCACGATTCCGTAATCGGCCACTTCGAAGATGGGCGCGTTGGCGTCTTTGTTGATAGCGACGATGGTCTTGGCGCCTTTCATGCCCACCAAGTGCTGGATGGCGCCGGAAATTCCAATGGCCATATAAACTTTGGGCGATACGGTTTGGCCGGAGCTACCCACCTGGCGCTCCATCGGCAGCCAACCGCTGTCGCAGATGGGCCGCGAAGCCGCGAGCTCGGCGCCCAGAGCTTTGGCCAGCTCCTCGACGATCGGGATGTTTTCCTTTTCCTTGATGCCCCGCCCCACCGATACGATGATGTCGGCCGCCGTTAAATCCACCGCGCGCGCGGATTCGCGGAAAGCTTCCAATGGTTTCGCGCGAATCGCGGCGGCGTTTAGAGACGGGGCGAAGCTTTCCACCGGCGCGGAACCTTCTTCCAGCTGATCGGCGCGAAACGCACCCGCTTGAATAGACGCGAAATGCGGCGCGGGTCCGCCCGGCTTCACATCCGCATTCAGCTTCCCTTGAAAAAGCTGGCGCACAAAAACCGGCGCGCCCGATTCCACTCGAAATCCGATCGCGTCACTAATGAGTACCTGCCCAAACCGGGTAGCGAGTTTGGGCGCGAAGTCGCGCACCTGATAGGTGTGGGGGAAAAGCACCAGCGACGGATTCGTCTGCCGGATCAATTGCTCTACTGCGGCCGTGTATCCATCGGCCGTGTAGGACGCGAGCAAATCGTGACTGACAGCGTAGACCTTCTCCAATTTCTTCTGGGCAAGCTCGCCGGCGAGTGTCTCAATTCCCTGCCCCACAACCGCCGCGGATACCGTCTCGCCCGATTGGGCCGCGAGTTGCTGGCCGGCTGCCAGAGTCTCCCACGACATGCGATTCCAGGCGCCGCCACGTTGCTCCACGATCACCAGAACGCCGCTCATATCACACGCACCTCGAATTTGAGCTTCTCCACCAGTTTGGCCGCAGCCTCCCGAGCGTTGCCCTCCAGGATCTGCGTCCGCTTGGTTCGCGGCGGGGCGTAGACGCGTTCGATCAGGGCGGTTGCCACCGGCGAAACGCCCAGGTCGGCCGCGGTTTGGCGCTTGATCTCTTTGGTCTTGGCTTTCTTGATGCCCATCAGCGTCGCGTAGCGCAGTTTATTGATGCCGGATTGAATGGTGAGTACGGCCGGGAGCGGCATTTCCACTTGCTGGAACCAGCCGTCTTCCAGTTCGCGCTTCACACGGATGCCGCCATCCGTTTTCTCCACCGCCATGATGATGGTTCCGTGCGGTAGTCCCAGCACCTCAGCCAGAACCACACCGGTCTGTCCGTAACCCAAGTCGTCCGATTGCAATCCGGTGAGAATCAGGTCGGGCTGCTCGGGCTTTAGGGCGGCGGCCAGCAGTTTCGCTACGCCCAGCGTGTCGAACGAAGTCAGATTTTCTTCTTCGATGTGGATGGCGCGGTCGGCGCCCTTGGCCAGAGCCTCGCGGATGGTTTGCGAAGCGCGAGTGGGTCCGGCGCACAATGCCACCACTTCGCCTCCGTGCTTCTCCTTCAACTGCAGAGCCTCTTCCAGCGCGTACGCGTCCGGCTCGTTAATTTCGAAGCTCAGATCGTTCTCTTGAATCCAGCGCCCATTCGAGTCGATGCGGAGCTGGGAATCGCGAACGGGAACCTGCTTAATGGAGACGATTATTTTCATGCGAATCTCTTGAAGATGAGGCACCCATTGGTGCCGCCAAACCCAAACGAATTCGAGAGCGCGTAGTCGATTTTCATGGACCGCGCGTGATTCGGAATATAGTCGAGATCGCACTCCGGATCCGGGAATTCGTAATTGATAGTCGGCGGCGCCACCTGATCGCGCAGCGCGAGCACCGTGATGCCGGCCTCCAATCCGCCCGCACCGCCCAGCAAATGACCGGTCATGGATTTGGTGGAGCTTACGGCCAGTTTGTAGGCATGCTCGCAAAATGCGCGTTTGAGAGCGAGCGTCTCAATTTTGTCGCCGAGATCGGTGGATGTGCCGTGCGCGTTGACATAATCGATTTGATTCGGCTGAATACCGGCATCCTTCAAAGCATTGCGCATGACACGGAATGCGCCATCGCCGTCTTCGGAGGGGCTGGTGATATGATGCGCATCGCCGCTCATGCCATATCCGACGATCTCGGCCAAAATGGTTGCGCCCCGGCGCTGGGCCAGTTCCAGCTCTTCCAGGATCAGCATGCCCGCGCCTTCGCCCACCACGAAACCGTCGCGCTGGGCATCCCAGGGCCGCGAGGCTTTTTCGGGCTCATCGTTGCGATGAGATAACGCGCGCATGGCGGCAAATCCCCCCACGCTCATGGGGGTGATGGCGGCCTCGGCGCCACCGCAGATCATGGCGTCCGCATCCCCGCGCTGGATGATCTTGAAAGAGTCGCCGATGGAGTGCGCGCTGGAGGTGCAGGCCGTGGCGGTGGCCGAATTGGGGCCTTTAGCGCCGGTACGGATCGAAACATAACCTGACGCCAAATTTATTATGGTGGCTGGAATAAAAAATGGGGAAATGCGGCTGGGCCCTTTTTCGAGCAGTATCTTGTGCTCGCGCTCGATCACTTCGAATCCGCCGATTCCGCTGCCGATGTAGACTCCCACCCGCTCCGCGTTGTGCGCATCCACTTCGAACCCGGATTGAGCGAGCGCGAATTCACTGGCCGCTATGCCGAGTTGAATGAAGCGGCCCATCTTCTTGATCTCTTTTTTCTCGATATACAGGCTGGGATCGAAATTCTTGATCTCGCCGGCGATGCGGCAACTGAACGCCGAAGGATCAAAATGTTCGATGCGGGAAATACCGGGCCGCCCCGCCCGGAGGGCCTGCCAGCTCTCCTCGGTGCCAATGCCGAGCGGGCTCACTAGGCCGACTCCCGTCACGACTACTCTGCGCGGTTCCAAGCCGCCTACTTTTTCTTCTTGTTCTCGATGTAGTCGATGGCGTCTTTTACGGTGGCGATCTTCTCGGCGTCTTCGTCGGGAATGTCGATATCGAAGGCCTCTTCAAACGCCATCACCAGCTCGACGATATCCAGCGAGTCCGCGCCGAGATCATCCACGAAGGAAGCCGTGTTATCCACCTGGCTCTCGTCTACCCCCAACTGCTCGACGATGATCTGCTTCACTCTTTGTTCAACCGACATGAATCCTCCCAAACTGTCTGCAAACTCATTGATTCTAGCGATGATGGCGATTGGCCGCAACTGCGCCTCGTCAGCCAGCCCTCGAAGGCCTTCCAATTCTACATTCTCCTAGTGGTTAGAATCAGATCGTGCGGCCCGGATTCTTCATCTTAGCAGCAGTGCTGTGTCTCAAGCCCGCCGGGCTGGCCGCCGAAGACGCTCGGCTGAATCAGACTCTAGCGGCGGTGGCCCAGGAGGCCGCGACGTTCTGGCACTCGGCTCCCGACTACATGGCTCGCGAGGTGTTGAGCCAGAAGGCGTTAACGCTGCCGAAACGAAGACTTCGGGCCGGCGCCGGCGCCCTGGAGCCTCCCAGGCCGGAATTCACGCATCGCGAGATTGTTTCCTATTACGCGCTTTCAACGTTTCGAAAATCGTCCGAGGCTCTGCACGAATTTCGCGAGGTTGTTTCCGTGGACGGCCGGACTGTCATGGGGGAGATCGCCGCGGATAAACTTCGGGCGGTGCTGAAGGGCCAGGACGACAAAACGAAAAAAACTCTGTTTACGGAGTTCGAAAAGACCAGCCTGGCCGTTGCAGCCACGGATTTCGGGCAGTTACTTTTGCTTTTCACCAAGGCCAATCAAGCCAAGTATGGTTTTCAATTGCGGGGGGAGGCGCTGGTGGGGGCCGACCGCGCCATGATTCTGGATTTTACTCAGAAAGCCGGCGGAGAAGCGCTGCGGGTGGCTGAGCCGGGACGCGAGGTCCGGGAACCGCTTACGGGACAGATCTGGATTCGTGAGCCGGACCTTGTGCCGCTCCGCATTACGCTCACTACAGCGCGCCGCGACCGATCCAGAACAATTCGCGATGAAGCGCGCGTGGACTACGAGCCAAAAGCTGACGGAATGGTTCTGCCCGTGTCGATCGTCTACAGGCGGTTCGTGAACGGCGATCTGTCGGTGGAAGGGATCTACCAATACTCCGACTGGAAGCCGGTGAACAACAAGTGAGTCGATTTATTTATCTGCATGGCTTTGCCAGTGGGCCTTCCTCCAAAAAAGCGGCCTTCTTTCGCGAGCGGTTCCGGGAGTTGGGGATGGGTCTCGATACTCCGGATCTGGCAGAAGGCAGATTCGAGCAGCTTACAATCAGCGGGCAGCTTGCGGTGATCGAGCGCACAGCGCAGGGCGATCCAGTGTCACTGATAGGTTCCAGCATGGGTGGATACCTCGCGGCGCTTTATGCGGCAAGACATCCGGAAGTTGAGAAGCTGGTGCTGCTGGCTCCGGCGTTTTCGTTCCTCACTCGCTGGCCGGAGGGGCTGGGAGAATCGAAGATGGAAGAGTGGAAACGTACAGGCGTAATGCAGGTGTTCGATTACGTAGAGAAGCGCGAGGTGGCGATTGGGTATCAGTTGATTGAAGACGCCCAGAAGTATGAGGGTTTCCCCGAGTTCCCACAGCCAGTGCTCATTTTTCATGGGAAGCACGATGCTACGGTGCCACCGGAACACTCTGTAACTTTTTCCGAGCAGCACCCGCAAACTACGCTGCGGCTGATGGAGTCTGACCACCAATTGCTGAACGTGCTGGATGATATCTGGATGGAGACCGAGAAGTTTCTGTTCGGCTAAGCTGCGGGAAATTCGATACGGTTGTAGATTGCGCGCATGGAAAGCGATACGCCGATGGAAGCGATGTTCAATTCTTCGTCGAGGGTTTCGTAATCGCGGAGGATCCAGAGATTGTTTTCCTGGCGCGTGTATTGCTCGACACGGATTTCGTTCTGGCTTACCAGGATGTAATCCTGGAGCGTAGCGATGGTCCGATAACGCTGGCGTTTCAATCCACGGTCGTATCTTTCCGTTGACGGTGAAAGAATCTCAAAGATTACTGCAGGGTTCAGTAGGACATCCTGGTGATCGTCGGCTAAAAGGGGGCTGCCACAGACCACCGAGATGTCAGGGTAGGTGTACATGAGGCGGGAAACCCGAACTCGAAGGCCGGAGCCGAAGGTTTCGCAGCGCCCACCGCGCAGAGCGATAGACAGTTCTGTGGATAGGTTTTGCTGCAGCCGGGCGTGCTGCATGGACGCGCCCGACATTGCGAACATCTCGCCATCAAAGTACTCGCTCTTGAAGTCGGCCGCCCGCTCTAGGGTCAGGTATTGTTCTTCCGTTAGTTTAGTGACCGAATGGGAGGCCATAGGCACCTGTTTCTAGTTTAGCGAAAAGGAGTACACTGATTTAAAACTGCGATGAGACTATTTCCCATTTTCTTGATTGCCGTGAACGCCGTGGCCCAGCCGCGTCCCACGCTTGACCCGCAAGTTGCCACAGCTCGCAGCGCGACTGAGAAGGAGCTGGAATCGCTGGCCGTTATCGAACGAAAAGTCATGGTGACGATGCGCGACGGCAAGCGCATGGCGGCTGACATCTACCGCCCTAAGGATTCCTCCAAGAAGTATCCGATCATTTTCGTGCGCACGCCGTACAACTTCAACTACTGGGACGTGCGCAGCGGCGTTCCGCGCGATCTCACCAGTGAGCTGCAAGCCATCAAGCACGGATATGCGTTCGTCGAAATGAACGAGCGCGGCCACTTTTTTTCGGAAGGCAGTTACGACATTCTGGGGCCGCCGCTGACGGACGGCACCGATGCCATCACGTGGATGTCGTCGCAGCCGTGGTCGAACGGCAAGGTGGGCACCATCGGCTGCTCCTCCACAGCGGAATGGCAACTGGGGGTAGCGGCGCAGGGGAATCCCGCGTTCGCGGCCATGATCCCGCAAGGATTCGGCGCAGGAGTGGGACGAGTGGGCCCGTATTACGAGCAAGGCAACTGGTATCGCGGCGGCGCCGTGCAAATGCTTTTCATCACCTGGCTCTATGGCGAACAGAACCAGGTGCGTCCTATGTTTCCGCCCAATACTCCCGAGGAGGATTTGATCCGCGCTTCAAAAGCCTTCGATCTGTCGCAACAGTTGCCGCCGGTGGATTGGGCCAAGGCTCTGACACATCTTCCGGAGATGGACATTCTGAAAGCCGTGGACGCGCCGCACGGAATTTTCGCGGACCGCATGGAAGTGGCCACCGGCGGCGCCATGATCAAACGCACTCCCAACGACCCGGACTGGTATCGGGGCGGGTTGTGGCACGACGATCATCCGATTAACGTGCCGGGATTCTGGTTCATGTCCTGGTACGACGTATCCATCGGCCCCAACCTGGCGGCGTATAACTACGTGCGCAAAACGGCCAAACCGGAGGTCGCGAAACAGCAGTATGCGATCATCGCGCCGGTAGGCCACTGCGGCTACAAGCGCGCCACCGAAGATACCATCGTGGGCGAACGCAGCATGGGCGACGCGCGCCTGGATTACGACGCGCTCACCTACGGCTGGTTCGATTTCTTTCTGAAGGGCGAAAACAACCATGTGCTTGAGACCATGCCGAAGGTCCGCTACTTCACCATGGGATCGAACAAATGGCAGACCTCGGAAACCTGGCCGCCCGAGGGCGCGCAGCCGGTGACCTTTTATCTATCCAGCGGTGGAAAAGCCAACAGCCTATACGGAGACGGGGCGCTCACGTCCACCGAGCCTAGCGCGGACAATAGCGACAACTTCGTCTACGATCCCATGAATCCGGTGCCTTCCTACGGCGGCAACGTCTGCTGCACCGGCAATGCGATCACAGCCGGCGCATTCGACCAGCGCAAAATGGAAGCCCGCGCCGATATCCTGGTGTACACGTCAGAAGCGCTAAAAGAAGGGGCTGAAGTGAGCGGGCCGATCGACGTGACGCTATACGTTTCGTCAGACGCCAAAGATACGGATTTTACGGTGAAGGTGCTGGACGTTTCTCCGGACGGCACCGCTTACAACCTGGACGAGACCATTCAACGGCTGCGCTATCGCGACGGATACGAAAAGCCGCCGGTATGGATGGAACCAGGCAAGGTGTATAAAGTTGCGCTGCAGCCCATGACCACCAGCAACTTTTTTCCGGCCGGGCATCGTATCCGGATCGAAGTTTCCAGCAGCAACTTCCCGCGCTTTGACCGCAACATGAACACCGGCGGCAAGAACTACGACGAGACGCAAGGCGTGGTGGCGCACAATCTGGTCCACCATTCCAAGCAGTATCCGTCGCAGGTGACGGTCACGGTGGTGAAACACCCGCCGGCTTCTTGAGTTGGCGGGCCGCGTTGCTCAGTTTGAGTGAGGTTCCCGCTGCTTGAGGTACTTCACCAAAGTGATCTCGCTTCCGTTGGGACCGCAATTCGCTACGTATTCGTCCATCAAAGCGCGCGTCAGATAGACTCCCCGGCCGCGCTCACGGAACATTTCTTCCGGCGCAAGCGGATCCGGGATCTTGGAGGGATCGAAGCCGCTGCCCTGGTCGGTGATTACAATCCGGAGCTGCTGATCGGTTGCACTGATTTGGAGGAACACCTTCTTCTCAGCACTCTCCTGATTCCCGTGAAACACAGCGTTGGCGGCGGTTTCATGTACCGCCAGGCTGATCTGTTCCAGGCTGATGCCGCAGAAACCCGCCCGCTGCGCATAATCCAGAACCAGATGCTCGATTCTTTCCACGCTCTCCAGGTTCGAGTCCAGGGTATATTGCTCGGCTTCCGGCATCATTTTTTCATCCTGCATCGAGGCAGGACGAACAGTCCGGGCGGCGTATTGCTCGGGTCTCCCACGCGAGTATATCCTAACATGCGAAACTCACCAGAGAGAGACTGCGATGGGAACCGCCCGTAATATTTTGCTGATTGTCAGCGCGCTTTTTCCGATCGTGGACCCGCTCGGCGGGAGCCCGATCTTTCTTTCGTTAACCAGGGAATACCCAGCAGCCGCCCGGCGAGCGCTCTCGTGGCAGATCGCGATCAACAGTTTCTTCTTGATGCTGGGATCGTACCTGATTGGGACGCATATCCTGGCGTTCTTTGGGATTTCGCTGCCGGCGGTGCAGGTGGGAGGAGGGTTGGTTGTCGTTTCCACCGGTTGGACTCTGCTGAAGCGTCGAGACGAAGACGAGCGCGATCGGATGCATCACAACTCACACCCTGAAATATTCCATCAGGCGTTCTATCCACTGACACTGCCGCTTACGGTAGGGCCCGGATCCATTTCCGTGGCCATCACTCTGGGCGCGAACGCCTCCCATGCCGGATTCAATTTCTTCGCGATTCTGGCGGCGCTGGTGGGATCGGCCGTGATCGCTCTAACCATCTTCCTATGCTACGGATTTGCGGACCGGTTGGCGCGCATCCTGGGAGTCACGGCTATGACGGTGATCGTGCGCTTGACGTCATTTTTATTGGTTTGCATCGGGGTGCAAATTGTCTGGAACGGTGTCAGCGCGTTGCTCGGCACGCTGAAGATTCGATAGCGCATGCACCCTTACGGTGCCGCCATCAAGCATCCAGAAAAAGTCAGAGTGAGGAAATCCGTCCTGTCGACACGCTTCCTTGCGGGCGCGGTTCGGAAGGAAGTTACCGAACCCCGACAGTGAGGGAGCGGGTGCTCGTGGCCGCGAACCAGTTCGGTGTGTGGCGCCTTTCTAACCGTGAGGACAGGCGGTGGAGGCGGTTTATTCTCAGACCCGGCTCAGTGAAGCTGGGAATAGTACTACTGGCTTACTCAACAGTCGCTTAAGGTTATCCCGGTAGATGACAGATAACGATGGGTTTGGGTTTAAATCCTACAGGTTTGGCGATTGCAACGCATGCTGAATATAGACCTTGGCAAACTAAAGCTCCATTGTTAGACTTGCTACTGTATCTCTCCGGAGAAAGGCAATTCTTGCTCAAAATGTTATTTCATAAGCCTGTTTTGCACCTGATGGCGGTCGGCACATTGGTCCTCTTTGTGTTCGCAGTATCCGCGATGGCGGATCCCAGTCCGATTGATCCCCATGCTTTGTTTGCCGACGGCGGCGACGCGACAGGTATCGGCGCGGGTGCAACGATCGTTCTTTCGTCGCCTCCAGGCACGGGCAACAATGGCGGTGGTATTTTCGTGTACAACAACGACACAGGAAGTCCTTTGGAAGCAATCGAGGTCGACATTACGTTGCCGAATTCGTTTGGCGCATTTTCCTTTACAGGTACCATCTTCACCCCGGTTGCGGCTGCGCCTTCCATTTCATCGCAGATTCTTTTTAACCAAGCGTGCGGCAACCCAGCGACCGCCCCAGACTTCTGCGTGGAGATGACGTTCTCGGTGAATCCCGGGCCCCTGGTGCCAGCAGGTGGAAATTTCGTCCTGGACTTCGACAAACCGACCAATGCCAATGACCCACACGCCCCGCCCATTTACGGGGGCGTCGACGAAGAGGTGGCGACCGGCAATTACACGTGCGAGACGTGCGGGACCGACACTAGCGACGCGCGGGTTGGAGAATGGTCGGATGGAGCTGTGGGGTTCGTGACACCATTCATTATGACCCCGGAACCGCGCCAGTATGCGGGAATGCTAGCCGGCATCTTGGCTCTTGCGATTTTCTTGAAGCGCAAGCGCAACGCTGTCGCGCAGTAGCTTAGGGCACCGACTCCCTCACGGTCGCGGCTCGGTAACGCGGTTTACTTCGGTTGGAACTTCTGCATCATCGTCTGAAACTGCGGTTGCTGGCGTAGCGGCGTTAGCTCCGGATCGCTCAGAACGGCCTTCGGCGAATAGCCTTTCGTCAGAGCTTGCTCCAAACTTCTGAGAGCCTCCGGGGTACGGTTCGCCAGCGTGTTGATGGCGGCCTCGTCATAGAGGAAATCCACAGCCTCCGGATCGATGCCCCTGGCCCTGCGAATGAATTCCGAACCCTTGGTGGTATCACCCTCTTTGGCGTAGTAAAGCCCCAGCGCGGCTAGAGATTTCGCATCCCTTGGGTTGGTTTGCAAGGATTGGTAGGCGAGTGAAATCGCTTGCTCATATGTTGCCCTTGCCTTCGGGACCTGACCCAGCCGGCGGTAACTATCAGCCAGGAATCCCACCAGCTCACCATCCTTGGGACTCATTTCCACGGCTTTCTCGAAGTTCACGCGAGCCTCTTCGTACTGACCCAGGAAGAAGTAAGACGTCCCCAAGTTCGAATAGCTCTCCACCGACGGCTTCAGCTCCAAAGCCTTCCGAAACGCCGGAATCGCCAGGTTCCAGTCGCCTTCGTGGAGGGCGAGCGCACCCAGATTGATCCAGCCGTTGGGGTTCTTGGGGTCGAGTTCGGTAACGCGCTGAAATGCTTGGGATGCCAGTGCATTGTCGCCGAACTTGGAATATGCGATGCCCAACATGTTGTAGTTGGACCAGTAGTACGGGTTCGCATCGATGGCGTGTTGATACGCCGCCACCGCTTCCGGCTTTTGCCCCATGTTGAGATACGCACGGCCCAGGCGCAGATAGCCCTCATCGGAGTTAGGAGCAAGTTCCAGGGCCCGCTTCAATTCGGATACCGCTTCGGCGCTCTTGCCTGTCGCTGTATACAGACTTCCTAGCGCGAAATGAACTTCGGGCAGGGCGTCGTTCAGTTCTTGCGCCCGGTTCGCGGCGCCCAAGCCTTTGACGGCCCACGTTCCGTCTTTCTTGAGAGTGTAAAGATAGCGGCAAGTATCCGCGATTCCGGTATAAGCCAGCGTGAAGCCAGGATCTTTCAAGGTAGCGCCGTTGAATAAATCGAGAGCCTGCTGAAGAGTCTTTTCGTCGCGCTGGCCAGATCGCAACAGGCTGCGGCCTTTCAGATACAAGGCATAGGCGCCGACGTTCTCAGTGAAGTGCCCTGTGCTCTTGGCCATCTCCTCGTTGCTCAGCTTCAGATCGAAGGCGGACAAGAGACCGGCATAAATCTGGTCCTGCATGGTAAGCAGGTCCTGCTTCAAGCCCGAGAACTGCTGGCTCCAGATGCGCCGGCCGGTTGCGGCTTCGTCCAGGCTAACCACCACAGCCATTCGGTCGCCAGCGCCTTGCACGCTCCCCTGTACCAGCAGCTTCACTCCCAAGGACTGCCCAATCTGAGCCATCGGATCCTTGGGGTTCACCTTTGCGGCGGCGGCGGCCGTCGCCAGATGAACGTCCTTCAGTTGAAACAGCTTGGCGGAAAGCGCTTCCACAATTCCGTTGGCGGCGTCGTCGAGCGAAGCATCGCCCCCGAGAGTGCGGAACGGCAGGATTGCGACAAACTTCGCGTTGCGGGATACGCCGGCGGCAGATTTCGAGGATCCCGGAATCCATCCCAGGACTATATGCCTGGACTGCGGCACGCCAAAGATCAGCGCCACCAGCACCAAAACTCCCGCGAGCGACCACACCAGCACCGGCTTGCGCTTGCGGCTGGGCGCTAGGCCGATGGGCGCGAAGGATGCGTCGGGTGGAAGGCTGATGGGTGGAAGGGCAATGGAAGCGCCGCTATCCGCCGGGGGTCCAGCGCCGCGGTCGAGATCCGTCACAATCTCCCGCGCATTCTGATAGCGCTGCTTGGGATCGCGTTTCAAGCAGCGCAGGATGATTTCCGACAGGTAATCCGGCACTTCAGGATTGAGCAACTGCGGACTCTTGGCGTCCTCGGTCACCCGCTGATACATGGTCTGCATGATAGAGTCGCTGCCAAAGGGCAGGTCTCCGGTGACCATTTCGTAAAGAATCAACCCCAACGAGTAGAGATCGCTGCGGTTGTCCGCTGATTTCGACTCGGCCTGCTCTGGAGACATGTAGCGGGGCGTTCCCAGAACTTCCCCGGCCGTGGTCATCATAGTGGAAGGGCCTTCCAGCGACTTGGCCAGCCCGAAATCCGAGACGAACACCTGGCCGTTGGAATCCATCAGCACGTTTTGCGGCTTCAGATCCCTATGCACGACGCCTTCGTGGTGCGCGGCTTCGAGCGCCAGGCAAAGCAGCCGCGTAATCGCAACCGCGCGAAGGATCGGCAACTTTCCCTCGGTAGCGATCAGGTTGTGGAGATCCTTGCCATCCACGTAGGCCATGGAAATGAACTTCAGACCGCCCACATCTCCCAGATCGTGAATGCGCAGGATATTTTTGTGCGATATCTGGCTGGCCAGGAGCAGCTCCTGCTTGAGCCGTTCCATGGAAGCGGGGTTTTTGGCCAGCTCGGGCTTGACCAGCTTCAGAGCCACATTCCGGCCCACTTCGCTGTCGTAGGCTTTGTAAACTTTGCCCATGCCGCCTTCGCCCAGCAGCGACTCGATGCGGTAGCGAGGTCCGAACTGGCTGCCCGGCGCCAAATTGGAAGCCACTTCGAACACGGATTTCGAAGAGATCACCGGCGCTTGCACGGTGGAGGTCTGCAGCGCTGAAGTGAACCCGAGATCGGTCAGAATCTCGCCCGCGCTCTGATAACGGCGATCCAGCTTGATCTGGAGGCACTTCATGATCGCTTCGTTGACGGCGGGCGGCACCGAGTGGTCCACCTGGTTGGGCGGGACCGGGGGCTCCTTGGCCCGCTTGATCAGCGTCGCCATCATGGATTCGGCCTGATAGGGTAGAACGCCGGTTACCAATTCGTAAAAAATGACACCCAGCGAAAACAGATCTGTCCGGGCATCTACCTTTTCGCCTTTGGCCTGCTCGGGCGACATGTAGGCGGGCGTTCCCAGCAACGCTCCGGTTCTTGTCATGCCGACCAGTTCCATGGATCGCGCCAGACCGAAGTCCATCAGATAGACGCGCCCCTGACCGTCCAGCATGATGTTCTGCGGTTTCAGATCGCGGTGGACCACGCCTTCGCTGTGCGCGGCTTCCAGGCCCAGACAAACCTGGCGAATGACGTCGCAAGCCTTGCCGGCGGGGAGTTTGCGCTGCTCAGTGAGCACGCTTTTCAGATCCCGGCCTTCCACGTAGTCCATGGTGATGAACTTGACGTTGCCCGCCGCGCCAATGTCAAAAATGCGAATCACGTTACGGTGCGTGACCAAACGCGCCAGGATCAATTCCTGCTTGAAGCGCTGCAGTATATCGGGGTTGTCGGCAAGTTCGCCGCGAATCACCTTCAAAGCAACGATCCGGTCCAGTTCGCGGTCCATGGCCTTGTAAACAGCGCCCATGCCGCCTTCACCCAGCATCTTCTGGATTTCGTAGCGGTCGGCTAAGATGGTGCCGGGCGATAGAGAGCTGCCGGAAGCATGATCGTGATCGATGGGGACATCGGCGGTCGTGGATTGGTCGAATCTGTCTACCGAGCCCATCGGATTGCTGCAGTGAACGCACGCCAGTGACCCGGGCGGGTTACTGGTCCGACAAACGGGACATTCGAGTAGCATGCACTTCCCTAGGAAATTGGGTCAACAGTAGAGCCACCCGAGAAAACAAGGCACCCCTACCGGTCCCAAAGAAACGCTCGGTAGGCTATATTATGGCATACGCCACGCCGGCCACGAAGCATCTTGGGAGCGTGCGCCACGGAATGGTGCGGATCAATCGAATTCTCTGGGGATTTTTGTGCGCGAGCTTGCTTTGTGTCTCTGCGCAAGAGCAGGGATACAAGTATTTTGTGTCGGGCGAACCCAGCGGCGTGCTTCCAAAGACCTCGCCCGGATTTGCACTGATGGGAGGCGGCGAAGATCAGGATGAGGCTTTTCAGTGGATGTGCGATCGAGCCGGCGGGGGCGATTTCGTGGTGCTGCGGGCTTCCGGGACCGATGCCTACAACCCCTATGTTCGAAAACTTTGCCCGGCTCTGAGTTCGGTGCAGACTCTGATTATCACCTCGCGCGAGGGAGCCGGCCAGCCGTTGGTGGCGGAGAAGATCCGCAAAGCGTCCGCGGTGTTCATCGCCGGAGGCGGCCAGGACAATTACATTAATTTCTGGAAGGGCACGCCGGTGGAAGCAGCCATCAACTCGGCCATTCAGAGGGGTGTTCCGGTGGATGGAACCAGCGCAGGCTTGGCAGTGCTGGGCGAATACAGTTTCGCGGCGCTGAAGGATACGGTGAAATCGAACGAGGCGCTGCACAACCCTTTTCATGAAAGGGTGACCATCACGCGGGATTTTCTGCACGTGCCTTTCTTGGACGGAAAAATCACCGACAGCCATTTCGTGGCGCGCGACCGGATGGGCAGGCTGATCGCATTCCTGGCCCGCATTGCCGGGGACGGCCGGACGCCTGCACCGTTTGGGATCGGAATCGACGAAAAGACGGCAGTGCTGATGGATGCCGATGGCATTGCTCGAGTAACCGGCGCGGGCGCGGCTTATTTTTTGCGGACGCCAGGCGGTCTCGAGCACTGCGTGCCCAATGCCGCACTTACTTACAGGAACATCTCGGTGTACCGATTGACTGCGGCGGCCGGAAAGTTCGACATAAAGTCCTGGATGGGGAGCGGTGGGATTGAGTACAAGCTCTCGGCTGAGAATGGTGTGCTCAAGTCAACGCTGCCGGGCAATAAGATTTATTGAAGATTGGCAGGCGAAAGCGCCTGCCCCACGTTGTCGCGAACTCTACGAGCAAGGGAGCGTTTCAACTATGATCCAACGCGGAATGTTCCGGCTAACGTTAGATTCCTGGACGCATTGCCCACATACACCGCATAATCGCCCGGCGCGGTTTTCCAGCTATTGGATTCGACATCCCACCACGACAGCGGATGCGAAGGATCATCCACATTGATCGGAATAGTCACCTGCTTTTGTGCGCCGGGCTGCAGGAAGACCTTCTGCCATCCAACCAGGCGCTTGGGCGGCTCGCCTATACTCGCGGGCAGGGCAATATATACCTGCGCTACTTCAGCGCCAGAAACAGAACCCGTATTGGTCAAATCAAAAGTTACCTGAAAACTCGACGAGCCATTGACCACTTTGAGATTGGCGAATGAAAAGGTGGTGTAAGACAAGCCGAATCCGAAGGGAAACGCGGGCGTAATGTTCTTCGCGTCGTACCATTTGTAGCCGACCAGAAGGCCTTCTGAATAATCCACCGGAAACGGGCTGCTGGCGCTGGGCGAACCGGCGATCACCGGATGCGGCAGGTCAGAAACACTTGCGGGAAACGTAATGGGCAGCTTGCCCGATGGATTCACCGTGCCGAACAGAATATTGGCGATGGCTTCGCCGCCGCGCTGCCCTGGATACCATGCCTCCAACACCGCGCCGGCGGCGCCGAGCCAGGGCAGCACCTGAGCGCCGCCGTTCTCCATCACCACGACGGTATGCGGATTGGCGGCCGCAACCGCGGCAACCAAAGCATCCTGGTCGATGGGTGAACTATGAATCACGTCGGTGAAATTCAGGCTGGACAGATCCATTCCCTCGCTAGCCCACTGGCTGACGAACACAATCGCAACTGAAGATGCGGCTGCGAGCGCGGCTGCCTGCACAGCATCCAAGCCCGGGTCAAATTTCACGATCGCAGCAGGCGCCTTGGCCTGAATCGCCTGGAGCGGTGAAGACGGATCCCAAATCACCTGCGACCAGCAAGGTTGGCAGGGATAGCCTTCCGTAAGAGCAGGACCACCGGTAGGATGAACCTGCGCCGAGCCGCCGCCGGAAAGCACTCCGATATCGGCATGCGATCCAACCACGGCGATGGACGCGATGGCCGAGGCATGCAGCGGAAGTTGTCCACCGGAATTCTTCAGCAGCACAGCTCCCTGCTCTTCCACAGTTTGCGCGACGGCCTGATCGGTAACCGTATCGATGGGGCCCAGAGATGCGGGATGATCGAAGAGGCCGGTTTCGAACATGGCGCGTAAGATGCGGTGCACCATGTCGTCTAAGCGCGACTGCGGCACCTGCCCGCTCCGGATGGCCGGCGGGAGTTGCGAGAAAAACGCGTTGTCGGGCTGCTCCTGGTCGAGACCGGCCAGCGCGGCGGCGGCGGTGCTGTGAGTGGCCCACCAATCCGACATCACAAAGCCCTGAAAGCCCCAATCGCCCTTGAGGATATCGTTCAACAAGTGCGGATTCTCGCAAGCCCACACGTGATTAAGCAGGTTATAAGAGCACATCACGGACTGTACATTCGATTCTTTCAATGCAATCTCGAATGCCAGCAAATCGGTTTCGCGGCCAGACCGTTCGTCGATCGCGACGTCGGCCAGCGTGCGCCCTGTTTCCTGATCGTTGAAGGCGTAATGCTTCATGCCGCCGATTACGAACTGGTCCTGGGTACCGCGAATATGCGCCGCGGTGATGCTGCCGGCCAATAGCGGATCTTCGCCCTTGGTTTCGAAAGTGCGCCCATCGCGGGGCTCGCGGCCGATGAGATTCACGTTGCCCCCCAAATTGACGTTGAGGCCGTAAGCTCTCATCTCAGAGCCGATCACCTGGCCATATTGATACGCCAGATCCAGATCCCAAGTGGCCGCGCTGGCGATGGAAGAAGGAAGCGCGGTGGCGGGCGCTTGTCCATCCGCCACCCCAACGCTTCCGTCGGAATAATAGAGATCCGGAATACCCAGCCGCGCCAGACCGGCAATCCAGCCGCCCGCGCCGCGCGGCAACGATGGGATGTTGGTTACCGGGCCGCCGTCGCCGGCCACCAAGTTCACTTTTTCGTTCAGCGTCATTTGTGCCAGCAACTGGTCGGCGCGTTGGTCGGAAGTGGCCGCCGCCGGTGTCGGCACTCTGAATCTGCCGGTGACTCCGCCGATAGTGAGAGTAGCGTCCACAAAAGGAGCCGCAGTCGAAATTCCGGATGGGTAAGTGAAATTGACCTGGTCGATAATCAATCCGGGCGCCGCGCCGCAATAATCTACGACTGCTGCTTTGCCGCCGATGATTAACTGGCAACTCGCCGGGTTGCCGGGCACTTCAAGCGACTGCAACGATCCGGAGAAGACTACCGGCACTCCGTCCATCTCCGGAGAATTTTTCGGACCCAATCCATTTGCCCAAAGCTGGTACTGCGTTCCAGCGGTGACGGCGCATTCACTGGCGCATCCGGCTCCCGTAACCCAGGCGACGTCGTTGCTGGGATCGTTCAGGAACATCGAGGGCGATTGAACGGCCGCGATCGTGATAGTCTCCACGTTGCTATCCACGTTGTCGCGCGTAACTTTTATATTCACCGCCGGACCTGGCTTCGTTTCCCAGGGCACCTGAAAATTGATCTGCGTCGCGGAGACATAAATCAGCGGAGCATTCACGCCGTCCACGCTCACGGTTACATCGGCAAAAGTGGCGGGAAAATTC
>Ga0302324_100008090_pt1 | contig 22228 bp, 12 predicted proteins | sample Palsa_T0_1_FD_201949 | JGI IMG/M metagenome (GOLD analysis project Ga0302324, IMG submission 201949) | Peat permafrost microbial communities from Stordalen Mire near Abisko, Sweden - Palsa_T0_1 | ecosystem: Environmental > Terrestrial > Soil > Palsa > Peat permafrost | place: Sweden: Abisko...
TGTAGGTGCGGGGGTCTGAGCGTTTGCGGCGACGGAGAGGGCGAGCAGGGCGGTGAGGCCAAGGTGCGTGAGGGAACGCATGGGATGTCTCCTGGTGGGCCGCTTCCCTGTTTCCTGGACGCAGCTCAACATGTTTCTGACGTAAGTATGCGCTTTTTCGTTAGCGTTGGCGAGATGGGATCAGGCAGGGTTCTCTCACGGTCGTTTCGCTCCTGCTGTTTCTCCTGAGGTTTCCTCTTCGACGAAGGCTTTTAGTCTGGCCAGCGCCTGATCCCACTGTCTGGAGTTCGAAGAAGCTTTCGCGCCCGGGGCGCACGCGCGCTCAATTCCTACGCTCTCAAACACGCGAAGATGTTTTGGAGATGGCCTGGCAGGTTGCTATGGCTCGCGGCGGGTTGCTATTGATGCTCGCTATCAAGCGTACCGATTACCAGGTGGCGTAAGAGGTTCCGTCTGAGGCGCCGCCGGGAGCTCCGCTGTGGACGTCGTCGATGCCGGATTGAGTCTGATCGAGACTCAGGAGTGTGTCCTCCTGAACGGGGAGCCAGGTGTCGGAGCGGAGGGTGAAGGGGTCGACGGGCATGACCTTGAGGTAGCCAGACTGGACGAGATCGTCGAGGGTTTGGGGGGCCTTCTGCTTGTCGACGGTGTATGAGTCGATGGCGGCGCGCATGGTGTGGAGGTCCTCGCGGAGGACAGCCTCTTTGGCGTTGCGGACACTGGCGGTGTAGGAGGGGATGGCGATGGCAGCGAGGATGCCGATGACGACCATGACAATCATCAGTTCGAGGAGGGTGAAGCCCTGCTCCGCGAGACGGCGCTGGGGAGAAGAGACGCGGGTCTGAAGATCCGGAGCTGGGACGCCCGGATTTGCAGTGGATCGAGTTGGCGTGAGATTCACCATGTGGAGTATTTAGTCCCATCGAGCGCGGTGTCCTGGCTCTTGGTGTGGACGTCGAAGATGTTCTGGCCGCCGAAGGAGTCGGAGTCGGCGTCGTCCTGGTTGGAGCGGAAGCCCCAGTCGGTGTTGCCGGTCATGGGGTCGACAGGAATGCGGCGAAGAAACTTGACCTTCTTGTCCTGGACTTCGACGCCGTTGACCAGGGTCTCGAGGTCGGGCGGGTAGTTCATACTGTCGACTTTGGTGATGAAGGCGCCCTTGTCGGCGGCGTCTTTGTAGTGGTCGATGGCATCGCGCATCTCCCAGAGGTCGCGGCGTAGTTCTCTCTCCTTAACTCGTTTGACCTGGAAGCGGGCGATAGGGATAGCCGCGCTGGCGAGGATGGCGATGATGGCCACGACGACGATGAGTTCGACGAGGGTAAGGCCGGACTCGGATCTTTTGGCCCGGCTGAAGCCCACGTCCGCAAGTGCCGGACGTGGAGCAACCGGATGATGGACCGAGACCGGGAAGAGAATACCCGGACTGTTGCGAGCAATCACTTCACATGCACCACGGCCTGCGAACCGACGACCGGAAGATTGGCCTGGACGCTGTTTCGAGCGCCCATCTTGACCAGGGCAACGCTGGAGTCGCCGGCGGCGATGGCCTTGAAGGTGAGAGTGCAGAGGCTACCCTGACCGTTGACGCCCGCAGTTTTTGGCGGACGCTCCGATGAGATGCTGACGAGGCCGTTGCCTTCGTCGCGGTGAACGATTGCCACTGGCTGGCCGTCGCGGCTGAGGAACTCTCCGGCGTCGACATTAACCAACTGAAGGATGGCGGGGTTGAACTGCAGTTGCAACGGAACGGAGAAGACGTCATGCCCGTTGGTGAGGTTGACTGCAACCTGGAAGGTGCTGCCGACGGCCTGGCTGGATTCGGAGGGGACAACTCTGAGGCTGATCGGTGGTCCGGACGTACCGGGAGCCTGAACCGGGGCATCCTCGGCGAGCGGCGGGACTGCTGGCCTGGTGATGGGCTCGGCCTGCTGGGCGAGCTGGCTCACCATAGCGGCGGCGGCATTGGCTGCGGTGGTGGCCGGGCCGGTGGGCTGGGGTCTGACGGGCGCGGGAGCGGGATTGTTGAGGGCCTGCTCGGCTGGGGTTTGACGGCGCAGCTCAATGGAGCTGCCGGTGCCGGTGTCGATGGCGCGAGTGTTCATGCGGCTCAGGACAGACTCGCGCACGATGTGCGGGATGAGGATGAAGACAATCTCCTGAGATTGCACCTCTTTGCTCTGCGTAGAGAAGAAATACTTGAAGAAGGTGGGGAGTTCGCCGAGACCGGGGGTACCGCTGACGGTCAGGTTGTTTTGCCTGGTGATGAGGCCGGAGAGAATGGCAGGTTCGCCCTCCTGAAGCTGGATGGTCTGTTCGCTGACACTCTGCCCGATGACGGGCTCCTGAACTCCGCTGATCGTGACGGTGTTGGCCTGGGAGGAGACCTCGATCTTCATCTTGAGGGTGACTTCGTGATCGTAGTGGACCGTGGGGGTCATGTCGATGTTCACGCCGACGTCGAGGTAGGTGAACTGGGTCTGCACACCGATGCTGGCGACGCCGGTGGAGACGCCCGCATTATAGGAGCCGGTGGCGATGGGGATCTTCTGACCAATTTTGAGGGTGGCACGCTGGCCGTCGGTGGCGCGGATGCGCGGGTTCTGCAGGATGTGGGTGTTGGTGTCCGTGAGGAGGGCGTTGAGCGTGCCGCCGGTGATGCCGACGCCGAAGTTCTGGGCGCTGATGTGGGCGAGCGAGTTAAGGGTGAAGTTCGAAGAGGTCACCGTGGTGCCAGTGCTTGAGCTGCTGCTGGTGGGAGCCGGTGCGTTTGGGTTGGCCTGCGGGGTGAGGGTAAAGGACTGAGGCAGGGTGATGCCAAGAGTGCGGACCTTATCGCGGTTGACCTCAAGGACGGCCACGTCGACGACGACCTCGGGACGGGCGCGGTCGAGGTCGTTGATCAGTTTCTCGGCGAGGAGGAGCTGATCCGGCGTGGCGCGCATCACGATGGCGTTCTGACTGGGAACGAGATAGATCTTGACGCTGGGATCGAGGAGATTGCGGATGGCGATGACGACTTCGTTCGCGTCGTTCTGCGCTGTGGAGTTGGTGAGGTAGAAGGTCTGGACGGCCTGCTCATCCAGGTCGGTGCGCTTGGTGCGGGTGTTCTGAGCGACGAAGATGGTGTTGCTGGTGACGGGCTTGTAAAAGGTGCCGGAGATGGTGCCGACGATGCGAAGGGCATCGGCCCAGGTGACGTCTTTCAGGTCGACCGGGATGCGCTTGGAGGTGTAGTCGGGATCAAAGAGGACGTTGAAGCCGGCAGCTTTCCCGATGGCCTGGTAGATGACCTTGACGTCCTCAACCATGTGAATTGCAGGGATGAGTTCATCCGAGGTCGCTTTGAGTTGAACGGGGCCAGCCATGGAGTCGATCTCTTTGAGCGACTCCGTCTGCCGGGACATCTGCTCGTTGGGAACGACCGGGTTAATGGGGCCGAAGAGGGCCGGTTGCTGCTGCCGCAGAAGCTCAAGCTCCTGCTGTGCGGTCTGATTGCCGGGATCGATCTCGGACGCACGAGTGAATTCGTTGAAGGCGCCGGTGAAGTCGCCGCTCTGGCGGAGCACACGGCCGCGGTCGATATGGCCGACCGAGGCGAGAAACACCATGCGCTCGTAGTGGGATCTGTAGAGGATCTCGGTCGGTTTTTTGGCCAGCGCATGGTGGTAGGCGTCGAGTGCGACATCGTACTCCTGACGACTTTCAGCTTCCGCACCTCGCTTATCCCATTTTGCAGCGGACTGGGCGTGGGCCGCGGCCGTGGTAAAGCCTGCGAGGCAGGACAGAAGGAGGAGCGCCCGGAGGACGAGTGACGAAAATCTGGTGATTGATCTGTGACCGCGACCCATGCTGCTTCCGTTTGCGTCCTTTACACCTTGAAGAGTGTGGCGTCTGCCGGAGTCCACGCCTATCGCGAGAGTAATCTCGGTTAAGACGTTGCCTGTTGGGGCGGTGCCTGCCAGGCGGTTGCGCTCGGGTGAGTATACCATTCGCTGCAATGTGGACCTCATAAAAGGGGTTGTACTTGGTGAGTCATCCACGGACGCTTTGCTGGCGGCTCGCGGCTACAGGTTGTTTCGGCTTATGCAACGTTCAAGACTCGCGAAGATAAGCTAGATAAGCTAATGGTTAGACGTGCCGGTTGACGACCGGTAAGGAGAAGATTGCCGGCGTGTTAAAGTAAGAGATTGTATGCCGCGCTCTCTCTCCAATCCGACGGTTGCTCACCAACCAAAGCCAGTGGTGAAGGAGAAGGACCGCGACCCGGTTGCTGCTGGTCATAGAGACGCTGCCTACAACCGGTCGGCGAGCTTCAATTATTTTCTTTCCGATAAATTTGAAGCAGGGGTGGCTTTGCGCGGGACCGAGGTGAAGTCGATCCGCGAGGGCAAGGCGAATTTGAAAGACGCCTATGGTCTGTTGAAGGACGGTGAGTGCTTTCTGCTGAATGCACACATCGGACCGTTCTCTCATGGGAATGCGATGAACCATGATTCCTTGCGTACGCGTAAGTTGCTGCTGCACAAAAGCGAGGTGCGGAAGCTCGAAGGTATGACGAAGCAGAAGGGGTTTACGCTGATCCCGACGCGACTTTATTTTCGGAACGGCCGTGTGAAATGCGAGCTTGCACTAGCAAAGGGCAAGCAGGAGTGGGACAAGCGCGCGACCGAACGCAAGCGCGAAGCCGATAACGAGGCGAAGGCAGCGGTGGCTCGGAGCCAGCGGCGATAAGTAACGCTTAAGTAGTATGTTTGCGTGGGCGAGTGCGCTCTGGTCGCGCTACGATAGAGATTATGGATACTAGGCTCTTGTTTCAGGATGCTGCCGGGTTTCAGACACCGCTGCTGGCGGTCTTTGCGGTCGATATTGCCGTGGGTAAAGATGCAGAGCCTCTGGTGGCTTTGCTGACGATGTCGGATGCGATATCGAATGCGGCAGCAAAGGTGCTGGCGTCGGGTGAGTTTGGGGGGAGCCGCGGCGAGACACTGCTGCTGCATGCACCCAGCGGGTTGAAGGCGGAGCGGCTGCTGATTGTGGGGATCGGTAAGGCGAAGAGTTTGTCCATCGACGAGCTGCGCAAGGGTGCCGGCACGGCGGTACGATTTGCCAAGCCGCGAAGCATTCGTGAGATGGCGATTGCGTTTCCTGAGGACCATGCGCTGTCGGACGAACACCTGGAGGACCTGCCGTGCGAGTTGACGGGACGTGCTTTGATGGAAGGAGCTTTGCTCGCCGAGGTGGACTATGACACTTATCGGAGCGAGCGGAAGGACCTTTCCGTACACACGCTTTCGTTGGTTTCGAATGAATCAGAGAAGACTTCGAGAGCAGAGATTCAGAGAGGCTTCGACGAAGGCGTGATCGTGGCCGGAGCGCAGAATTTTACGCGGTCGCTGGTGAATGAGCCGGGGAATGTGCTGACACCGACGGTGCTGGGCCAGCGCGCCGCGGCGATGTGCGCGGAGATGGGATTGACGTGGGAGGTTTATTCAACCGAGAAGCTGCTTGAACTTAAGATGGGCGCGTTCGCCGCGGTGGCGCAGGGGTCGGTTGAGCCGCCGGCGCTGATTGTGATGACCTATGAGCCTCCGCTAAAGAAAGGCCACGCCGCCGATGGAAGTGCTCCTGTGCTTGGGCTGGTGGGAAAAGGCATTACGTTCGATACGGGAGGAATCTCGATCAAACCGGCGGACGGCATGGAAAAGATGAAGTACGACATGGCGGGAGCAGGCGCGATGATCGGAGCCATGCGGGCGATCGCCGAGTTGAAGCCTAAGGTGAAGGTGATCGGGATAGTGTGCTCGGCGGAGAATATGCCGGATGGGAAGGCGTTCAAGCCGGGCGATGTGGTGACGGCGATGTCCGGCAAGACGATTGAGATTGTGAACACAGATGCGGAAGGACGGCTGGTGCTGGCCGATGGTCTGCACTATGCAAAGACGCTGGGTTGTACGCACCTGATCGACGCGGCGACGCTGACCGGGGCTTGTGTGGTGGCACTGGGAATTTTGAATGTGGGATTGTTTTCGAATGATGAGACGACGTGGGAGAAGTTTCAGGATGCGGTGAAGATCTCAGGAGAGAAGTTTTGGCGGCTGCCCTGCACCGATGACTACAAGGAACAGATCAAGAGCCAAATCGCCGACATTATGAATACGGGAAAGACGCGGCATGGCGGGGCGATCTCGGCGGCGATGTTCCTGAAGGAGTTTGTGGGGGAGACGCCGTGGGTGCACCTGGATATCGCAGGCTGCGCGTGGAACGATGAGAGTAAGCCGTGGATTGCGAATGGGCCGAGTGGGATTGCGGTGCGGTCGATTCTGGAGTGGGTCAGAAGTTACTCGGCTTAGAAAAATAAAATATCTATCCGGAGTTATGTAACTTTTTTTGTTACATAACTGGCGGCGCTTCGATGCCGAGGTAGCCGAGGGCGCGGGTCATCTCGCGTTGGGCTACGGCTGCGGTGGCGAGGAGAAGGGCTTTGCGGGTGGGGTCGGTCTCGTTGAGGACGTGGTGGCGGTGGTAGAAGTTGTTGAACTGCTGGGCTAGCTGGAAGGCGTACTTGGCGAGGTAGGCGGGCTCGGCGGTGGCGATGCATTGCTCGATTAACAGAGTGAGCTTCGAGGAGAGGAGCCAGGTCTCCCAGAGGCTGCTTCCCTCTTCGGTGTCGAGGATGTTGGAGAGATCGAGCGTGGCGATGGCGGCGAGCGATGCGGCTGCAGTGGTGTTGGCCTTGCGGAAGATATTTGCGGCGCGGACGATGGCGTACTGGACGTAGGGGCCGGTCTCGCCTTCGAAGCTGAGGGCGTCTTTGAAGTCGAAGGCGATGACGGTGTTGCGGGTGAAGCGGAGCATGAAGTAGCGGAGTGCGCCGACGGCGATCTGGGTGGCGATGGTGAGGCGTGCGTCGGGTTCGATCTCGGGGTGACGGGTGTCGACCTCGGCTTTTGCGGCGGCTATGAGCTGGTCGAGGAGATCGTCGGCTTTGACGCCGAAGCCCTTGCGGCCGCTGACTTCGATGTAGGATTTGGCGCGGTCTTCGTCGCTGATGGTGTAGCCGAGTTCGATGGCGCAGCGCGGAGTGAGGGCGACCATCTCGTAGCTGAAGTGAGTGTAGTGGTCGGCGGCTTCGGTGTAGCCCATGCCGCGAAGGGCGGCGATGACGTTGTTCTGCGGATCATTCTGGCGGGAGTCGATGACGTTGTAGATGGCGTCGGCTTTGCCGAAGGTGGGGTGGCCGGGGTCACTGGCGCCTGCGGTGGAGATCCAGCAAGTGTGGTCGGCGCGAGACGGAGGTTGATCGGAACCAAACAGCTCAGCGATCGGCGACGGAGCTGCCGCGGATGGGTACTCGTGGAATCTTGCATAGCCGAAGTCTTTGCCGGGGAGGAGGCCGAACTTCCAGAGGTGGTAGGCGATGTCCTTGCCGACGTAGGTGACGGTGCCGTTGGAGCGGACGATGACCTTCGCATCTTCGTCGGGGAGGTTGACGTCTTCCACTGTTGCTTCTTCGGTCCCCGCGCGGCGCATGACGTAGCAGCCTTTGTTTTTGCCGGCGGTCTCGAGGTAGAGGACGCCCTTTGCGAGCATGAGTTCGCGGGCAGCGTCCCAGAAGTGGAGGGAGAGGATCTCGCTCTCGCGGGGGAGGAAGTCGTACTCGATGCTGAGACGCTGCATGGTCTGGAGATGTCGACGGAGAACAGCGGTGGAGATGAGATCGGCGATGGTGGCGGTGTCGTTGTTGCCAACTTCGAGGGCGTGAAGGGTGTCGAGTCTGATCTGCTTGCGGGCAGCGAGTTGGCCGGGGTCGGGCGCCTGCGGCGAACCTGCACCGGTGTACCACTGGGAGACGCGGGCGTAGAGGTCCCAGCAGTAGAAGTCGATGCGCTGGTTGGTCTCGATCAGCTCGGTCAACAGTTCGCGGGTGCTGTCGAGGGTTTTGCCTTCGAGATGGACGAGGCCGACGACGACATCTGCGACCTGGACGCCGGTGTTGTCGATGTAGTTCTGGACACCGACCTCGTAGCCGCGTTTGTAGCTGTCGGGACGGAGGAGGCGCTGGAAGGTGTCGCCGAGGATGGCGTTGCGGAGGTGGCCTATGTGCGCGGCCTTGTTGGGATTGATGCTGGTGTGCTCGACGAGGCGGAAGCCGCGACCGCCGATGTCGGCGTGTTGGTCGGCGGCGATGCGGCGGACGGTGGCGGTGCGATCGAGACGGATGTTGAGGTAGCCGGCGCCCGCTACTTCTACGCTGGCTACGCCTTCCAGCTCGGGCAGGGCTGCGGTAAGTTCGGCAGCGAGTTCGGTTGCGATCGCGCGCGGAGCTTTGCGGAGACGCTTGGCCAGCTCGAAGGCGACGGGGAGGGCCAGTTCGCCGAGGGCGATGCTGGGGGGCTGCTCGACCGCGAGGTTGGCGAGGGCGATGTCGTACTTGCTAAGGAGGATGGCCTGGATGCGGGCCAATAACGACTGCTGGATTGTGCGATACATGCTTCGGATTCACCGCGCTGGAGGGGTTTTGGAGCTGACTTCAGTCTACTAGAAACTCATGTCCTGCCGGACGGGCCCACTGCGCGTGGGGCGGCCACTTCGTGGCGTGTGTACCGGTCTTGCAGGGATGATTCTCTGTGGTCCTCCCGTTGGTCGGGAGATGAATGATCCCGACCAACGGGAGGGCCACTGTCGTCTATTTCACCTCGACAAGTTAAAAAGGCGTGCAAATGCCCGCCCCACGCGCAGTGGGCCCGTCCGGCAGGGCATGAGTTTCTATGGCAGCTCGGTGGGTAGCTGTTCGATCTCGACGTACAGAGGCTTGTGCTTGTGGATGCCGATGCGATGCGCAAGGAAGATGATGCCACCGGCGCCGGTGACGGAGATGAGCATCCAGGCATGGATGGCGAGGCCGAAGACCGCGGACTGTGCCTGGGGGACGCCGTGGCTGACCAGCGCGGTCTTGACTGCGAGCTCGAAGGGGCCGATTGCGCCGGGCGAGCTGGGAACCAGGTAGGAGAGATTGGCGAAGGAGACGGCAAGCCAGGGGCCGACACGGTCGACCGGCATACCGAGCAGGAAGAGCGCGGAGACGAAGATCATCCCCTCGCAGGTCCAGATGATGACCGTCTGTAGAAGAAGCAGCAGAGAGCCGATGATGCCCAGGCGGCTGGTGGCGTCGAGGGCGAGGGTGATCCAATGCTCGATTTTGACGAGCTTTGGGTTGGCTGGCAGGCGCGCGAAGAGCCTTTGCACAGGCGATTGCAGGCTGCGCGAGCCGACGAGAAGCACCAGCAGGCCGACAGTCGAGATCGCGAGGGATACATCGGCGATGTGACGCAGGCGCGGCGTGGCGATGCTGCCCACTGTGGAGACGAAGAGGAGGACGAGGACGAAGATGTCCAGAAGCTTTTCGAGGACAACAGTGCTGAGGATGACCGAAGGCGAGGTGCCGAGATCGCCCGCGTAGGTGAAGATGCGCATGATATCGCCGATGCGCAGGGGAAGGATGTTGTTGGCGGCGAGCGAGGTCATGAGGACGCGGGCGCAGACGGTGAAGTGGGCGCGGAGAGAGAGTGCGCGAGGCATCATCTGAGTCCAGCGGACGCAGCGCAGGGTGTAGCCGACGAGGGTGAAGCCGACGACGCCGAGGATCCACACAGGATGAACCAGGCGCAGGGCGCGAATCTGCGCGAAGGAGATGCCGCGGAAGGTGTACCAGAGAAAGAAGGCGCTGATGATCAGGCCGGGGATGGTCTTGAACAGGTTACGGCGGTTGTTGCCGCTCTGGCTGGTGCCTGAGCGCGTCATGTGAGGATCGCCTGCAGGAGCGACCGCTTTGTAGCTACGCGGAGTGGAGATTTGCGAAAAAGACGGTAAGGCATTCTGCTTATTGTAACTTCGCAGGGCGACGCGGTGCTGACGCCGTTCGCTGCTCTCACCTATATCTTGATCGTTTCATCTTCTTTGCTTCTGCACTTATGCCTCTCTCCTTCCTCGGTAACGAATGGTCGCTGGCGGATGGCCATTTGGTTAGACAGTGAAAGAAACAAATACGCTGCGAAATGCCTCCGGGTCAGCTTGCGATCTCTTTTGGCGGGCGTCTGCGTCTGCTTCGGCGTATGCAGCTACATGGGAGATGGCTTCGTCATCGTCGGAGGCGGCAAAGGCGTTGAGCTTCTTTCTGACAACCTCTGCTGCGCGCTTTGTTTCGACTGCGTGCTGCGTGCGTTGCGAACCAGCGATGGCCATCATCTGGCTGTTCATGGAGTTGCTGTGGATATGCATGCGCTGCTCCTCCTTGGGCTGCGACATAGCCCATAGAAGCAGATGAAGGGCCATTGAACCTGCGTTGAGGATTAGAGATCCTTCATGGACGGGATGGCCGCGAGGCGCACTCCGTGGAAAGCTGCAAAGGGCTACGTCTTCAGCTATTTTTAGGAGAGACTGGTAGAACAATCACTTCCGCGCCGTCTAAGGTTTGAGCGGGTTGCGGCGGGCGAACGGATGAGCCCGTGGTGATTATGACGATCGGAGCGACAGATATTTGGCGACCACTTTAGCATCCCCACTCTCGTCAGAGGCGGTAAGAAGAGACAGGCACAGGCGGGAGTTGGGCTTCGCAGCCTGGCTGGTAACGGCACTGACGCTACTCGCCGTAGCGGTGCATGGATATCACCCCTATGCTGAGGATGGTGGACTTTATCTGCCGGAGATCAAGCGCCTGCTGCGGCCGGAGATGTATCCGCAGGGAGCTGAGTTTGTTGTAGGGCACCTGCGCTTTTCGATCTTTGCACCGGTGATGGCGGGACTGGTGCGCTGGTCGCATCTGCGAATTGAGACGGTGCTGTTGCTGGTGCATCTGGCGAGCGTCTGGGTGACGTTATTTGCGGCGTGGCTGCTGGCAGCGCAGTGCTACAGGTCGTGCGAGGCGCGGTGTGGTGCGGTGGCGCTGCTTGCGGTGTGGATCACGCTGCCGATCGCCGGGACGTCGCTGATGTTGATGGACCCGTACGTAACGGCGCGCAGTTTTTCGACACCGTTTGCGCTGCTGGCGCTGGTGGGTGCGCTGGAGTTTCTGCTGCCGCAGGAGCAAGTGGGGTCAGGTGTGCGGAGTGGGTCGCAATGGCAGTCGTTGTTGCTTTGCTGCGTGGCGCTGGCGGGGGCTGCGGCGATGCATCCGCTGATGGGCGCCTACGCGTTCGGATGTGTGGTGGTGCTGGGATGTGTGATGTCCCCGAGGCGGTGGGTGCAGGTTTGGGGAACGGTAGGGCTGTGCTGCGCGGCGGTGGCTATGGCGGGGGCGGTGCAGATGTCGGGCATGCCGGAGAGCGAGGCGTACCTGAGAGTGGTGCTGACCCGGTACTACTGGTTTTTAAGCGAGTGGCACTGGTATGAGGCGATGGGGCTTGTGGCTCCGCTGGTGATCCTCGCCATATGCGCCTTGGGGCGACGGAGCCTGGATCAGCGGCACAGAGAGAATATGGCTCGGGCAGGGCTAAGCAGGATGGCGGTGGTGTCGGGTGGGATCGCGGTGATGGTGGCATTGTTGTTTGCCCGGTTGGGGCTGGCGACGCACTCTGTGGCACGGCTGCAACCGTTGCGAATCTTTCAAGTTGTCTATGTGGTGATGATTTTGGTGGTAGGAGGGGCACTCGCAGAGCAAGTTCTGCAGCGGTCGGCGGTGCGGTGGGTGGTGGCGTTTTCGCTGCTGGCCGGATGCATGGTGTGCGTGGAGCGGCAGACCTATCCCGAGTCTGCACGCCTGGAGTTGCAGGGGGTGATGCGGCGGAGCGCGCCGAAGAGTCCGTGGGAGCAGGCTTTTGTGTGGATCAGCAGGAACACACCGCAGAGAGCGCGGTTTGCGCTGGATTCGCATTACATCAACTTGCAGGGTGAGGATGCGCAGGGGTTTCGCGCGATCGCTGAGCGGAGCGTTCTGCCGGATTACTCGAAGGATGGTGGAGTTGTGGCGAACAAGCCTGCGCTGACCGAGGAGTGGATGCAGGGGGAGGCGGCGCAGGCGAAGTTGAACACAGAGGACGATGCAGCGCGGATAAAGGCACTGCGGCCGTTGGGGGTGGACTGGGTCGTGCTAGATCGCGGTGCAGAGACTCGATTCCGCTGCGACTATGCGAATGCGGTGGTAAAGGTGTGCCGCCTGCCGTAAGGATCAGGCGGCAGACATTGTGGAAGACTCGTCAGTTCCCTGCTGGCACTGGTTTGCTGGCGACGATTGGAGCGGTGGTGAGGACGACGTTCTCCTGGTCCTTAGTCTCCATCTTGGAGTAGAAGCTGCGCAGTTCCGGGTACTCTTTCGGCATGAAGAGAGTTTCGCCAAGCATGTAGTTGCGCTGAACGGTAACGCTGGTCGGAGTCGATGAGGTGGAAATGTCATAGACGGCGAAGTTCAGAAAAGGAATTTTTTCGGCGACAGGAAGCGATTCGATGTTGAGTCCGACGGGAAACTTGATGCGGACCGCATCCTGCAGTATGTGTGGGTAGGAAAAATAGATAGGGATATCGCGCTTTTCGTGGGGGAAGCTGGCCTTGGAGTTGGCTTCGAATACGTCGCCGGGCAGGAAGATTCGTTTGCCGGTGAAGGAGCCGAGCGTACCTTTAGCTGAGAGGTGGACGGTAAGCGGCTCTTCATAGTCCTCAAGTTTTTCAATGGACGTGACATTGACCTCCATCCCCTGAGGAAGAATACGTTCCAGGCTAAGACGGAGTTCGCGCTCGATGCTGGAGGTATCGCCGATAAGCGACTCGTGACGCCAGTAAAGAGCCGGATCGCCCTTGTAAATGAGCTTAATCGTTCCCGTGAGAGCGCCATGCTCGTCGATGACGAGATCCGCTATGCGCTGGGTACCCGAGCTGGTGTACGACGGCATGGGAGTCTGGACGAGTGCGGAATCACCATCGGTCTGACGAATGCCGCCTGTGCCGCTATGCTTCCAGGCGAGATGCCCATAAGGACAGTATCGGGAGCCGGGGTCGAAGAACTGCTCTTTGCCATCGACGTTCACGATGGCAACGAAATCGTCGAACTGTACGAAGCTGGGGTAAGCCTTGAAAAAGATACGGCGATCACGGTTGGTAACAGCCATGACGTAGGCCTTCAGACCGGCGGCGCGAGCCATAGCCACAAAGAGTTCTGTCAACTGTTCACTACTACCACGTCTGCGATTCCAAATATCGTCGGCAGTATGAACCTGCTTGAATCCCTCCGCCTTCTCTTCAGCAGAGGTGTGCTCGCGGGTGAGGTCGGCGTTTTCAAGTCGCATGACGGCAGCATAGAGCTTGCGGAGCTTCTGGTCCTGAGAGTCTGAAGGGCTGGTGAGATCTTTGACCGCAGCGTTGACCGCGGGGCCGGGGCCGATAAATTTGTCGCGAAGCTTCGCCCAGTGCTTGCCCTCATTCTTCCAATATTCGTCTCCTGTGCGATAAGGCGTGTAGTAGAAGAGGACGCGATAGGTGAAGCTGGAGATGGGCGGCATGAAGTCTTCGCTGGGCGAGGGCGGGATGTCGTGGACGTTGAGCTCCAAGATATGCCTCGGCTCCATTAAGCCCGTCCCAGGGGTCTGGCTATGTTTCAGTTCCGCGCCGGGCGGCAGGATGGGGGTCCAGGCGATGGAGTTGGTGAGCTGGCCGCGATCGTCGCTGGTAATGAGCTGCTTATTTGTCGGCCTCCAAAGATAGTGGGCTTTTCGTGTGAAGAGATCGGACTGGATATACCAGTCGGGAGACCTGAAGTGATCGTCATCCAAGCGAAGCTTGTACCGATATTCAATGATGCTGCCGACTTCGACATCCGGCATAGTGAAGACCTTGGACATGAATTTTACGCCCTGCGTCTTCTCGATTAGCTTGTCGTAGGGTTTGCCGGTGAATGGAATGATGGTGCCGTCGGGGTGAATCGTCCTTCCCGCGATGTCAGTGATGCTGGTGCCCCCGCCGTCAACAACCGACGCATATCCCAACTCAACATTGCCGTACTCCTCGCCCTTCTCAGTTAGCACCTTTAGGCGAACGTAGGTGCTGAACATGTGAAGGTCATCCTCCGTAGTTTCTTCGCGGAAGAGATAGACGGCGGAGGCGCCAGGGACCTCGGGCTGTGCGGTCATGGAGAGCTCTTCGGGGGTGGGCGCGGTCCACTGGGCTTGGGCTGAGGGCGAGGCGAGGGTGAGCAAACTTAGCAGAGTGCCAACCAGGGATACGCAACAGAGGAGACGGTGGCCGGGTGTGCGAGTCATGTGTTCGAGTTTTTCCTTCCTCGTTGGTGTTCGTTTGAAGACCGCTGTACTGAATAGCTGAGTGGATAAAATTTAAGTGCTTCTGTTGAAGAGCTTTTTCTTTATTGCTTTTTGAGGACGGCGCGGCTTTGTTCATCGGCGGCGATGACGCCTGCCAGCTTCTGCACATCGCTGTAGCGGTCGGCGGGGAGGGTGACCTCGCGAACGGTGTAGGTGCGGGTGTAGTGAAGGACGTTGTCCTTGACGAGGCTTGAGCTCTCGTAGGCAGCGAAGCCGAGGTCGAGCTTGACGGGATCGGGGATCTCGTCGACCGCGTAGCCCACGGGGAGCGCGATGGTGTAGTCGTCCTGCTCCTGCATGGTCTCGCTGAGGTTGATCGGGACCAGACGCGCTTTGTGATCGGCCTCGAGATATTCACTGCCCAGAACGCGAGGGCGGATCATGAGGAGCGGGCCCATCGCTTTGCCGAAGTGATCGGCGGTGAGCGAGTACGAGGTGGTGAGGTCCTTGTTGAGGGCTTCGGCGTTTTGTACTTTGAAGTCGGAGACCGTGAAGGTGGTGAAGTCCTCGCCGAGAAGGTGGTCGAGGTAGTCGCTCTGCTGTTTGGCATCGCCTGCGGTGTAGAGGCTGCGCCGTCTCTCGGAGAGGTCGCCGAAGCGCCTCTCGGTGACGATGCCCTTGAGCTCGCCGCTTGGTTGCAGCTGGAAGCTGGCGGTGCGCCGGATAGTATTCAGCTCTGGACTGAGGACCGGGAACTGGATGACCTGGCTGTCGTGGCCTTCCATGAGTATGCCGTAGCCGCCCTGGAGGTTGTGTTCGAGCTGACCGAAGGCTGTCTTATCCCAGGTGGGGTCGAAGATGAGATACCTGCGACCGGTCTTGGCGGTGACGACGCTACGGAGTTTGGGCGAGCTGTAGCCCTTGGGGACTTCGATGGCCGCGATCATGTGGTCGCCGACGATGGACGGCGCGTCCACGTCGATGACGCCGCGGCGGTGGTCGACCATGACGAGGGCGGAGTGGATGCCCACGGTGGAAAGCATCGCCGAGAGCAGCGTGGCCTTGTCCTTGCAGTCGCCGTAGCGATTATGGAAGATGTCGCCGGCGAAGTGGGGTTGGTAGCCTCCGATGCCCATCTCGATGACAAAGTAACGGACCTGCTTTTGAACGAACTCTGCGATGGCTTCTGTCTTGTCGTAGAAGTCGGTCTTGCCGGCTGTGAGTTCGCTGGCTTTGGCGGCGATCTCCGGTGTGGCGACCAGGCGGTCCTTCGAGAGTGTCTGGTACCACTCGCCGATGCTCTGCCAGTTACCGGCAGTGGCGACGGAGGTACTTGGGCCGGAGTAGTGCACTGTCATACGGCCGGCCAGAGCCTGCTCTGACGGGGGTAAGAGAACGTGCTCCAGATCGATGGCCGGAGTGTCGTTCATCTCCCAGCGCCAGCGTTGGTCTTCCAGGTCAGTGGCAGATATCTCTTTGCTGTGCGCCCAGACGGTGCCGTGGGTGAAGCCAGGAGGAAGCTCCAACGTGAAGCTCTGATGCAGGTGGGGAAGATCAGACTGGAAGAACCATGTCTTTTCGGTGAGGTAGGGATGGATGCGCTGCTCGTACTCGTAGGCGACGATGCCACCGGGATCGCGACCGGGTGCATTGGCGGCCTTGACCTTGTCGTCCTCGAAGAAGTTTCCCTGGCCGGGATAGCCATACTCGACCATCTCATTGTCCTTGACGGCATACTCGTGGCCGTCGGGGCCGATGCTCCAGACATGGAAGGAGAGGATTCTAGTGTCCTTGTCGAAGGGAACGGCGACGATGCCCTCCTCGCGACCCTGCGGGCGAAGGATTTTGACGACGTGGCGATAGTGTTCGACGGCGGTACCGTCGGGGGCGACGGTGTAGGTGGTGTCGTCCAGGAGAACGACGGCATTGGTCTCGGCTGCATAGGTGGGGAGCTTCTGCGCGGCGGCGACTCGAACCCAGTCGGGAACGTTGTCCTGATGGGAGGCAGAGGCGGGTACCGCGAGGAGCAGCAGGAGAACGGCGAAGGCAGAGAGATGCATTTGGACCAGTGATGACAGTGTTGGTCGGAGGTTCATGGGGTCCTTGGTACAAACAATATCCCCAGGCAGCTTGACATACGCATCATGCGCAAAGGAATAGGTGTACGTCCAGAGTTATACGGATGCAAGAGCGACGGATCAAGATAATTCAGCGAGAGAAGGCTCACTCGAATGGGGCATGGCGCTCAGCCGTTGCCCTGCAGCCGGGCGCGTGCTCGACGTCGCAACATGGTGCGAAGGATAACGGCCATGAGGAAGCAGAAGACAATTGTAGAGACGACCATCAGCCAGGGATAGTCGGAGAAGAGCATGTTCAACTGGATCCACCGCGACAGCCAACCGACGTGGTAAAAGTCTTTGCCGATCCGGTACGAGGTGAAGCGGGAGTCATGCAGAACACTGACCGACTGTGAGACATCGGAGGTCTGCGAGGTCTTAAGGAAGACGGAGATGAGATTGGCGACGACTGTGCGATCGCGCAGGGCGATGACGACAACTGAGTGGCTCGAACCGCTGGGCCACTCGATGCCTTCGATCAGAGCGTCGGGCAGGCCGCCTGCGGTCTCAAGCTGGCCAGACTGAATGCGGTCGGAGCTGCGGACCTTCCACCAGGCGTGTTGGAGTTGGGCGAAGAAGCCCTGGGTGTCCTGGATGTGAAGGCCGCTGCCATCAACCATGACCGGAAGCGACGGATTGAGACGGCTGAGCGCGGGTTGATCGTCGACAGTGCCGAGAACCAGATAGTCCTTGTGGCTGTCGACCTTCATGCCCTCGCCATTGGTGACGGTGACGTTGAGCACAGGATAGCCGGTCTGTGCGCCGAAGTGGCCCATGAGCGTGAGGTACAGCTCCAACTCTTCGGCTACGGCGTTGTCGGGCAGGACGATGGCGGTGTCGGAGAGATCGGCCCTGCGGGTGAAGGGATAGCCGGCGTTGGCGAAAATTTCAAGATTGGGAAGGACGGCCCAGTGGGGGATGTTGCGGATGTCGAGGTACGAGTCTTTGACGATGGCACCCTGAAGGTTGTCGGGTGGAGCGTCCTGACAGTCGTCCTTCTTCGCTCTTTGGAAGAGGAACCGCATCAGCAGCGAGTTGGAGAATGGACGCATGTCGGAGATTGGAACCGACACAAGAGCATCGACCTGAGACGAGGCCTGATCGGTATGCGGCAGCGGCAGCGAACTGATGTAGGAGTCGTTCAGGTACACCTGAAGCGTGCTCTCGTTCGAGAGCGGAATCGCGTTGTAGCGATAGGCGAGGTGTAAGCCAAGGTTCCGCTTCAGGCCGTAGTAGAGGTCGGGCGGAAGACGCATGGAGACGGCGATCGGATTGGAGCCGTCGGTCTGCAGTTCGGTGGACTGATCGAAGTCGCCGATGCGGTTTATCTTTTCGGTGCTGAGCCAGCGAGGTGCGTCATCGGGCTCGCGAGCGGCGGGCATCTTGAGCGAAGGGATGCGCACCTGTTCGCCTTGCAAAAGATCACGTTGCAGAACGAGCGCCATAGCAGCGGTCAGCAGATCGTCGGCGGTGTCACCGGTGAGCACAAGGACCTTCGAGTTCGGGTCCGAGGGATTGGCTCGCATGGCAATGATCGGGCCGTCGCTTGCGGTCATCTGGAGCGGCGCTGGCAGGGAGGCCACGTTCTCGCCGATGACGATGGCATTGCCCTGGGGGATAGTGCCGATTGAGACGGGAAAACGTACCGGATGAGAGTCCGCGAGGATGCCGAACCACGACGCCACGATACCGGCTGCCTGAAGCGCCTTCGTCGACGGCTGCGTGAGGAAGACGATGGGGATGGCCGGACGAAGATCGACGGACCGATCGTAGAATGGCAGCGGTAGCGCCTTCAGGTCGTTGGACAGCGGAAGCACTGAACCGGCGAGTTCGATCGTAGAGGCAGCATCGATCTGGCTCCACAGGGTGGAGTAGGAGGGATCTTCGCACTTGAGCGCGTAGTGGCCGACGAACTCGAAGGTCAGCTCGTTGTCGTGTACGAGCATCCCAGCAGGCAGTGTGAGCATCGTTTCGAGCAGAGTGCCGTTCACGTCATGGGTGACGGTGGAGGTTTGCGGTGTGGCCGGCTGATTGTCGACCGCGAGCGTCGCGAAGAGCGTTCCGTTGAGACTTACCTTGAGATGGCTGAGTGCGGGAATGAGACCTGGCGAAAAGTGGTAGCGCAGCTTCATGGTCGCCGTCTTGACGACCTGCGTGTGCGGCAGAGAAAAGCGGACGGTGCGGGAGGCGTCGGTGCCGCGCAGGACGATGGTATCGGGCACGCCGATATCGGTTAAAGAGAAGACGCTATCAAAGATGCCGGGCGCGACCGGCGGCGCGGCGGAGGCTGGTGTGGCGGCCGGATGTAAGCGCAACCAAAGTTTTGCGGGAGACAGGGCGGCCGGGTGTGGCGGCGCTGGAGTCTGCGTTGTAGCTGAAGCGTCCGGTTGCGGCGTTGTAGTGGCTGGAGCGGCCGGATGCGGCGGCACGGTAGGGCTGTCGCTCTGCGCTGGCTGTCCTGTCGAGGGTTTGTCTTGCCCGGAGCTTGGCGGAGTCGCAACCTGCGCCCTGAGCGAGCCAGCGGTAAAGAGCACGGTCAACAAAAGAACGGGAACGATGCTGGTGGCAAGTCTGCCGTGCGGGGGCTTCGGCTTTCTCTTCAACAAGACTCGTACGGTCTGTCGGAATCCGTTCATTGCAAGCCGAAAGATGCGGGCGAGACTCTTGAGTGGCCGATCCGGCTCGCGGGACTCGCCCCAGCCGAGCCAGGTGTCGGCCCGAGAGTAGAGCACCATCGTCAGTGCCTCTTCCTCCTGCAGATTCAGCGGATCGAATTGAACGCGCAGCACATTGCCGTGGATACCGACAAGCGTTGCGGGCAGGGTGGCATTGCCATCGAGTACCGGCAGGGTAAGTTTGACGGCTTCGCCGATGGTCGCAGTAAAGTCGCGCTCCATGCGGATCATGACGCCTCCGCTGGACATATCGGTGGTCACACCGCAGATAACAGCTCCGTTGGCGAGCAGTACATCGGCGGGAACAGACATGGGCACGCGAACCGTCTGACGGCGCTGCTGGCTCTCCCATGCAACTGAGGTGGCGACTCCGAGGATGATCATATTGAAGGAGGCCCAGAGCAGGTTCATCACAATGGTGCCGACGTGGCTGCCGTCATACATTCCGGCGAGAATATTCATCGGCATATTCCATGGCCAGATGCGATCGGAGGCCGGAAACCGAAAAAACCTGGGGATGGCGCACAGCATGCCAACAAGGTTCATCAGAATCATGAACAGAAAGGGCTGGGCGAGGCGCTTGTCGAAGAATTTTCGGTTGACGACGCCGCCCTTGGCTGTGACGTCGAAGTGACCGAATCGGGGATTGATGAGCGCGAGCATCGTGGGGAGGAAGATGTAGGGAGCTAAAACAGTCTCGTAGATTTCATTCCAGAAGGAGTGACGATGCTGCCCCTGAATGCGCGAGTTCGTGATGCTCGAAAGTACCAGATGCGGAAGGGCGTAAGCGAAGATCGCAGCCCAATAGCCGGGGATGTTGACGTGTCCGAAGATGAGATAGATGAGCGGCGCCGTAAGAAAGATGAGTCTCGGCAGCGCGTATAGGAAGTGCGACATCGCATTGAAGTAGCAGAGCCGTTGCGCTGTGCTGAGTCCCTTGGCGAAGAGAGGATTGTCGGTGCGCATGATCTGAATCATGCCGCGGGCCCAGCGGATGCGCTGTTTGACATGGCCGCTCAGCCGCTCGGTAGCCAGGCCCGCGGCCTGCGGGATGTTGACGTAGGCGGTATTCCAGCCGTTCATCTGCATGCGGAGCGAGGTGTGAACGTCCTCGGTGACGGTCTCGACAGCGATGCCGCCGATCTCGTCGAGCGCGGTGCGTCGAAGCACAGCACAGGAGCCGCAGAACAAGGTCGCGTTCCAGAAGTCGTTGCCGTCCTGGACGATGCCGTAGAAGAGTTCACCTTCGTTGGGGATGACGCGGAACTGGTCGAGATTGCGCTCGAAGGGGTCGGGGCTGTAGAAGTGGTGCGGCGTCTGCAGCATGGCCAGCTTGCTGTCGCGCAGAAACCAGCCCATAGTGACCTGCATAAAGCTGCGTGTGGGAACGTGATCGCAGTCGAAGATGACGACGAACGGTGCATTGGTGCGTTCAAGGGCACGGTTGATATTGCCGGCCTTGGCGTTGTCGTTGTCGTCGCGCGTCATGTAGCCGACGCCAGCCTCTTCAGCAAACCTGCGGAACTCATCGCGCCGGCCGTCGTCGAGCAGGTACACATTCAGCTTGTTCGCTGGCCAGTCGATGTTCATCGCAGCCAGCGCGGTGAATTTCACGACGCTCAGCGGCTCATTATAAGTAGGGATGAGGACGTCGATCATCGGCCACTGTTCGGTATCGTCAGGCAGTGGAACGGGCGTGCGGCGCAAGGGCCAGAGAGTCTGAAGATAGCCGAGAAAGAGGATCATGAAGGCGTAGATCTCGGCACACAGCAGCAGTCCGATGAAAAAAGCGTCCAAACCGCTCCAGGCCGAACCGGGTTCGAGAAAGAACCGGGCAGATGTCGAGATTCTCCAGTACCCATATCGGAACGTCGAGAAGATGGAGACGAGCATCAGCGTGAGTGTGATGAGGTAGGAGGTGGAGCTGCGGTCCAGCCAGATGACCAGCGCGACGGTGATGATGCCCAGTACAGTCTGCTGCGGCCAGGTCAGCTCCAGAATGCCTGTGAAGGCGAGCAGGAATATGCCACTGGCGAGAATGCAAGCGCGAAGGACTTTGAAGAAAAGATCGTCGCCCGACTCGAACTTTCTCCATAGAGGAGAATTCGTCATCGTTCACTCCAGCGCAGATTGCGGAAGCCGGCGGTGGCCGGTGCGGCAACAGTGCGGAGCCAGGTAGCGACGTTGATATAGTCCTCGGCCACAGGTGCATCCGGCGCATAGTCGACGACGGTCATGCCCTCAGCCAGAGCTTCGCTGACCGCGGGTGCGCGGCGAATGACGAAGGGCAGCAGACGCTCACCGAGCTGGCGGCGCAGTACCTCGCGCACATCCAGGTGCAACGGCAGCGAGGTGTCAAATTGGTTGAGTACATAGAACGGCTGCAGCGGGCGGCCATCGCCATCGTTGATGCCGTGGAAGAACTTTTCGACGGTCTGCAGGCTGATGACGGAGTTCATATCGGGTGCTACCGGCACCAGGATGGTCGGGTTCAAACGGAACATGCGGCGCACAATCCAGCTCGAGCTCGAAGTGAGGTCGAGAAGGATGCGATGGGTCCCGCGGCTGTTGTTGATGATGTCTTCTGCGAGTAGATCCTGGGCGGCCTCATTGCCTCCTGCCTTGTCCACGTCGTAGCTGACGAGATAGATGGGCGCGTCGGTGCTGCCGCTGGGCGGAGAGAACGTGCGAACGGCTCCGTGGCGAAGCTCGCTCGCACCAAAGTAGAACGGCAGGAGACCGTGCGAGGTGGTATCGGTAAGCAGAACCTTCTCTCCCATGGAAGAGAGCGCGCGGCCAACGGTGGCGACCAGGCTGGTCTTGCCGACGCCGCCGGCGAGCGAGAAGACCGCGAGGATCGGCGTGCGGGTCTCCTTCTGACGCACCGGCGCAACCTCAACCTGCTCCTGACCAGGCGCCTCGAAGACTCCTTTGAGGGCAAACCAGCGAGCAGCGACGCGTTCGCGGGACTGCTGCAGCGTATCAGCGACTGAGGACTGTGGCGGTGGAGGCTGAAAGACAACCGGCTTCGGCGGAGCGGTGGAGGCTGGTGGGGCGTAGAGCCATGCTGGTCCGGCGGGCCCGGTGGGTTCGGCCGGATAAGCTGTGCGGTGCCCTGAGTCGGCAGCGTCGGAGGTGGGCTGCTCGGGTACGCTGCGGCGACGCTCGCGATCCGGAGAGCCCTGAGACT
>Ga0302324_100008093_pt1 | contig 22220 bp, 19 predicted proteins | sample Palsa_T0_1_FD_201949 | JGI IMG/M metagenome (GOLD analysis project Ga0302324, IMG submission 201949) | Peat permafrost microbial communities from Stordalen Mire near Abisko, Sweden - Palsa_T0_1 | ecosystem: Environmental > Terrestrial > Soil > Palsa > Peat permafrost | place: Sweden: Abisko...
CCGGGCCGTTATCTGGTGCTAATTCCACCTATTAATGGAGAAACCGCCTCTTCCGCCGCGCTCAATTCGCCATACTTTACGTTCAATCCGGGAGATCAGTTTAAAGCCTGGGATACTTCAGCCACGTTCGATTACATGCCCCGGCAATGGCTCACTTTCCGTTTCGAGGGCGATTACCGCCACGCCAACGTTCCGTATTGGTCTGGTGCGGGTGGAGTCACGCCTCCTCCTTTGACCAACAACGGTTCTCCAACCCAATACGCCTGCATGAACGGCGCGGCGTCCGGGGCAGCCGCTCTTTCGGCAGCCACCGTCGCATGCGGCCCCCAGGGAGGCGTCTGGTTCCCGGACCTTCGCAGGGATGAGGTGCTTTTCGACATCGATCTGATGGTGAAGTTCTAGGTTAGCGGCCTGGGTCGAAAGCCCCAAAAGACCGCTCCCTCACGGTCGCGGCTCGGTAACGCGATGAATTTACCGAGCCGCGCGCGTAAGCAAGCGGTTTTTCGGACTTCGGCACAGGCGAAGACGAGGTAAAGGAGTTGTTATCGCTCATGGACACCAACAAGCAGGACTATATGAACTTCATGTCGGCCGAATTCGACAGGTTGGACCCAGCCGGAAAAAATCTTCACCAGCGTCGGAAACTAATATGCATCGCTTAAGATTCTCCTGGCTAATTCCGTGCTCGGCGGTTTTATTGGTCGCCGCCGAGCCGGTCTGGAACGACAAGCCAATCGCAAATTGGACCGATGAAGATGCGAAGCAGATTCTCATTCGCTCTCCTTGGGCCAAGACTGTTCTCGCCGGCATCATACGGCGTCAGACTGAAGACGAACGCCGGGAGGGCGGCAACATGGGCCAGCCTCAAGGAGTTGGTTACGACGGATTAGATCACCGGCAGCCTCGCCCGGTCGCGCCCGGAAATCTGCTCTCGGAGCCACGCTCCGTTTCCGCGGTTCAGAACCAGGGTCTTCCGCTCCTGGTCCGCTGGGAAAGCGCTCTCCCGATCCGCGCGGCAGAGTTAAAAGCCCATGTGCCGGATCCGCCGACACTCTCCGACGATGGATACAGCATTGGCGTTTACGGCATTCCATCCAGTTTCGCCAAGGGCGATCCCACTAGTTTGGGAAAACCTCTAAAAGAACTGGCGTTCTTGAGGCGCGACGGAAAGAAGGACGTAAAGCCGGTGAGCGTCGAAGTGTTCGAATTGGAAGATAGCGTGGCCGTAGTATACCTGTTTCCGCTGTCGGCGGAAATCGGAAAAAGAGACTCCATTGTCGAGTTCGGCGCTATGATCGGCCGTATTCGAGTGTCGCAGCATTTCAACGTTGAGGAGATGCAGTTCCAAGGCAAACTCGAACTCTGAAACGGTCGTATACTGGAGGGCAACCTTACCAAAGGAGGCCATTCCTTGACGAATCGTCGCACATTCCTGAAACAGACGTCGCTGCTTGCCGTCGCCCCCGCGGCCGCCGTCCTCGCCCGCGCCCAAAATAGCCAAAATGCCGTCGTCGCCGAAACTGCGTTTGGCAAAATCCGCGGCGAAGAAGTCCAGGGCATCAAGATATTCAAAGGCGTCCCCTACGGAGCCACTACCGCCGGGCAGAATCGCTTCATGCCGCCGCGGGATCCAGCGCCGTGGAGCGGCGTTCGCGATACGCTGCGCTACGGGCCCAGCGCGCCGCAAAGCAATCCGGGCGCAGCTCGCGTAGTGAACCCGCTGTCGGTGGCCAGCGCCAATCTTCCCGCGGAAAGCGAAGACTGCCTGGTGCTGAATATCTGGACTCCGGCGCTCAAGGACGGACGCAAACGGCCCGTCCTGTTCTGGTGCCATGGCGGCGGATTTGTCAGCGGCTCCGGGTCCTCGCCGGGCACGGACGGCGCCAATCTAGCGCGCCGGGGCGATGTGGTGGTGGTCACCATCAACCATCGGCTGAACGTTCTCGGGTTTACTTACCTGGCTGAATTCGGCGGCTCGGATTTTGCCGCCTCCGGCGACGTGGGCATGCTCGATATCGTCCATGCGTTGCGCTGGGTGCGAAGTAACATCGAGCAGTTTGGCGGCGATCCGAACACCGTGATGATCTTCGGTCAATCGGGCGGCGGCCGCAAAGTGGGCACGTTGCTCGCCATGCCGCCCGCGAAAGGCTTGTTTCACCGCGCAGTGATTGAAAGCGGACCCACCATCCGGTTAGTGGAGCGCGACCAGGCCATCCGCGCCGCCGGCCTGCTGCTCGCAAAGCTAAATATCGGAAAGGCGCAGGCGCGCGATCTCCAGAAGCTGCCTGTGGATCGCATCATGGTAGCGTATTTCTCCGTCCTCAAGGATATGGCCGGCCAGGATCAGATGACGCAAGGCTTCTCGCCCACGGTAGATGGAACCGCTGTGCCGAATCATCCCTTTCATCCCGCGGCGTCGCCGGTTTCAGCCGATGTGCCGCTGATGCTGGGATCCACGCGCACGGAAGTGACGCTGCAGAGCGATGCTGCTGCATTTTCCCTGGACGAAGCCGGGATGCGCGCGCGAGTGAAGAGCTTGGCGGGTGAAAACGGCGAAGCCCTGATCGAAACGTACAGCAAGCTCAACCCCGGAGCGACGCCCTCCGACCTTTTCTTCCTCATTGCCAGCGACTATCGTTACAGCGGACCCGTGATGAAGATCGCCGAACGGCGCGCGGCTCTGGGCCAAGGGCCGGTCCATTTGTATTACTTCACCTGGGAGACGCCGGTGGAAGGCGGACGGCTGAAATCGCCGCATACCATGGAGATCCCGTTTGTCTTCGACAACGTGCAGATCTCGCGCGGGATCACCGGTGGTGGCGCGGACGCTATGGCTTTGGCCGGCAAGCTCAGTGAAACGTGGCTCGCTTTTGCGCGCACCGGCGATCCCAACACATCCAAACTGCCGCATTGGCCGGCCTTCAACCCCACCGAACGCCCAACTATGGTGATCAATAATCAAAGCAAAGTCGTCGCCGATCCTATTCGAGAACAGCGTCTGGCGATGTTCCGGGCGCTCGACCTCGCGTAAGCGAACGTCGGGGCACAAAGGGGCCACCAATCATTTTATTGAAGGCCCTCCATAAAGACATTTAATAGCTATAGGTCTTGCGAAGCGGGAGCCGCTCCTTGAAAATGAAGGATCGGCTACATGTTGGGGTACCGCTCGGTTCCAGGAACCGAATTTGTGTGCTTGCCCGCTGGGCCTCCAAATTACTATGAAAAAATACAAACTCGAGTACATCTGGTTGGACGGTAAACGTCCCGTTCCCGGCCTGCGCGGCAAAACTTTACTCAAGGAATTTGGGCAGCCACCTACGCTCGCCGACTTGCCGAATTGGGGCTTTGACGGCAGTTCCACCATGCAGGCCGAGGGCAAAAGCTCCGACTGCGTACTAAAACCTGTGGCTTTGTATCCCGACGCAAGCCGCAAAGACGGTTATATCGTTCTCAGCGAAGTGATGCACCCCGATGGCACGCCGCATTCCAGCAACTCGCGCGCTACCATCGAGAACGACCCTGACCTGTGGATCGGCCTGGAGCAAGAGTATTTCCTGTATCAAGACGGGCGTCCTCTCGGATTCCCGAAAGACGGCTACCCCAGCACTCCCCAAGGCCCGTATTATTGCGGCGTGGGCTACAAATACATGGGTAAGTTGGCTCGCCAAATCGTGGAAGAGCATCTGGACCTCTGTCTCTCCGCCGGCATCAATCACGAAGGCATCAACGCCGAAGTCGCGAAAGGTCAGTGGGAATTTCAGATCTTCGCCAAAGGCTCCGCCAAAGCCGCGGACGACACCTGGACCGCCCGCTATTTGATGATGCGTCTCTGCGAGAAGTACGAAGTGGATGTCGAACTGCATTGCAAGCCCATCAAGGGCGACTGGAACGGATCCGGGATGCACTGCAACTTCTCGACGAAGTACCTGCGCGATGTGGGCGGCCAGGAATACTTTGAATCCCTCATGAAGGCGTTCTCAGAGAAAGTGGCCGAGCACATCGCGGTGTACGGCCCCGACAACCATCTGCGTTTGACCGGTCTGCACGAAACGCAAGCCATCGACAAATTCAGCTATGGGCTCTCCGATCGCGGCGCTTCCGTCCGGCTGCCTGTCAACTTTATCAAGCACGGCTACAAGGGCTATCTGGAAGATCGCCGCCCGAACTCCGAAGGCGATCCCTACCAGATCGTGTCGCGCATTCTGAAGACCATCAATAGCGTTCCGAAGCCCGTGGCATAGGGCGCGTGCCCTGCCTAGGCGAACGAGGCAGGGCGATTCGTCTCAAAAATCCAATCTCTCGCCGCTTCCGTATTACTCATTGAACGCGCTGAAAAACAGTCAGTTGGGATAAGAATGCGGAAGTATATTTTCTTAACATTGCTGGCCGGCTTGCTTGCCATCGCTCCCCTGTCGCGAGCCGGCGACACGCTTTAACCTTGCAAGTACAAAGGCAAGGACATGAAGACCGCTCACGCCGGAATGGGGATCGCCAGCGCCGATTTTGACGCTCTGGTGCAGGACCTGGTGGCATCGCAATCGCTCCTGGGCGTCCTTGGTCCCATGAAGAAAGACGTCGCAGAAAAGTAGAGCACAGGCTCCTTGAGTGTTTTTTCCTCGGGCCCGCCGGTCCATCTTGGACTACCGTTCTCCGGCCGGCGCGCCCTTTTCTTGTTTCGGGATATCATCTCAATGACCGGGTTTAGTTAGCAGGATGCTGAAAAAGGCGAAAATCCGTTTGCTGACGCGCGCGGCTCATTGTCGCGAATGGGTGTCTGCACGTGTTTACCGAGCCGCGACCGTGAGGGAGTCGGTTCTCGAAATGCGGGAAAATCGACATCGGTGGTGCGTGCCGGCATGATGCTTCCGCTGATCCTGGCGGTGTACGCGGGTCCCCAGGATCGTGCGCTCATCGCGCGTTTGCAGCGCCGCGACCCGCAGGCTCTCGCCGAGCTGTACGATTTTTACGGCAAAATGGCTTATTCACTGGTGCTGCGCGTAGTCCGGGACAAAGCGATTGCGGAGGATCTGGTTCAGGAGACCTTTCTGCGTGTTTGGAATCGCGTGCATTCCATGGACTGCGAGAAGGGATCCATTGGGCCGTGGTTGCTCGCCATCGCCCGCAACCGCGCCATCGATTATTTACGATCGTCGGCCGGACGCGAACGGAACGCAGTGGAGCTGGATGAAGCCGATCACGCGCCGCTCTATCACCGGATGGAAGCCGAGATTCTCCTCTCCGATCAGGCGCGCCGCGTGAAGGCGGCCATGGACAAGCTGGCGCCCAATTATCGAACGGTGATGGAACTAGCGTATTTCGAGGGCCTGTCGCAGTCGGAAATGGCGGCGAAAATGGGACAGCCTCTCGGCACCATCAAGACCTGGGTGCGCACGGCGCTGCAAAGCTTGCGCGATGAACTCGGGGTGGCGGTGTCCTCATGAACTGCGAAGAACTCCGCGAGCATTATGATTTCTACGCTTTGGACATCGCCGAAGAACCCGAGCGTGGTGAGATTCGCGCTCACCTCAATCGCAAATGCGAGGTTTGTATGGCGGGCGTGAAGCGCGCGTTGGAAACCTCTACAATGATCGGCGCAAGCGCTCCCGCGGCGCAGCCTTCCGCCCAGCTCCGACGTCGTATCCTGGCTTCCGTAGGATCCGAAGAGCGCCGCTCCAGTTGGCTGCCGGCCTGGATGGCTGCGGCGGCCATCGCCGCTGTGCTGGTGGTGGCCGTGTACTTCGCCGTCAGCAGCCAACGGTATGCCGACCAAGCCGCCAAGTTGGCGGGCGAGATGCGCAGCCAGACCGCGCAGATCGTCCGTCTGACAGAGGCGTTCGCCATTTTGTCGGGTCCCAGCACTACCGAAGTATCCTTTGGGGGCGCCCAGCCCCGGCCGCCGCAAGGCAAGGTTTTCGTAAACCCGTCGCGTGGCGTGCTGCTGATCGCGTCCAATTTGCCCCGCACTCCCGCCGACAAAATCTACGAAATGTGGCTGATTCGGAAAGGCGCTAACCCGGTCCCTGCGGGCCTGTTCCAATCGCAGGACGATGGCAGCGCGATGCACATCCGTCCGGGCACGGTAGATCTGGCTTCGACGGCCGCCGTCGCCGTGACTGTTGAGAACCAAGCCGGAGCCGATCAGCCCACCACTACGCCGCTGATTGTGGCTGCTCTGGGCGGGTCTACGCCTCGTTAAAAGCTATCCACTTAGTAAGTCGGGCTATCTTTATGGTTAGTGGCTCGGTCCTTTAGCAGCCTGTGTCGAAACCGGCTCCGTTACGGTCGCGGCTCTGTAACGCGCGCAATCTACTGAGCCGCGCGCGTGAGCAAGCGGTCTCTTGGAACTTTTTACGACGTGGAGACAGAACTGCACATAGCGGCCCGCTGGGAGGCGAATCGGATCCCACCCCGGGGCCCCCGTGCCATCGAGCGCCCCACTCCGACCGGCTCCCAGCGCCGGTGAAGGCACCTGCCCGGGATGTCAGCTACAAGCTCGCCCCGCAGTGATAGAGTTGATGGCTTACCTTACGCGGAGGAGGCTCATCATGCGGGTCGAGATGCGGGTCGAGCAAAATAGCGGTCGGTCTTCTCGGCGAGCGGGGCTGATATGGCTGTCCTGCGCGCTGGCGGCGTCGGGGGCAGCGCGCGCGGCCACCGAGACGGTCATCCACAACTTCGCAACCTTCCCGCTCGGCGCAAACCCTATGCGCCGCTGACCGGCGATGCGAGCGGAGACCTCTATGGCACCACCTATCAAGGCGGCGGGGCAAACCTGGGGGTAGTGTTCAGGCTGAATAAGTCCGGCGAGACGGTGCTGCACAATTTCGCGGGCGGCTCCGATGGCGCCAACCCCTACGCCGGAGTAAAGCTGGATTCCGCAGGTAACCTGTACGGCACCACCTACCGGGGCGGCACTGCGAACGCCGGGGTGGTGTACAAGGTGGGCCCATGAGGCCGCCGCCGTCGCCGTCCTCGTTGGTATATTCGGCCGTGTTAAAGGGGACAGCCGCGCCGGAGCAGGGAAAGCCGCTGCCCGGCAGCGTGTTTCGTACGGTGAGGTACAGCGGAAGGCATGATTGCCCACTGCCTGGGCAAAGAGATTGGAAGCCATTCAGCTGGGTCAGGTCCAGGACCGTGTAACCGTTGGCCGTCCAGACAGAATAGCCGCCCGAAGTGTTTGCGACCGGCCACACCCCTTGGATCACGCCGCAGTTTGCAGTTGCGCCAAGCGGGAGGCTGGTACAAGCCGTCTGGGAGGCGAGTTGAAGCGGGTAAGGCAGGGGGGTGCTCGGGGCGCTGACCTTTACGAGCAACGAGGCATAGTTCTTTCCGCCGAAAGGCGTTACGGCGAAGGCTGCGTCTGAGAGGCTGATGAGCGAACAGTTCCGGGTGCAAGGGGTGGCCGCATCGATCCCGTCTGGGCCCTCGACATAGAACTCGGGCGATCCGCCGGAGGCTCCGGAATACCAGAAAGTCAGGCTCATATATCTGAGGTCCACGCCGGAGCTCAGCGTGCATCCACCTCCCGCCGCGCACGGAGTATTCGGCGTGTTCGGCAGCTGGAACTGAAATTGAATCACGCAGCCGTCGGTAGAGGGCGATGCTTGGCAATATGTCCCAACAGGATATCCCGTATTGTCCCCCGCCATGCTGGTCAGTTGAGCCTTGGGTATAGCGCCCCCGATGTAGCTGTCATCCGGACCCGGGCTCCCCAACCACTCGGGGGAGCGCGCCCACGCCACCACGTTCTTGAACGGGGGCGGCGGGCTGCTGCCCGGGGGCGGGTAGTAACCGGACGCGTAGCAGGCCTGCGGCGTGGTGTCCGCGTGATAGATGTGCTGAGTCTCCTGCGCCACGTTCAGCCAGCCCGAAGAGGACGGCGACGGATTGGTAGCGGACACGACTGCCGCGGCCGACGAAGAGAGGCAGGGGTTGCCTGGGTTATCAGCCGCGCACAGCTCTGGGGCGTACAGCAGGTACTGATACACCTGCTGCGCCGTATACGCGCAGCCAGTATTGGCGTCGCGCACTATCAGGTTCGGCTGCGGGAAGGCCGGCGTGGGCGGCGCACACGTGGAGGCCAATGAGATGGACGTGCATGTCACCCAAGGTAGATAGTTGCGCACGACGATGCTTCCCGCTTGGTTTGGCATCTGGTCGGCGGGGGTGTTAACAGTATGCGTCTGGAGACCGCTGGGAACGTTAGGCGTCTGCCAGTTGGTATTCCAGTCGATGGACAGGTGCCGCTGCGTGGCGTCCAGTAGGTTGTCCTCCTCGAAAGGGTTAATCTGGCACCCCGGGCTCGTGCCCGAGCCCGGTGCGTTGCCCGCTGGGGGCGGCCCTGGAAACCCGCCCTAGGCTGATGGGAACGAGGTATGCCTGGCCGGAGCTGTATGGCTGGCTCGAGCCACCGCTGGGCACCACGAACGGGTTCGTGTACGTGTAGATGGTGGTGCCGCTTGTGCTTTCCGAGGCGACAGGATCGATGGCAGCGTCCACCAGGTGCTGTGCGGCGGCGTTATGCTCATCGTTGACTGTTATCGAAAAATATCGCGCATCCGCGAACGCTCCCTCGATGACCAGTTCCAGGGGGCAGTGGTGGCCCGTTGGAGTCTTCAAAGTTGTTTGCATTGGCAATGCTGTAGAACAGGACGGAATAGGTGGAGTTTAGGTCGCCCTGCGAGGCCTCTCCGCTCGTTAGTGGCAACGGGATCGTGTAGCTTGGCCCAACGAAGTTACTGACGAAGCCCGCGGACGTGTTGGAGGGCGTAGCACCCCCACAATTAGCGATCTGCGACCATGCAGGAGGGGCGAGGAGGCAGGCCGCCGCAACCGTTAGAAGCGCGGGAGGCATCCAGCACGGCTGTGTCACATCGCAGGCGCGGCCCACGAATTTACACGAATATTTCATCATTCCACCTCACTTCGCTTCTTGAACGGTTTTAGATGATGCGATCTATGCGTCCAATATGCCTGCCTTGTAAACCATTTTTTCAGAATACGTAGATCCTCCTGCGGAATCGCTTCGAACCTGCGCGGCTCCCGCTCTTCCCGCAAAAGAGCCTTAAATCCTTGCGCCCGAGACTTGGTCTCCTTCCGGCGAATCGCGCTGGTTCCCGGGGTCGCCCTTGTTCGCGAGGCATGCGGCGGCACTCCCATGCCTGGTCGAGGCGCTCGTCTGATCTAAATCAGCGTTGCGCCACCAACTCGGCAACGGCGTGCCGGTGGCAGGATTCTCCCGGTTCGCCTTCACGGTAATGGTGGATTCGCCAACCTTCGAATAAGGTCAGCAACTCGCCTGGGACCGCGCGCGCCGCGGCGCCCTGTGGCTGACCGGCATCCGTGAGGTGCGCAATCATGATGAGCAGGCCGCCGGCGCGGAGCGCGGCCTTCATCGCGGGAATCAGGCTGCGCTGGAAATAGTAGCAGGACAAAACAAGATCGTAGGCCTCCGGCGGAAGATCGAAGCCACCGGCCTCCAGATCGGCCACGCGAGCGTCGATGGATGGATTACTTGCGCGCAACAGCCCGATGGCGATTGGGGAGCCATCGACCGCGGTGACGCGCCAACCGCGCTCCGCCAGGTACAAAGCGTTGCGCCCGGGGCCGCTGGCGAGATCCAGCGCCGAACCCGGAGGAAGAGAACTGGTGAATTCGACAACGAGTGGCGATGGGGTGCGGAAAACCTGCTCACCCGCGCGATACCGTTGGTCCCATTGTTCAATCCGGGTGGGCATCGCCACGTTTAACCGCGAGTTGGAACACGCGCTTGAGAATCCGAACGGCACGGTCGATCTCCTTCTCGGCGGCGATATAGGGCGGAAGGAAGCGCAGCACAGTCTCATGCGTGCAATTCATCAACAGGCCTTGCTCCATGGCGTCCAGAACGAGCTGCTTGCCCGGAAAGCTCAACTCCACGCCAATCATCAAGCCGTGGCCGCGTACTTCGCGGATGAATGCGAATTGCTTCTGCATCTCCTCCAATTTCGCGCGGAAATAGCAGCCCATCTTTTCGATATGCGGCAGAAGCTCGTCGAGAATATCCATAAACTCCAGCGCCACGCGGCAGGCCAGCGGACCTCCTCCGAACGTGGAGCCGTGCATGCCGGAGCCTATGGACTGCGCCGCGCGATCGTTCGCCACGATCACGCCCAGGGGGATGCCACAGGCTAGCGGCTTGGCCGCGGTCATGATATCGGGCAGTACAACCGGGTCGGAAAGCTGATAGGCGAAGTGTTTTCCCACGCGGCCCACGCCGCACTGGATCTCATCGAAGACCAGCAGCGCATCGTAGCGGTCGGCCAATTCGCGCGCTTTGCGCACGTACTCCAAGGACATCGGGTAGATGCCGCCCTCGCCCTGAATCCATTCCATCACGATGCCCGCCGTGCGTTCGTTGACGATCTGTTCCAGCGCCACAACGTCATTGGGTGGAACGAAGTGCGCGCCGGGGAGCAGCGGCTCAAAATCGCGTCGGTATTTTTCCTGGCCGGTGATGGAAAGCGCGCCGAACGTCCGTCCGTGAAAAGAATTGTGCAGCGCAACGACCTCGAATTTTTCCGGATTGATTTTGTGGCCGTGCGCGCGAACCATTTTGAGCGCGCCTTCCATGGATTCGGCGCCGGAATTACAGAAGAACGTGCGCTGCAGGCCGCTGGCTTTGGCGAGCCGCTCAGCAAGCGGTCCCTGATAGGCGTTGAAGTACAGATTGGAACAATGCAACAGACGGCCAGCTTGCTCGCGGATCGTTTTCACCACACGCGGATGCGAGTGGCCCAGCGCGTTCACGCCGATACCGGTGATGAAGTCAAGATAGCGCTTGCCCGAAGAGTCGAAAACGTAGCAGCCTTTTCCGTGATCCAGCAGCAGCGGATAACGGGCGTAATTCTGGAGCAGGTATTCGCTCTCCAGCGCGCGCACGCGATCGAGGGCGCTGGTTTCTTGTTCAACAGGCGATACAACACTGGACATAGCCTTCATAATATCGTGGCGTTGGCGATGACGGCCTGGCCAAGCGAGATGCCTCCGTCGTTGGGCGGGACTTTGGAGTGTAAGAAAACTTGGAAGCCGTTGGCGCGCAAGCCCGCGACTGTCCGTTCCACCAAATAGACGTTTTGAAACGTGCCCCCGCTGAGGCACACACTATCGATTCCTTCGGCGGAGCGCAGGCGGAGGCAAACTTCGCCGATTATGGCCGCGACCGTGTTGTGAAACGCGGCCGAGATCCAACCGGTGGGCTTGGCCGCGAGCACATCGCGAATTATGCGTTCGATCATCGGCCGGACATCGATCTGCCAGAGGACGTCCTCCTCCAGCTCGAATGGATAGACCGCGTCCACGCCGGGCAGCGCACAAGTTTCCAGCTCGATAGCGGCTTGCGCTTCAAAGTTGACCTCATCCCGCACGCCAACGATGGACGCGACCGCATCGAACAGACGTCCGGCCGCCGAAGTTTCCACCGTATTGATGCGGCGCTCAATCATGGATCGAACGGTCGCGATTTTCTTCGACGCCACGCGCCGAAAAAGCGGCAGATCGAGCGAATCTACGTGCGCGCCAAACGTATCGAGCAAGTAGCTCAGGGCCAGCCGCCAAGGTTCCCGAACCGCCCTGTCGCCTCCCGCTAGCGCAATATACCGAAAATGCGCGCGGCGCTCGAATCCGGCAAAATCCGCGATCAGAAATTCGCCGCCCCAGATCTTGCCGTCCGTGCCGTATCCGGTTCCGTCGAATGCCACGCCGATCGCCTTGCCCTCGATCCCGTTTTCGGCCATGCAGCTCGCGATATGCGCGTGATGGTGCTGGACGCCGATCTGCCGGCAATCAGTCATCTCCAGCGCGAGCTTGGTGCTCAGGTACTGCGGATGCAGATCGTAAGCCACGGCGGCGGGCGCAATGCGGAAGAGTTGCTTCATGCGGTCCAGCGTTTCGCGGTAGAAGACCAGCGTTTCGTAGTTTTCGAGATCGCCGATGTGCTGGCTCAGGAAAGCGTAATGATCCTTGGTGAGGCAGAACGTGTTCTTGAGCTCGGCGCCGCAAGCCAGAATCTCAGCCACTGGAAAGCCTAACGTCACCGGATGGGGCGCGTAGCCGCGCGAGCGGCGCAGGATGCGCTCTTGGCCGGCGAACACGCGCGCGACGGAATCGTCCACGCGGGTGTGAATGTCGCGATTGTGGAAGAGAAACGCGTCGGCAACGGATTGCAACCGCGCGGCCGCCTCGCGATTGCCGGTGACGATGGGCTCTTCGCTCAGGTTTCCGCTGGTCATCACCAGCGCCCGGCATGATTCGTCGAAAAGCAGATGATGCAGGGGTGTGTACGGGAGCATAACGCCCAGCGTATTGTTGCCGGGCGCAAGGGCTGGCGACAGCGGAGAATCCGAACGCCGCTCCAGAATCACGATGGGACGCCGGATGCTTGTCAATGCAGCACGTTCGGCGTCCGATGCGAAACAAAGCTTCTCGGCCGCGGCGACGTCGGGAACCATCAGCGCGAATGGCTTGTCGCTGCGCTTTTTTCGCTCGCGCAATTGACGGACTGCCGCGTCGTTGAAAGGATCGCAAACCAGGTGGAAACCGCCCAGCCCTTTGATCGCCACGATTCGTCCCTCGCGGAGAAGCTCGCGTGCCTGTTCGATGGATAGCGTGAGCGCCGGCCCGCAGTCCGGGCACGCGTTGGGCTGCGCGTGGAAGCGGCGATTCGTCGGGTCTTCGTACTCGCGCAGGCAACGTTCGCACATTGCGAAACAGGCCATGGTGGTCAGCGGCCGGTCGTACGGAATCATCCGGGTGATGGTGTAGCGCGGTCCGCAGTTGGTGCAGTTGGTGAACGCATAGCCGAAGCGGCGATTGCCAGGGGTTTGGACGTCGCGCAGGCAGTCCAGGCAAGTGGAAACATCGGGCGAAACCGGCGCAAGGTGTCCAGGTTCATCCAGACTCTCCCGGATCTCGAAGGCCGCAGATCCCGCAGGCGTCAGGCTCGCGACTGCAATCTCCTCGATCTGCGCGAGCGGCGGAGGATTTTCGCTGAGTTCGCGCACAAAGCGCTCGATTTGCGAAGGCTCGCCTTCCACTTCGATCAGCACGCCCGCCGACGAGTTCAACACATAACCTGCCAGCCCAAGCTTTCCGGCCAGATTGTAAACGAAGGGACGAAAACCGACGCCCTGGACAATGCCGCGAACACGAATCTGCTGGCGAACGGGCCGCAACATTACAAACTATCAGACGCCAATGAACTAAACCGCTTCGCTAGACGTTTTTGATCAGTCCTGGCCTCGATCCCTGGCGTGGCGCGAGGCTCCTTGCAACACCGAATCAGGTTATTTCCACAAATGACCAATTGAACAGCGGGTGTTCGCGGCCTTGCAGTCGATTTCCTGCTCAGAGCCCCTTTTTCGATCACGCCTCTGCCAACGGCCTATTCCCGCCCTTTTCATTCACTTCCCCGCTCGCGGCGCCGCCAGTCCAGTCTCCGCTGCCTAGAATCGCAGGCAGAAAGGACATGCACCGTGAGCAAAAAGCGTACCGAAAAGCCAGACGAGTTCCCTGCCATTCCGGAACCCACGCAGAAATCGATCATTCAACCGATCATCGACGATCTCAAGAGGAAGCCGACGACGCACTTCCCGGCGGAGAATGAAGTCGCTCCGCCGAATCCGTGCGAGCCTCAGCCCGCGGAACTGGATCAGGACCAGGGCGGCGGCTACAATCCGGACGGCACTTATCCTCAAACGTAAGTTGACCTGGAAACGTAATTCAGTTCCCCTCGTCCATCAGCGCGCCGCTGCCCATTGGCGTGTCGCGCTACGCCGGTGAGTCTCGCCACGGCCTTCGACGCGCGCGGCTCCATCACGAGTATCGGCGCACCTTGAAAGCGCTAATGCAAATGTAATACGCGGTGCAACAAGGAGGCCGAATTACCCAACGAACCCAATCCCGTTTCTGAACGCCCCGTCGATGCTCAAGTGCTCCGTTCACGCACTGGCGTGACTCGACGTCGGACTTCTGACTTCAAGTAAGCCCGCCGTCCGGCGGTGGTTGCTGTGCCTGAAGCCAAACCAGACACAGTCCCACCACCGCCAGACCGATCCCGCCCAAACGAATCAGGAAGGACTTTTGAATGACATGTTCGGAACAGAACATACAGTACGTCTGGCTGGCGAGCGGAGCAAAGCGCGGCTATTGCTTCAACAGCTTCAGGATCGAACTTTGGGCCTCTTCCTCAGTGACGCCGCCCGAGCCCCCGGTGTTCACAATCTGCCATTCGGCGCACAAGGGATCGCTGTTAGCCGCGTCCCGAAGCAAGGAAAAGGGGGCGATGTAGCCGATGCTGGGAAAACCAAACGAAGCGGTAAATGGATCGGATTGGTCAACAGCGGCGACAGACAGCGACCATAAGCCCTGGAAGCTATCCGTTCCGTAATAAAATCCGGTTTGCCAGATGGTCGGAATGGGCGCACCCCCGTTGAATTTCAGTGTAAGCTGGGAATTTGCAAAGCTGGCATTGAGCCCAAGGCCGCAGGCCGGCACTCGAGCCAACTGTTCATCTGCGGAGAACCAAAGCGCACCGTCCGGGCCGATAGTTCCACTCGGATAAAACTCAGTGTTCGTCAGGCCAATCCCATTGAGGGAGTACGAGCCGAATGCCCCGTCGGTCGTCATTCGCAAGAGGCCCGAGGAGGACGCGCTGCTGGTAATCAATTCGAACCATAGGGCGCCATCTGGACCCGCGACGAGGTTAGACGCGCCGTTAATCGTCACCGTCGAGGAAGGCTGGATAGTATATTCGGAGAGGCCGCCCGTCGTAGTAATTCTCCCCACCCGACCGCCGGACCCCGGTAGGTAGTAAAGGCCGACTTCCAGAAACCAAAGCGCGCCATCCGAGCCTACGGTTATGGCCGACGGGTAACTGTTTATGGTCGGCAAGCTGTACTCCGTCACCACGCCCGCCGTGGTAATCCGCGCGATTGCATTGGCGGAAAAGCCCTCCGTAAGCCACAAGGCTCCATCCGGACCGGCCACTATGTCACCAGCGCTTGCCGAGATGGGATACAACGTAATTGCGCCGCTAGTGGTAATGCGGCCGACGTTCGGACCGGCGCACGCAGCGCCTTCGCAGAACGCGCCCTGCAGGAACCACAGTGCGCCATCGGGCCCCACCGTGATCGCACCCAGGAAGACGTCCCCGCCAGCCATGGCGGATGCCGGCATCGCGTATTGCGAAAAGCCGGAACTGGGAGAGTAGCGGCCGATTCCGACCTGATTTTCGGTGAACCACAGAGCGCCATCAGGTCCCAGGACCATGGCGCTTGGGGTATTACTCCAGGGAATTGGATATTCAGTAACAACACCGGCTGTAGTAACGCTAGCGAGGGCGTTCGCAAGCTCCTCCACGAACCACAGATCGCCGTTTGGCCCGCTAATCAACGAGGCGCTATCGGTATTGAGGGGCGTGACTGAGTAGGTAGTGTGCTGGATCCAACCCGTCGGCGCGGAGCCAACGCAGGTACAGGCAAGCGCTAGGGCCAGCAAGGCCGAACGCCCGAGAACACAACTCGACGGCCAGTTTAGTCCGATCTTTTTCGCGATGTTGGCTAGCACGACTTGCACCTATATTCGCCCGGAGTAGCATAGAGCGTACCACAAGAAGTGCATGCAGGGAAAGTCAAAATGTCATTCGCGAGATCCACCCAATCGCGGAGATCGCGCGATCCTGGACACACGCCCCGAATCACGCCTCATTCACTTCCCAGCGCGCATCGCCGCGAGAATTCATAACAACCTATGATGGACGAGTTGATGAAAAATGACGGCTTGCAAAGGAGCCAACCACCCATTTCCCCGCGGAGAATGAAGTCGCGCCGGCGAACCCGTGCCAGCCTCAGCCCGCGTAACTAGACCAGGAACCGGGCGGCGGCTACCAGGAAGCTTGACCGAGCCCTTCGAAAACGAGCGCTGGAGCTACCATGTCTCCAATAAGTTCGACCATCCGGCCTCTGAGGACGGAGTCTCGCAGCGAGGCAGCCAAGCGTTTTCATCCCTCGTTGTGCCGGCCTCCGCGCCGGGCCTGAGCGAGTCACAGCGCTCGGACCAGCGTTCTTCCAGCCTTTTCATTCGCTTCCGCTCCAGCGGCGGCGCTGGAGCAAGCTGGCATTCCCTAGAATCGCAGGCAGAAAGGAGATGTACCGTGAGCAAGAAGCATACGGAAATACCAACCACTGACCGACCCGAACCAGAGACCGAGCATACATCCATCGTTCAGCCGATGATCGACGAATTGGAGGCAGAATCGCCGCCGGAGCTGCCCAAAGACGACACCACGCCGCCACCGCGCGGTCCCATCCATCCGCCCCAGCCGGTGGAACATCACGACGCCTGACGCGCGCGTCGCCTGACCGTCGGCGGTTCCCGCCCGCCGCAGGGAACCATCCGGCCGAGCCGTCCTCCCGCTCTCTGGAAATCTGGATGATAATAGAGAGATGCAAGCCTTAGTGCCTGCATCGCAGTAACAAGGATGGTTCCCCATGCAGAAGTTGGCCGCACTCGCTGTGGCAGCGGCGTGTTCCTGTCTGATGTTTGGCCAGGAGCCCGCGCCCGTCCGTCCCAGGGCCGGCAAGGTCCAGATTTTCAAAGAGGCCGACCTAAAAATCGGAATGAAGGGATACGCCTGGACCGTGCTGCAAGGTACGGAGCCGGAGGCGCTCCCGGTGGAGATCCTCGGCATTTACAAGAATCAGTGGGGACCCAAGCAGGACGTAATTCTCGCCAAGCTGGGGGGCAAGGGCCAGCGCACCAACGTCGCGGCGGGAATGAGCGGTAGCCCGGTGTATATCGACGGCAAGCTGGTGGGCGCCGTCGCGCTGCGCTTCAGCACTTTCTCACCGGACGCACTGTGCGGCATCACGCCCATTGAGCTGATGCTGGAAGTGAACGAATTCGATGAGTCCCGTCCGTCCAACGCGCGGGTGCCGGGAAAAACCGCGGCGCGCAACGCGGCTTCTGGCGACCCGCTATCGTCCGAAGGTTCCGCCATTTCTTCCAACCCGTTCCCGATCGCCAGCATGATTCCCATCGAGACTCCGCTGAATTTCGCGGGTTTCGCCGAAAACGTTCTGCCAACCTTCGCGCCCGAGTTCCAGCAGATGGGCATGACCGTGGCAGGAGGAGGCGGCGCCAGCACCATGACCAGCGCGAAGCCGGCGCCGGGATGGCAGCAATCGCTGCAGCCGGGCGACGCCGTCTCTGGCGTGCTGGTCACCGGCGACATGAGCATCAGCGCCATGTGCACCGTCACCTTTAACGATTTGAAGCACGTGCTGTTTTGCGGCCATTCGTTCTTCAATCTCGGCCCCGTGGACATGCCCATGGCCAAGGCCGACGTTATCACCACGCTTGCATCGCAATATCAGCCCACCAAGTTTGGAAACGCGACGGAAATCGTCGGGGCTTTAAAGCAGGATCGGCATAGCGGCGTCCTGGGCGACCTGGGCGACACGGCCGAAATGGTTCCGGTCACCCTGCGCGTTCGCTCTTTCGGCGACAACAACGTGGTGCGCAAAGAAAAAGATCTGCACTTCAGCGTCTTCATCCAGCAGAAATGGACGCCCTATCTGATGATGATGACGCTCTTCAATTCCATTTCCAGCTTGAACGAATTTGCCGAAGAGACCACTTACCGTTTGAGTGGAAAAGTGGCGTTGGATGGACAGCCGGGCGTTTCCCTCTCCACCATGCTGGCTTCGAGCGAAGGTCCTGCGCCGGTTCCCAACCAACTGGCCGGATGGTGGGGCGACAAATTTAATCGCCTCTTCTTGAACCCGGTCCAAATTCCGAAGCTCCGGTCCGTGGACGCCACCATCGATATTCTGCCGGATCGGCGGGAAGCCATCATCGAAAATGCCTGGGTTCCGGCCAGCGAAGTGGAAGCGGGTACCGAAGTTCCCGTGAAGGTCTTTGTGCGTCCCTACCGAGGCGACCGCATTGAACGCGACTTCACGCTGAAAATACCGGCCGGCCTGCCCAAAGGCGAGCACCGCGTCCTGTTCAGCGACGCCGAGACCTTGAACCGGATGCAGAGCGTCGCCACCATGTCCGAACCGTTCATCGACATCAAGCAGACTGTTTCGCTGATGAACCAGGAGCGAAGCAACAATAAGCTTTACGTTTCGCTCGTCGAGCCCCGCCCCACTGTGTTCTATGAAGATAAGACGCTGCCCAGTTTGCCGGCCTCCATCATGAATGTGATGCAGACGGATCGCACCGCCAGCCGCCGTCTGCAGTCGTCTTCTGAAAGCGCCATCGAACAAGGCAGCATTCCCTTCGACATGCTGATCGGCGGCAGTTACTCTCTAAGAATCACAGTAAAGTAGTACAACCTGCACCAATGAAAACAATTCGACTCCTCCTGGTGGCGCTGGCCGCCCTGGCCACTGGCTTTGCCGTGGACACCCACTTCTGGCAGCACGGCGACCGCTCCGATTTCGAAAGCGGAACGCTCAAGAACCTGTCCCTGCGCGCCGACGGCCGCATCTTTCTTTCTCCCGAGTTCACCGAGCTCTTCGATTCTTCCACGCCCTATCTCTGGACGCTGGCCTCCGATTCGAAAGGCAACCTCTACACGGCGGGCGGCGGCACCGGCAGTGGAACGGCGAAAGTTTTCGTGATCGATCGGGCCGGCAAATCCCGGCCTTTCGCTGAACTCGACGGCCTGGAAATCCACGCCATCGTTGTGGACTCCAAAGACGAGGTCTATGCCGCCACCGATCCCGATGGCAAAATTTATAAAATCGGCTCGGATGGCAAGCCGAAGCTGTTTTACGATCCGCACCAAAAATATATTTGGGCCATGGCGTTCTCGAGCCATGGCGATCTGTTCGTCGCAACCGGCGATCAAGGCGAGATCCACCGGGTTACTCCATCCGGAGCCGGCTCGGTCTTCTTTAAGACGGAGGAGACGCACGCGCGCTCGCTGGCCATGGATGCACAAGACAATCTGATTGTCGGGACCGAGCCGAGCGGCCTGATTCTCCGTGTCTCGCCCACCGGGCAGGGCTTTGTGCTGTATCAATCGCCCAAGCGCGAGATCACCGCGGTAGCGGTCACGGCCGAAGGCGCGATTTACGCCTCGGGCGTGGGAAACAAAACGGCCGTCGCGCAAGCCGCTCCGCCACCGCCTCCCGCTCCATCGCCCATCCTTCCGGGCGCGGCATCCGGGAACAACGCGCGAATCGCGCCCTCTTCCGGAGGTCCTTCAGCGTCCATCGCCGGTGGTTCCGAAGTCTATCGGATCAATACCGACGGATCGCCGCGCAAGGTGTGGTCGAATACGCAGGATATCGTCTACGCCATCGGATTTGACGCGGGTGGATTGCCGTTGATCGGCACCGGCAATCGCGGCAAGATCTATCGGCTGGATTCGGACACCGTCAGCACGCTGCTGCTGGATGCCTCGCCCACGCAAGTGACCGGCTTCGGCCGCGGCCCCAACGGATCGCTCTACGCCATCACTGGAAATATCGGAAAGGTATTTCGCCTGGGCCCCGGCTTCGAGAAAAAAGGATCGTTTGAAAGCCCGGTGCTGGATGCCGGCGCCTTCGCCTATTGGGGGCGCATCAGCTATCGGGGTTTGGGGAAAATCACGGTCTCCACGCGCAGCGGAAACAGAAGCCATCCGGAAAGCAACTGGAGTCCCTGGGCCACCCTGCAGACCGAAACCAGTGCAGCGGCTTGCGACTCCTGCGGCGCCGGCCGCACCGTTTCCCCATCGGCTCGATTTTTGCAATATAAGATCGACCTCACCCCGGCCACCGGCCAGCCCGAACCCGAGGTTTCTTACGTCGAAGTGGCGTACCTTCCCAAGAACGTCGCGCCCGAAGTGGAAGCCATCGACATCGCGCCGGCCAATTATCGCTTCCCCGCGCAGTTGCTTTCGCTCACGCCATCCACGTCCATCACGCTTCCGCCCATCGGCCAGCAAAAGAGCGGCGCATCGACAATAGCCGGCGACGGCAACATTTCTCAAACCTTGAACTACGCGAAAGGCTTCGAAAGCGCTCGCTGGCTGGCGTCGGATGAGAACGGCGATGCGCTGGCGTATCGCGTGGAAATTCGCGGCGTGAAGGAGTCCGGATGGAAGCTCCTCAAAGAGAACGTGAAGGAGAAGTATCTGAGTTGGGACACGGCGGCGTTTCCCGACGGCGAATATGTCCTGCGCGTGACGGCGTCGGACTTGCCCGGCAACCCGCCCGATCAGGCGCTCAGCGCGTCCCTGGTCAGCGATCCGTTTTTGATCGATAACACGCCGCCCCAGATCCTGAATCTCGCCGGCGTCGGCGCCGCAAACAATAAGCTGGAAGTCCGCTGGAGCGCGCGCGACGCGCGCAGTAGCATCGATCATGCCGAGTATTCGGTGAACGGCGGCGACTGGGTGCTGGCCGATCCGGTGAACCGCCTCTCGGATTCACCCGATGAAGAATATCATCTGCTGATCGACCGGCCATCCTCAGCCGAGCAAGTGATCGCGGTGCGCGTTAGCGACGAATTCGACAACCAGGCCGTCGATAAAGTCGTCGTGAAGTAGTATCTGCGGTCATCCGCGTTCATGCGCGGCCATATTCTGATACATACCGGGATACGCCGCCTTCATCCCCTGCGCCAGTTCCCGCGCCGTTTCAATCTGCACCAGTTCGCCCCGGCCGATCCCCGGGCACCACCGGGAAGTCTTCTTCCACTCGCGTTTGGCATCCTTTGCATCCACCAGCTCCGGCCAGAACGGAAACAAGCGGCACTGCACCGGCTTCACCGCGTGAATGGAGCAGCCGCCATCCCGCAAAAAATGGCACTGCTGGTGGCGAGGCACGCGCAGCCGCAGCAGATGCCTGGTGCGATACACGTAGCGCCGCTCGAACTCGCGCGCCGTCAGCCCCACATACTTCGCGATGCGGTCCAGATCTTCGGCAGTCAAATAAACGAAGCCCTGCTGTTCGCAGCAGTTGGTGCAGCCGGGCTGGCACTCGAAGCGCAAGGCTTTCATTTCGATTGTCAACATGATAAGCCTTTTTGCGCGATACCATGAATATCAGTATGCGACTGATCCTGCTGTTCCCACTCCTCTTCACGCTTGCCCTCGCGCAAAAACCCGCGCCAACCGGCGCCGCGCAGCCCGGACCGGGCTTTTCGATCGCCAACATGGACATGACGGCCAATCCCTGCGTGGATTTTTATCGATACGCCTGCGGGACCTGGATGGCCGACAATCCGGTCCCCGCCGACCAGTCCAGATGGGGCACGTTCGACCAACTGCAGGATCGCAACCGCGCCATCCTGCGCGGAATCTTGGACAAGGCCGCGGTGGACGATCCCAAACGCTCGGCCGTGGAGCAAAAGATCGGCGATTTCTACGCCTCCTGCACCGACGAAGCAACCATCGACAAGTTGGGAATCGAACCGCTGGAGGCCGAGCTGAAGCGCATTGATGCGATGCAATCGAAGGATCGGATGGTCGATGAACTGGTGCGGCTGCAGCCCTTGGGCGCTGGAGTTTTGTTCAATTTCACTTCCACTCCGGATGCCAAGAATTCCACGCAAATGATTGCCGATGCCGATCAAGGCGGTCTGGGTCTTCCGGATCGCGATTACTATTCCAAGACCGATGCCAAGTCCGTCAAGCTGCGCGATCAGTACGTGGCCCACGTGCAGAAAATGCTGGAACTGGCGGGGGCGCCTCCCGCCCAAGCCGCCGCGGACGCGCAGGCGGTGCTGAAGATCGAAACAGCTTTGGCGCAGGGATCGTTGGATCGCGTGGCGCGGCGCGATCCCAACCGGACCTATCACAAAATGTCGGTGAAGGACCTGCAGGCATTGGCTCCCGGCATCGATTGGCCGAAGTATTTTTCAGGGCTCGGAACGCCCGCGTTCAGTGAGATCAACGTGTCCGTCCCGGACTTCTTTAAGGCCCTCAATACAGTTCTTGCCGATACCAGCCTCGCGGATCTCAAGACCTATCTGCGCTGGCATTTGATCCACTCCGAAGCGCCGTTGCTGGCCAAGCCCTTTTTGGACGAGAATTTCCATTTCTTCGGCCAGACGCTGACGGGCGCAGCCGAACTGGAGCCTCGCTGGAAGCGCTGCGTGGAAGCCACCGACGACGATCTCGGCTTCGCACTGGGCCAGAAGTATGTGGAGCAGGCTTTCCCGCCGGCCGCTAAAGCGCGGGTGCT
>Ga0302324_100008094_pt1 | contig 22220 bp, 17 predicted proteins | sample Palsa_T0_1_FD_201949 | JGI IMG/M metagenome (GOLD analysis project Ga0302324, IMG submission 201949) | Peat permafrost microbial communities from Stordalen Mire near Abisko, Sweden - Palsa_T0_1 | ecosystem: Environmental > Terrestrial > Soil > Palsa > Peat permafrost | place: Sweden: Abisko...
AACAGCCAACTGACCGCCGGCAATATACCTCGTATTTCGGGGACAGGACACTAGTCTCCTGTCCCAGAAAAACGAGATATTTCGGGGACAGGACAGTAGCCTGGAAACTTTACAAGACAAGGCGCTCGTGAAATTTCCAGGCTGACGATATTGAATCTTTTCCTTAACGTCGCATCGAAAACGGACGATGAATTGTTACAATGAGTTTTGATCGATGCTATCTGCCGCGCGTTCGCCTGGTGTCGATACTGGCTTTCGTTTTGGCTGTCGCTGTTTCCGCTCAAGCCGATGACACTTGGCACAACGTCTATCACAGTTTGAAGAGATTCTTCACCGGCAAACCAAGCTCCACCCCAACCGCTCATCACCACAGAAGACGATCCGAAGACGACGAGAAAAACAATCCCTCAACCGAGCCTTCGCCTTCGCCCGCGGAGAATGCGCCTTCACCTGGCGCTTCCGCCACTCCGCGTGTCGTTATTCTCCCGGCAACCTCGCCTGCCGCGGAAGCGACTCCGGGAACAGAGAACTCGGCAACGGTGCCCGACTCCGCCAAGCCTGAACCTTCGCCCGAAGCAGCCGCCAAACCTTCGCCCTCCCCAGAACTCGGACCTGTATTGCGCTCGTTATCCGGGCCAACACCCATGAGCAGTCCCGGTGTAATTCCGTCCCCGGCTCCCGGAGCAGGAAGCACCGCGACCAATTAATGTATCGTCTCATGAGTGGGAGGTATGCCTTCCACTTATCAGACGATGCACTTGTGTCCTGTCCCCGGAATAGCAGGTATACCTGCTATTCCGGGGACAGGACGCTCGCCTACAGCGCTGCGGGCTGTTCGGTGGGCAAATATCGGCCAGGACCAAAAACCGGCGTCTAATCGGCTGCTTGCCGACGTCGAAGTCGTACCCTATCGCACCGCCGATTGACACCCAAGGGCGGAAAACCTATCCTTGCGCCTGAACGTTTTATCCAACGCTCATCATTACCCTATCTATGTTCCCCCAATTCCGGACCGAGACACCGCCGTCACGCGGCGATACTAAACTACGCGCAGGGATCGCGCGGAATCGTGGAAATGTGCCAGCGACACGAGACCTTCCAGTGTATGCAGGCGTTCGTCGACTTCTTCTGCCAATTTGCCCCACCTTTCCGGCAGGAAGTCGAACGAGACTCCTGAAAAGGATCGCCAGTTTCGGCGGTGCTGCCGCACTGGCGTTTGCCAGCTTCGATCTGGCCACGGCCGCGGAAAAGCATCTGACCATTCTGGCGGCAGTACCCGATCTGGCATTTCCGTTTTTCGAGCACATGGCCGACCAAATCAAAGACGAAGCCAAAAAGATCGGCGACATCGATCTTATTATAGCAGATGGCCAGCGGAGTTCGCCCAAGGAAACTGCGGACATTGAGGCAGCGATCACCAAAGGCGTCGATGGCATGCTGATCGACCCGAACGACGTTGATGCTCTGGCGCCCGCGATCCAAGAAGCGATCGATGCAAAAATTCCGGTCGTTACGGTTGACCGGCGCGTGGACAAGGACCCAGGCATCCTCGCGCATGTCGGCGCTGACAACGTCAAAGGCGGCGAAGCGCAAGGCCTGCTGATCGAAAAACTGTTTCCGAATGGTGCCACCGTTATGAACCTTCAGGGCCAGTCCGGTGCGAGCCCCGCCATCGACCGCAACAAGGGGCTCCACAACGTCCTCGATCAAGCCAAGGATAAATACAAATTCGTCTTCGAAGACACCGCTGGCTTCGATCGCTCGAAAGGCCTTGCCATGACTGAGTCGGCCCTCGCGGGCATGGCGACGCCACCAGACGTCATCGTCGCCGCGAACGACGACATGGCACTTGGTGCGTTGGAGGCCCTGAAGGCCCGCAACCTCCTGGGCAAAGTAAAGCTGATCGGCTTCGACGCTTTGCCGGAGGCACTCGGGCAGATCCGGGCAGGCAACCAGACAGCCACTATCGAGCAAATGCCCGGTGGCCAGGTACGCGGCGCGCTCCAGGCGTTGGTCGCCTTCCTTCGCGATGGCAAAAAGCCGGACAAGCAGGTGATATTGCTGACTCCGATTGCCATCACTAGCGACAACCTGAATCAGGCCGAACGGCTGAACGAGGTGAAATAGACTTCCGGTTTCGGGCGTTGAGCGGCGACCTTTGGTCGGTAGCGCAGTCGGACGCGTTCAGGCTGCGCCGCCCGTTGACTCTCCATCCCCTGCTCGCGGCAATTCAATGACAGAACCGCTGCTACGCATGACCCAGATCGGCAAGCGATTTCCTGGCGTCCAGGCGCTCGATGATGCCGGCTTGGAAGTGCTGCCCGGCGAGATCCACGCACTGCTCGGCGAGAATGGAGCCGGCAAGTCGACACTGATTAAGATTCTCTCCGGCGCGCAGCAGCCGGACAGTGGCACTATCGAATTCGGCGGACAGAGGGTGACAATGGCTTCGCCTCACGACGCGCAGCGCCGCGGCGTTGTCACCATCTACCAGGAGTTCACCCTGGCGCCCAACATGACAATCGCCGAGAACGTCTTTATCGGGCGCGAACCCGGTCCCGGCGTTTTCGTCGACTGGCGGAAAATGGCGGCAGAAACGCGTGCGATCACCGCGCGGCTCGGTCTTCAGTTACGACCGATGTCCATCGTTCGTGAATTGCGCGTCGCAGAGCAGCAGATGGTCGAGATCGCAAGGGCGTTGTCGATGAAGTCGCGGCTGATCGTCATGGATGAGCCAACATCGGCACTTTCGTCGACCGAGGTCGAGAAGCTCTTTCGCATTGTGCGCGACCTCAAGGCGCAGGGGCTCAGCATCATTTTCGTCACCCATCGCCTGGAAGAGGTGATGCAGATCTGTGACCGCTTCACCGTGCTCCGCGACGGCCGCCTGGTCGGCAGCGGTGCCGTTGCGGACGCTACGATTGATGGCATCATCCGACTCATCGTCGGCCGCCAAGTGAATGCCCTTTTTGCCCGTCGCGAGAGGGCCGTCGTCGGCGACGTGGTGCTCAGCGTCGAGGGCCTGAGCCGGCGCGGCAACGCCCAGGATCAGAATGCGACTGTCCTTGCCGATGTCGGCTTGGAAGTGCGCCGGGGCGAGATCCTCGGCATCGCCGGATTGGTCGGCGCCGGCCGCACCGAAATGGCGCGAGCGGTGTTCGGCGCTGACCCGTTCGATGCGGGCCGAATCATCATCGACGGCCACGAAGTCCATATCCGCTCCCCTCAGGACGCCATCCGCCACGGGATCGGCTTGGTGCCAGAGGACCGCAAGCAGCAGGCGCTGTTCCTTGCGCTGGCCGTGCGCATCAATCTCAGCATGGCGTCGCACAAGCAGATCACGTCATGGGGCATATTCATCGACGAAACCGCTGAGCGTGCCATGGTCGCCGAGTACCGCAAGAAGCTCAACATCCGCATGGCGAGCCCGGAGCAGCTGATCGCCGGGCTCTCAGGCGGCAACCAGCAAAAGGTCACGCTCGCCCGCTGGCTGGCGCTGGGCCCGAAGGTGCTCATCGTCGACGAGCCAACACGCGGCATCGATATAGGCGCCAAGGTCGAAGTCCATAACCACCTCTTCGAACTGGCTCGGTCGGGCATTGCGGTGATCGCCATCTCCTCGGAACTGCCGGAGGTGCTTGCGATCAGCGATCGCATTGTCACCATGCGCGAAGGCCGCGTCACCGGCGAGATCAAGAGCGAAGATGCCAATGAGGAGATTCTGATGTCGATGATGACGCTGAACGCGAAAGCAGCATAGAGACCGGAAGGAGACGATGACCCAGAATCTGCACTCTGACTTACCAGACCCTGTCAAGATCGACATCATCGGCTTCCTCGCTCGGTTCGCACCGCTCATTTTCCTCATCGTGCTTATGGCCGGCTTCGCTGTCGGCGAGCCACGCTTCCTCACCCCCCTCAACCTCTTCAACGTCCTCCGTCAGGTGTCAATCTACGGCCTGCTCGCGGTCGGCATGACCTTCGTCATCTTGACCGCAGGGATCGACCTCTCGATCGGCTCGCTGGTCGCTTTTGCCGGCCTGGTCGCGGCGGCTGTGTCGAAGGGCGGCCTCTCCAATCGCTTTACCGTCGGCGCAGGCCAGGAGGCGGCAAGCCACGGCTGGTATCTCGCTGCCCTCGCCGCGGTCGCGGTCGGACTTCTCGGAGGGTTCTTACAAGGCTTCGCGATCACCCGGCTGAAGGTGCCACCATTTGTGGTCACGCTTGGCGGCATGTCTGCGTTCCGCGGCGCCGCGCTTCTTTTCGCTGCCGGCGGCCCGATCAGCGGCTTCGAACCGGGTTTCGTCTGGATGGGCCAGGGGCGCATCCTCGGTCAGGTGCCGGTGCCGGTGGTCATTTTCCTCGGCTTTGCGGTGCTTGCCCATATCGTGCTCCGCTACACACGTTATGGACGGCAGGTCTATGCCGTCGGCGGCAACCCGGAAGCGGCGCGGTTGTCGGGGTTGAACGTGCGCGCTGTGACCACCAGCGTGTATGTGATCATGGGCTTCTTCGCCGGCCTTGGTGCCTTCGTCCTGTCGGCACGGCTGAACTCCGCCGAAGCAGTCGCCGGGACCGGCTACGAACTCACCGTCATTGCCTCCGTTGTCATCGGCGGCACCAGCCTCTTTGGGGGCGTGGGCACAATCTTCGGCACAGTGGTCGGCACGATCCTCATCGGCGTTCTGCTAAACGGACTCGTACTCATGAATGTCTCCGCCTACATCCAACAGATCATTATCGGCATCATCATCGTGCTTGCTGTCGCCTTTGATACCTTCGCCAAATCCCGTCGACGGACAGCCTAACCGTTCGTCGCGCTGCCCACTCGACATTTCGAGATTTTCAATCCGCCAGGCGACCATCGAGACCTGTCGGGCCGAACTAAATCTGAATTGCTAACACCTTTTGCCCGCAGGACGTGCTTAACGATTGCCGAAGATCCTGGGGACCACTTCACCGTAAAGAGGAGATAGCACCTTCACGGACGCGGACGTTCGCGAGATCCTCTTTCACAAACGGACCCTCTCGTGCCTGGCGGCCGGGTCTTGAACCCACGGAGCTATCATTCCGCGTTCCGTATTTCTTCCACCAGATACGAAGGGGCACTTGCGGTACTATGATCTCATATAACGCTCATTTCCGCGGGAACCAAAAATTAATTGCCGTCTAGTGCATCGTCTCATAAGTGGGAGGCATACCGTCGGCTTCAAAAGGGTTTCGATGCTACAGCGGTGCCAAGGGACGGGTCAGACTTCGGAGGTCCACATTGCCCGGCCCCGTTTTCTCCAGTAGCCCTCTATGCGGACCGGTTTTGGTTGACTAAAATTCTCAAAACCAGTACAAGACCACGTATATTTTGTAGTGGCGACTTAGTTTTCTCAGATCTCAAGGAGTGAAATGAGAAACAGATTCAGCAACCGGTCCGTTGCCGCGCTGGCAATTGCGTCGATGGCGATGGTTCTGCTCGCGACGGGAGTAAGATCACAGGAGTCGCCCGGCACGCCGGTGACCACCGGCCCGGCCGACCAGACCACGGCCAGTGGCGCACAATTGGGAAAGGTGATAGTCACCGGCTACATCATTCCGCGCATTGGAGATGGTCCCCAACCCGTCGAGACCCTCACCGAGGATTTCATCCGAAAGCAAGGCGATCAAAACCTCAACGAGGTCCTCAACAGGTATCCCGGTGGGCTCAGTCTTCAAAACGCCCTCACTTCCACGGGGGACAGCAACTCGCCCGCCTCGTCGTTCTACGGTCTTCGCGGGTTATTTGGCGCAACACTCGTATTGGTTGATGGATATCGTTTTCCGAACTATCCCATTCCGATCAATAGCGTCCAAACGTTTGTCGACATCAATTCGATCCCACTCGCCGCAACGGACCGCATCGAGATCCTGAAGGATGGAGGCAGCGCCACCTACGGGTCGGATGCGGTCGCAGGCGTTATTAATGTCGTCACCAAAGAGGATTACAATGGTGCCGACGTTACGAACTATTTCGGCATTAGCCAACGCGGAGACTACGAAGTTTATCATGGCTCCTTTACCGCCGGCCTTAGTGAGACAGCTCTTTTCGGTGGAAAGTTTAGTGTTGTAGCGGCTTTTGATTACTACACCCAGTCACCCATTGAATCCCTCGATCGGTGGTACGCTTATGGGGACCGCAGCAAATTCAGTCCGAACTATCTCGATCAAGCTGTCGCAATCTTTCCCGCAAATGGCGGCTACATCGGAAACACAACCGGAAATCTCTATCAGCTGAATCGTGGCGTTTCGGGCGCGCACATTACCCAAAGCGATTTCACGGTGAATGGAACGCCAGATCAAACGCTTATCCCGACTGAGGAGCAGCTTGCCGCTCGGGAAACCCGATACGGCGGTGTTCTCAATGCCAGTTATTCTCCCACTGATTGGCTGAAGTTTTATGACAGGTTTATCATTTCCCGAGACGAAGAGAACAGCGTGACGCCGAACCAGGGATTTAGCTCTGCAGACGCAATAACAATCCCGGCAAATAATCCATTCAACCCTTGGAAAGAATCACTTGCGCCATTCGGGCAACTTTTGCGGGAGTTTGGGCCGTGGAGCTCGGATGTCATTACACGAACCTTGCGAAACATCGTCGGCGCCACAATCCAGTTGCCTGATGATTGGTTCGTTGACGCCAGCTTCCTTTACGGGGAGAGCGATGCGACATGGACTGTTTATAACGCAATTAATAAAAGCAGGTTGCAAGAGGCCCTCGACGGGACGCTTCCGGGTTTCGAGGGACAATTCTTCAATCCGTTCAACGACGAGAATTTAAACGTCCATCCGAACCAGGAATTTTACAATGCGCTTCGAACGGAGCAGATCCTGAATAACCGGACCGACATCGTTCAGTGGACCATCAAGAGCGGGGGTACAGTCGCAGAATTACCGAGCGGACGACTGACAATCGCAGGGGGAATGGAATATCGAAGTGAAAGTCTGATCCAAGGCAACGATCACAACAGCGAAATAGATAATATCGCTTCCGGCAACTTTGAAGGCCAGCTTTTGTCCGCTCGGCGTTACATTCGATCTATCTACGGCGAGTTAGACTTTCCGCTCATCGGCGAGAAATGGTCGTGGCCCGGTTTGAGAAATCTCGACCTCGTATTCTCCGAGCGAGACGACGACTACAGCGATTTCGGCAACGCCGCGAAGCCGAAACTAGCGATCCGCTACAAACCTTTCGATGATCTGACGTTTCGCGGCACCTACGCCGAGGGTTTTATCGCGCCTACGTTGGGTGAGCTTTTTGGAACGCCGGTCCAATTCCAGACCTCCGTTACTGATCCCCAAAATGGTCAGACGTACAATGCCATTTTGCAGAACGGCGGAAACAAAAACCTGAAACCGGAAAATTCGTACGGTTACTATCTGGAGGCCATCTGGACGCCCGCGTCGAAGGACGATAACAATTGGTGGCGTTGGGCAAAGGGATTCAGCGCCTATCTCGATTGGTACCAGATCGATCTTCGCAACGAGATTTCAACGATTCCCGCCCAAACGCTTATTGGGGCTCCTAACGCGTTTCCCGGAACGGTCATCCGAAACGGCGCAGGGCTTATTCAGGAAGTAATCGCCAACTACCTGAACGTGGGAAGTACGCTCACGGATGGGATCGATTTTGGAGCTAGTTATATCACGAAGGAATACAATTGGGGGAAACTGGATTTCGAACTCAACGCTACCTACATCTATAAATTCGACGAGCACAGGCTTGAGGGGAACGCGGATGGGACGGCCGGCTTCCAGGTATTGCAGGCAGCTGATGCTCTTGGCTACAGTGGTCCAGACTTTAAACTAGTCGCCAGCTTTTTTTACGCCAAACAACTTTTGGGAACTGACAACTTCCGCACCGGCTTTAGCCTGAACTATATCGATTCTGAAGCGGACTCCACATCAAACCTTCATGGGTCGCTTCCCGCCGTCGACACGGGTCAGAATCCGCCCGGTTATACCCACTTGGTGGGGAGCTGGACCACTGTTGACTGGCAGATCTCCTATGAATTTGGACCTCTTGCGGAGGTCACACCGGAAACTCCCGCCCCTGGTTACTCCAAGGATGGCAAGCGCATCTTAGGGGAAAAGGCGATCTCGCCTCGGTCAGAAGGCACCGGCCGAAGTTGGCGTTCGCTGTTAGCGAACACCACCTTGACGTTTGGAATCAATAACCTCGGTGACACCCGGCCGCCGCTTGTAGTCTCTGGTGGTTCATTTTTCCAGGGCTACGATACCCAGGCTGCAACTCCGCTCGGACGATACTTCTATGTTGAACTCGAGAAGAAGTTTTAAGGGTCCGCCACCGGAGAGACGCCGCAACCGGCGCGGTTAGTGCGCGAACGATCCGGACCGTCGCGTCGTCGCTGTGGGTTCGGGGATCAGCAGGGTGCCACTAAGACTCGCTGGACACTCCGGAGCCCAATGAAGGATAGGCTTCCAGCCTGTCTCTTTCGAGCACCGGGCGATGCCTTCGAGAGAATCGGAAGTGGTTAGCCCGTGCCCTTGAGGCGCCTCCAGTGGAATAATTGTTACTGGTCCAGCACCGGTGGCGCATGGAACTTGCGCGTTAGTCTCCGCAATCGTCGACGGCCGAGACAAAGGCGGGCGAGCGAAAGCCCAATGTCGTTGGCAAAGTAGGCCAGTGTGACCAGGACGAGAACCTGCCACCATGACATACCACGGTCATAGCCCAGCATCACCGCGCCAACGCAGAGCAGTGGATGCACAATCGCCCAAACAAAGTGGAGTATTTTCATTTGCCTTCGTGTAAAGACTCCCTACGGCTTAATCCCGATGCAACTGAAGCGGAAATTTGGTGGCATCGACGCCCGAACCCGGAATGTCGGATCAGCTTGTTGCTGCGCCTTGCGGTAAATAGGGGCCCGCTCGAGCGGCGCATCTGGTATCGCGCGTCACTTTATCTTCGTTGGCTTGCTTGAGCCGCTTGGCGTTCTCGGGCGACCGACAGCTTAAATAGGACGCGGTGAGGGAGGGATTCGAACCCTCGGTACCCTTTTGAGGTACAGCGCTTTAGCAAAGCGCCGCTTTCGACCACTCAGCCACCTCACCTGGATTTGCGGTGGGAAGGCTATATCCACCAAACCTTGGGCGTCAAATGAAACCTTTCACCAGCAAACGAAGGTTCGACGAGGTCGTTGCGTCAGATCCGTCGCCGTTTGTCGCAAAGAGTTTCGGCTACCCGAAATCCAGACCGAGAAGACAACCTGGAAAGAATTTTGCAACTTTTCGGGCGTCCACCGTGTCCTGTTACTGAAATCTAAGTAATCGATATGAAGAACAACATCATCAATTTCACGCCGCAGGAGAATAGACAAGAAGTCGCAACCCGAGGCAGCTGGATCCGGATTGAGAATGAGGCGGCCTCCCGCCTGGTCGAATCGCTCCTGGTTCTCTGGCTGGGCGCATGGTCTCTTTTCGCCGGAATCGAATTCCTCCGATCCACTGGGTTATTGGCATTTTAGTCGAGCACCTGAAAGCTTCGGGCTAACATGATCGCTGCCGCAACGCTCTTCCTCTCCTTTTTCCATGATCGGGAGGGTTTTGGGTTAGACAGAGAAATGGCGGAGGACGAGGAATTTGAAATGTTTATCCGGAGTTACCAAAACATGGTATTTTCGGTTTCCGCCAGGATTGTTGGAAATCTGACCGACGCCGAAGACATTACCCAAGAGGTTTTCATCAAAGCCTACCAGCGGTTCAAAGAATTGCGAAACTGCGGCACGATCGGAGGCTGGCTAAAAACGGTTGCCACGAATCTCTCGATTAATCATCTCAATCGTTACCGCGCCCGGTGGCGCTTTTTCTCCGAGCAGGCTGAACCGGTCGAAATCGCTGTGGAAATCGAAAGCGAAAGCGACCGGAAAGAGGCTTTAGAGCTGGCGATCCGAAAACTTCCCGATGCGCAGCGTGTACCGCTCGTACTATTCCATTTTCAGGACATGAGCTACGAGGAGATCGCCGCGAAACTTCATGTATCGATGACCAAGGTAAAGTCCGATATCCATCGAGGACGCGAAACTTTGAAAAAACGACTTACGAAATGAGCGATCCAAACAAGGACTGGCTTGAGGAGGAGCTAGAGAACCTTCAAGACCTGGAAGCACCAAAGACGCTTTTGCCCAAGGTCATGAAAAAAGTTCATCAGCGGGCACAAAAAGCTTGGTGGGCTCGCATGACGGAATCCCGGGCCGATCTTTTGCGCTCATTTGTACTCGGAGTTTCTGTGTTTTTGCTGGTGCTTTTCTTCCTGATCGATCCGGCTCAATTTTTCTCTCGAGTGCCTGGCGCGTCAGCCCTCTTGAATTTGATTCCGCTGCTGCTGGATGCGGCAAAAACGGCGTTGTTCGGGGCCAAGGTATTCAATTTTTCACTGTTGGGGCTGCTCGCTCCGGCGATTGTTTTCAGCTATATCTTTCTCGTTGCCACCGCTTCCGCAATCCAGCACCTCGCGAACGCTCGAAAATGAAACAGTTCGTTCGAACCCTCCTCACCTGCCTGCTGGCGTGTATTGCTTCATCGGCGGTCCACGCCGAGTTGCCAGCGAGTTCGCGCCGGACCCCTATTGACGCCATTTTCCGATCCCTCCGTGGAGCACAACTGGTCGTCGGGACTCTTGCCCAACATTCCCTGTTCCGGATTCAGGCAGAGGATTCTCCCGACTTGCAAATCGAGGATGACCACGGAGCAAAAAAAAATCATCACCACGGCAAAGGCGACGCCGACGTCTTTGTCACTGGATCATCGTATAGACTGGACGCCGGAGAATCGACAAACGGGGCTGTGGTTCTGATCGGTGGGAACGGGGAAATCGACGGAACCGTAAACGGCGACCTCGTCCTGATCGGGAGCAAGGCCACCGTTGCCGGAACGATAAACGGCGATCTCGTTACGATCGGCTCCACTTTGACCTTCATTTCAGGCGCGGTTGCGAACGGCGACTACGTTTCGGTTGCCTCGGCAGTGAAGGGCGAACGAGAACTGAGGGCGAACGGCGAACGCATCACGTTGAATACCTATTCTCCTGTTGTGCCTGTCATCAAAGAAGCGTTCACGAACATCATCCAACTACGGCCGATGTCGCCCTTTTCGCTCTTCGGTTGGTTGCTGGCAATCATCGTGCTGATCGTTCGTCTGGTGCTCGGACTGATTTTTCCAAGGGTCTTCGTCGGAACCGAAACCATTCTCCGGGATCGACCGGGCCCGTCGCTCCTGGTCGGGCTCGCCGTGATTCTCGGTGGAGCGGTCCTCTCCTTTCTGCTGGCCATCACGGTCATAGGAATTATCGCACTTCCGTTCTTAGCGCTTGCTCTCTTTATCCTCAATATCTTCGGTTCCACATCGGTCTGCTATTCTCTCGGGAAGCGAATCGCTCCACAGTTCGCGGAACGGAGCCTCGCCGCGTACGTCTGGATTATCCTCGGAACCGTTGTGGTCTGGGTACTCTATTGCATACCAATTATTGGATTCATTGCGGCTGGAGTGATCTCCCTCCTGGGTATAGGAACGTTCGCGATCTATCTCGTAGACCGGTATCGGTCGAACACCCCGCGACCGCTGCTTCCAACGACCGCACCGGACGACCCGGAGAATTCGGCGGCCGTGCGTTCGAGTCCTCTGGCGCTTCCCACGGTCGAACCTGCGATCGTCATCGGCGCACCGAGGGCGCAATTCCTTCCTCGCCTGTTCGCAAGCATTATTGATCTGAGCGTCCTTTACGCAATGCTCGCGTCGCTTCACCTGACTCGCGCCATTATCCCTGTATGGGTGCTCTACCGCTTCGGGATGTTTGCCTGGAAAAGCTCGACCTTGGGGGAAATCGTCTTGAACCTTCAAGTACAGAAACGAGATGGTACCTCCCTGATCGCCGATTATTCGGGCGCCCTGATTCGCGCTTTATCAAGCTTGCTCTCGCTGATTCCGCTTGGCCTCGGATTTATCTGGATTTTATTCAACCGGGATCTCGAAGCGTGGCACGACAAAATTAGCGAGACCTACGTCGTGCAGTTGAACCCGAGCGCCACTCGATCGACGACACCGCCTTCGTCGGCCGGTCCAACCGCGACTCCGCCGCAGACGATGTAAAGAAACGGGGGCGCCTGCCCCTCGCGGGTTCTACGACCGGCAGCCGCACCGCGCTGGACTTGCTTTTTTGGTAAAGCCGTTCGAGGACTGCTACTCTATGTTTCTCAGTCGCTCCGTTCTCGCTAGCTCGATTTTGGTTCCAACCCTGATTTTGGCCGGGCCAAATCCTCCGCAGGCACCCCAAAAACCGCATGAAATAACGGAGGGCGTTCATACGAGAAATGACCCCTTCTTCTGGCTGCGAGAAAGGGACAATCCTGAAGTCTTGAAATATCTGGAAGCCGAAAATCGCTACACTGAGAGTGCGCTGAAGCACGTCGAGAACCTGCAAGAACGACTTTACGGAGAAATGCGTGAACGAATTAAGGAGAGCGACACTTCGGTCCCCGAGAAAATCGACGATTACTACTATTATTCCAGGACAGAGACAGGGAAACAATACGGGATCTTCTGTCGCAAAAAGGGGACCCTTGACGCGAAAGAAGAGGTGCTGCTCGACGAGAACGAATTGGCCAAAGGCCAGAAATATTTTCGGATCGGAATATTAAGCGTCAGTCGGGATCATGAGCTTCTCGCTTACTCAACAGACACGGACGGCAGCGAAATCTACACCCTCCGAGTCAAATCTCTCGAGACAGGTGCGCTGCTTCCGGATGAAATCAACAACTGCGGCGACTCTTTCGCGTGGGCCAACGACAACAAGACCTTTTTGTACGATCAGCTCGACGAGGCGCATCGCCCATACAAAGCTCTCAAACATGTTTTGGGAACAAGCGTCGAGCAAGATCGGACGGTGTATGAAGAGAAAGACCAACGTTTCTTTCTCGATATATCCAAATCGCGCGATGAGAACCTCATTTTCGTTTCCGTCGAGAGTGAACTCTCCAGCGAGGTCCGTTTCCTGGATGCGCAACGACCTGACGAGGAGTTGACCCTCATCCGTCCGCGTGAAAATGACCTGCTCTACAGCGTCGAAAATCACGGTGACCGCTTCTTTATCGTGACAAACGAGAATGCCAGGAATTTCAAAATAGTCGAAACCCCGGTTGCTTCACCGGGCAAGGAAAATTGGAAGGACTTCATTCCGTATGATCCAGAGATAAAAATTGAGAGTGTGGACGCTTTCGAAAATTATCTGGCGATCTCGGAGCGATTGAAAGGCCTTCCGGCAATTCGGATTTATGATCTCAGATCCGGGGAATCGCACGAAATCAAGTTCGCCGAGCCTGCCTACGACGTCTCGCTCGAGCGAAACCCGGTCTATGCCACCAACATTGTCAGGATCAATTACAGTTCGTTTACGACCCCAGATTCAGTCATTGACTACGATATGGCCTCCCGCCAGAGAGAATTGCGGAAGGAAAAGAGCGTGCTCGGCGGGTACAAGAAGAGCGACTATGCTTCAGAGCGCATCTTTGCGAGAGCCGAAGATGGTGTCGAGGTCCCAATTTCGCTGGTCTACAAAAAGGGCTTCAAAAAAGATGGGACGGCGCCCCTGCTGCTTAGCGGATACGGTGCCTACGGGGTATGCTCAGACCCGGATTTCGACTCAAATGCGATCAGCCTGCTTGATCGAGGATTTGTTTTCGCCATTGCGCATATTCGTGGCGGCGGAGAACTCGGCCGAACCTGGTACGAAGAGGGAAAGCTGCTGAAGAAGAAGAATACATTTTCGGACTTCATTTGCTGCGCTCAATATCTGGTTGATCAACGCTACGCGGCGCCGAAAAGGGTGGCGATTCTGGGCGGTAGCGCCGGCGGCTTATTGATGGGTGCGGTGATGAACATGCGTCCAGACCTGTTCACCACGGTCATCGCCATCGTCCCATTCGTCGATGTGATGAACACGATGTCAGATCCCACCTTGCCACTCACCGTGACCGAGTACGAAGAATGGGGCAACCCGGAAGATCCAAAATACTTCGATTACATGGCGTCCTATTCGCCCTACGATAACGTCGAGAAGAAACAGTATCCCAATTTGTTAGTAACAGCTGGGTTGAACGATACCCGCGTTAGTTATTGGGAACCTGCAAAATGGGTCGCCAAGCAACGAACGCTGAAACATCAAAATCGAACCCTGCTATTGAAAACCTATCTGGGCGCTGGTCACGGCGGTGACAGCGGTCGATTCGGCCGGCTCAAAGAGACTGCCATGGAATATGCTTTTGCTGTCGATACATTGCGGGTCGACACCCGCAAAGAGGGTGCGCAATCCAGTCCGAGCCGGAGCGATTCATCGAGGGTGATGAACCTGAAATAGCATGGTTCTGGTGTCCTGTCCCCGAAATACGAGGTATTTCGGGGACAGGACACTAGGGTCAGACCAGATCCGAAAACCGGTGACCGGTTACAGGTCCAGTCTCCATTCCTGCTTCTGGGTTTCACGGTTGAATTGACTCTTCGTCAGCGCGCGATGCATGGAGACACTTCTTTCATCCGCTTCCGCGCACAGAGTCGAATACCCTTGATGCTTCATCACCGACCAGGCCTCCGTGAGCAGGAACGAGGCAATGTTCCGCCCGCGATACTTTGGAATGATGCCAATAAAACCAACGGTCGGTTCTCCAAATGCAACGACCGGGAAGATGATTCCAACGGTGTTACCGTCCGGAGCAAGAGCCACTCGCCACCAGCGGTGATCATACCTGGTAGACTCCATCATCCGGAGCGTCATTTCTGCGTCCGCAATCCCGCCCAGCCGTTGTCGATAGAATTCAATCTGTGAATCGGAACAACGCTCTGAAGTCTTTTCAATGAGCGCAATTATTTCGGCCCGCGCAAATTTACCGACGGCTGCGGATCGATAATTCCGGACTCCGAGGTCAATGGGACCGGCGGACTCGAACCGCACCACCTTTCGCCATCGGCGAAATCCCGCGAGAGAGAGCGCAGACGCATCGGCGGCATCCTCCGGAACAGAGCAGTAAAGCTCGCGAACCCCGAGACCTTTGGCGTTTTTGATTGCCCGCTGGAAAAGCCGAAGCGAATCGATTCCCGCATCGAGTCCGCCGTGCAGCCGGATGATCTCAAGCGGAAGGTTGAATTTACTGGGAGCGGCAAGGACTAACACGTCCGCGACCACTCCAGCCTCAAAACGGATGAGGATCCACTCCGGCTTGGTACAGGTGAAGTCCAATAACCGAGTGAGGTGGCGCCGCGCTCCCTCACCCAGCTCCGAGCGGAGAATCTGCAGATCGAACTGGCGTGCCATTGAGCCGCCCAGAAAGCGCCGCGGGAGGAAGATCGAATTCAAATTATGAACCTAGCCTGAGTTGTATCGGCGAACAAGAACCGGTGCGATCATTGTGCAATTGACCCTGTGCCCATCTCGCGTTAAACGTCATATTCTCGCAAAAGGCAGGAATGAACAAGGGAACCTGGGAACCAAAAATCGTTAATTGGCCTTCGTTTGAAGGTTCTCCCATGCCACTGGGAGTCACCTATCTACCAGAAGAGAGCGCGTACAATTTTGCGCTTTACTCCAAGAACGCCACAGAGGTAACGCTCCTTCTTTTCAACGAGGAAAACCATCTCACACCAGTCGTCGAAGTCTGGCTGGAGCCATTGAGTCACAAGACTAAACGTGTTTGGCATTGCCGGCTGAAAGAGAACGATCTCCATGACGCCAGTCACTACGCCTACCGCGTTGATGGTCCCAAAAACAACGGTTCGAATCCAAGAAACGCTTTCGATCCGGAAAAATTGTTGCTTGACCCTTACGCAAAAGGCGTTTACTTCCCACCGACCTTTAATCGCGAGGCGGCAAAGCGCCGCGGACCGAATGCCGGTCAAGCACCGCTGGGGATTTTCCGTTTTCATACGCCGGAATTCGATTGGAACGGAGACAAATCTCCGCTGCATTTTTCGGATGCGATCATTTACGAGCTACACGTCAGAGGATTCACCGCGAGCCGCTCGAGCAACATGGCTGAACTGGTCCGAGGAACCTACGCCGGTTTGATCGAGAAAATCCCCTACCTCAAAGAGTTAGGCGTCACCATCGTCGAGTTGATGCCTGTGCATCAATTCGATCCTCAGGAAGACAACTACTGGGGATACATGACCTTGAATTTTTTCTCGCCGCACCTCAACTACGCGTCGAGGCCGGAGGACGCTATCGCCGAGTTTAAGAAAATGGTAAAGGCGCTCCACGCGGCTGACATCGAAGTCATCCTCGACGTGGTTTACAATCACACAGCGGAGGCAGACCAATGGGGACCCACCTATTCGTTCAAAGGAATTGACAATGCGAGTTTCTATCTCCTGACGCACGATGCTGAGCGCCCGTATGCGGACTTTGCAGGTACAGGGAACACGCTGAACTGTGCCGACCCGTTCATTCGAAATCTCATTCTCGACAGTCTCCGATACTGGGTAACGGGAATGCACGTGGACGGTTTTCGCTTCGATCTGGCGTCGATTCTGACCCGCTCTGAGGATGGTTCGATCGATTGGAACGATCCACCGTTGCTCTCCGCGATCCGGACCGATCCTGTCCTGAGCAAGGCTCGTCTGATCGCGGAGCCGTGGGATGCTGGGGGCGCCTATCAACTAGGCACAAGCTTCCCGGGGATGTTTTGGCACCAGTGGAACGGTAAGTTCCGAGATGATATCCGCCGTTTTGTTCGGGGTGATCCCGGCTTTGTTCCACCCGTCATGCGACGCCTGTACGGTAGCGACGATCTTTTCCCGGACCGCATCGAAGAAGCGCGCCGCCCATTTTACAGTATCAACTACATCATTGCGCACGACGGCCTGACGCTCTACGACCTCGTCTCTTACAATAAACGGAGGAACGAGGCAAACGGCCACCACAACACCGACGGGCCGTCCGATGATTATAGCTGGAATTGCGGTTTTGAAGGGGATGACGGTGTTTCGCCTGATGTCATTGCCTTGCGAAAACGCCAGGCAAAAAATTTCTTTTGTCTGCTCTTGCTTTCCAACGGGATACCGATGTTCGCTGCCGGCGACGAATTTCTACACACCCAGGGAGGGAACAATAACCCCTACAATCAAGACAACGAGACAACCTGGCTGAACTGGGAACGCCTCAGCAAGCACTCCGATGTTTTCCGTTTTGTGAAGCTCATGATCTCTTTTCGCAAAGCGCACCCGACTATCTGCCGCAGCCGATTCTGGCGGGAAGAGATCCGCTGGCGCGGCGTGGGGCCAACGACCGACCTATCGTATCACTCGCAGAGTTTGGCCTACTATCTCAATGGCAAATCACAGCAAGACGATGACCTCTACGTCATGGTCAATGCGTACACCGAGCCGCTCAGTTTCACGATCTTTGATGGCCTGCAAAAACCGTGGTGCCGCGTGGTGGACACGAGCTTCGACTCTCCAGATGATATTCTTGAGCCTGGAAATGAAGTCACGGTGATCGGCTCGAAATACCTCGTCGAACCAAGGTCGATCGTGGTGTTGACACAATGAGAGGAAAAAGCGGCGGCGGTTCGGCGTGTGGGCGTATCCAGGCTCGAAACCTATGCTTCTACATTGTCTTGCCCAATGTCAACCAGGCGTTCCCACTGAACAGAGAGCGCCTTGAGTTCTTGAGTGACCGAAGTCAGCTCCCGGCCAGCTTCAGCGGGGCGTACCGCGTTCGCGTACCGGTCGGGTTCTTCCAGAAAGCTCGTCAACTCTTTTTGACGGAGTTCCAGTTCCAGGATTCTCTGCTCAATTGTTGACAAGTTACGCTTAAACTCTTCTCTGGCGCGATAACGGATTTGGCGCTCGTCCGCTTCCGAACGCTTTTGTTTCCTGGCCTTTGGACCAGATCCGGAACCAGATTCGGTGACAACCGATCTCCCGTCCGCGACGAGACCTGCAACCGCAGATTCGGTTCCCGTCTTCTCGAGGTAATAGTTGTAGTCCCCAGGATAGAACGCCAAAAGTCCGCCTCGGACGTGCAAAACTGAAGAGGCAATCGATTTGATGAAGTAGACGTCGTGACTGATGAATAGCAGCGTTCCCTCGTACTGCAAAAGTGCTTGAATCAGAGCTTCAATGCTTGCCATGTCGAGGTGCGTTGTCGGTTCGTCCATCAGCAGAAAATTCGGCGGGTTAAGCAACAGCTTTGCCAGTACCAACCTGCTTTTCTCTCCGCCACTAAGCACACTGACCGGTTTAAAGACGTCGTCGCCACGAAACAAAAACGCTCCGAGCAACGTCCGCACGGCCTGCTCCGGAACCTGTTTGCCGCAATCGGATGCCTCCTCTAAAACGGAGTGTTCGAGATTCAGGGTGTCAACGCGATGTTGAGAACAGTAACCAACATGCACATTGTGCCCAAGTTCACGTGAACCAGATTGGACGGGCAAAACACCAGCCAGAAGCTTCAATAACGTCGATTTACCGGCGCCGTTCGGACCCACAAGAACTGTGCGCTGATTTCGTTCAACAGTATAGTCGAGGCCCCGGTAAACCACAGTTTCACCGTAGGCGTGGTCAACGTTTTTGAGCTCGAGAACTTTTCGGCCGCTGCGTTCCGGCTGCGGAAAACGAAAAGCCACATGCCGTGCAGCGGAGTCCGGCGCCTCGATTTTGTCCATTCGCCCGATCTGTTTCCGCTTGCTTTGCGCTTGGGACGCTTTGGTGTTTTTCGCCCCAAACCGATCGATGAAAGTCTGCAACCGTTTGATCTCTCGTTGCTGGTTTTTATAGGCGGCCAAGACCTGTTCCTGCCGTGCAGCTTTCTGGGCGACAAACTCGTCGTAATTGCCGCGGTACGATAACAGTTTGCGTTGATCGATCTCGACGATTCGTTCTGCGAGTGCGTTCAGGAATGAACGGTCGTGCGAGATCAGGAGAATCGCTCCGGAATAAGTGCTGAGATAGCCCTGCAACCAAACGAGCGATTCCAAATCAAGATGGTTTGTTGGCTCGTCGAGAAGAAGCAAGTCCGGCTCCATCACCAGCAGACGCGCGAGATGTGCTCGCATAATCCATCCACCGCTCATCGACTTGGCCTGACGACCATAATCTGTTTCCCGGAACGCCAAACCTTTGAGGATTCGTTTGGCCTTCGCTTCGACCTGCTGGAGATCAGCGGAGAATGAAGCCTCCGTCTCGAACCGTTCCTGATCTTTTGACGCCGGATCGCCAGGCAAAGCCGCCGTGGCCACTTGCAATACGGTCTCGTCGCGGACCGGCGCGCTCTCCTGCGGAAGAAACCCAATCTTTACGCCGCGTTGTAATGCCACTTCACCCGTGTCGGCTTCGTCCAGATCCAACAGAATCGAGAAAAGAGTCGTTTTCCCAGCGCCATTCGGTCCGATCAACGCGATTCGCTCGCCACGATTCACTTGCAGCGACGCATCCTCAAAGAGCGTTTGACCGCCGAAAGATTTTGAGAGTCGCGAAACGGTTAACACAGCGTATCTAATCAGGCTTGCTGCGCGAGGACTTCCAGCACATCCCGGGCCTGCTTGTCAGTCGACGCGTGGGTATCCAGCCAGACCAATTTACCGTCCTTGAACAAATACGCCTGACGCGTCGCGAGGCTATTCATGATCAGTGGTACGCCGAAGGCCGAGGTGACCTTGTTCTCACGATCAGATAATAACACGAACGGGAGATGTTCCTTCTCTTGAAACTTCTTCTGTGCATCGACCGAATCGCGGCTCACTCCAAAGATTTTTACACCTTTGCTCTGAAGGTCCGTGTAAGCGTCGCGCAGGCTGCAAGCCTGGGCTGTGCATCCTGGAGTCATCGCCTTCGGATAAAAATAGACCAGCGCATATCCGGTACTCCCAGCTGCGGCCAAGTTAACCGAGTTTCCATCTTGATCCTCAGCAGCCACAGGAGGGATCGGATCCCCAATATTGAGTTTGCCATTGGTCCGCTGATTTGAGACCGCCCGGACGACCATTACCAAACCGGCCAGGACAAGCAGCGCTACGAATAGGAGTTTCATGGCCGATAGCATAGCCCTTCCCTGCCCATCGTCCAGACGAAGAGCGGATCAGCCCATCGGCCTCCCGTTCCTCTCAAGGCTTACTGCTTCTGTTCCTGCAACACTTTCTCGAATTTTTTGACCTTCGGCGCTACGACCACCCGGCAATATCCCTGGTCCGGGTTTTTTGCGAAATAATCCTGATGGTAATCTTCCGCCTTGTAGAAAACACTCAGAGGCGCGATCTCAGTCACGATGGGGTCGGGCCACAGTTTTTGCGCTTCAGCCTTCACCTTTTCAGCGATCGCCTTCTGATTTGCATCCTTGTACAGGATGATCGACCGGTAGGAGGACCCGACGTCTCCGCCCTGTCGATTCAAGGTCGTAGGGTCATGCGCGCGAAAGAATTTCCGAAGCAAATCCTCGTAGCTGACGATCGCCGGATCGAATTCAACCTGAATAACTTCGGCGTGCCCGGTTGTTTCGCTACATACCTGCTCGTAAGATGGGTTCTTCAACGTTCCTCCGGCGTACCCCGAAAGCACGGATTTGACTCCGTTGACCAGTTTGAATTGAGCATCAAGGCACCAGAAACAGCCACCGCCAAAAACTGCCGACTCCAGTGTCGCCGAAGATTTTGTGTCGTTCATTTGTGCAAGAGAAAATCTGTCCAATGTTGTAAAACAAGCAAGAATCAATAGTGCGGAAGTGATCTTCATAGTAGCAAAAACCCAAGAAATTTGCGCGACGGTTCTTCATAGAACCCATCGGTCCATCTAAACAAAAGGAGACCACAGAGGGTTGGTTTATTCCGGTGCTGCCCCAAATTGCGGCCCCTTCACGACGAGAACGGGACAGGGCGCATGTTCTACGACGCGCTCGGCCGTGCTGCCAAGGAGCAACCGGGTGATAGCGCCTCGGCCGTGCGATCCAATGATGATCAGATCGACATTGAAATGCTTTGCCATCAGGACGATCTCGTCAAACGGATATCCCACACGCAGGTAGGGTTGGACTTTGATGCCCTGTTTTGACAACTCTTCCGCAAATGCTTCAAGGCTCTCCCTTGCCTCTTGCTCGGCGGCATCCACATGCGATTGAACCTCCGCACAGTCCTGCTTTCGGCGCGCATACGGCGTCACCACATAGTCCGGGATCTGGAAGACATGCAGAAGGAAGATCGTCGAGTTGTGCCTCAAAGCGGTCCTCGTAGCGTAAGAGACCGTCCTCTTGGAATGCTCGGAAAAATCAATCGGAACGAGAATCTTATCGTATGCGATGTCATTTTCATGCGTCGCGGCTTGAGGGCGTTCATGGCTCTCGGCACTTTCGCCTGAGGATGGCGTCGATAGTTCGTCTTGTGGCATAACAGTTCTCGATCGGAACGCTAAGTCATCTATCGCCCGAAAGCACGCACTTATGCTTTGGCTGTTCAGCCGCTTTCCAGGCAGAGCAGAATTAGACCCGCTAACGCAGTCCCCGATTGGCAAAGATCAAGCGATGATCGACATTTCAGGTTTGGTGACTGATCCATCCTTCCGAATGTTCTTGCGACTCCGTGCCTTCAAAATTCGCCGGCACCCGAAGGGTGGCTGCAGGCGAGACGATGCGTCCCGTGAAAAACTGAACAGGTCAAGGCAAGCGAGATGGTAAGACGCTTTCAAGACCGAACCGCGGCCGGGAGATTGCTGGCGAAAAAGCTGAGTCACTATGCCGATCGCAAAGATGTTCTCATTCTGGGAATGGCGCGAGGCGGCGTCCCTGTCGCGTTCGAGGTGGCAACCTTGCTGCGGGCGCCGTTGGATGTCTTTATCGTACGCAAGCTTGGCGTACCGGGTCGCGAAGAATTGGCGATGGGAGCCATCGCGTCCGGTGGGATCCGCGTCTTGAACGACGCGGTCATCCGCTCGACGCGTATTTCGGTGGAGGTCATCGATGCCATAACAGAAAGAGAGCGAATTGAACTGGTACGGCGCGAACTTGCCTACAGAGGGATCCGCTGTGCCCCAATGGTGCGAGAAAAAACAGTCATTTTGGTGGACGACGGCATCGCTACCGGTTCAACAATGCTCGCCGCGGTCGCCGCGTTGAAAGAGCAAGAACCGGCCCGAATTGTCGTTGCTGCACCCGCAGCGCCGCTAGTATGCTGCGATGAACTGCAACAAAAAGTGGATGAATT
>Ga0302324_100008095_pt1 | contig 22220 bp, 25 predicted proteins | sample Palsa_T0_1_FD_201949 | JGI IMG/M metagenome (GOLD analysis project Ga0302324, IMG submission 201949) | Peat permafrost microbial communities from Stordalen Mire near Abisko, Sweden - Palsa_T0_1 | ecosystem: Environmental > Terrestrial > Soil > Palsa > Peat permafrost | place: Sweden: Abisko...
GGGTCGCAAAAGTGATGCGGAGGCCGATCTCGGTTCCAGGCAACCCACAGGGAGTGTTTATCCACTTATCTTGCTGGCCAGTCCGTAAAACCGGTCTTCTTCCTTACCAGTCTGAATGACTTCTGCCAGCTCTTTTGCCAACCGCGGACTCAGCTTTCAACGGGTGCGCACAAGAAATCAACAATGTATTCAGTCAGATCGACGAGTATGAAAAGGAAATTGCTCATTGAAATCGTGCCGCCGGAGACGCGGGATTTTACCGGGGCTGGCACTCCAAAGCGACAATCACCAGTGTTGGTGCCGCAGACGTTTCGACTATCACAGCGGCTTATTGACGACCTAGTGCGAGCCGGAGAACTCCGAGCGTTGTCGTGGCTGGATCGAGAAGGGAATACCTGGCTGCCGATAAACCCAAAATCTACATTACCGTGAGACTTTCATCACTTACCCATGCCTGTCGCGGGTCCGACCCGGATGAGAGGCCGAATTTTTCGAAGAGCGCACCCTGAGCAACACCCTGAGCATCTTTCTTTTCCTGATCGGCGGGATGTTATGCCGTGGCAATCTTTATTTGGAGTGGGCATGTCTTCTACAAATTAAAATAGTGAAGACTACTTTTCGGATTACCCAAGGAGGCTGCCCTCGTTTGACGGTGTTTTTGGGTCTGAGGCACAACTTACGCCCGAACATTTTTTGCGTACTCTCGAGCGGCAAGCCGGCGACAATCATAGCAGCTAAGACGACTGAAAGAGGGCGGTATTTTTGTTTCGGAGACTGCAATCCGCGCGCCGGGTAATTTCGAAGGAATTGTTCCTTCAGTGAGCGTGACGGCTCCCGAATCACACTGCCGTTCATACGCAACCTCTTGTTGCTGTTTCTTTGACTAGGCCCCTTGCCGAGCTAGCGCGGCTTTAAAAGTTCTGTTCTGCTTGGCCAGGTCGAGGAGCTCCCAAGCTGAAAGCCGCTGGCTTGGTCGGGCGACCCACCTCGCACGCGACATCGTGACATAAAATTGTGCCTCGTTCGCTTGGCTGAACGACCGAACCGGCACGCTGGCAATGACCTGGTCGACTGTCTTCGCTTGGCTGGCGTGACTGGTGACAGCTATTCCCTAGTCGAGATGCAAAGCGGCTCCAGTGCGAACAATCTCGCCTCTATCGAATATGATCTTGCCCACATCAATGCTGACCACGGTCCGGAGCTCGTTATTGAGAAACTTTTGCCCGCGGTGTTTGACGTTTTTCGTGCATAGGATCCGGTCGCCGACGGTCAGCGTGATCTTCTCTCGCTCGAAGACACTGAATTTCCCTGTCTGGTCGCGTGGCAACTGCTTCTCGGCGCCTTCCTTTCCAACAATGATAGCTCTTGAACCGGCCAAGAGGGTCATGAGGTACCGAGAAGTACACCAGATAGCGGTCAGAAAGGTCAAATCAGCCAAAGTGACCCAGAAAAAGAGCAACAAACTGCAACAGACAACGGTATAGACTTGGTCAATGGGTTTTGCTCAACCGCCTGCCGAATGGCCTCCATTGCGGCTCAGCGGACTTTCCGGGTCGAATGAGGTATCTGGGTTGGGTGGGGCTCGAACCCACAACCAACGCCTTAAAAGGGCGCTATTCTAAGTCTATAAAATGCTTATTTTAAGCAACTTAGGATTGCCTTGTTTTTTGTTGCTGTATTTGTTGCTGTCGGCGTTTGCAGCCTCCTCTTGGCACGGCAGCCTAATTGATCCATAGATCGGGCAGGGCGTTACGCTTTCAGGAAGGTCAGTAGGTCGGCGTTAATGGTATCAGCCTCGGTCGTCGGCATGCCGTGCGGAAAGCCCTGGTAGGTTTTTAATGTGCCATTCTTCAGCAACTTTGCCGACAGCGGCGCCGAATCGGCATAAGGCACGATCTGGTCGTCATCGCCATGCATCACCAGGACCGGCACGGTGATCTTCTTCAGGTCTTCGGTGAAGTCCGTCTGGGAGAAGGAGACGATGCCGTCATAATGCGCCTTGGCGTCCCCCATCATACCTTGGCGTCACCAGTTCCAGATCACCCCTTGAGAAGGTTTTGCACCCGGCCGGTTATAACCATAGAAAGGTCCAGCCGGCACATCGTAATAGAACTGGGCTCGGTTGGCGGCGAGTTGCGCCTGAAATCCGTCGAAAACCCCCCTGGGTAGCCCGCCCGGATTGGCCGCCGTCTTTACCATCAGCAGCCAGGCTCAGTTCAGCGTCTTGCTTTCCGCAGAATCCGCGGTAAGTCCGCCCATCCGGAAGCTTCAGACGTGGTTGCCTGAGCATCTTACCGAGGATCTCTCTGTGCCGGCGCTAGCCAGCCGTGCTGGCATGAGTCCCCGGACTTTTCAAAGAATCTTTACCCAGGAGATCGGAAAAGCGCCTTCTCTCTATGTCGAGGAATTGCGAGTCGAAGCAGTCCGGCGCAAGCTCGAGCTCACGTCCTTAAGACTTAGTGAGATCGCTGAGCAGTGCGGATTCGCCAGCAGCGATGTCATGACGCGCCGGTTCCGATTCCATTTAAAAGTAAAGCCACTCGACTACAGGGCCCGCTTTCGTTCTTCCATTGGGCCTGGCAAACGGCCATTGTCTACAATTTAAGGGTTCTGACGCAACTTTGGTGCACTTGCGGGACCTGTGGCATCCTTCCCAGTACCTTGCCCATATTTAGCGGTATGGAGCGTCCATTGAGCTGAGGATTAGGTTGGGCAAAGAAGTTCCAGTCGCGCTCGCTCCCAAGGTTTAAGGGCCATTGGTTTGCTTCCGTTACGCTTGGCACATCGTCGCTGCCGCCGGCTTCGAGCAGTAACACTTTGACTTCTGAGTTCTCGGCCAGCCTACGCGCCACGACGGAACCGGAAGAGCCGGAGCCGCAAACGATGAAATCGAAAACTGGTTTTAGGTTCTTGCCGAGCTGAATCTGGTTAGCACGGACTCTTCTAGAGAAGTCCGATATCCATAGCGTTGTTTCCTTTATGGTGGCTGGCGGTTGCGCTCAGTACCGCGTACTCTGCACTCGAATTGAGTGTTCGTTCTGTTTCTGGTGACATCGCTTGTATTAACTTTTAATAGATTAACAGTTAATCCTCGGTGTCGTTAGGAACGACATTTGCTATTGCAAACTTTTTCCCCAGGTACTGGCGATAAAACTTACCAGTGCGTGACGGTTTGCCTATCACCGGCAGATGCCGCCTTCGAAATTAGATCGATCAACCGGTGCAGCCTGACTGCGTCAGTAAAGGACGGCGGGTCGTACGATCCGTTATCGCCGCCCTTGGCGAAGGCTGCATAAAGATGCGCGAGATCAAGCACGCTGGCGTCGAGCTTTGACCCGGCGAGGCCCTGATACTTGTCTGGTGTTGGGAGGATGTTCAGCGGTTCATTGTCCCCTTGAGAACCTTCGATCTTGTTATCCTCCGGATTGGCGAAAGACAGCGGATTAGAGATTTTCAAATCGCCTTTCATACCAGTGATGTCGATTTGGAGCCCAGAGTTATTTCGCTTCCCGCCTTCGATCTGAAAGGTGAACACGCCGCCATTTGCCAAGGTTCCAATCACCAGGACCTGGTCCGGAGTTGTGTTGGGGAATGTCTCGCCGTTATCGGTGATTGTAATCGTCGGAAATTGATTCACAACGACAGCTGAGACAGTCTGGGGCGATCCTACGACATGGAATAGCATGTCCATGAAATGTCCGCCATAGATAGAGAGAATATGCGAGAAATTCTCCGCTGGCAGGCGAGGTCGCGCGGACGGTGCGCCTGGAAATAGTTCATACTCACGTGCATTCGAACGGAGCGAATCTGCCCAACATAACCTTCTGCCAGTAAATCCCGGAGGTAGCGTGCGCTCGGGCCCATCCGGCGTTGCATTCCCACGGCGTGTCGAACGCCGGCTTTCTCGGCGCGGTCGAGAAGGTCTTCGGTATCCGCGACCGTCGTGGTCAGCGGCCACTCGCAATAGACGTCCTTGCCCGCTGCGATCGCGCCGCGGACAAGCGCAGCGTGCTGTGGAGCCGGAGGTAGGATGACCACTAGTTCAACCTTGGGATTGCCGATCAGGTCGGCCGGTTCTCTGAACACATGGGGAATCCCAAACTCCTTTGCCAGCTGTTTCCCATATTCCTCGCGGCGGCTGGCGACGGCCACAATCTCATAGTTCGGGAGGAGCCGGAGTACAGGAATGTGACCATAACGGCCCCAGTTCCCGACCCCGACGATTCCAACTTGAATCTTTCCACTGCTTCGCGCATTCATACTCAATAACGGAATTTATTGGCGTGCTTCTTTGCGAATTCCGCTAACGTGATCGGCATTCGGCCTGCAATGGCGTGCAGATTGTCAAACACGTCATCGGAATGAGGAATTCTCCCGGCGGTGTAATCCGTGTAGCTATCGAATACACACTTCATGTAGGAGGGCTCGGCGCCTGCTGCGAGTACGTTCCGATAGAACTCTTCCGGTGGGCGCGCCTCATACGAAAACGGTTGTCCAATGACCTCCGTGAATATTCTTGCGATGTCGCGATACGTCGCCGCCTCGTACCCCAATCGGTAGGTTTGGCCATTATGCTTATCCGGCTCTGCTAAGCAGGCTGCCGCCGCAGCGGCGACATCCTCCACGTCCACCCAACTTAGGCGAGCGCCACCGATGTAATGCCGAATGACGCCGTTTTGGATATAGCTTTCTCCGCCGTAGCCCAGCATGTTTTGCATGAAGATTTCCGGCCGTAGATGGGTGAAGGAGAATCCGCACCATTCGACGTACCGCTCTACAAACTGATGCCAGCCATAATGAGCGACCCTGGTGTGTAGCGTACATATCAATACTTCGTCGGTACGCTACTTGTAGCGTATCGTTGGCAAGAAAAATTTGGAAAATTTTTAACTGTTGCCCGTCAGGGCGGGAAAGAGCACAGGTCTTTATGCAGCAAACAAGCATTGCGCGCCCAAGAAGTGAGCAGCGTCACCAAGCTATCTTGGAGACTGCGATAGACTTAGTCATCGAGCTCGGATTTCGCGCGGTCAGCGTCGAGTCTCTCGCCGCCAAGACGGGCGTCGCTAAGACAACCATTTACCGGCGTTGGCCAAACAAGGCTGCCGTCGTCATGGATGGCTTCATGGAGCGGTTATCGGGAACCCAATTCCCGCCGAACAGAAAAGTTACCGAAAGCATCCGCCTGCAGATGCGCAGTATGGCGAAAGCCTTCAGAAGTAAGGATGGTGCCGTACTCAAGGCGCTACTCGCTGAAGCTCAATTTGACGCGGAACTGGCCACGGCCTTCCGCGAGAGGTGGACCCTGCCAAGGCGCAAGCTTGCTCTCGCAGTATTTCAAAAAGCGGTCAGCCAGGGAGAATTGCGTTCTGACATCGACTTAGAGGCGACTATCGATCTGCTTTACGCGCCCATGTATTACCGGTTGCAAATGGGCATGGGACCGCTCTCCGATGCCTACATCGACGAGATTTTTTGACCAGGTTATGGAAGGCCTTGGTCAGCGCGAAGACCGCATTCAGAAGGATGGGAAGCGATAACAGATTCCGTACATTGTAGAACAGCTCCGGACCCAGCGATCCGAAAAATTGTTCGGGCGCCGAAGTCCGGCTTCTGGGAAGTCTGCCCCGCTCAATCCACGGGTTCACCCTCAATGACTGGCAAAGCAGACGCAAGCTCATTGTTCCATGTTTTCGCCCGGGGCATTTCGCTGTGAGCGTTCTTTTATTACTTTGAGGTAATTGCTGATCGTTCTGCCTATTCCGATAGTGGAGGCTTGCCGCAATTTGGGCGTAGCAGGCCGATGGGTCAGCCGTTCAATACTTATGACTTAAGGGCGATTCCAGGCGTAAAAGGGGCAAACTCGCCTTCGGAAAAGAACGTGGATATGGATCATCAATCTCCTCCGGCGGACAGACCCATTCGTTGCTCATTACTTAAGCGTTTGATTTGCGGAATCCCAGAGTTTTCTGTAACTTGAGCAAATGATCGAGCGAATGCCAGAGGTTCGAACGTTGTCGCCGGCGGACAAGTTGGTATTGGTTTCTGAGCTCTGGGATGATTTGGCATCTAAGCCACAGGATATCGCGATAACTGCAGAGCAAATTTCTGAGGTAGACAAGCGCTTAGAGGAATATCGTAAAAACCCAAGTCTCGGAGCTACCTGGGAAGAGGTTAAAGCGAGGATTCTGGGACAGCGTCGTTGATGGAGCTCATTGTGCTCCTGGCAGCTGAATCGGATATCCAGACGGCGTACAATCATTTCGAAGATTTCAAGGAAGGGTTCGGACTAAAGTTTATCCAAGACCTAGAGCTTGCATACGAGTATCTGAGACATCATCCCCGCATTGGGCGGCTCTATAAGAGCAATCGGCGCCGGTTTCTGCTCTCGAGATATCCTTTTGGGATTTTCTACGCGATCGAGGGAAGCCGAATTGTGATTTCAGCCATTTTGGATCTCCGGCAGGATCCGGAGGCGATTCGCAAACGGCTGGAAGAATAAAGGACGTCGGCTGCCGCGCCAAATGCCCGGAGCGAAAAACCACCGCATGGGGAATAGCGATCGCCGGATCTCTCCACTTCCGCTTCGCCGTCGATCAGCTTGAACGCTTCATTTTTGTCCATGGCGGGACCGAGTCCGAAGCTCATGCTCATGCAGCCGAGACCGATGGCGGAGACTTCCAGATTGCTTCTTCCGAGGTTGCGTTGTTGCATTACGGTTTTCCTTTGGCGAGAGCTTTTCAGTCCTTTAGCGAAGCCATGTCGATGGAGAAGCGGTACTTCACGTCAGACTTAAGAATGCGCTTATAGGCCTCGTTGATTTGCTGGATTGGGATAACCTCGACGTCGGAGGTGATGTTGTGCTTCCGCAAAAGTCGAGCATCTCCTGCGTCTCAGCGAGGCCGCCGATCGCAGAGCCCGAGAGCGTTTTGTTACCGAATATCAGAGCGAACGCTCCGACCGAAAGTGGCTTTTCCGGAGCACCAACCAAGGTGAGATTTCCGTTCAGACTCAATAAATTGAGGTACGCATTGATGTCGTGATCGGCGGCGACGCAGTCGAGGATGAACTCTAAGGTCCCGGCGCACTTTTCCATCTCTGCCTTGTTTCGGGAAAGAACGACCTCATCAGCGCCCAGTCGGGCTTCTGTAGCGACTTCTCGGACTTTCGGCTTCAAATAAAATTATGGGTTGGGTGGGGCTCGAACCCACAACCAACGCCTTAAAAGGGCGCTGCTCTACCGTTGAGCTACCAACCCGCCTTGAAAAGGGTCATCAAACTATAGCCAATTTCACACTCTGCAAATGGCATTCAACAATTTCCGACACGGTTTTAACCAACAACGCTGGGTGCCGGATCCGAACTCGCGAACCAATCGCATTCGCTCATCGCCGTCATGACACGCCCGTTCCGGGGTCTTCCAATCCTGGAAATCAGCCTTTCTCGATCATCGCGTACGCGTTGTGGTTGTGGATCGATTCGTAGTTCTCCGCCTCGACCCTGTACCAATCGATCCGGGAATCTTCGTTGGCCATCACCGCGATATTGCGGACCAGGTCTTCGACGAAGACGGGACGTTCGTAGGCCCTTTCCGTGACCGCTTTTTCGTCTGGCCGCTTCAGCAGGCTATACAATTCGGAACTGGCAGCAGATTCCACCAGATGAATAAGGTCTTCGATCCAGATCGACGTATTGAAGCGCACTGCAAACGTCACTTGACTCCGCTGATTGTGCGCTCCGTACCGGCTGATCGCCTTCGAACATGGGCAGAGGGTGGTTACCGGAACTGCGACCGTCACGAGGAAATCTCTGTCATCGTGAGTGGCTGTTGCCGTGAACTTGACTGAATAATCCATCAATCCCACCGCCCCGGTGATCGGCGCGCGTTTTTCAATGAAAAACGGGAATTCGAACTCGACATGTGCTTGCTTTGAGTTCAGTCGCTTCTGGAGATGTTGCAGGATCACTTTGATATTATCGACGTGAATGACCGAGCCATGCTCGTTCAACACCTCGATAAAACGGCTCATGTGTGTGCCTTTGAAATGGTGCGGCAAATCCACCGTGAGTGAAACCGTGGCGACAGTATTTTGCGAAGAATGCGCTTTATCTCTGACCTGGATCGGGAACCGGAGATTGGTGACTCCGACGCGGTCGATCGCCACTTCGCGATGGTCAGGTTGATTCTGCGTATCGACGAGCCCGGAGAGTGGTTGGGAGTGCATCGCTCTAGGATCTTAAAATAGCAGTTGCGATTCCGCTCAGGCTCGACCAAGAAGATTTCCTTGGGACCCGGTTCGGTAACTGTAATCCTCTGATCATTCCTTGTCCGCGTGAAAGAATACCACGACTTGCTTCGCTTAGTTCTTGAAAAAGGCAAACCCAAAGAAGATCGGACTGGGGTCGGCACGATCTCCTACTTTGGGGCGCAGGCTCGGTTTGATCTGACCAAAGGTTTCCCGCTTCTCACCACTAAACGCGTGCATTTTAAGTCAATTGTGTTCGAGCTTCTCTGGTTTATACGCGGCGAAACAAATGTCGGATTCCTCCACGAGCATGGCGTGACGATCTGGGACGAGTGGACCGATGAGAAAGGGGACCTTGGTCGGATTTACGGGGCGCAATGGTGCGATTGGCGGGGGCCGGATGGCCGCTCGATCAATCAGTTGGAGCAATTGATCAGGGATATCCGGAAAACTCCGGAGAGCCGCCGGTTGATTGTTACGGCGTGGAATCCAGGGGAGATCGGCGAGATGGCCTTGCCCCCCTGCCACGCAATGTTCCAATTTTATGTGCAGGAAGGAAAATTAAGCTGCCAGCTTTATCAACGCAGCGCCGATCTGTTTCTGGGCGTCCCTTTTAACATCGCCTCCTACGCGTTGCTGACCGAGATGGTCGCGGCAGTTTGCGGACTGGCGGTTGGTGAATTTGTTCACACGTTCGGAGATATCCACATTTACCGCAATCATCTCGAACAGGTTCATCAGCAATTGAACCGCATGCCGCGTGCTCTCCCTGCTTTACGCTTCGCTCGCGTGCTGGATCGGCTACAGGATTTCCGGTACGAAGACATCGAACTGATCGGCTACAATCCGTGTCCGGGCATCAAGGCGCCAATCGCTGTTTAGTGTCCTGTCCCCGAAATAGCAGGCATGTTGCCGGGCCAATTGTCTGTTTTTCTGCGTTGCTCGCTCGACCCATATAATCAGATATGGGCGCTTCGATCGCCCCTTGAAAAACAGCCCGTTGTTCCACTGGCAACTGGCACTGGGAACTGGCAACTTCCCCCCGACGTGAAAGCTATTGTTGCGATGACCCGGAAGCGGGTGATTGGAGACAGGAACCGAATCCCCTGGCGTCTCCAAGGGGAGCAACGGTGGTTCAAAGAGGTGACAATGGGGCACCCCGTCTTGATGGGTCGGAAGACGTACGAATCGATCGGCAAACCGCTGCCTGGCCGTCGGAATCTGGTGGTCACGCGCTCCGGAGAGATCGCGGGAGTTGACTTGATCCGCGATTTGCCGGCGTTCGATCCAGCGCCGTTTGAATTACCCGGCAAAGAAATCTTCGTTATTGGAGGGGCTGAGATTTATTTGGCGTTGCTTGGGCGGTGCGACGCGATCTATGGGACCATCGTTAAGGAAGACTATCCGGGGGACACCTATTTTCCGGAGTTCGAGCCCCAGTTCGAAATTTCGGAAACGATTCGTCAAACTCCTGAATTCGACATCTACTGTTACAAACGTCGTAAGCGATAACGACCGAGTGTCCTGTCCCCGAAATACCTCGTATTTCGGGGACAGGACACCAGAGGGGCGCACCCACTGACATCGAGAACTGCTTTTAACTTCTCCGACCCGCCGATCTGTTCTGCCGCTACCAAGAGGTTCCATTGTGGTGCTCGGCGCTTCCCCAAGGCGATTTTGCTTCGGACCAAGGTTGAACGTTTTTTTCTGTCTTTTGCGCGTCAGCGATCTGGTTCCATCGTATGTCGTCGCGGGTTTTGTTGTCGCAACCATTCAGAGCGAACGCGGCAAGACAAAGAGCGGCGACAATAAGGCGGGTCATAGAGGAAATAACGGTTCTCGGCGGTTGAATGAGCAGGAGACTAGATGACAGAAAAGAGCAAGATTGCAAGAGCAGGCAAAGCGTCCCGCTCTGTGTTTCCGGGTTCCAATGCAAAGCGGGAGGGTGCTGGAATTGAGCGAAGAGCGACTGAGGCAAAGCGGGACGCTTTGGGTACTTTCAAAAGTGCAGCCAAACTGTTTTCAAATAGGTCTCCCCGGTAAAATCGGGTGGCATTGAGCCGGCCACCGGTTTGAATGGGCGCCCGATGGCGGTTTTCAGGATTCGGAGGAATTCATTGAAGTTCATACCGCGAAAATTGGTCGAACAGAACAGGAGCCCAGCGGGAGTCAGACATTGGGCGGCCAGACGGGCCAAATCTCCATAGTCGTCTTGAATCCGGAAAACTTTCGATTTTCTATCCCGAGAGAAAGTGGGCGGATCCAGAACGATGACGTCAAATTTTCTTCCTCGCCGCTGAAAACGTCCCAACCAATCAAAAACATCGCCATAGATAAAATCGTGGTCGTCCAAGCTGATTCGATTGATTTCGTAGTTCCGTCTTCCCCAATCAAGGTAGCGGCGTGACAAATCGAGGTTCACCGTGGAGCCTCCGCCTTGGGCGGCTGCCGCCCCGAAGGCGCAAGTGTAGGAGAACGTATTCAAGAGCGTCTTATCCCTCGCGAGGTCGCGGAGCATCTGTCGATTGAGTCGTTGGTCGAGAAAGAGGCCCGGGGAATAACCCGCACGAAAATCGATCTCGAAGTTCAGCCCGGACTCCAGGACGGAAAAAGGTTCTTCGACGGTTTCTCCTCCCAAGTGTTTTGGCGTGGGCTTGCCGGTCTTGAGCGACGGTTTCCAATAGAGCGAACGGTATCCGGCCGCTGGGTCAATCGACGGTTCGCGTTCATTCAGTGTCTGGACGATCCAGCGACCGGCAAAATCGTCGATGATCAGGCCGGGCAGACCGTCCCCGGCGCCGTCCACTAGACGCACAGCGTTTGTTTGATCGCTGCGAATGGCGCGCCGTTTTTCGGCGGCAACCAGAAATTTCTCTCTCGGAATCATAAAAATTTGCGTGGCCACGACGAACGCTGCAGGCTTAACCCATGAGCGTTCTCCGCGAAACCCTCGAGCACGCGGTTCAAGAGGGTCAACTCCTGGCCACCAGTTTCGCCAACAGCTTGCAGTTACTTTCCAGTGGGAACAATCCGCTTTACGCGGCGGCGATCGGGGAGTTGGCTGAGAAGGATGCCTGGACGGAATTGAACGACCGTTTTTTTAAGACGCTGGCGTTTGGTACCGGCGGACTCCGCGGTCGGACGATCGGCAAGATCGTGACTCGAGCGGAAGCTGGAACGGGGGAGGGGCGCGTCTGTCCGGAATTCCCCTGCGTCGGGACAAACGCGATGAATTTCTACAACATCAGTCGCGCGACTCAGGGTCTGGTTCGCTACATCAAAGAGTACCTGGCGGAGAATCACCTTGAGGTGCCTCCGAGCCTGGCAATCGCGTACGACACTCGCTTTTTCTCACGACAATTCGGAGAACTCGCGGCGAAGGTTGCCACCGAAAATGGGTGCAACGTTTACCTTTTTGAATCGAGTCGTTCAACTCCTGAGCTCTCGTTCGCCGTTCGCCATACCAACTCGACCGCCGGGATTGTGATTACGGCGAGTCACAACCCTCTGCATGACAACGGCTACAAGGTCTACTTTTCGGACGGAGCCCAAGTGGTTGAACCGCATGCCGGCGGGATCATCGAACGGGTCAACACCGTTGCAGGCGAAATCTATAAACCGCTCGCGGAACGCCAGCAGGGCAAGTTGATTTATCTTGGCGAGGAGCTTGACGACGCCTACAAAGCGCGCCTGCGGACCCTTGTGCTCCGCCCGGACGTTGTCGCAGACCAGACAGAGATGAAGATCGTTTTTACGGCAATTCATGGGACCGGAGGAATCATTTCGGTACCAGTATTGCGCGATTTTGGGTTTGACGTCTTGACGGTCGCGGAGCAGGACAAAGCCGACGGTTCCTTCCCGACGGTGAAATCTCCGAATCCCGAAAACGTGGATGCTCTCTCCATGGCGATGGCGTTGGCCGAAACCGAGTGTGCGGACCTTGTGATTGGAACAGACCCGGATGCTGATCGGATGGGAGTCGCATTCCGGGATCGATCAGGAAAAATGCAACTTCTGGATGGGAACCAGATCGGGTCTCTGCTGGCCTTTTACCGGACAACAACGCTGAAAGCGCAGGGCGTGTTGAATGATCAAAACAGGGCGCATGCTGTTCTCGTCAAAACGGTTGTGACGACAGATCTGCAAAAGAGTATTGCCAAACGGGAGGGCATTAATTGCGTCGAAACCCTCACTGGATTCAAGTACATCGGCGCAAAACTCGGAAAGTACGAGGCAGCTTTGCCGGAGGAAATTCGCAAAGTCTACCGAGCGTTGCCCGAGCTGGAAACGCGATCCGTTCGCTTGCGGAACTCCCGTTTTTACGTCTTCGGGGGAGAAGAAAGCTACGGATACAGCGGCGCCGATTTTGTTCGCGACAAAGATGGCAACGGGGCCGCGATCATGTTGGCAGAGATGGCTGCCTATGCCAAAGCGAAAGGTTTGACGCTCGATCAACTCCTGGACCAGATCTACCTTGAATACGGGTGTTACTCAGAGAAAAACGGGTCGCTTGCGTTTGACGGGGCTGAGGGCGCCGAAAAGATTCGCCGGATTGCGGACTCGTATAACGCCAATCCGCCGAGTGAGATCGACGGGTCGAAAGTTGTCATGGTAAGAGATTTTTCCGCTGGCGGAGTCCGCGACGTGGAGGGGGATCTCCTGCCAAAGGAAAAACTGACAATCTTCGAGCTCGCCGACGCGAGGAGAGTTGCAATCCGGCCTTCCGGCACGGAACCGAAGATCAAATTTTATCTGTTCGGCAAAAACTCGAGCGCCTCTTCGGATTCGCTGAGCCAGGTGAAAGCAAACCTTGCCGCCGCACTGGAGAGCCTCTGGGCATGGCTGCAGGAAGACGCGAAGAAGAGAGTTGGGTAGGCGGAGGGCTCGATATAATCTTGCGTCGCGGTGGGTTCGCGGAGATGCCGGCCGGCGGCCGTGGAGCGATGGCTCGACAGTCGGGAGAGCAATGTAGAATGCTACATTGCGCCCGCCAGCCCATTTTGGGCGGCACAGAATACATGCTATTTCGAGCAGAGAAGATTCCTGTCCGACGACGGTTGGCGCACTTTTTTCGGGCATTCCTTCTCCTCCTCATCCTACTGATTGCCTCGCGGACGAATCTCGCTCAAGAAGCCGCGTCCGTTCAAAACGATCTCGCGGGTCGGTTGCCTCAGCTCAGCGATGGTGCGGAGGTTTCATTGATAACCTACACCCCCGGCGAAGAGTTGTACCAGTCCTTCGGCCATAGCGCGATCAGGGTGAGGGACGATCTTCTCGGGATGGATCGCTTGTATAATTTCGGAGTCTTTGATTTCGAAACTCCTAATTTCTACGTAAAATTTGCTCACGGCGATCTGCGCTACCAACTGGCTGTTTCGCAAGGCGACGAGGAGATTCGGACGGTGGGGGCATACGGTCAGGGCGTCACAGAGGTCCCGCTAAATCTCTCGTTGGCCCAGCGACAAGCGTTGTTCGAAGCCCTGGAGGTCAACCTCCTGGCGGAAAACCGATTTTATCTGTACGACTTCATCCTGGATAACTGCTCGACTCGTCCGCGCGATGTCATCGAACGGGTCACCGGGGCTCCGGTGGTGTTGCGTGGTGCCGGCAAACAAACATTCAGGGACATGTTAGACCCTTATTTCACTCGGATGCCTTGGGTGGGGCTCGGGGTATCACTGTTGATGGGGGCGAAGGTCGACCGACCGGCGAGCCCGCGAGAAGCCTGCTTCCTGCCGGCAGATCTCGAGCGCGCGGTCCAGACCAGTAAAAACGGGACGCAAAATCTGGCTGCGGAAATGAAAGAAATTTTTCCTCCGGAAGTCTTGCCGGGATCCGCGCCGTTCCTCTCTCCGATCTTCATTTTTTCTAGCGGTGGAATTCTCTGGGTCCTTTTCTGGTTGTTGCGCAGAAACGGGCATTCCAGCTGGCCGACAGCTGTTGCTCTAATTATGCTCGGCCTTCTCGGCACCTTTGTTCTGGTTCTCTCTCTTTGGACCCACCTCTGGGTGCTGCATGAAAATTATAACCTTTTGTGGCTTATCCCTTTCCATCTGCCTGCCGGCGTTTGGCTATTGGCCGCGAAGCGTCGACCTCTTTTCCTTCGATGGTATCTGTGGTTCGCCTTCCTTGCTGCCGGATCATTCGTCTGTTTTTCGTTCCTGTTGCCGCAGAAGTTCAATCCTGCAGTTTTTCCGTTTTTACTGATCATTGCCTGGCGATGCGCTCTCGAGTTATTCCCGGCCAAGGGACGTCAGCCGTTGCTCCGGCAGCCGAAGCGTCCCGCTTTGCCCGGCTCTTAAGATGCAAAGCGAGACGCTTCGCTTACGGTACACGCGCACATGAGACCTCTCCTGCTTCATCTTTCGGCGATTTTTCTGAGTCTCTTTGGGGGCGTTCTAATTGCCCTGGCATTCCCGCCCTGGAACCATGATTGGCTCATCTGGGTCGGGTTCACACCGGTTTTGGCCGGATTGCTCTTGTTCCCCCGTCGATGGTTCACTTCACTGATTCAGGGTGCGGTGTTTGGAGCAACATTCGGCGCTCTGGTATTTTGCTGGCTTTGGGCAGGGGGGCGTCCAACCGATTGGGTGTCGAACGTCGCGAGCCTCGCGTTGCTCGGCGCAATCTGGGGGATCTTTGTTGGCTTCTTCGTTCGGTTACCTGCCAGGAGCGCTGACCGGAGGGTCTCACCCATCTTGCCGGGATATGGGTTTGACGCAGCGGCCTGGACAAACTCGATCGCTCATCTGCGGGCAGCCTTCTTTGCGGCTGCGGCTTGGACCGTCCTGGAATGGGCACGCGGGGTGCTTCTTCCCGAATGGAACGCCGTAGGCCTCGTTCTGCAGTCAAATCTGCCGCTGCTTCAAATCTCGACCGTGACCGGCGTAAGCGGTCTTTCCTTCGTCGCGGTATTCGCAAATCTCATTGCGCTGACAACGGTTCGGCGGATCATCCTCGAGCCCGGACGTATGACCTGGGCATCGCGCTTCGACGTCACGGCGACTCTAGGAGTCATCTTCCTTGCCGGTCTTGCCGGTTTCTGGTGGTTGCAGCAAACGCCGGCGGGCGCCCGTAAAAATATTGGGCTGATCTGTCCCGATACCGTCGATTTCAACCGGTTGCTGGAACTCAGCGACCAGGAAACCGGGAAAGGGATCGATCTGTTCGTTTGGCGATGTGCCCGGTTCGACCCCGGTGATTACAAACTGCTCGGCGACTCGCTGATCGAAAAAACCGCCGGTTTAGTGAGTGGCGCTGCCTCCGCGGAAAACGGATCTCTCGGCGGCACGACGATCTTTATTCCAGGCGCGATTAGAAATTATTTCCTTGTTCCGAGCAAGCGCGACTTTTTTCAACCTTGGGCCGGTGCGGTTAGCCGGACGCTCAATCCTTTTGAATTTTCCGACACAAATTGGGTGACGTTCATCAATTGGGACGCTGGTGATCCTCGGCTCGTCCGGGCCGCGGTGACGAAGCAGATCCAGGCGATTATCGCGTTCGTCGATCCGTTCCCCGGCGGCCGGGGCGGGACAGAGCAGCTATTTGCGAATCTTCGTGTCTGGTCAGTTTCGCTCGGGCATCCGGTGATATTCGCAAGCAGCAAAAATTTCGCCGCAATTATGGCGCGCTCCGGGAAAATTGTCGCTGGCGCCCGTGTTCCGTCTGCTGCGGATGTTTTGACTGGAGCGATTGAGGCGCCTTCGCCATTTTATTCCACGGTGTATGGGCGCTACGGCGACTGGTTTGCTGTAGCGTGCGGAGCCGCGTGCTTAGTCACAGCCATTTCCGAAAGACTGAACCGTCACCATGAAAAGTCTGGTCGTATCCCTCCATGACGTTTCGCCGGTGACGCAAATCTTGTGCGAGGAGATCCTGGCTCAACTCCGCAAATTGGGAATTGACCAGACCTCGCTCCTAGTCATTCCGAACTATCATCGGCGGGCGCCGATCAGTGAGGATTCCGCTTTTCGGAGGTGGTTGGCGCAAAAGATTGAATCCGGCCACGAGCCGGTCTTGCACGGTTACTTCCATCAAAGGCAGAAACAAGGTGCCGACTCTTTCGGGGTAAAACTTAGGACCGAGATTTACACCGCCGGAGAAGGGGAATTTTTTGATCTATCCGCCGAGGAAGCCTCGGCTCGCGTGGAGCGAGGTTTGGACGATCTCGCGTTCCTCGAGCGGAAAATCGTCGGCTTTATCGCGCCTGCATGGTTGCTTGGCGCCAACGCCGAAATCGCTCTGCGCAGCGCCGGCTTCCTGTACACCACCCGGTTGGGCAGGGTGCAAACCTTCGGTCGCTTCGCCGACATCCGCGCCCAATCCCTCGTTTGGAGCACGCGCACTCCGTGGCGTGCTTTGACGAGCCTTGCATGGAATCGCTGGCTGGCGCTGCGCATGGCTCGTGCTCCATTGATTCGGATCGGCATTCATCCGCCGGATCTTCAACATCCGCGTGTCTGGGAACAGGTTCGGCGGTTGGCGGCTGAAACAAGCCGTTGCCGGGAGTGCGTATCCTATGAGAAGTTCGTTCAGCACCATCTGACTCTCAGCTGACAACATGGCCGCGAAAGTCGATCTCCATATTCATTCAAAATTCAGCGATCGATCCGCCGAATGGATTTTTCGCCGCTTCGAGTTTCCCGATAGCTATTCCGATCCAAGGGCTTTGTACCGGCGGCTGAAAGAAAAGGGGATGACCTACGTGACGTTTACCGATCACAACCGGATCGACGGTTGCCTGGAGATCGCAGAATACCCGGATACCTTTCTCAGCGAGGAGGTGATAGCCCAGTTTCCCGAAGATAGCGTAAATGTCCATTTGCTTCTCTGGAACCTGACTGAAGCGCAACACACCGAAATACAGCAAGTCAAAAGGAATGTTTACGAACTTCAGGAATATCTGGCGCTGGCCGGAATTCATCACGCGGTTGCCCATCCGCTGTACGACATGAATCGGCAATTGACCGCGGATCATGTTCAGAAGCTGATTCTTCTGTTTAAGCACTTCGAAGGGATTAACGGTCTCAGAGACTCGCTCCTCAGTGATACCGTGCGCTTCATCCTGAGGTCATTGACCCCGGAAACCATTCAGCGGTTCGCGGATCGCCAGCATCTTGAACCAACACATCCAGAGCCGTGGCGCAAAGTGCTGATTGCCGGGTCCGACGACCATGCTGGAATCTTTCCGGCTTCTGCTTACACGGAAGCTCCCGACTGCGAGTCGGTCGATGAATACTTTATCTTCATTGCAAAAGGGGATTGTGTGACTCGCGGAGAAGCGGGTACTCCGTTGGTGATCGCCCATGGGCTTTACAACACGGCCTATCAGTTTGCGAAAGATAAATTTTCGGCCGCCGTGAGTCCGAATCTGGCGTTTCTTGAAATTGTTTTCTCACGGTTCATGGAGGGTAAGAATCCGACGAATTTCACGTTGGGCGAGAAGTTCGGTCTTCTTGCGAGCGGAATTCTCTCAGGGAAAATCTTCGAATTGGCAAAACCGGCGAATCTTTCGATCTGGCCGGAATTGGCGAATTACTTTGGAAGCGCGGACGTGCAGGCTCAGATTGCCAGGGAAACCGAAGGTGTGACTGAGCCGGAACGCCGCGCATTTCTGATGGTCGCGCTCGTGTTCAACCAGTTGGCCTTCCGTTTTTTCCAGAAATTTGTTCAACAGATCAGTGCGGGTGGTGTGGTAGAAGCTGTTCAGGCGTTGAGCGCCTTGGTGCCGATGGGCTTTCTGCTGGGCCCATATTTTTACGGATTTCACAGCCAGGCTCCATCCCGCAAACGCCTGACTGCCATCTGCTCCGCGACGGTCAACTTCATCCCGGATGGCCTGCAAAACACAAAGCGCGCCTGGTTTACCGACACACTCGAAGATGTGAACGGAGTTGCGACGACAATTCGGAAAATGGCGGCAGCCGCATACGAAACGGGCGCGGATCTGATTGTCGTAGCGTCGAGGGAGCAGATCAGCATCTCCGAGATTCCGATCAAAAATTTCCCGCCGATCGGCGAGTTTGAGTTGCCCGAATACGAACTGCAGAAGCTGAGTTTCCCTCCGGTGCTGCACATGCTCGAGTACATTCAGCGAGAGCGGTTCACTGAACTGATCATCAGTACGCCCGGGCCAGTCGGACTGACGGCTCTCCTGGCCGCCAAGATGCTCGACCTCAAGACGGCAGGGATCTACCACACAGATTTTCCTCAGTACGTCCGTATTTTGACTCAGGATAACTATATGGAGACGCTGGCTTGGGGATATATGCAATGGTTTTACTCCCAGCTTGACATCGTCTATGTGAATTCGGAGCACTATCGGCAGCGTTGGATCGAGCGCGGTATATTGCCGGAAAGGCTTAAAATTTTTCCGCGCGGAATTGACACCGCGCTATTTACGCCTGCTCACCGAAGTCCTGCATTTTGGGAGAAATTCGGAAAGAAACCGGGAGAGCTTGGCCTGTTGTATGTCGGACGTATTTCCAGAGAGAAGAATATCGACATTGCGGTGGCGGCTGTTCGGAAACTCTCGGGCGAAGGGTTGCCAGTTCGGCTGTTGATGGTAGGGGATGGACCGTATCTGCGAGAGTTGCGTCAAGAAGTCCCGGAGGCATGTTTTACCGGGTATCTGCGGTCTGCGGAATTGGCGGCGGCCTACGCTTCGAGTGACATTTTCGTTTTTCCCAGTACGACCGACACGTTTGGGAACGTCGTTCTCGAAGCGAAAGCGGCCGGGTTGCCCTGCGTCGTGTCCAACCGGGGAGGCCCTTGCGAGCTTGTCACCGATGGCATTGACGGATTTGTCACCAGGGCGTTGGATGTCGGGGATTTCGCCCGCGTACTGCGATTGTTGTGCAAAGACACCGAATTAAGAGAAAAAATGGGCCAGGAAGCCAGAAATCGGGTCGAGAATCGGAACTGGAACAATGCGTTTCGCCAGTTTTGGAACGGCACTCTTTGAAAATCTCATTTGAATTTTCGTGACGGTCCGTTACTTTCCGACCTTGCTATGGCAAAGAAGTCTTGGATTGAGAGGAATAAACGGAAGCAGAAAACGGTGGAAAAGTATGCCGCTATTCGCGCGGCATTGAAGGCAAAACACGACTACGAAGGGCTTGCCCTGCTCCCGCGAGATGCCAGTCCGACTCGCCTCATTAATCGTTGTCAGCAAAGCGGCCGGCGACGTGGGTTCATTCGGCGCTTTCGTCTATCTCGAATCGCATTTCGTGAACTTGCTTCCCAAGGGATGATCCCTGGAGTCACGAAATCGAGTTGGTAAAATCCGGAGAGTTTCGAAGCGGTGTTTCATCGACGCATTTGCCCGGATCGATAACTTCGGCGTACGCTTTGCGGTCCGTCCATCGGCAGGTGAATTACACTTTTGAAGTGTGACGAACCTGTGGTTCGTTGTCGGGAGCAATTGAATCGATGACCATAGATATTCCCTTTTGGCTCGCTGCGTCGGCTTCTTTGGAGGTTGATGCCGAGCTTCGATCCCCGGGGTCGATCCTTTTCAATCTGTTGGTGATTCTGTCGCTGGTTTTCCTCAACGGCTTCTTCGTTGCGTCCGAATTTGCTCTCGTCAAAGTTCGATCCACGCAACTGGACGCCCTTGAGGCAGGGGACAAAAAGGTGGCGTTGGCGCGGCGTTTGACGTCGAATCTGGATGCGTATCTTTCCGCGACTCAGCTTGGCATCACGCTCTCGAGTCTGGCGCTCGGATGGATCGGTGAACCCTACCTGGCCAGGTTGATTCGCCCGATCCTCGTTGACGTGGGAATGAGATCTGAGACCATCGTTCACGGGGTCGCCTTCGCGATCGGGTTCGGGATTATTACCTACCTGCACATTGTGCTCGGCGAGGTGACACCGAAGTCGCTGGGGATTCGCAAACCGTTGGTGATAAGTCTCTGGATCAGTCCGCCGCTGCATCTTTTTTATATTATTTTTCGGCCCGCGATCTGGTTCCTCCAAGCGTCGGCAAACTGGATCATGAAGTCGGTTTTCCGAATGGATCCGGTGACTGATACCGAACTCGTCCACAGCGAAGAAGAGTTGCGTGTCATCCTGACGGAAAACGAGACTCCAGCGGATGGGACAGAACTGGGGAATGAGTTGTTGATCAATGCGCTTGATTTCCGTCGGCGGGTTGTCCGCGATATCATGACTCCGCGCGGAGACGTCATTTATCTGGACCTGCAGGATTCCTTCGATGCCAATGTGCAGGTGGCCATAGAATCAGGGCATACGCGGTTCCCGCTGGTGCAGGGTCATCTCGATAACACCGTCGGGCTGATACACATCAAAGATCTGATGCGCGAAATGAAGAATGAACGGCATGACCTGTTGGCAATAAAACGGGAACTGATGCCGGTCCCTGAATTTATGCCGCTGGAAAAACTCCTGAGACAGTTTTTAGCTAAGCGCGCTCATTTTGCAGTGGTTGTGGACGAGTACGGAGGCGCTGTCGGCATCGTGACTCTCGATAACGTGGTTGGCGAGTTGGTTGGAGAAATTCAGGATGAATTCGACCTGGAACAGGTCAAAGAATTCGTGCGCCTCAACGAGGAAGAATTTGTCGTCCAAGGGCAACTGAATCTCTACGAGCTCAAAGAGCTGGCAGATCTTCAACTTGAAAATGCGGAAGTGACCACCATTGGCGGTTACGTGGTACAGCTCCTCGGTCATCTGCCGAAACAGGGCGAACAGGTCCAAATTGAAGGGTACCTCGTCACCATTACGCAGACCGACGGACGACGGATTCTTCAGCTGCATTTCAAGAGGCACGTCGTTCAACCTGCCGAAGAGCAGGAGCACACCGCGAGCCGCGACCGGTCACAATAGGTTCGCGACAAACTCGTCTCGATCGAAGTAGTGGAGATCGCCTGGCTTCTCGCCGGTTCCCACGAATCGCGGAGGAATAGCGAGTTCGTCTTGGATCGCAATTGCGATCCCGCCTTTCCCGGAACCGTCAAGTTTTGTGACCACCAGCCCGGTCAGACCGACGGCCTGCTTAAATTCTCTGGCTTGGACCAGCGCGTTACTTCCTGTCGTGGCGTCGACGACCAGCAGACATTCGTGCGGCGTCTGCACATCGTGCTTTCGCAGAGTCCTGACAACCTTTCCCAGCTCCTGCATCAGGTTATGTTTTGTGTGCAAGCGACCTGCGGTGTCGCAGATCAGGAACTCAATATTTCGCTTGTTCGCGGCGGAATAGGCGTCGTAACAGAGCGCTGCTGGATCCGCGTTGTATTCGCCCGTAATGATATCGACCTCGAGACGGTCGGCCCAGATCTTGAGCTGTTCGATGGCCGCAGCTCGGAACGTATCGGCAGCGGCGAGCATCACCGTGTGGCGATCTTGCTTGAGAAGGTAAGCAAGCTTCGCCGTAGAAGTCGTCTTGCCCGTCCCGTTGACGCCGACCATCAGGATCACCTTTGGCCTGTTCGGGAGCGGCCGGAGCTTCGGATTGGCGATGGGAAGAATCTGTTCGATGTGGCGCCGCGTCACCTCAATCACGTCGGCTGCTGTAATCTTGGCAGGGCGTTGCTGCAGTTCTCCAATGATTCGAAGAGTCATCGGCACGCCGATATCCGCCCGGATCAGGGTCTCCTCAAGCTCGTCCCAATCAACGGGCTTGCCACCAAACCGGTCCAACAAATCTTTGAAAAATCCCCGTGCCATACGTTCTGCCTAAAACAGGAGAGCCGAAGGGAAGGTATAAACCACAGATTGCACAGATTGCACAGATTCGGGGGAGAGGGGTAGGGTCTGGTCACGACCGGCTATCGTTCCGGACAAACCCTGGCGGAGATCACAGCCAACCCCTACGCCCTCAGTCATTTGTGTAATCGGTGATTTCATATTCGGAATTACTTTTAATCGGTCGGGTTCGATACGGTTCGGAGCGGACGGTTCAAATCAAGTTTGACTCGATCGAGGACTCCGTTCACGAATTTGCCGGATTCCTCCGTC
>Ga0302324_100008096_pt1 | contig 22219 bp, 17 predicted proteins | sample Palsa_T0_1_FD_201949 | JGI IMG/M metagenome (GOLD analysis project Ga0302324, IMG submission 201949) | Peat permafrost microbial communities from Stordalen Mire near Abisko, Sweden - Palsa_T0_1 | ecosystem: Environmental > Terrestrial > Soil > Palsa > Peat permafrost | place: Sweden: Abisko...
TGACGCGGCCTGCGCCAGCTCGCTGGTGGCGATCGAGATGGCTGCGCGCGAGCTGCGGACGGGCAACTGCGATCTGGCCCTGGCCGGCGGGGTAAACAGCAACACTTCGCCGGTGCTGATGATGATCTTCTCGCAGCTTGGCGCGCTCTCGCATCGCGGGCAGTTGAGCTCGTTCGACAAAGACGCGGATGGCACGCTGCTGGGTGAAGGCGTCGGCATGGTGGTGCTGAAGCGCGTGGCGGAGGCGGAGCGCGACGGTAACCATATTTATGCAGTCTTGAAGAATACCGGCATCGCCAGCGACGGCCGGGCCACGCATGTGCTTGCGCCGCGCGTGGAAGGGGAGGAGACGGCGCTGCGCCGCGCCTATGAACCGGCGGGGATCGATCCGCTGACGGTGGGCCTGGTGGAAGCGCACGGCACGGGTACGCCGGTGGGCGACGTGGTGGAGGTAGAGGCGTTGCGGCGCGTGTTTCCGCCGCGGCAGACGGAATCGGCGCGCTGCGCGCTGGGATCGGTGAAATCGATGATCAGCCACACGGTGCCGGCGGCGGGCGTGGCGGGGCTGATCAAAGCGGCGCTGGCGTTGCACCATAAAGTGCTGCCGCCTACTTTGTGCGAGAATCCCAATCCTAAGCTACAGCTCGAGAAGAGCAACTTTTACATCAACACGGAGACGCGGCCGTGGATTCACGGGTCGTCCAAGGCGCCGCGGCGCGCGGGGGTGAACGCTTTCGGCTTCGGCGGCATCAATGCGCACGCCATTCTGGAGGAATATACGGGTCCCAATCAAGCGCCCTGGCTGCAGCGCGACTGGGATAGCGAGTTGTTCGTATTCTCGGGCGAGAGCCGCGCGGCGGTGGCGGACGATGCGCAGCAGGCACTGCAACTTCTGCGCGAAGCGGGCGATGGGCTTTCGCTGAAGGACCTGGCGTGGACGCTCAACTGCAGCCGGCCGATGGGTCCGGTGCGCATGGCTGTGGTAGGGTTGTCGCACACGGATCTGGCGGCCAAACTGGAGCGCGCCATCAAGCGGCTGGGCGACGAGAAGACGCGCAATATCAAGGAAATCGAAGGCATCTACCACTTCAAGGAACCCCTGGGGTTGAATGGCAAGCTGGCTTTCTTGTTCCCAGGCGAAGGGTCGCAGTACCGCAATATGCTGGGAGACCTGTGCATCCACTTCCCGGAAGTGCGGCAAGTTTTCGACCTGATGGACCGCGCTTACGAAAACCATGCGCGCGATTATCTGCCGAGCGACGTTATCTTTCCGCCGCCGCTGGGTTCTCCCAGTCAGGAGCGCCTGTACAACATGGATTCGGGCGCGGAAACGGTGTTTTGCGCCAACCAGGCGCTGTACGCGCTGATCGAGAAGCTGGGCATACGGGCGGACGCCATGGTGGGACACTCGACCGGCGAACATTCCGCGCTGCTGGCTTCGCGAGTGGTGGAGGTGGCGGACGACGAGGAGTTGATCCGGCACATCCTGGGCGTTTACGAAGTGTTCGACAAGCTGAATTCCACCAGCGACATTCCAGAGGCGGTGCTGCTGGCCGTAGCGGGCGCCGATCACGCGTTCCTGGAACAGCAGGTGGCCGCCAGCGACGGAGAGTTGTATATCGCGCTGGACAACTGCGTCCATCAGGTGGTGTTGTGCGGTCCCGAAGCGGTGATAGACCGGCTGGTGACCGTGCTGACGCCGAAAGGCGCGATTTGCCAGAAGCTGCCGTTTGCGCGCGCGTATCATACGCCGTGGTTCGAAGTCTTCAGCAAGCCGTTGAAACAACATTTCGACCGGGTGCGGATCGGCAACGCACAGACGGCGCTTTATTCCTGCGTGACGGCGGGGCCGTATCCAGACGACCCGGAGGAGATCCGCGCGCTGGCGGCGGTGCAATGGTCAAGCACGGTGCGGTTCCGCGAGACGATCGAGGGCATGCATCGGGATGGCGTGCGGCTGTTTCTGGAAGTTGGCCCGCGCAGCAACTTGACCGGCTTCACCGACGATGTGCTGCGCTCCACGCCGCACGCGGCGATTCCGTCGAACCAGCAGCATCGTTCGGGGATTGTGCAGCTTCACCACATGCTGGGACAACTCGTCGCACACGGGCTGAACCCCAATCTGGAGCATCTTTACGCTCGGCGCGCGCCGCGGCCGGCGACGGAGAAGATCAAGCCCCGGCGGTCGCTGGCGCTGGGCACTGGGTTGCAGCCCGCGCGGCTGCAGGCGGGGTTCAAGCTGGAAAGCAGGAGACAGGAGTCAGAAGACAGAAGTCAGAAGTCAGAAGACAGAAGTCAGAAGACTACCGATCCGCGATCGGCTTTGATGCAGGAGCATCTCAGTTTGATGGAGCAACTGGTGCAGACGCAGCAGGAAGTCATGGCGGCTTATCTGGTGGGGCGGGCGTCCACGCCTGCAACGGGTCTCCAGACCCGCTCCCCCTTCTTTCACGACGTGGTTGAGAAGTTCCCGGGGGTGCGCGCCGTAGCGCTGCATCGTTTCTCCGCCGAACGGGAGACCATCTTCCACGACCACGCCTTGGGACGCGATGTGTCCACGGAAGATCCGTCGCTGCTCGGCCTAACATTGGTGCCGTTGACCGTGACGATGGAGATGCTGGCTGAAGGCGGCGCTTTGCTGGAGCCGGGTAAGCTACTAGTGGGCATGCGCGACATTCGCGCATCCCGCTGGATCACGCTGGAAAAGCCGGATTACACCATCGAAGCTACGGCAAAACAGACTGCGCCTGGTGAAGTTCATGTCGCTTTGCGAGAGGCTGGAGCGGCCGGTACGCTGCGTCCGATTCTGGCGGAAGCGGTGGCGGTGTTCGCGGAGCGCTATCCGGATGCGGGGCCGCCGCGGCCCTTCGTTTTGGAAAACGAGAAGCGGTCCGCATGGATTCCCGAGCAACTCTATCGCACGGGCATGTTTCACGGTTCGCTGATGCAGGGGACCAAGAGCGTGGAGCGCGCCGGGCGCAACGGCTGCAGCGCCACGCTGGAAGCCTTGCCGCACGGGCAGCTCTTCACCGATAATCCGCGGCCGGCGTTTCTGTTCGACCCGGTGCTGCTGGATGCGGCGGGGCAAGTGGTCGCGTATTGGTTTTGGGAAGCGATCGAGAAGGGCACGGACCTGTTCCCCTATCGCGTGGGCGGGTTCCATTGTTATGCTCCGGCGCCGGCGGCGGGCACGCAGCTCGAATGCCGTGTGGTGCGGCGCTTCGAGAGCGATGCGGTGATTCATTCCGATATTGAAGTGCTGGACCGCGCGGGCAAGGTTTATTACAGGCTGGACAACTGGGAGACGCGCCGATTTCCGCAGCCGCCGCGATTTCTGCGGTTACGAATCGATCCGCATGGGACGTATATTTCGACGCCATGGAAAGAGCCGGTTGCCGGGAAACGTGGTGTAGTAGGCTGCCGTGTGGAGGGATTGCCGCAGGCGTTTCTGGAATCCTCGCACAGCGTGTGGCTGAAGACGCTGGCGTACCTGGTGTTGAACCGCCGCGAGCGCGCGGTTTGGGATGGTATGCAAGGGACGGGGAAGGAACGCTACGACTGGCTGCTGGGGCGTTGCGCGGCGAAGGACGCGGTGCGGATGTTGATCCAGGAGCGCTTTGGCGAGCAGTTGTGCGCCGCGGATGTGGAGATCGTCGGGGATGCGGCCGGGCGCTTGTCGGTGGAAGGCGCCTGGAAGCAGCGGCTGGAGGTGAATCCGGCGGTGTCGATCGCGAATTCGGGCGTGGCGGGGGCGGTGGCGGCGCTGAATGCGGCAGACTTGGCGGGGATCGATTTGGCGGCACGGGCGGCTTGACTTATTTAAGTCGCGGTGCTAAATTCACGATTGTGAACCCGGATTCGATCCGTACCAGTATCGACGTGCCCCGCGATTTGCACCGCCGCCTCCATGAAGCTGCCGCACGCAAGGGCTGCTCGGCGCGCCAGTTGATCCTGCGCAGCATCGAACGGGCCGTCGAGGAGGCGACGCCAAAGCGTCCACGGCGGCGTCTTAACCTGGATAAGCCGATTGTGCCGTCAACGGGCAAGCCATTCGATCTGACCAACGAGCAGATCTATGACCTCATCGACTTTCCCTGATGTAAACGTGTGGTTGGCGCTGCTACTGGAAAATCACGTGCACCGCGCCACTGCCAGACGGTGGTTAGAGTCTACCGAGTCGGATTTGATCGGTTTTCTGCGGGTCACCCAGATAAGCGTCTTGCGCCTGCTCACTACGTCCGGTGCTATGAACGGCAGGCCGTTGCGTATGCCGGAGGCCTGGGCAGCTTACGACAGCTTGTTCGGCGACGACAGGGTGGCGTTCGTCGATGAACCCAACGGAATCGAGGCTGCTTTCCGGAATTACGCGCGCAAGCATCACGCTTCCCCCAAGCTCTGGGCAGACGCTTGGCTGCTGGCCTTCGCCGAATGCGCCGATGGCGTAGTCGTTACTTTCGACCGGGCGCTCGCTGCGCGCGCCAGCCATACTGTTTTGCTGACTTGAGGCTGCTGCTACGCACGCCGCTGCGAGGCGGCCTCGACTTCCCGCCGCTCGCCCGGCGCGCTCGCGCCGACATGCTGGTTGACGAATTCCGCCAACTCCGCGATCGAAAGGTCGCGCTGCTTTTGGCCGATATCCGCCAGCAGCTCGGCGAAGGGCATCGTGATCCGATAGTGCTCTTGGATGGCGGTACAGAGCACTACGGCGTCGAGCGATTCCATGCCCAGTCCGGTAAACAGCAGCGATTCGGGACCGACGGGATCGGCGTAGTCCCAGTCCTGGCAGAGGTCCTGTACGGTTTTCAAAACGTAGGCGAGAATCTCGGGCTGGGTGGGTTTCATTTCAGGCTCCCCAACGCGTGGATCTGCAAGCGCGGAGTGCCGGCGGCCAGAGCGATTTCCCTCCAAGGACCTTCGCCCATCGCCACGACCGGGTCGGATTGTGGACCCGCTTCGATTTCGCGCAACGCGGCTAGGGCACCGCCATCGAGAGGCACCATTTGAATGCCGCGCGCGAGGAACTGCTGCCGGACTTCCTCGGAAACCATGCCGCTGGACGCCCAGGGTCCCCAGTTCATGGCAACCACATGCGCCGGCCATTGCGCGGAGAGGATTACGGACAGGCCGTTCATGATGCCGTTGGCGGCGGCGTAGTCCGCTTGGCCGCGATTGCCGAACGCCGCGGTGACCGACGACATCAGGAGCAGGCATTGCAGACGTTCCGGGCGCAACTTGCGGCTCAGCAGGAAGGCGGAATCGGCTTTGGTATGCATCACGCGGTCGAACGATTCCGGAGTTTTGTCGCGGATGAGCTTGTCTTCGATGATGCCGGCGCCGTGAATGACCACATCCAGGCGGCCCTGTTCGGCATAGATGCGATCGATCAATCCGCCGAAGGCCTCTGCGTTGCGCACGTCCACGGAATGATACTCGACCTTGGAACCGGCGCGGCGCAGGCTTTCGATGCTTTGGAGGATTTCGCGGTCTCTCAGCAGGCGCTGCAGGGCGGCCTCCACGGCGGCAGGTTTCACGGAAGTAGAGGAAGCGCGCAGCCGGGCGGTGAGTGCCGCTTTCAGGCGCGGTATTTCGGCGATGCCGACGGTGTCGGCGGGTTCGGGTCCGGATGGCAGCGGCGAGGCGCCCGCCAGAATCAGTGTCGGCTGATATCGGTCGGCAAGGTGGCGGGCGACTTCGGCAGTAACGCCGCGCGCGCCGCCGGTCACCAGAAAGACCCAATCGCGCTGAATGTGCCGGGTGACTTCGCCGTCGAGCGGCGCGATCTGCGGTACCACCGTCAGGCGGCGGTCGCCAGGCAGGCCCACTTGCAGCGTTTCGTCCGGCGAGGTTAGCTCGTCGATGAGTTTTTGGCGCAGGATGGGGTTGGGATCGGTGGGGTCCAGGTCCACAACTTTGCACAGCACGCCGGTGAATTCCAGCGCAAGGGTCTTGGTGAAATCGGCCACCGCGAAATGCGTGGGAGAAAACGGTCCATTGGGCTGGAGGCCGAATGCCCCGCCGCGCGCCGTAATGGCGGCGAACAGCGCGCCGCCGGCGCGGCCGGCCTGCTTGAGGTCGTTCTCGGCGGCGCGGGCCAGCGCGTATAGACTGCGGACATCCAGCTGCACCAACTCGCGCCATTCGGCGAAAGTCGACTGCATCGCGGGTTGGCCAGCGCGCAACGGCAGCAGATGAATGATTGCGCCAATGGAGCCGAACTGCTGGCGGATCGTGCCGATCAACGATTCGACGTGCGCCGGATCGGCGAGGTCGGTAGTGAATACGTCGCCCGCGCCGATGGTTGCGTCGGGGCTGTGGCGCAGCAACAGGGCGCGTTCGCCGTTGCGTTTCAGCTCATCGGCGAGGGCGGAGGCGATGCCGGTTTCATCGTCGGTGATCAGGCAGACACGACCGGGATAGTATTGCGGCTTGGACTGGCTGCGCGGCTTATCGGCGGTGGTGAGGATGAAGCGCGGAACTTCGGCCGCGGGGGCAGACCGCGCAGAACCGCTCCCCGACGGTCGCGGCTCAGAAACGGCGGCGGCGATGCGCTCAGCGATTTCGCGCAGGGTGCGGGCGCTGGTCAGCTTCTCCATCGCGGCCTGGATTTGGGCCTGCCCGGCGGGGGTGGAGCGTTGCTGGAGGGCGGTGAGGATTTCGACGCGTTTGATGGAGTCGATGCCCAGGTCGGCTTCGATTCCGGCGTCCAGGTCGAGCATGTCGGGTTCGTAGCCGGTGCGTTCGCTGGCGATTTTGACCAGTTCGGAGAGATAGTCGCGGCTGGCGGTAACGATTGGGACAGATGGCGCGGGGGCGGGGGATGCGGGCGCGGCAGCATCCGCGCCTACGGAGTTGGCGATGAGGTCCGCAATCTCACGCAGCGTGCGCGCGCTGGTGAGTTTGTTCATGATGCCCTGCACGTGCTGCTGTTGTTCGGGCGTGCCGAGCTTCTGCAGAGCGGTCAGGATTTCGACGCGTTTTATGGAGTCGATGCCCAGATCGGCTTCGATGCCGGCGTCCAGGTCGAGCATTTCCGGCGGATAGCCGGTGCGCTCGGCGGCGACGGCGCGCAGTTCGGCGATGAAGTCGCGGCCGGCGGACACGGGTGCGGACGCTGCGGGTGGAGGTGCGGCAACGCCAGCGAGTAGATCCGCTATCTCACGCAGCGTGCGGGCGCTGGTGAGTTTGTTCATGATGCCCTGCGCGCTCTCCTGTTCGGCAGGCGTGCCAAGCTTTTGCAGCGCGGTCAGGATCTCGACCCGTTTGATGGAATCGATGCCCAGGTCGGATTCGATGCCGGCGTCCAGATCCAGCATCTCGGGGGGATAGCCGGTGCGTTCGGCGGCGATGCGTCGCAGATCGGCGATGGCATCGCGAGCGGCGGGTGCGGAAACAGCGGGGTGCGACTCGGAAACGCCGGCGATCAGGTCGGCGATCTCACGCAGCGTACGGGCGCCGGTGAGCTTATTCATGATGTCCTGGGCGTTCTGCTGTTCGGCGGGTGTGCCGAGCTTTTGCAGGGCGGTCAGGATTTCGACGCGCTTGATGGAGTCGATGCCCAGGTCGGATTCGATGCCGGCGTCCAGATCCAGCATCTCGGGCGGATAGCCGGTGCGTTCGGCGGCGATGCGGCGCAGATCGTCGATGAAGCTGCCGGTACCGCTCCCTGACGGTCGCGGCTCGGTAGCGGCGGGAGGAGGAGGCGGTAGGGGTGGGGCCGCAACGGCGACCGGGGGCGGTATCGCGGGAACTGGAACTGCCGACGCACCCTGGAGATACGCCGTCATGATGGTTGTCTGTGTCTGCAGAACCTGTTTCATGAGCTGCTGGAATTGCAGCATGACGGCATCGTTTGCGGTGGATGACGGAATCAGCGCCGGCGCCGGAACGGCCGCGGGGACTGGCGGCGGAACCGCGGAGCGCAGAACCAGATCGAGCGGCTGGACGATCTGCGGCGGCTGGCTGCGCGGGAAGGCTCGCAGACCGTTCACCATCCAACCGGTTTCGCGCGCGGCGGGTTCGGGCTGCGGCACGCGGCCGCGGCGGAGTTGCGCGGTATCTACGGGCGCGCCTTCGACGGCCAATTGCGCGAGCGCTTGCAAGAATTGCACCAAACCGTTGCGATCGCTATCGATTTGGATGAAGCGGGCGTCCTTACCTTCGAGGATCTGGCGCGCCAAGCCGGTGAGCACGCCTTTGGGTCCGACTTCCACGAACACGCGCGCGCCTTGCTCGTACATGGCGCGGATTTCGTCTACGAATTTGACCGGGCGCACCAAGTGGCTGGCCAGCAGGGCGGCGATTTCCTTGGGATCCTCGGGATATTGTCCACCTAGCGTATTGGAGAAAACCGCCACTTGGGGTTTGGCGAAGGTCTGGCGAGCCAGGACTTCGGCGAATCGCCCGCGCGCGGGTTCCATCAGCGGCGAGTGGAAAGCGCAGGCCACGGGGATCAGCCGCGCCGCAAGCTTGGATGCCTCCAGCTTTTGGATGGCAGCGTGGACCGCGGCGTTCGCGCCGGAGATCACAGTCTGGCGCGGGCTGTTGTGATTGGCGAGCGTGATGCCTTCCATGCCGTCCAGCGCTTTGGTGATGGTATCCGCATCCGCGGACACAGCGGCCATGGCGCCGGCTTCGTCGTGAGTTGTATCTTTGATGGCGCGGCCCCGGGATTCGGACAGCTCGAACAAAGCGCTGTCGGAAATCACGCCCGCGGCGGCTAACGCTACGTATTCACCGTAGCTGTGACCGGCGGTCATGTCCGGGCGCACGCCCAGCCGTTCGAGGGTCCGGCATAGGCCGATTTCGACCACGCCTAGCGCGGGTTGGGCGACCACAGTGCCGGTGAGTTCCAGGTTCTGCTGTTTTTCCTGATCGGGGCTAAATGCCGGCGGCGGATAGATGTAAGAACTGAGTTTCTTCGGGAAGCGCCCGGCTAGCGACTGCTCGGCCTGTTCCAGGCTGGCGCGGAATTCAGGGAAGTGCAGCGCCAATTCGCGCAGCATGTGTGGTTTTTGCGAACCTTGGCCGGGGAACAGGAAGGCGATTTCGCCGCGCGGGGGACCGTAGGCCAGATAGATGCCTTGCGGGTCGTTGAGCGGCTGTTTGGATTCGAGCGCGGTTTTGGCTTTGGTTAATTTAGCCTGGAGGTCTTCGGGCGAGGTTGCCACGATTGCCAGGCGGGTTTGCGACGGCTGAGAGCCGTCGCGGCAGCATCGAAAACCCAGGGGTTTTCCCGATGCTTTGGTGGGCCGCCGGGGCCCATCGAGACAGGCACGAGTGCCTGCGCTACGGAGATCCGCGGGCGTGGGGTCATTCCAGACGTACAGCTCGGCGGGCCAATGCTCGGTTTGCGCCACATCGGCCGGATCTCCGAGATCGCCCTGAAACTCTTCCAGCACGGCATGGAAATTGGTGCCGCCAAAACCGAATGCGCTAACGCCGCCGCGGCGGGGCGTGGTGGCCGGCGGAATCCACGGCAGCGTTTCGGTGTTGACGAAAATCGGCGTGCCCGGTTCCAACAGCTTCGGATTGGGCTTCTCGACGTGCAGGGTGGGCGGCAGGGTCTTGTGGTAGAGCGCCAGCGCCACCTTCATCAATCCGGTAATTCCAGCGGCGGACTTGGTATGGCCCACCATGGACTTCACGGAGCCGATCGCACAACTCTGGGGCGTAGCGCCATCGGCCAGGAACACATCAGCCACGGCAGCCAGTTCGCTGGCGTCGCCCAAGGCCGTGCCCGTACCGTGCGCTTCGATCAAACCCACGGTCGAAGGGCGAATGCCTGCCCGCTCGTAGGCCCGCTGCAACGCCAGGATCTGGCCTTCCAGGCGCGGCGCAGTCATGCTGCGGCCTTTGCCGTCGCTCGATCCGGCCACCCCTTTGATCACCGCATAGATGCGATCGCCATCGCGTTCGGCGTCTTCGAGGCGTTTCAGCACCATCATGCTGATGCCTTCGCTGATGGCGATGCCATCCGCCGACTCGTCGAATGTACGGCAGCGGCCGCGGGCGGAAAGCGCTTGCGCCTTGGCGAAACACAAGTAGCCGAAGGGGCTCTGCGCCGTATCCACGCCGCCTACGATGGCCATGTCGCTCGAATGATCGGCCAGCTCGCGCGCGGCCAGGTACACGGCGGCGAGCGAAGAAGCGCAGGCTGCATCCACGCTGAAATTCACGCCGCCCAAGTCGAAGCGGTTGGCGACGCGGCCCGCGGCTACGTTCAGCAGCAGGCCGGCGAAGGAATCTTCGGTCCACTCCGGCAGTTCCTGGAGCAGTTCCGCAGGCGGATGGCTGATGAACTGCTGGAGCATGGAGCGCACGGCGTATTGCAGGCCCACATCGCCCAGCCCGCCGCTCAGGCCCAGAATGACGGAGGTCTTCTGGCGCGGGAACTCGCGGTCGTGATAGCCCGCATCGCGCAACGCTTGGTCCACAGTGACGAGCGCCAGCAATTGCAATGGGTCGATGGACGGCAGCGCGGTGGGCGGAATGCCATAGCGCATGGGATCGAACGGCACGGGGTCAAGGAAGCCGCCCCAGCGGGAGTGAATCTTATCTTTGGCCTTGCGGTCTGGATCGTAATAGAGATCGACGTTGAAGCGCTCCTTGGGAATGTCGCCGATGGCATCGACTTTATTCAGGATATTGGCCCAGAAGGCGCGCACGTTGGGCGCTTTTGGCAGCAGGCAACCCATGCCCACGATGGCGACGTCGAAAGGCTTGAGCGGCGGCGCGGTTTCCACGCGCGGGCCGGCAAATGGCACGGTGAGTTCGCCGATCAAGCGGGCGCCTTCATCGGCGATGTCGGCACTGGCCAGGATACCGATGTGCGCGCCCTTTGCCGCCAGCGGCGCTGCCAGCACCGCCGCCATGGCCGCGGACCGGGCGTCGTGAATGCCCGAAAACGCCACGCGCGACAAACCTTCTGCGAGCAGCGCTTCAATGCCGGCATCGTCCAGGCCTTCGATGATGCGCGTATCGGGATCGGCCTCGGCCAGAGGCTCCAAGCACGCGTGTTTTGCGGCTAATTCGACATGCTCGCGGATGGCATCGCGCAAACGGCGCACAATGGCCGGCAGAGTGCGAAAGCGTTGCGCCAGCGCAGCCCAGGAGCTATCTTCGACATCCAGGACTACGCCCGCCGCGCCGCCCGCATACCAGGCAGCCGCCGAATGCAGGCCGATACCGCCCGCTCCCCACACCGGGACAGGCGAAGCCAGCGGCGTCCTGGACACCACGCCATCGAAGCCCAGATCGCCCGCCATGGCGGCCTCTTCCGCCGTCGCGACTTCCAGCAGAACGCGGCGCAATTGGGTGCGCGCCAGCTTCAGCAGCTCTTTTGTCCGTTTACGCCCAGCGGCGGCTATGATCGCGCATTCGGCTTCGGATGCGAGCGTGGGCTGCTGGGGATCCAGCCTGACGCCGAACAAGCCACGGCCCTGCTGCCGCAGACGCTGCGGCGCGTTCAAAACGAGAAATTCAAATTGTTCCGGCATTCTCTCCGTTCCCGCTAGCTAGGCTGCCTGTGATGGAATTATTGCAGTATCCCTACCGCTGCTTCGCCGTGGAAGGGGGCGGCATCGCCCTGATTTCAGTATAGGGACCGAACACCCTTCGGCACCAGTATCTAACGATTATATCGGTTACGCAGAGCCGAGCACTAAGCCAAAAGTACTAAATCAGGCGCGGGTCGAAGGTGAATCGCCGTGCGCGCACCAAGCGCAACCGCTGGGCGTCGAGATGTTCCGGATTGAGCACGAAATTGCGCTCTTCCAGGAGAATCGCGGAGGGCACCGTCAACAAACAGGAACGCCCCTCTTGGCGCCACCGGCCGCCAATGTGGCGCGTGATGCCTTCATCTTCACTCCAATGCGGCGGGAGCACGGCAAACTCATCGACCTTGGTTTCCGAAACCGGCTCGGAAAACTCGAAACGGGCAAGCCGGAGATCGTCCGGCAATAAATCGGAATCGATACGCGCCAAGCGCTCCAGGACCACGATGGCGGCCGATCCTCCGAAGTAGACCACACGCTCACCCATGGTGTGCCAGCGGCCATCGGCAAATGTGCCGCCGATGCCATCCAGGCCCGGGCCATGCGCGGCGCGGTACAGTCTCCACAACGACGGCATCAGTAGACAAAGCCATACTGAATCTGGCGCAACTCCCGCTCCACTTGTTGGGTGCCGGCGTCGGTGTCGAGCATGCAGAGGGGCGCCTCGTTGGCGAGCGCCCGGCTGGGCCGCTTCAACCATTGGGATGCTTTTTCGCCATCGCCAAATACCTCGTCAGCCAGCGTGTAGATCCGGCCGATCCGGGAGAGACGATCCGAGGCGGCCGGGCTGAGACGATCCGAGCGCAACTGCTTGCGCTGCATCGTTCGCTCGGAAACGCCCAAGATGCGCAACAGCAGCGCCCGATCCACAGACAGGCGCTGCGCCATTTCGGTCAGCTTCCCGGCGGGCAGGCCTTTGCGGACCGCGCCGATAACCTGGGTATTGGCTACCGAAGCGCTGTGCGCCATTTGTCCATTATTATCCGCCAATTGTCTGGCAAAAGCAAGGGCAGCGCGCGGCGCTGCCGAACGGATCAGTCCTCGATTACGCGCCCGTCCCGCACCAGGGCGAACGGGATGCCGCAATGGGCGGCCAGCAGGCGGTCGCGCTCGCCGTCGCCGATCAGGAGCGAAGCAGCGAGATCGATGTCCCATTTCCTTTGCGCGTGGATCACCATGCCGGGCAAGGGCTTGCGGCAATTGCAGGCGCCCTCCGCGTGCGGACAATAGAAAATATCGTCGATGACCGCGCCTTGTGCCGCCAATTCGGCGCGCATTCTTTCGTGCAGCGCCAGCAGATCGGCCTCGGAATACCGGCCTAGTGCGATGCCACGTTGGTTGGTGAGCACAATCGTGAGAAAGCCGGCGGCTTTGAACAAGCGGATCCAGGAGACCACTTCGGGCAGGAGCCGGAACTCATTCCAGCACCGGATGTATTCGCCCGCGGGTGGCGCGGCGTTGACGACTCCGTCGCGGTCCAGAAAGAGACAACGCCGCATTACTTGGCCGCTGCCAGACGTTCGACAAACGTCTGGCGATCCTCTGCAGCGAGGCCTGCGTTCAACGCTGACAGCATCTTTGCGCCGTCGCCGGCCCAGTAGGCCGCCACGTCGAGCCATAGCCCTGGAAAGACCTCGGACCGGAGAATACCATCCGAAGGGGCTTCCTGCTGGATGTAAACGCCGTCCACAAGCATCCGCCAGACGATTCCTTTCCTGAAAGTTTCGATGGTAATGTACTCCCGTACACCGGCCCTCTGATAGAGCTTCCGCTTCGGTCCGAAATCGACCTCCGTGGTGGTCAGGCAGATCTCGACCGCGAGTTCGGGCGCGCCGGTAGAATACAACCTCCCGTCGCTGGACTGGCCGCCATAAGCGGGCAGAATCCGCAAATACGCGTCGGGTTGCGGAGCGCTATCCAGCATCAACCAAGTGCTATTATTTCCAGCACCGCATCCCGGTGTGGCCTGGGCATAATAAGCAAGCCACAGGTGCACCAGCGTATCGAGACTTCCATGTTCGCGGCTAACAGGCGAGGACACGTGTACCACCCCATCGATCAGTTCAGCGTTCTTCAGATCCGGGAGTTCTTCCCAACGGTGCAGGAATTCTTCAACGGTCATCCGCTCGCCGGTCACCAATTCCGTCGCGGTGGCCACAAGAGAAGGCATGGCAGCGTTACTCCTACCCTGAGTGTACCAAGGTTGTTCCTACGGCATCAGACCGCTGGCGGTCAGCGACCACGCCGTATAATTCGGGCCATTTACCAGCTTGCGGACTATCAGCACACCGGTGTTCGAGGTAGGCTCGTAGGTACAGGCGTTGGGGCCATTGCTTTCCAAGGGATCCTGGTCGTTCAGGGCAATTACGGCAGTTCCGAATCCGCCCGCCAAGGTGAAATCCAGGGAGATACACCCGTATTGCGTCTCCACATGGTTCGCAATCGACGCCGGAGAGACCACCGCCACCAGGCTACCGTCCGAGCGTTCGGCCCAATCGAATTCGGTCACAAATTGCGCTTTGGGGGTTAACTCTTTAAGATCGACGACCGTGAATGGCCCTCCGTAGTAGCTCCAGGGACCCGACAGACCGCCGGACGCGTCCAGCGTGTTCGCGAAAGTATAGTACCCGTAACTGTATAAGTCCGAATTGAAACACGATGCGGCCAGATACGCGGTCCCGCTCTGCACCATGATGGCGGGTTCGCCCCAGACGCAGGATACTCCTTTGGGCGCATGCGCGCCCGCCGCCGCGGTCAAGGTGGCGTAGGCGATCACGTGGCTACCCTCAGGCATGCTCGCGGTGCAGCTACTCGGCGGAGGTTGGGCAATTCCCGTCCAGCCCTCGCCAAGGTCTGGCGGCGTGGTCGCTACAGTGGTCACAAGGCATCCGTTCTTGGCGATGCTGTACGGGATATCGTGCGGCGGTTGGACGAAATACATCATGTGTACCGCGTACCATTTCCAATTTACGTTATCGCTCGAGTAAGGCCAGAAATTCGCCACCTCGTGCGAGGAGAACTGCTCAATCTGGCCGGTCGCGGGCAGCCAATGGTACGAGGGCCACATGGGCGTTTCCGCGGTGCAGGGCGCGGGCGTACACCACGCCTGCCAAGTATTCCCGCTATCGCGGCTGGATGCCAGGTGAACGTCTACCATCTCGCTCGCCGTGCCATATGTCGTATTCGTTTGCACGTCGGGGTGAGAATAGAGCATCCAGAGATTCAAGCCGTTTGGATTTGAAGCGCTGACGGCCGCCTCGCGCCGCACGCTGGGATCGGCATAGCCGGTAAAAGTATTGCCATCGACCGTGGGGCTCGGGGGATCGTTCGGCATATACTGCGCAGCCGAAAGCGGGCCAGCCACGGTCGGGCACGCAGTGACACTGCAGGTGATCGGAGATGTAATGCTACCGGGGGCAAAAACGCTGAAGAAAGTTGCCGGATTCGGCACGGCTGTGGAGCTCGATTTACCCGCGGCATTCACGGCCTCGATCTGCATGTAGGCTGTATCGCTCGACACGCCGCTCAAAGGCCAAGTCCAGACAAAGGGTGAGGCCGCCGGAGAGATGGTGTTGACGTTGGTGCAAATTTCCTGCTGGTTGCAGGCGTTCAAGGTAATGGTTACCGGATCGGTGGAAACGGCGTCCGAAACGGAACCCGTAACGAACTGCGCACTCATGGCGATCATCTGCTGCAGCCCGCCCGGCAAAGCTCCCGGCAGGCCGGCGGGCGCGGACAGCGTTACGGCCGGCGGCTGCAGGTCCAGCGTGACCTGGGCTTCACCCGGAGCGCTGGCGGTGGTGTTGTACTTGTACTCCAAATACACCTTATTCAGGCCGTCGCCGCCGGTCAGAGTAAACTGCGACGGCAGACTCGTCCAGCTTGCACCGGATTGACAGTATTTGAGCGTGGCGTCCTGGGTGATACACCAGAGCGCGCCGGGATGCGGGTTCGCCGGATATGTCACGGTGACTTCCACCGTCGGGCCGTCCGTGAACCCCGTCTGCGATCCGGGGTGCGACAGAGTAAACTGCGGCGCTTTGTAAGCGGCGGCCGCCAGGGCAGGGAAGCACAGGCCGCAAGAGACACAGGACACGAGGCGTCGGAGACTCATATACCCAGAGCATAGCTCCGCCACAACCGATGCTTTGGTTTATTTCGCGGTATGGGTACTATGGGTACGGGGGCGCGGCCAGCCTACGGGCAGGCTGAAATCATACGCTCGCCATGCGGTATCCGGCGCGGTTCTGAAAAATGATCTTGCTGCCGTCGGGATCGAGCGCAATGGGTAGTTCCCGGTAGGCCTCCATGGCCTTGCGGACCGCCTTGTGGTGCGCCGGATCGCAATAGAGCAGCAGGAATCCACCGCCGCCCGCGCCACAGATCTTGCCGCCGGCGGCGCCCGCGCTCAGCGCCAGATCGTACATTTCCTCGATCTCCGGGTTGCTGATGCCCTCGGCCAACTGCCGCTTGAACTGCCAGCCGTCGTTCAGCACTCGGCCCACTTCCCAAAGCCGCATACGATCCAGCGCCTCGGCGGTGCGCAGCGCCAGCGCCTTCAGGCAGTGAAGCTGCTCCAGGTTGACGTCCGTACGCTGGTCCTGCACGGCCAGTATATTACCGGCTTTGCGCGTGCGCCCCGTATAGAACAGCATGATATTGCGGGACAGGCCTTGGAACAGCTCCGGCGAACGGCCGAACGGCTTCACATCCACGGTATCGTCCTTGCGAAACGCGAACTGGCAGATACCGCCATAGGCCGCGATGTATTGATCCTGCTTGCCGATGGGTTTGCCGCAAATATCGATCTCGATCTCGCAGGCTTCCCGGGCCAGTTGCTCGGCGGTCACCAGTTTGCCCTTATAGGCGTAGAGGGCGTGCAGCAGTCCCACGGTCACGGTGCTGGAAGAGCCCAGGCCGGAACCCTCGGACGGCACATCGGCCAGGGTGGTGATCTCGACGCCGTTTTCCACGCCGGTGCGCAGCAGGGCCTCGCGCACCAACTCGTGCTTGAGATCGCGCACGTTCCCGACGGTTTCTTTTTTGGTGTAATTGACGATGATCAACTCGTCGAAACGCGGTACGACGACCACGTAGACGTACTTATCGATGGCGGAGCTGACCACGGCGCCTTCATGCTCCCGGTAGTAGCGGTGGAAATCCGTACCGCCGCCGGCAAAGCTGATGCGCAAAGGCGTTTGTGAGATGATCATGATTCCTCGGCAGCGCGGCAGGCGGCGGCATAATCCGCCTGGGCGCTGTAGTAATTCTCCAGGGTACCTATATCCACGAAGTAGCCGCGGATGGGCAGCCCCCTGGCCCGGCCGACCAGCGCCGGCATCAGCGACGTGCCCACATCTGCCGGAACATGGGTGGGCAAATACTGGCGCACCTGGCGGCGAAAAACGTAGAGCCCGGCGTTGACCAGATTGCCGGGCGGATTCTCGGGCTTTTCCCAGAATCCCGTAACCAGGCCGGTGCTGTCCAGTTCGACCACCCCGCAGGCGGAGGGATTCGGGGAGCGGAACAAGGCCATGGAGGCGATCCGCTTGTGGGTGACGTGAAAGGCGATCAGCTCGGACAGCGGGAAGGTGGTGAGGTTGTCGGCGTAGACGACCAGGAAAGATTCGTCGCCGTCCACGAAATTCCAATTCGCGGCGATGGTTCCAGCGCTGCCGAGCAGCGTGGGCTCGTACACCAGAGTGACCGGTATTCCGCGGCGCGCCGCGACGAATTCTTCGACGCGTTCGGCCAGGTGGTGGGTGTTGACGAGCACTGCGTCCACGCCGGCGCGTTCGCAGTCGCGCAGCCACAGTTCGAGCAAGGGCACACCGTTGATTGGCACCAGGCACTTGGGGGTCGTGGATGTGATGGGGCGCAGGCGGGTGCCGAGCCCCGCGGCCAGGATGATGGCTTTCATTAGGGCAAGTTCAATGGTATCAAGGGGGGCGGAACGCGTGGAGGGTTGGTCTATTACGCCTTGGCGCCGATGACGCCCACCTTCTCGAAGCGCGCGTCTATGCGGGCATCGCGCTCAGACCTACACCGCCAAGCCGGGTGCAGTCCGCCCATCACCGTGAGCGCGTGCTCGATTTCCTTCTTCCACAGGTCAGGCCGTCCATGGCCTCCAGCTTCGCTCTCCTTTGATGATATGTCAAACAGGCCGGCCTGCGGTGAAGCCGTCGTCAAAAGGATCGGCTAATATGGGACAGGAGCGTTTATGAGCAGCTTGGCGCAATCGCTGGTCGCCTGGGAGGAGTTTCTCAGGCTACCCGAACGCCCCGAAACCGGCCAACGATATGAATTGCAAGATGGCGAGGTGGTGATCGTGCCTCCTGCGCGACCGCTCCATATTAAACTGCAGAAACGGATCGAGCGCCTGCTCGAGGCCGTCGCCGGGGACCTCGGCGTGGTTACGACGGAGTTTCCTTACCGGCCCGTTCCGAACCTGCAGTATTGGTTTGCGGACGTCGCCTACATCCCTCAGGACGACTGGGACGCGCTTCCCCCGGATGCGTACCCGGTCTATGCTCCACCGCTAATCGTCGAGGTTCTTTCTCCGTCGAACACTGCCGCGAAGATAAACCGCCAGCGCATCGTCGCCCTTTCGGCTGGCACCGTCGAGTTTTGGGTTGTGGATGCGGAGACACGAACTGTCCAAGTAACCGATCCGCGCGGCTCGCGGGTGTATGTTTGCGGCGAAGCGGTCCCGCTACGGATGTTCGGGGACGCTTCGGTCGTTGTGGATCGGATTTTTGGACTGGTTACTGAGGTAAAATGAATGCGGATGACCTCTGCACTTCCTCTCACTCGCATAGTGCCCGTTATCGCGCACGCGGTGGCCGTGTTCGGCGATGAGCAGAAGGCTACGCATTGGCTGTCGACTCCCCTCGCCCTGTTTGATAATCAGACTCCCACGGCGCTATTAGCCACTAGCGAGGGCATCGATCTCGTCGAGCGGGCGCTCGCCCGCATCGAACACAACATCCCTTCCTGATGGCCGTCTTGACCGGCCGTCGCGTTTTCCGCGTATGCCGGGCGCGTTATGCGCGTCTGGACGGGACAGGCGCCTAGCGCGCCGGGGGCCGCTGGAATTCGCCCGGGCGAGCCGTCGTCTACATGGCCGAGAGCATCGCCCTGGCAGTCATCGAGAATCTGGTGCACATGCCCAGACAAGACTTTCCGCGCGGCTACGTTTGTGTGGCCGCCGTGCTCCCTGATGGAATTAGCATCATTCACGCGCAGGATCTACGCAAGAACCCGGCGCTCGAAGACTTGAGTACCGAGCAGTTGGGCGACTGGTGGCTCGATTCCCGACAGAGTGCCGTCCTGCAGGTCCCGTCTTTTGTGATTGCGGGGGAGCATAACTTCCTGCTCAATCCAGTCCACTCGGAATTTGCGCGGATACAGGTCGAACCGCCGGCGATCTTCCATTTTGATGAACGGCTTTTTGAAAGACCCTAGGGCCCCGTGGCGAGCCGGGCGCGGAGCGCGTCATGAAGCGGTTCAGGATTGTATTTTATCGTGTTCAAAAACCAAGCCCAGCCAGCATACTCCCTCCCATGCCTCGTCCGCGTTTCAGGCGGCGCTGTTCACGCCCGACGCCCAAGCCGGTCCACGTTGGAACGCTAACTAACTTCAAGCATCCGGTTTCGGGCGAAGGCCCCCCGGGCAACCGGCGATGCGCGGCTCCGGAGCCGATAAGTCTTTGCGATAATATACTATAGGGAAACAAAGCGCCGTGTCGACAGCAACGGTTGTACCTCTCAGCGAATATCTGGCGGCCAGCTACCGTCCCGACTGCGAATATCTGGATGGCGAACTGCTGGAGCGAAACGTGGGCGAATGGGATCATAGCCGTTTGCAGATGCTGCTGAGCCGGTATCTCGCTTCCGGACGGCAGCTCGTATTCCTTCGCGTATGAGGGCACGCCGGGCCATTCGCCGCCCAACGTGACGGGCCGTCTGGCTTCGGTAACGCTGCCCACCGGCGGCACGATCAGCAACGCATACAGCGGCGGATCGAACGGCATCACCTGCGCCGACGGCACCGCCGCCACTTTGAAGCGCACCACGCCGGACAGCGCCACCCATGGACGTATGCGCATGCCGAGTCCGGTTGCGCCTCCGAATCGGCATGGTGTACGACCATCACCGACCCCTCCGGCAACGAGACCGTCGTCAGCTTCCAGCCCGCCGCGCCCTCCGGCGGCCTGACCAACGGCTACGAGGTGCAGCGCCAAGCCTACCAGGGGACCAGCACGCTGCTGCAAACGGTGAACACCTGCTATAACAGCCAGGCGCCGCCGTGCCCGACGGTTGCCATCGGGGCGCTCCCGCCGGCGAATATCACCGTCGTCACAACGCCGGGCGGCTACACCCTTCAGGCGTACAAGGTTACCACCTATAATGGCTTCGCGCTCCCGACGAACGTTTCCGAGTACGACTACGGCAACGCACAAGCCGGAACTCTCCTGCGCAAGACGACTATCGTCTACGACACCGCCCTTACGAACAACATCGTTAACATGCCTAGTTCAGTCTCCGTGTACAACGGGAGCAGCACGCTGATAGCGCAGACCAAGTACACCTACGACGGAAACGGCGTGACCACCACCTCCGGCACGCCGCAGCACACGTCCATCACCGGCTCGCGCGGTAACGCCACCACGGTTCAGTATTTGACTTCCGGGTCCACCTACCTGTCCCAGACCTACAGCTACTACGACACCGGCAACGTCAACGTCTTTGCCGACGTGAACGACCTCCAAGTCAATGGCACCGTAACCACCCACGCCGAGACCACCTACACTTACGGCGATTGCGGCAACTCCTTTGCCACCGGCATAGCCGAGCCGCAGTCGCTCTCGCGCACGTACGCCTGGAACTGCACCGGCGGCGTAACGACCTCCCTGACCGACGAGAACAGCCAGGTGTGGTCGGCGGGCTACACCGGTACGGGGGCCGACCCCAATTACTGGCGGCCCTACTCCGCCGCGGACCCGGCATCGGCAACGACCAGCCTATGCTACTGGCCGGATGGCCCGGCCACCTGCACCACTCATTCGGGCCTGTTCGGCGCCGAAGGCACGCTGAATTTCAATGGGGCCACCTCAACCGCGGACACGCTTACCGCGCTCGACGGGCTGGGCCGCACGCACGTGACCCAGCGGCGCCAAACCCAGGGCGGAACGAACTACGATTCCGTCGAAACCGACTATGACGTCAATGGGCGCCCTTACGAGGTGACCGTGCCGTACACTGGGACCGTGGGTCAGACCAATTCCAGCGCCACCCGGACCAAAACCACGTACGACGCACTAAACCGCCCGCTGACGGTGACCGACGGCGGCGGCGGCACTACCACCTACAGCTACACCCAGACCCCCGGCTCTACGCAGGTGGGCTTCGACGTGCTCGTCACAGTTGCTGGCGGCCAGAGCTTCGTCCGGCAATACGAGTACAATGGGCTGGGCCAGCTCACGTCCGTCTGCGAAGTCACCTCGGCGACCGGGTCGGGAACTTGCCTCCAGAGCGTCCAGCCTATCGGCTATTGGACCAAGTACACGTACAATGTGCTTAACGAGCTGGTCGCTGTCACGCAGAGCGCGCAGGGCACCGGCACCCACCAGACCCGCACTTACGCCTATGACGGCTTGGGCCGCATGACCTCCGAGCAGAACCCGGAAACCAACCAGACCGCGTACACCTACACCTTCGACACCGAGGCAACCTCGTGCAACACCACCTACCGAGGCGACTTGGTGAAGCGGATTGACCCGCAGGGAACCGTGACCTGCTATGCCTACGATGGCCTGCATCGCCTCACCAGCGCCACCTACCCCAGCGGCGGCTACTACAGCGTCACCCCGGCCAAGTATTACGTCTACGATTCGGCCACCGTGGACGGCGCCGCCATGAGCTACGCCAAGGGCCGCCTGGCGGAGGCTTACACGGACAGTTCCAAAACCACCGATCTGGGCTTCAGCTACAGCAACCGCGGCGAGGTCGCCACTGCCTACCAATCCAGCCCGCACTCCAGCGGCTATTACCACATCGCCGCCACCTACTGGGCGCCGCAGGGTCTGCTGGATTTGCTGACCCCCAACATGGGCAGCAGCATCCCAACTGGACCTACGGGCCCGATGGCGAAGGCCGCACCAACACCGTTTCCTCATCGATCACGAGCCAACAGAATCCCGTCACCGCCACGTCGTATAATGGTTTCAGCGAGCCCCTGGGCATCACCTTCGGCTCGGCGGATTCCGACGCCTTCACTTACGATCCCACTACCGGACGCATGACCCAATACAAAGCCAATGTCGGCAGCGCGGCCATGACTGGCACTCTCACCTGGAACGCCAACTGGACTCTCGGCTCCCAGGTCATCAGCGACGCGCTCAACTCGGCGGACGCCCAGACCTGCACCTACGGATACGACGGTCTGGCCCGGCTGAGTTCGGGCCGGTTGCGGATCCGTCTGGAGCCAGACCTTCAGCTACGATCCTTTCGGCAATATCACCAAGTCCGGTTCCCAGTCGTTCGGTCCGACGTACAGCGCCACCACAAATCGATATACGGCCATCGGGACGGTCACGCCCACTTATGACAACAACGGTAACGTGACCTATGACGGTTTTTACAACTACACCTGGGACGGCGAAGGCA
>Ga0302324_100008098_pt1 | contig 22219 bp, 17 predicted proteins | sample Palsa_T0_1_FD_201949 | JGI IMG/M metagenome (GOLD analysis project Ga0302324, IMG submission 201949) | Peat permafrost microbial communities from Stordalen Mire near Abisko, Sweden - Palsa_T0_1 | ecosystem: Environmental > Terrestrial > Soil > Palsa > Peat permafrost | place: Sweden: Abisko...
CAGCCCGCTCTTGACCGCACCGAGATCCAGCAGCGTCAGCTGCCAGGTGTTGATGACCGAGTCCGGTGCGAACAGTCCGTTCAGGATATAGCCGGCCGCGAGCCCCGAACCGATCGCCTGCACCGGCGACCACGCGAACCAGTTGCACCACACCGAGATCGGCGCGATCAACTTACCGTAGCGAACCCAGGCGACCGCGCCGTAGACCGATGCGCCGCCGGACTTGTTCGGAAACAGCCCGGCGATCTCCGCATAGGTGAACGATTGAATGAACCCCATCACGATCGAGGCGGTCCAGACTATCCAGGACAGGTTGCCGACAATGGCTGCTACGGCGCCGATCGAGAACAGTACCAGCGGCGGTACGCCGCTTGCGACCCAGAACGCGCCGGTCCAATCGATGCGGCGCTCGAGGGTCGCGGCCGGAGCCGGGATCGTGGCCATGGCCTTGTCTACAGCCGCATTCAATGGTTTTTCTCCCAATGGCCAGTCAGGGCCTCGGCGATCTCGAAAATATCGGCGACTATTCCGTAGCGTGCGATGCTGAAGATGGAAGCGCCGGCGTCAGCGTTGACCGCCACAATGGTGCTCACGTGCTTCATGCCGGCCAGATGTTGAATCGCGCCCGAGATGCCCATGGCCAGGTACAGCTTGCAGGCGGTCGCGGTCTTGCCCGACTGACCGATCTGCCGGCTCTTGGGTAGCCAACCGGCGTCGGCGATGGGCCGCGAACAACCCAGGGTCGCGCCGATGGTCTCTGCCAGCTTGCGAAACTGCTCGACGTTGCCCTGCTCGCCGATGCCGCGACCGATTGCCAGAATGAATTCGGCCGCCGTCATGTCGACGTCATCGCTCGCGGCGAGTTCGATGAACTCACGGCTGCGCACGCGCGCACGCACGGCCGGAGCCGCAAAGCTCGATATCGCAGGCGATGCCGGCGCCTCGGGCGGCTTGAAGGTGCTGGCGCGAACCGCCAGCAACACCATCTCCTTGCCGGGAAAATCCACTTCTACATTGACCTTCTGACCATAGCCGCCACGGGTGGCGAGCAATTGATCCTGCTGGTACTCGAAGCGGAACACGTCGGTCGCGAACCCGTAGCGGTTTTTGGCCGCGAGCGCGGCCGCATAACCAAAGGCGTCGATGCTGTGCGGCACCAGTACCAGTGAGGGCTTGCGTGCCTGGATCAGCGCGTGCGTGACAGCCTCGAAGGTGTCGGGCTCGAAGTCCCGCGCCGCCACCTGTACCGTAATGATCTCATCCACGCCGGCGACAGCCACGCTGGGCACCAAAGCCTCGGGCGCCTCGGCGATCAGGGCCACGGCGACGGTGTCGGATGGCGCGCGTCTGCCGGCCTGGGCCGCGCTCACCAGTTCCAGCGTCACGGGGCGCAGCTCGCCACGCCGGTGCTCGGCAATGATCAGTACGCCGCTCACGCGGCACCGCCGGCGAATGCCTCGATGATCTGCGCCAGGCGCGCCGCGCGTTGCTCACTACTGCCTTCGATCATCTGCGCGCGACCTTTCTGCGGCACATACATGCGCCGGACACGCGACAACGAACCACTTTCACCGACCGCGGCGTCCGGCACGCCCAGCTGCGCCAGGGACAACACTTCGATGGGCTTGGCGGCAGCCTGCTTGATGCTGCGCAGCGAGGCATAGCGCGGCGTGTTGATGCCCAGCTGAATGGTCAGCACCGCCGGGCAGTCGATCTGCATCTCGTGCAATAATCCGCCTTCGAGCTCGCGGCGAAACACTGCGCTGCTGGCGCCCGGGCTGTAGCTGAGCTGCGTGACCACGGCGGCGTGCGGCCAGTCGAGCAGTGCGGCCGTGGCGATGCCGGTCGCGGCAAACGCGTGATCCGAGGACTGCACGCCGGCGAACAGCATCTCGGGCGCTTCGCGCCTGGCCACGGCCGCGATCAGCTGCGCGATGGCGATCGGGTCGGAGCCTTCGATGGCTTGATCCCAGACCCGGATCGCGCGATCGGCGCCTTTGGCCAGACATTTGCGCAGCGCCTCATCCGCATCCGCAGGTCCGATGCATACCACCACGACTTCGACCGGTGTCGTAGCGGCCTCCTTGATTCGCATGGCCTCCTCGAGCGAGTAGTCGTCCCACTCGTTGAGATCGCGAAGCAGAAAGTCCGCTTCCACGTCCCTGCCATCGGCGCGAATCTCGAAGTCTTCATCGAGCGCTGCGACCTGCTTGACCGCCACCAGTATCTTCATAGTGTTCCGTTGAGTGCATCGCGCACCAGTTCGATGAGTTCCTTGACCACGAATCTGCCTTCGTTGCCGGTGCTCTTGAGTGCATCCTCGAACATGGTCAGATCCTTGGGACAGCTGACCACGTACACCTGCAGTCCGGCGATCGCCGCGGCTTCGCGCATGCGATTGTGTGCGGGTTTGTCCTGGCCCACCGGATCCGCAATCCAGATGCGTCCGCCACCGGCGCCGCAGCAGAACGAGTTGGCGCGGGAGCGCCCCATCTCCACCAACTCGCAACCCAACAGCCGCAGAATCTCACGCGGCGCCTCATAGCCCTTGTTGAAGCGCCCGAGGTGGCAGGGATCGTGAAAGGTCACACGCAGGCCCAGACTGCGCACCGCCGGCAATCGCCCCTGCTGCATCAGCTGCAGCAGCAGCGTGGTGTAGTGTTGGATCGGGTATTGGCCGCCAAAATCCGGATACTCGTTGCGAATCGTATTGTACGAGTGCGGATCGGTGGTCACGATGGTGTTGAAGCTCGCCGAGGCCAGGCTGCCGATGTTGGCTTCTGCCAGCACTTCGTACAGGCCCTCCTCGCCCACGCGCCGGACATCGTTGCCGGCGTTGGACTCCCCTTCGTAGAGAATCCCGTAGTCGACCCCGGCCTCGCGCAGCAATGCAGCGAATATTGCCGAGACTTTCTGATTGCGCGGATCGAACGAGGCATAGTCGCCGACGAACCACAGCACGTCCACGGGCTCCTTGCGCGCATCCTTGACCGCAAATGGCAGCGTCTTGGTCCAGGCGGCGCGCTTGCGGCGCGATTCGCCGAACGAGTTGCCGGTCTTGTGGATGGTCTGCAGCGTCTTGCGCAGCTGCGGATCCATCTGCCCGTCTTCGACCAGCTTGCGCCGCATCTGCACGATGATGGGCACGTGCTCGATCGCGACCGGACACACTTCGACGCAGGCCATGCAGGTACGGCAGGCCCACAGCGTTTCCATGGCCACCTGTCCGGGTCCCTTGCCGTGCACATCGAGCTCGGCCTCGGGCGGCAATTGCGCGGATTCCAAGGTCCTGTTGGCGAATTCGCGCAATGACAGGATCACATCGCGCGGCGACAGCGGCGCGCCGGCTGCGCGTGCCGGGCAGGCCTCGTGGCAGCGGCCGCACTTGGTGCAGGCGTCGAGATTGAGCAGCTGCTTCCAGTTGAAATCGGTGATGAACTGCACGCCGGGCTGTTTCTGCTCCGGCGGCACGCGTGAGAGGCGCTGCGCGGCCAGAGGATCGCGAAACATCAGCGATCCGGCAGCCGTAAACATGTGTTTGACCTTGGTGAACGGAATCAGCGCAATGAACAGCAGCGCCAGCAGGCCGTGGAACCACCACAGATCCCGGCGCCATTGCCCGCCCGTGGTTTCCGACATGCCCGCGCCACGCATCAGCTGTGCCAGCAGCGCACCCACTGGAGACCACCAGCGCTGCTCCCACACGCTCGGCCGCCCGGCTAGCCACACCAGGCGCAATGCCTCGAGCACATAGCCGGTGGCGACGATGGCCAGCAGTGTCCACAGAAACGCCCAATCCTCGCGCCGGTAACCGCTGCGGTCATAGTCCGGGTCGGCCGGCGCGCGGTCCGGACGCGCGTAGTCGAGCTTGGGCGGTCTGAGCCATCCGCGCCGATACATCATGTACAGCAGGCCGGCGGCCAGCTGCACGCCGGCCACATCGAGCACCAGTGAAAACCAAAGATAAAAATCACCGTGCCAGAAATGCACGCCGAACAGCGGACCCAGCAGGTCGTAGTCGAGCGTGATCGTGGCGGTACCGAGAAACAGCAGCACGAAGCCGTAGAAGATCAGACGGTGCGCGGCGCCGGCGCCACGGTCGCGGCGCGCGATCGTGCGATGGCTCAGCACGGTAGCGAGCATGCTCTGAAATCGTGGCAGCAGCCCCGCCCCGAACCCCGCCGGGGCGCCGACGATTGCGGCGCCCCGGCGGTATTTCCTGATCTGGACATAGACGCCGTAGCCGAACACGGCGATGGCCGAGTAGCCGATCGCATAGAACAGCCGTACCGCCGAGGGGGCAAAGTCCTCGAACAGTACTCGCGTGACCTCGGGGCCGGCCATGTCGCCGGGTCAGCCCTGGTATTCCAGCTTGGGGTTGCCGTCGGGCAGATGCGCCACGCCCCACACCGCCACCTCGCGCTTGTAGGCCTTGGGATACTGCGCGCCTGCCTCCTCGATCTCGCGCGCCAGCCGGTGCCCGGAGAAGGTGGCATCGGCGATCAGCCGCGGCGCTTCCGCATCGCCGATCAGATAGACATCCTTGACGCCATCGCCGGACCATTTGTCCTTCTGGGCCTTGAGCTCGCGATACAGCGCATCGTGCGAATGGCGCCCGGTCACCAGAATCAGCGAATCGAACTCGAGCCAGCGATGGCTCTTGTTGGCATCGCGCGGCAGCACGCCGGCGCCTCGGAACGTGCGCTTCGAGCCGTCGCCGTAGATGTCGTAGATCTCGAGCCGGCCCGGCTCGATGCGCGAACAAAATACGTTCGCCAGCTCCTTGATGTGCAGTTCGTGCAGGCGGCGCATCATGTTCGGATACTCGAGCGTGAAGTGCATGTAGTTGGCCAGATGCACGCCGGTCACGATCGTGACCTCGTGGCCCGCCACCGCCAGTTTCTCCGCCAGACTGGGCGCCATGAAGTAGGTGTCGGCATTCAGGATAACGACACGCTTGCCGATGGGCTTCTTGCCCTCGAGCACCTGCTCGGGCGTGAGCTGATCGGCACGCGAGGCATCGGCGCCCGGCAGGGGATCGTGCGTCAAACAGTTGGTGCCGTCGCTGTTCCAGCTCGAGCCGGTCGCGATCACGATTTTCTCGGCGCCATAAGCCAGCGCTGCGGCGGCACTCATGGGCTTCTGGCCCAGCATGACCTGCGACTGCTTGTTCTTCTTGACCAGCTTGTTGATCTGCAGTTCACGATAATCGCGGTGGTAGCTCCACTCGCCGAGGCCGGGCAGCAGGGTCACGGTGTTCAGATGGCCGCCGATCTTTGCCGCAGTGTCGTACAGATGCACGGTATAACCGCGCTCGAGCAGTACGCGCGCGCACTCGGAGCCCGAGGGGCCGGCGCCGACCACCAGGATAGAGTCGCCGGAAGTTTTCTTCGGAAAGCGCTCCGGATGCCAGCCGCGCCGATACTCCTCGCCGGCGGTGGCATTCTGAGTGCAGATCATCGGCGGGCCGCCGATCTCCCAGCGGGAAATGCAGACGTTGCAGCCGATGCAGACGCGAATGTCGTCGATGCGCCCTTGCTCGATCTTCTTCGGCAGCCATGGGTCGGAGATCGATGGGCGTGCGGCGCCGATGATGTCGGCGATTCCCCTGGTCACGATCTCGGTCATCTTTTCCGGATCGGTGAAGCGGCCGACACCGAGCACGGGTTTTTTGACCACCTGCTTGATGATTCGGGTCCACGGCACCTGATGGCCCTGCTGGTAGAAGCGCGACGGTCCGGCGTCCTCGCCCCACTCGGCGATGTCGCCGACGTCGATGTCCCACAGATCCACCAGCGGATCGGCAAGCGTCGCGAATTGAACGCCGTCGCGTTCCGCCTCGATACCGGCATCGCCATACAGCGTATCGACCGCGAAGCGAGTGGCGATCGCGCAGTCCGTGCCAACGGCGCGGCGGACTTTCTCAAGCGTCTCGAGCCAGAAGCGCGCGCGGTTCTCGAGTGAGCCGCCGTAGCTGTCGCGCCGCTTGTTGTAGTACGGCGACAGGAATTGCAGCGGCAGATACGAATGCGCGCCATAGACGTACACAATGTCGAAGCCGGCATCGCGCGAACGCAGAGCGGCATCGACGTAGTACTGCTGCACCATGGCGATGTCGTCGAGATCCATTTCCTTGCAATAGGTCAGGGTCTCGAACTCCGAAGCGTACTGGCTCGGACCGCGCGGGGTGGCGCGTGACTCCATATTGGGCGCGTGCGAGCCGCCGTACCACAGCTCCACTCCGGCCAGCGAGTTGAAGCTGTGGATGTGATCGGTCATGGCACGCAGATTGCGCACGTCGCCGGCATCCCAGATGCGCGCCGACAGGCGGTGGGTATCGTCCGACTCGGGATGAATCGAGCAATATTCAGTGTTGATGCCGGCCCAGCCGCCTTCGGCCTTCAGCGAGCGGTGCGCGGCCTGAAAGCCGGGCCGGTCTGAACCGGCACCGATGCAGTGCGGCACCTGGTAAAACCGGTTGCGCAGGGTCTTGGGTCCGATTTTGATCGGCTGAAACAGAATGTCGTGTTTGGGATCGCGCGCCATAAACTTTACCCTCCGTACCGTGTTATTGCCGTGTATGCCGTCAAAGGGTGTTGCCACGGCCGGGTATCCATGAGGTCCCGGCCAGCGGCACACCGGCCATCGCCGCCGCTTCGATCGTGAGCGCTGCCAGGTCCTCGCGCTCCAGGTGATGCACGTCCTGCTTGCCGCAGGCGCGCGCAATCATGGTCAGCTCCATGTTCAGGGTCTGCAGATAATTGCGCACCCGCCGCGCGCCCACCGCCGGTTCCAGCCTTTGCTCGAGCACCGGATCCTGGGTCGTGACCCCCACCGGACAGCGTCCGGTCTGGCAATGATGGCAAAAGCCCGGCGCGGTGCCGAGTTTGTGGTAATCGTCGGCAGCGGGGATGTGCTCGCCGTGCTGAACGTAACTGCCGGAATTGCAGCCCAGCGCAATCAGCACACCCTGCCCTATGGACACGGCATCCGCGCCCAGCGCCAGCGCCTTGGCCACATCCGCGCCGGTTCGAACACCGCCCGAGACGATCAGCTGCACTTCTTCTTTCTTGTTGAGGTCCTCGAGCGCGTCGACCGCCAGGCGTACCGCTGCCAGGGTGGGAATACCCACGTGCTCGATGAAAGCCCACTGCGTGGCGGCGGTTCCACCCTGCATGCCGTCGACCACCACCACGTCAGCGCCGGCATGCACGGCCAGCTTGACGTCGTGGAACACACGCGTGGCACCGACTTTCACATAGATCGGCGTCTGCCAGTCCGTGATCTCGCGCAGCTCCTTGATCTTGATAGCAAGATCATCCGGGCCCGTCCAATCCGGATGCCGGCAGGCCGAGCGCTGGTCGACCCCTTCGGGCAGGGTGCGCATGGCGGCGACGCGTGCACTGACTTTCTGTCCGAGCAGCATGCCGCCGCCGCCGGGCTTGGCTCCCTGACCGATCACCACCTCGATGGCATCGGCCTTGCGCAGATCGTCGGGATTGAAGCCGTAGCGAGACGGCAGGCATTGGTACACCAGCGTCTTGGAAGACTCGCGCTCCTCGGCCGTCATGCCGCCATCGCCAGTGGTGGTCGAGGTGCCCAGCTCGGTGGCCGCACGCCCGAGCGCTTCCTTGACGTTGGCCGAAAGCGCACCGAAGCTCATGCCGGCGATCGTAATCGGCATGGCCAGTTTCAGCGGCCGCTTGGCGTAGCGTGTGCCCAGCAGCGTGGCCGATGAACACTTCTCGCGATAGCCCTCGAGCGGATAGCGCGACAACGAGGCGCCCAGGAACACCAGATCATCGAAGTGCGGCAGCCGGCGCTTGGCCCCGAGGCCGCGAATTTCGTACAAACCGGTGGCCGCCGCACGCTGAATGTAATGGATGATCTGGCTGTCAAAGCTGGCGCTGGCTTCGAGCTGCAGCTGGTCGCTGTTGGCTGGCAAGGTGGCCATGTTCATCCTCGAGTGGCGTGACGATCGATCATGTGAACATCAATAGCTCTGGCGTGCATCCGCGTTCCAGTGATAGAGCGAACGCGCCGAGGCGATGCGCTTGAATTCGCTGCTGGCGTGCGACAGTCCGGCCGCGAACAGCAATTCACGTACCGCGTTGTGGTCGCGCTCGCTCATGGGCTCCACGCGCGCATCGGCGCCGAGCGAGCGCACCGTGCCGCGCACATAGATCACCGCCTCGTACAGCGAGTCGCCGAGGCCATCGCCGGCATCGCCGCAGATCACGATCCGGCCGGCCTGCGCCATGAAGGCCGAGAAACTGCCCACCTCGCCGCCGACCACGATATCGGCGCCCTTGAGCGAGATGCCGCAGCGCAAGCCGGCGTCGCCGCGGATGATCAGCAAGCCGCCGTGCGCCGAGGCGCCGGCACCGCCGCTGGCAAAACCGCTGACCTCAACGCGGCCGGACATCATGTTCTCGGCGACGCCGGGGCCGGCGTTGCCGTGCACCACCACGGTCGCGCTCTGGTTCATTCCGGCCGCGTAGTAGCCAGCGTGGCCGCCGATGTCGACCCGCACCGGCGCGTTGAGTCCCACCGCCAGGCTATGAGCGCCGTCGGGGTTTTCGACCAGGACTTCCTGTATGCCACCCAGGTCGCCATGCAGGAATTGATTCAGCTCGCGCACGCTCTGGCGCTTGAGATCGAAGATCACGCGTTGCCTCGCGTCTGTCATCACACTGACCATGCGTACACCTGTGCCGGCTTGGGCTCGAATACGGTGGCATGTTTGACGCCGGGCAAGTGCGCCAGCGAACGAAACTCGGAAGCGATGGCGACATACTCGTCGGTCTCGGCTACCACCGCCGGTTTGCACGCGAATGGATCGCGCACCAGCGCCAGCTTGTCGCGCGTGCCCATCAGAAAAGTGAAAAAGCCATCGAAATCGCTGAAGGCGTGCTCGATGGCCTGCTCCAGGCTTTCCCCCGAGCTCAAGCGCCAGTGCAGGTAGCGGCACGCACCCTCGGTGTCGCAGTCGCTCTCGAAGCGCTCGCCCAGCTTCTCGAGTTTGCGGCGCAGACTGCCGGGGTTGGCCAGCGAACCGTTATGCACCAGGCACCAGTCCTCGCCGGCCGTGTAAGGATGCGCGTTCTCGGTCGTGACCGCCGACTCGGTGGCCATACGCGTGTGACCCACGAGATGCGTGCCGGACAGACGCGTGAAGCCATAGCGCTCGGCGACCTCGGCGGGCAACCCCACATCCTTGTACAGATCGATGCTGCGCCCGGCGCTGAGCACATGCACGTCATGGTATTCGGCCGCGATGAACTTGCGCGCACGGCCGAGGTCCGCGCTCGTGGTCACGATGCAGTGGTTGGCATTGATGTCGAACTGCGCCTCGCCCAACCGCCCTACCCAGGCCGCTTGCAATGCCCGCCAATCGAAGCCGCTTTGCGCGCAGTACAGACTGAGCTTGCGCCGATCGCCGGCGACCGCCTCGGCGAACACCGCCATGCCCGAGGAGTCCGGTCCGCGCTCGGTCATGCCGATCAGCATGGGCACCATGAGCTCCCCGAGCCGTGGCCGCAGCGAGGCATCCTTGAGCAGCAGTCCGACGATTCCGCACATGCGAGCCTCCTAAAACATTTCCAGGTAGCGCTGCGTTTCCCATTCACCGACATGGCGTGAATATTCGATCCACTCCATGCGCTTGAGCCGCATGAATTCCGCCGCCAGTTCAAGACCGATGCCCTGCTGTATCACCGGATCGGCTTCGAGCGCATCGATGGCCGCGGACAACGATTGCGGCAACAGCCCGATGCCGCGCGCACGAATCTGCTCGGGCGACAGCTCGTACAGGTTGATGTTCAAGGGTTCGCCCGGATCCAGCTTGCGGTCGATGCCATCGAGTCCCGCGGCGGCCAGAGCGGCCGTGGCCAGATAGGGATTGGCCGCGCCGTCGGGCAGACGGAACTCGATGCGGCCGAACGGCACACGCACGCAGGCGGTGCGATTGTTGTCGCCGTAGGCGATATAGGCCGGTGCCCAGGTGGCGCCGGACAGGGATCGGCCCACGACCAGTCTCTTATACGAGTTGACCGTCGGCGCGCAGATGGCCGTGAGTGCCGGTGCGTGCTCGAGCAATCCGCCCAGGAACCAATAGCCGAGCTGACTCAATCCCATGCCACGCGCATCGCTGTTATCGTAGAACGCGTTCTTCTGCTTCTCGGTACCGATCGACAGATGAAAGTGCGAGCCGGTGCCGGTGCGGTTGGAAAATGGCTTGGGCATGAAGGTGGCGATGGCGCCATGCGCGCGCGCGATCTCGCTGGCCGCCATCTTGAAGAAGATCATGTTGTCGGCCGACTTCAAGGCATCGGCATAAGTGAAGTTGATCTCGAACTGGCCATTGGCATCCTCGTGATCGATCTGATAGACATCGATGCCCACCGCACGCAGATGCTTCGACAGATCGTCGAGGATGGCACTGACTCGCGCGAGCCCCTTGTAGTCGTAGCAAGGCTTGTCCGAATCGTCGCTGGCATCGAACGGCACGAGTTTTCCGTGCTCGGTGCGCCGTAGCAGCATGAATTCCGGCTCGATGCCCGTGTAGAGCGTATAGCCGCGCTCGCTGAAGCGCTGCATCGCGCGCTTGAGCGTGACCCGTGAGCAGTACGGGTACGGCTCGCCACGCACGTGCCCGTCGCAGGCGATGCGCGCAAAGCCTGGCATCCATGGGACCTCGCAGATCGTGCTTGGGTCGCCCACACCCATGAAGTCCGGGCCGTGCGGTCCCATGCCCAGTCCCCAGACCGCAAAGCCCGCGAAGCCCGCGCCGTCGCCGATCACCATGTCGTAGTGCTCTACCGGAACGGCTTTTGCCTTGGCAGCACCATGGATGTCGACGAACTGCGCCAGCACATAGCGCGACTGGTGCTCCTTGAAAAAACGCTTCGCCTGCTCCGGTGTCATGTGTCACTCCCCTTGATCGATACACTGCCGGCGCCTGCGCCCAGCTCGAGCAGCGTGCTCCAGAAATAATGCGCATAGCTCGGATCGCTCCACAACGTCACAGCGGCCCCGGCCTCGGTACGCTGCGGCCACGCGACCACGCCAACCCCGATTATCGAGGTCAGCACCACCGCTCCGCCATCGCTGGCGGCGCTTGCGAGCAGCGGCGCGAAATCGACGCTGCAGGTCTGACGCAACAGCGTATTGAGCCCGGCACCGCTGATCGCAACGACCAGGTCCTGACGCGCGACCGGGTAGACCGCGGCAGGCTGCGTGCGCTGGAGCAACTGCGTGCGCGTGGAGGCGACGCGTTCGGACCCTGACTGCACCGCCTCCACCAGAAATTCCGAACTCGCGAGCCTCGCCACGAACACACCGGCATCGACCACCGCCGTATTGGCCGACTCGGGCACACGGTAGCCGTGCGCAGCCAGCCAATCCGGCGCGCCCGGACCCTTGCAACCGAAGCGCGGCCGCGACGAGACGTCGTGAAGCTGCAGCGAGGGGCTCAAGGGATCTCCGCAATGCGCTGGCGTTCGCCCGCCGCGTCATAGAACGGCGGCGTCGTGATATCGGCGTCGATCTGCTCGCCGCCATCGATGCGTATGCGCAATTGCTTGCCGGCCGCGATTTTTGGGGTCACCAGCGCCAGTCCAATGCAGCGCCCGAGCGTGGGCGATTGGCCGACGCTGGTTACGCGGCCCGCAATGTCGGAGCCATCGAGGACCAGATGACATTCCTTTGGGCCGGCGGATCGCGGCGGCAGACTGAACCCGACCAGCAGCTGGCGGCGCGGCTGGCGCTGCAGAATGCGCAGGCTGCGCTGGCCGATGAAGAACGGTTTGTCCATCTTGAGTGCCCAGGGCGCATCGATCTCAAGTGCGTTGGTCAGACCATCGGTATCCTGGCCTACGATCAGGTGGCCCTTCTCGAGCCGCAGCATGCGCTGCGCCTCGACGCCAAAGGGCTGAATCGACGCGCGCGCGCCTGCGGCCAGCAGCGTGCGCCAGACGTGGCTCGCGTGTTCGGCCGGCAGATGGATCTCGTAGCCGAGCTCACCGACGAATCCTACGCGCATGATCCGGCAGGGCGCACCGGCCACCAACCCCTCGCGCAGTGCGAGATAGGGAAAGGCCGCATCGGCCAGATCGAGCGCGGTGTGCTCGCGCAGCACCGAGCGCGCCCGAGGACCAGCCAGGTTGAACGCCGCGTAGTGACCGGTCAGGTTCACGAGACCCACGGGCAGGCGCCACCAGGTCGCCAGCCGGCCGAACTCGCGAAACAGCGTCGCCGAATTGCCGGTGGTGGTGGTGAAGTAGAACGACTGCGCATCCAGCCGGCCGACCACGCCGTCATCGACCACGACACCGGCCTCATCGAGCATCAGCGCGTAGCGGGTCATGCCGACTTTCAGGTTGGCAAACCGGGCGGTATACACGCGCTCGAGGAACTCGGCCGCGTCCGGGCCATGGATCTCGATCTTGCCGAGCGTGCCGACGTCGATCAGGCCGACGCGCGTGCGCACCGCACCCACCTCATCGGCAATCGCCTGCTGGCGCGACTTGCCGGTAAGCGCGTAGTACTCGGGACGCCGCCAGTTGCCGGCCGGCATCCACACGGCGCCCAGCGCCTCGTGATCGGCATCCAGCGGCGTGCGGCGCTCTGGACTGAAGCCGCGTCCCGCGAGCTGACACAGCGGCACGGGATGAAACATGGGCCGCGCGGTCGTGGTACCGAGCTGTTCGATGGACTGGCCGCGGACGCGCGCCAGAATGCGCAGTGCGTTCATGTGCGAATGCTTGCCCTGGCTCGGTCCCATGCCAACGGTCGAATAGCGCTTGAGCAGCTCGCTGCTGTCAAAGCCCTCCTGGCAGGCGTTCTCCAGATCCTTGATCTGCAGATCTTCGTCGAAATCGACGAACTCCTTGGCTTTCGGATGCGCAAAGATGGGGTACGCATGCGTCGGGCACTCCCCGGCAGGCGCCGCCGGCGCGCGCTCGCGTGCGGCACCGAAGCCAAGCTGGCCAGCCGCACTGGCGCCGGCGTCAAGGCCGTCCGCGATGCGTTGCGCCAACGCATAGATGCCGTTGACCTTGCCGCAGGCGTACACGCCAGGAGGCAGCTGCTGCGGCACAAACTGTTCGACCCTGCTCTGGTAGCACATCTGCGCATTGGCCTGATGCAGCAGCGCATTGGCTGGCGCGAAGCCCACGCTCATCCACAGGCCGTCGAGCTCGAGCCGGCGGGCGCCCGCGGCGCCGGCGGCCTCATACTCGAAGCGGCCCAGTTCCCCGTTCGGCTGCGCCGTGGCTTCGATGGGCCGAACGCCGAATTGCACTGGCACGCCGCGCCGCGTGAGCTCATCGCAATGCTCTCGTGAGCTCTCCCCCGGCGCCGGGCGCAAATCCAGCACTGCCGCGAGCTCCACGCCGTGCGCCAGGGCATCGCGTGCCGCCGCATAACCCTCGCTGTTGGCGGTCAGCACGGCGACACGGCGTGCATTCACCACCGCGTGGCGATACAGCAGGCGCTGCGCGGCGCTGGCCAGCATCACGCCGGGCAGATCGTTGCCGCGAAACACGGCCGGCTGCTCGTAGGCACCCTGGGCGATGATCACGCTGCGGGCCCGGACCTTCACCATGCACTCGCCGGCCGCCAGTGCCACCCAATGGTCGGCGTAATATCCGGCGGCATAGGTGCCAGTCATCACTCGCAGGCGCGGCTCGGCGAGCGCACGCGCAATCAATGCCGAGGTCTGAGCGGCGCTGTCATCCTGGCCGCCGCATGCGTACAGGCCGCTGCCGCCCAGGGCCACATTCTCATCGACCAGCAGCACCGCAGCGCCTCGCTGCGCCGCCGAGAGCGCCGCGGCCAAACCTGACGGCCCCGCGCCAAGCACCAGCACATCGCAGAAATCGTAGCGCTTGGCGGTGAACTGACGAGCCGCGTGCAGGTCCACGCTGCCCAGACCGCTGAGGCGGCGAAACATCCGCTCCCAATGCGCAGACCAGCGCTTGCTGTGAAATGCCTTGTAGTAGAAACCCACCGGCAGGAATGGCGCCAGATGATTCAGGACTGCCAGACGATCAGCCGACAGCCCGCCGCGGGTATTGACCGCGCGGATGTCCCAGCCCGGTTCTACCGCGACCACGTCAGCGCGCACGTTCGGCACGCTGCGATCGGCTCGCCGAACCTGCATCAGCGCGTTGACATCGTGGTTGGCGGCGCTCAGCAGTCCGCGCGGCCGATGGTATTTGAACGAGCGTCCCACGGTGCGCACGCCGCTGGCTGCCAGCGCGGAGCTGATGGTGTCGCCGTGGAAACCCTGACAGCGGCGGCCCTCGAAGCTGAACTCGACCGTGCGGCTGCGATCGATGAGTTCACCTTTGACGTGCGGCAGGCGGCTCATGCGGGTGCCGCCGGGTATAGATAGGTGCGCCGGATCGTGTCGCTGGCCGTGTCGCGCTCGGCGATGAACCAGACGCCGCTGGGCGTGTGGCACCACCATTCCTGCTTCACGCCCGGCAGCGAATTGCGGTTGAACACATAGTCGGCCCAGACGCTGTCATCGCTGTGCTGTGGGTCCGGCGCCGCGCGCAGTTCACCGCCGCAGATGAACTCGCTGATCACGCGCGGGCCATTGATCGGGCAGGTCATGAGTTTCATGTTCGCACCCTGGCCTTAATGCCCCACCGACGCCGCGCCCTTCTCGCCCGTCAGGGCGTAGTGCGCGAAGCGGTCGAGGCCAAAACCATGGATCAGCGGATGCGCCTGGTCGCGGGCCACGGTGTGGCTCATGGTCTTGCCGCAGACCGGCGTGGCCTTGAAACCCCAGGTACCCCAGCCCGAGTCGAGATAGAACCCCTGCACCGGCGTGAGGCCCATGATCGGCGCGAAATCCGGCGTCATGTCGGCCATGCCGGCCCACTGGCGATTGATCTTGACATCCGACAGGAACGGAAACAGCTCGAGCATATGGGCCGCAAGGGTTTCGGTGAAATCCAGAGTCGAGCGAGTGGAATGCAGCTCGTACGGATCCAGCGACGCCCCCATGACCAGCTCACCGCGCGCACTCTGGCTCACGTACACGTGCAGTGAAGCGGAGACGATGATGGGATCGAGCCAGGGCTTGAGCGGCTCGGAGACCATGGCCTGCAGCGGATGGATCGTGATCGGAGAGCGCAGCGCAACCATCTGCAGCAGGCGCGGAGTGTAGCCGGCGACCGCGCACAATACCTTGCGCGTGGCGATGCGTCCGCGATTGGTACGCACGCCTGCCACCCGCGGACCCGAACCGGTATCTTCCAGCTCGATGCCAAGCACTTCGGTGTTCTGGTGGATCTGCGCGCCGCGCCGATCGGCGCCGCGGCCGTAGCCCCAGGCCACCGCATCGTGGCGCGCGATCGCGCCGGGAGCGTGATAGAGCGCACCGAGCACCGGCGCGTGGCCGCCGCAGCTCATGTCCATCATCGGGATGGCCTCATGCACCGCCTGGCTGTCGAGCACTTCGCTGTCAATGTGATAGTGCTTGTTGACCTCGGCGCGCCAGCGCATGGTGCGCAGCGCGGCGTCGGTGTGGGCCAGCGTAAAATGTCCGCGTGTGGAGTAGAACAGATTGAGATCGAAGTCCTGCGACAGGTTCTGCCATAGCCGCACGCTCTCGTCGTAGAACTGCACGCCCTCGGGCGTCAGATAGTTAGAACGAATGATGGTAGTGTTGCGCCCGGTGTTGCCGCCGCCGAGGTAACCCTGCTCGAGCACGGCGACATCGCGGATGCCGTGATCGCGCGTGAGATAATAGGCCGCTGCGAGCCCGTGGCCGCCGCCGCCGATGATCACCACGTCGTAGCTGGACTTGAGCTTATCGTGCCGCGTGAACATGCGCGGCTCGGGGTGCCGGCGCGAGAGCGCGAATTTGAGCAGGCGCGCGGGCATGGTCATTTATTGGTACCATATGGTTTACTGCCACGCAAGTCTGTTGCATAGTAAGCACAGTGCGCGGCGCTGGAGGAGCCGACCGTGCCGAGCCGAGGCCGCACCATCGCACGCGCGCGACCGCCCACCGAATCCGCCTCACGGCCGCTGGTCAAACGCTCCGAGGTAGCCGCGCGTATCGGCCACGTAGCGCGCCGGATTCGTGAGGAGCTCGATCTGACGCTCGCCAATGTGGCGCAACATGCCGGCATCAGCCCCGGCATGCTCAGCCGGCTGGAGACCGGCCATGTGAGCCCCAGTCTTGAGACCATCGTTGCGCTGGCCGAGGCCCTCGGCGTGCGTCCAGCATTGCTGCTGCAGGAAATCGGCGACTACGAGGGCGATGCGCAGCACGTCCCGGACGCCGGCGGTCTGGAAGTGGTACGGCGCGGCACCAAGCGCGGGCACACCTACCACCTGCTTGCGGCACAGCGTGGACCGGTCAAAGTGTTCGAGCCGTTCCTGGTCACGCTGACCGACAAAAGCGAGATATTTCCGGGGTTTCAACACGCCGGGACCGAGTTCATTTACATTCTCTCGGGCGAAATCCGCTATCGCCACGGCAAAAGCAGCCACCTGCTCAAGGCCGGGGACGCACTGACCTTCCGCGGCGACATCGCCCACGGGCCCGAGCGCCTGGTCAAGGTGCCGATCCGCATGCTGTCGATTATCATCTACGGCGGCGCCGCGACCGATTGAGAGAAGTAGCTGAAGCCGGTCCCGGGACTAAGCGCCCCCACAAGGATGGACGATGAACGAGACCAGCCCCGCGACTGTGGCGAACGACTCCGCAGCAGCAGCAAATGCCCGCGCCATCCAGCAGGCCGACGTCGCCCAGCTGCAGGCGCTCGGCTATACCTCGCACTTCGATCGCAGCATGACCGAGCTCGAGAACTTCGCGCTCGGCTTCACTTACCTGTCCCCGGTCGTGGGCGTCTACACCCTGTTCGCGTTCGCGCTCGGCGCCGGCGGGCCGCCGATGTTCTGGAGCTATCTGCTGGTCGGCATAGGCCAATTGTTCGTGTGCCTGATATTCGGCGAGGTGGTGTCGCAGTTTCCGATCTCCGGCGGCCTGTACCCCTGGGCGCGGCGGCTGGTCGGCAAACGTTGGGCCTGGATGGCCGGATGGGTCTATGGCTTTGCCCTGTACGTGTCGATCTCGGCGGTTGCTACCGGCGGGGCGCCCTACTTCGCGCAATTGCTCGGCTATGAGCCGGCGCCATTGATCACCACCGTGATTGCAATCCTGATGATTGCCCTGTCGACCATTTTAAACGTCAGCGGCACGCGGCTGCTGGCGCGCGTGGCGAAGTTCGGGTTCATCTGCGAACTCATCGGCGCCATAGTCGTCGGCTGTTATCTATTGCTGTTCGCGCGCCACTACCCGTTCAGCACACTGTTCGACTCGTTCGGCATACGCCGCGGTGGCAGCTACCTGCCGGCATTTCTGGCCTCGGCCCTGGCCGGCATGTTCTGCTACTACGGCTTCGAGGCCTGCGGCGACGTGGCCGAAGAGACGCCGAACGCCAGCCGCATGATTCCCAAAGCCATGCGCATGACCATCTACGTCGGTGGCGCCGCCTCGATGTGGGTATGCCTGGCACTGATTCTCGCGGTCCCGAACATGAGCGCGGTCATTGCCGGCACCGATGCCGATCCGGTGGCGACCATATTGCGCACCGCCATGGGCGAGTGGGGCTTCCGTGCCGTGATCGTGGTGGTGCTGGTGTCGTTCATCTCGTGCGGACTGAGCATGCAGGCGGCCGCGAGCCGGCTGCTGTTCGCTTATGCGCGCGATCAGATGATCGTCGGCAGCGCAGCGTTGAGCCGCCTATCTGCGCACACACATGTGCCGGTATCGGCGCTGCTGGTGGCGGGCATTATCCCGGCCGCCATCGCGCTGTGCGGACTGTGGCTGCAGAATGCGGTCAATACCATCGTCAGCTTTGCCTCAGCCGGCATCTACATCGCCTTCCAGATGCTGGTACTGGGCGCGCTGATTGCACGCATCAAGGGATGGAAGCCCGCGGGCCCGTTTACCCTGGGCCGGTGGGGCTGGACAGTGAATGTGGTGGCGCTGGTCTACGGCGTCAGTGCCATCATCGACATGGTATGGCCACGCAGTCCCAATGACCCGTGGTACAGCAACTACGGCATGATCGTGACTTCGGTGGCAGTGGTGGCGCTGGGCACGATCTACATGATCGCCGGCAAACCCTATGATCACGGCAACGCGCCGGCCGGGGATGCACACCTATTGCATCGCTGAATAGCGCTCTAGCGGTGGCCACCACCACCGTGGCCGCCACCGCCGCGCGGACCGCTCGGAATCGACGGCGCGCTACGCCCGCCACCGCCATGGATATCACCCCGAGGCGGTCCCACGCGATAGCCTCGGCCCCAGCCGCCGTACTCATAGCCGTAGGGCTCGTAGAATCCCCCGACATAGCCCACGCCGACCGCATCGCCTCCGTATCCGACGCCCTCGACCGCACAGCCGCCCAGTCCGGCAAGCAGCAGCAGCCCCAGGGCGCCGATTTTCCACACGCGTGACCGGTTATTCATTGCGGCTCCTGCTGGCTGTCGGTCTCCGACCACTCCATCAAACCGACTGGCGCGCCGCTCGGGTCTGCCACCACCGCCAACTTGCCGCCATGCATATCCATGCGCGGTTCGACCAGCACGCGGCCGCCAAGCTGCACCGCCTTGGCGCTGGCCGCATCCGCATCCGCTACCCGTACGAAGCTCAGCCAGTGCGGGTGGCGGCGCATGCTGTCGCCCGGCAACTTGGTCAGTCCGGCGCGCGCATAGTCGTCGCTCGATAGAATCACGTGCTTGGAGCTGTCCTCAGTGGGCACGTCGAACACGTCGTAGCCGAACAGGGCGTGATAAAAGGTGGCTTCCTGATCGGGATTCTTGACCAGCAGCGAACTCCAGATCCATTCCCCGGGCGCCGCCAGCGCATCGGGCGGATCGCCGCTGCTCGAGGCCAGCACCGCAAACACCGCACCGTCGGGGTCCGCGAACACCGCTTGCCGGCCGCGTTGCACATAAGTCTTCGGCTCTGACAACACCTTCGCGCCGTGCGCCAGCGCGGCGCGTTTGGCCGCATCGACATCGCCGACGGCGATGAAAGTCAGCCACGCGGGCTGGCGATGCTGCCCGGACGGGACGCTCTTCTGCAGCAGGCCGCCGACCGCCTCGCCGTCGAGCGAGGCGACGGCATAGTTGGGATCGCCGGCAACGGCTTGAAAGCTCCAGCCGAACAAGCCCGAATAAAACTGCTTGGCGCGCTCGAGATCCGGGGTCACCAGATCGACCCAGATCACCTTACCCACATGATGCTCGCCGCTCGCTGGCTGCGACAGCGGCGGCAGTTCAACACCCGGCGGTACCGGCGCGGCTTCGACCGCCACATAACCGGCGGCCAGCAGTACGGTGCAAAGTCCTGACAGGCGGACAGCGCGGGGCCAATCGCGATTGCGGTTCATTGTTCATCTCTCCAGGGCTGTCGGCGGACAATGCTGCTTATGGGCGCCATTTGGCACCGTCGGTGCGCGCCGTTGGTGTCAGTGAATGTGCGACAGTGTGTGCCAGCGGAATCTGACACTTCCGTGCGCTGCCGCACCGACTACCCGACCTCAGCAGCGCGCGCCGGGCCACAGCAGGCGGCAGACCATTTTCGCCATCATGCGCTCTTCGTCGGTGGGAATGACCCGCACCACAACGCGGCCCGCCGCCGCCGATATCACCGGTTCATGGGCCGCATTGCGCGCGCTATCGAGTTCAACGCCCAGAAATCCCAGGCCATCGCAAATACGCGCGCGTACCGTTGCCGAGTGCTCGCCGATACCGCCCGCGAACACCACCGAGTCCAGGCCGCCCAGCGCAGCGGCGAATCCGCCAATGCATTTCTTGACCTGGTAGCAGAACAGCGCGATCGCCTCCAGCGCGCGCACGTCCTGCGTTTCACGCGCGAGCAGATCCTGCATATCGGGGCTGGTCTCCGACAGGCCCAGCAACCCGGATTCGGCATTGACCATTCGGTTGAAAGCTCGTGCATCCAGACTCTCGGTACGCGCCAGATACCACGCCAGGCCGGGATCGAGATCGCCTGATCGCGTGCTCATGGGCACTCCGGCCGCCGGCGTGAAGCCCATACTCGTGTCCACGGACTTGCCCGCGCGCACCGCAGCGAGGCTGGCGCCATTACCCAGATGCGCCAGAATCACCCGCCCCTGCGCCGCGCTGTCTCCGGCCAGATGCCGCAGCTGCTCCATCAGATAGGCGTACGACAGGCCGTGAAAACCGTAGCGCCTGACGCCTTGCGCCTCATAGCGCCGCGGTATGGGCAGCAGCCGTGCCACCCGCGGCAGATCGTGGTGGAATTCCGTGTCGAAACACGCCACCTGCGGCAACAGCGGGAAGCGGCCATGAAACGCTTCGGTGAGCCGCACTTCTTCGGGCAGATGTTCGGGATCGAAAGGACTGAGTCGGCGCAGCTCTGCGATCATTTCAGCGTCGATGCGCTGGGGCGCGCTGTATTTCGGTCCACCGTGCACCACCCGATGCGCCACGGCACTCAAGCAATCGTTTTCGGCGCGTTGCTGCACCCAGTTCATGAGTTCAGCCACCGCAGCGGTGTGATCGGCTGCCGCCACGGGTCTGGAGATCGAATCCGCGTCAGTCTGGCCCTGGACTTGAAATGTCGACTGTGGCAGTCCGATGCGCTCAATAGAACCCTTCAGGATTCGTTGCAGGCCGTCGCCGGCCTCGAACAGCGCGAACTTGATGCTCGAGGAGCCGCCGTTGACAGTCAGGATCCGCGCGGCTTTAGCCAACGTACCGGCTTCGCAGGTGTGTCCAGAGCGGCATCGATAATGACCTGCGCTCTCGCCACCATACGGTGCAGATGTCCGGGACCGGAAAAACGCTGGCCATAGATTCGTATGATGTCCTGGATCTGTCCGGGCGTGAACTGGGCCAGGATCCGCTTGTGCTCCTCGGTGTCGCACGCCTGCTGCTGCTGATCGTACACCGGCTCGGCGAACTCCTGCACGAGCTCCCGGTAGATTTCCGCCGGGTCACGGCGCATGCGCGCGGTGATCTCGGCCGACAACAGCGCCGGCACGATGCCGTCCCGGTCCGTGGTCCAGATGCCGCCATCGCGGCGGAGCAGGCCCGGGATGAACCACTTGAAGCTCGCAGGCAGTTCATACAGATCCCGGCCCAGGCTGGCCTTGAGCCGATCGATCCACTGACTGCTGACCGCCGCATCACCAGGTAGCGCCGGCTTGCTCCAACCCGAGCGATGCTGGAACAAATAGAACAGCGCCACGGCAAGATATTGATGCGGTGGCATCAAGCCGGCGCTGGGTGTGACGATGCCATGCCGATCGTGATCGGTATCGCAGGCGAAGGCGATGTCGAATTTATCCTTGAGATGAATCAGCCGCTGCATGGCATAGCATGAGGACGGATCCATGCGAATCTTGCCATCCCAGTCGAGGCTCATGAATCGGAAAGTCGGATCTACCACTTCGCTCACGACCTTCAGATTCAAACCATAGTGGTCGGCAATCGGCCCCCAATAGTGCACGCCGGCGCCGCCCAGCGGATCAACACCCAGATTAAGGCTCGCGCCGCGTATGGCATCCATATCCACTACGCTGCCAAGATCGGTGATGTAGGCGCTCAGGAAATCATGTCGATGCGTGGTGGCGGCGCATTGAGCGCGGGCCAGAGGAATTCTCCTGACGCCCTGCAGGCCGTTGAACAGCAGCTCATTGGCCCTCGCCTCAATCCATTCGCTGACCTGCTGATCGGGCGGGCCACCGTTGGGCGCGTTGTATTTGAAGCCGCCGTGGTCGGGCGGGTGGTGCGATGGGGTGACTACGATGCCGTCGGCCAGCCTGGCATCGCGGCCGCGGTTATGCGCCAGTATGGCGTGCGAGATCACCGGCGTCGGGGTGTATTCGTCGCGCTCGGCCAGCATGACGTCTACGCCATTGGCCGCCAGCACCTCCAGCGCGCCGGCAGAAGCCGGCACCGACAGCGCGTGCGTGTCGATGCCGAGGTACAAAGGTCCGTCTATGCCGCGCAGTTTGCGATGATCGCAAATGGCCTGAGTGATGCTCAGTACGTGTCGCTCGTTGAAGCTGTAGTCCACCGGGCGGCCGCAATGACCCGAGGTACCGAAGAACACGCGCTGCTCCAGCTGCGAGGCGTCGGGCACATGGCTGAAATAGGCCGTCACGAGTTTGGGCACGTTGACCAGCAT
>Ga0302324_100008099_pt1 | contig 22217 bp, 17 predicted proteins | sample Palsa_T0_1_FD_201949 | JGI IMG/M metagenome (GOLD analysis project Ga0302324, IMG submission 201949) | Peat permafrost microbial communities from Stordalen Mire near Abisko, Sweden - Palsa_T0_1 | ecosystem: Environmental > Terrestrial > Soil > Palsa > Peat permafrost | place: Sweden: Abisko...
GCTGTTCCCGATCTTCCGCGAACCATGGCTAGGCAAGGATGACGGATTGCCGGCCCCCGAGAAAAGCTCGGCCGAAGTCTCGTGGCCTATCGAAGAGTACGAGCGCCACGAAGGCTTCGTGGATGAACCGGTAGAGAATCCGCACCGATAGCATGGTGGGTTACCGTGGCTGGCGTTTTGCGCTCGTGGTGTTCGCCGACGCTTGAGGGCGACAAAAGCGGCCCGGCGCGAAGGCGCTTGCTTGCCTGACGCTGTCGGGAAGCTACTCGGGGATCACGCCCGCAAGCGGAGGTCGGAGGCAGCCCGTGATTCTGCGACGCGCGTCGAGGATTCGCCGAATAGGCCGAAGCCCGCCGCAAGCAGCGAGATGCGGTCCATCCATGAGTTTCACGATACCGGCCTGAGGTCGCCTGCGCTACCCTGAGATTGCTCAAGGCTTCTCTGAGGTTTGCCGATGTTCACGCCTGCCGGGCTCATCCCGCCACTCGTTCTTCTATTTCTCGCACTGATTGTCGCCAGTGCGGCCTTTCGCGTGTTGCGGCAGTACGAACGTGCCGTCATGTTCACGCTCGGTCGCTACTCGAGTACACGCGGACCGGGTCTGATCTTCCTTGTGCCGTGGATTCAACAGATCGTCCGGGTCGATTTGCGGACGGTGGTCGTCGAGGTTCCAAGCCAAGATCTCATCACGCGCGACAATGTGTCCGTCAAAGTGGACGCCGTGCTGTATTTTCACGTCGTCGACCCCGAGAAATCCATCATTCAAGTAGAGCAATATCTCGCCGCAACGAATATGCTGGCGCAAACGACACTGCGCTCGGTTCTCGGGCAGCATGAACTCGACGAGCTGCTGGCAAAACGTGCAGAGCTCAACTCCGACGTTCAAGAAATCCTCGATGAGCGGACCAAAGAGTGGGGCATCTTAGTGACCGCCGTCGAGATCCGTGACGTCCAACTCACCGATAACATGGTCAAGGCGATCGCCAAGCAAGCCGAAGCCGAGCGTGACCGCAGAGCAAAGGTCATTCACGCGGAAGCGGAGTTCCAGGCCGCGCAGACCCTCACCAATGCGGCGACCATCCTCGCCTCAGTGCCGGCCGCGATGCAATTGCGCTACCTGCAGACGCTCACGGAGATTGGCGGGGAACACAACTCGACCGTCATCTTCCCGATGCCCCTCGATATCGTCAAACCCTTCCTCGACATCCTCGATCGGAAAGCGGCGTTGCCAAATGCGAACGGGCTCAAAGTCCCGACGCTGTGAGCCTTGCCGCGGGGCGTCCCATCCGAGACGACGGGCTTAGCCGCACGACGCTGCAAATCGGTCGCGGTCTGCCGGCATCGTCGGTCGCAGAGGTCATTCGAGCACTCCAGCGCGTGCCCGGCGTGCTGACGGTCGATGCGGACGCGGAGAATACGCAAGCGTTCGTCGCCCATGATGCTGGGGTGCCGACCGAAGCACTCATTGCCGCTGCGCGCCGGGGCGGCGTTGCAGCAAAAGCCGTTACCGTTCCTTGCGCTGCAGTGCCGCCGGTCGAGATCGGCGTACCGCGACAGATGCAGCGCCATCGGTATTTGGCGGCCGTCGGACTAGCCGCGATGCTTGCCATCGTCCTCATCGATGTCGCGCTTCCGAATAGCCCCGAAAAGCGGTGGTTCCTTAACATGCCTGTCGTCCTGCTCTGGGCGTTCATATTGCTACGAGCGACGCGCTCCCGACGCTCGTAGTCACGCCCCCGAGGTCAGGGGCTCATCAAGCGTGAGCGGGATCGTCTACCTTGCTGGCTGCCGCTTGGAAAAGTGTGGCCCACGTATGGCGAGCGACCATGAGATTCTCGTTCGTCTCCATCACGCGGACGACGACGCGCGATCCGTCGGCAGAAACGATGGGTGCGCCAGCGACGTTGCAAGCCGGATCGAGTTTCAGACCGAGGAACGCAAGGCCTTCAGCAATTTCCCAGCGCACTGGCGCGGCATTCATGCCGATACCGCCCGTGAATACCAGGGTATCTAGCCCGCCGAGCGTGGCTGCGAGTGCGCCAATGTGCTTTCTGGCGAAATAAACGAAGAGCTCGACTGCTTCGGCAGCAGCCGAGTCGGAGGCTCGCCGTTGCAAGAGCAGTTGCATGTCGGCGCTGTTCCCCGACACGCCCAGCAAGCCACTTTGACGCGTGAGGACGTCCTCCAGTTCACGCAACGTGTAGCGCCCCTCGCGCAAGAGATACAGCAATACCCCGGGGTCGAGATCGCCTGGGCGCGTTCCCATCATCACACCGCCAAGAGGACTAAACCCCATGGTGGTGTCCACGGGTGAGCCATCGCGCATGGCGGCCACGCTTGCGCCGTTGCCGAGATGTGCGACGATCATCCGGCCGCGCGTTCCGGCGTCACCCAATTGCCGCACGATCGATTCGTATGAAAGCCCATGAAATCCGTATCGCCGGACTCCCTCAGCCCACAGTTCGCGCGGAAGCGGCAAGCGCTGCGCGACCATCGGCATTCGGCGATGGAACGCCGTGTCGAAGCAGACGACCTGCGGAACGTCGGGCAGCGCCTTCTCGAACTCGCGAATTGCAGTGAGAGCGTCAGTAAGATGAAGGGGGTCGAACGACACAAGGCCGGCCAAGCTCGTCAAGAGTTCGGACGTGATACGAGCCGGCGCCTCATGGGCGGGGCCGCCATAGACCAGCCGGTGCCCGATCGCATCGACGGCTACGTCCAGCTCCTCCAAAAATGCCAGCAGGACAGCAACCGGGGTCCGCGGCCCAAGCAGTCTCCGTGTCACCGCTCGGGGCGGATACCGGTCGTCCCGGATCCACAGCGCTGCATTCGACGTCCCGAACGCCTCGATTCCACCTTCCAGCAGGCACAGCTCGCAGTCGCTTCCGACTCTATGTACCGCGAGCTTGAGTGACGAGGATCCGAGATCGATGCTAAGGATGATCCGTCCGCTTCGCGGCGCGACATTCGAATCGTTCGCTGAAACCACGGCGAGTCTTATGCTAGCGCGACTTCGCGTTCGTGAGCATATTCGCGTGATGCTTTGTCTTAAAGCACCCGGTTGAGTCAGGTTCGAAGTCTGTTAGGTCGACGCGCTCGGCGGGCTTGACGAGAAGCTTGCTATAATCTGTTTGCATCACATTCGACCTCATGTAGGGCCATACGGAGGACGCTTTCAGGGGCGACGAGCGCGACAGGCAGCGCGACGTCTAGGCATCGGGACGGGCGCGGCGTATACCGCTAGCCTAGCATTCTACACTGGGAACGCACATCGTGAAAACGATGGATGCCCGCCTCGGGGCAGAGACGGTTCGAAACGAAGCGGTCGCATTCGGCCATGCCGCGAATGCGTCTGAAACACGAATGCAGCCAGGGTCTCGTACCTCTCTTCAGATCAAGGAAATCTAGGTGAAAGTCTGGCATCGCGTCGTCGTGGCGGTCGCGCTCCTCGCAATTGTGGGCCTCCTGTCGCTTACGGTCGGTGTAAACGTCTTTTTCCGGCACGGGGCGCCGTCGGCTAGGCCTCACCGACGATGATCGTTACTGCGAGGAAGGCGACTCAAGACCGATAATCGGCGCTAGCACGCCCCAACTCGCCTACTCGCTTGGGCTCGGCGAGCCTCTCTCTTACCGTGTATTTCACGATACCGCGCTACGCACAGTCGCGATATGCTTTCCGGTACCATGCCTACGCTAGCGACGGGTCTCGATTTTACGGCGACGCGTCTCGGCGTGATCATGCGCCCGCAGGCTGGACAACCGCACGAAACGTGGGGGGTCCTCAATCCCGGCGGCACCCGTGCTGCGGATGAGACGATGCATTTGTTTCCACGCCTCATCGCCGAAGGGAATTATTCCCGCATTGGACACACGCGCGTCCTTTTCAAAGCGGAGACGCCGGTAGCCGTCGAACGTCTCGGAGTCGCGCTCGAGCCGCACGAGTCATACGAAGTCAATTCGGGCGGCGGCGGTGTCGAAGACCCACGCGTCGTGTACGTGCCGCGACTCAAGCGATACGTCATGACCTACACCGCGTTCGTCCCGTACGAACCGCGAGTCGCCGTGGCCGTTTCGTCGGACCTCCTGACGTGGCAGCGCTTGGGATGCTTGCGGTTTGAACTCATGGCGGACGGGCGCGATCTCAACACTTGCGGGAACAAAGACGCGGCGTTCTTTCCCGAGGTGGTCTCCGACCCCCAGGGAGTGCCCTCGTTTGCGATCTTGCATCGGCCTACGACGCGCTTGCATTTCCGTCGCTATCACGACGGAACAAAGATTGTCCAGCCTCCGAGCGGCGACGAAACGCGGGAAAACATTTGGATCTCTTACATCGCCGTGACGACCGTACTCGAGGATATCGCGAGCTTGACGGCTGTGCGACGGCACGAACGAGTGATGGCGCCCGAGCAATCATGGGAAACCAAGAAAGTCGGAACCGGTGCGCCGCCCGTGCGCCTGACCTACGGATGGATATTGACCTACCATGCCGTCTCAGCGCCGAACGGGTATCCGCGTTACTGCATGGGGGTCGCGGTTCTCGACGGAGAGCGACCGTCGCGCGTGCTCTATCGATCGCCGTTGCCGATCCTCGAGCCGCAGGAGGACTACGAGCGTAACGGGCTGGTCAATGAAGTCGTCTTTCCATCCGCCACCGATCTGCGTGCCGACGGCGCGCTCGACGTCTACTACGGCGCTGCGGACCGCGTCATCGCGGCAGCACGCGTCACCTTGCCCGGCACGTTGCCGAACCTGGGGGCGACTTCGAATGGCGGATAAACACGAACCCGAGGTACACCCGGGCGCTGCCTCCGACTCGAAGCCGCTAGATAATGTCAAGCCGGCGAATGGCGCTACCGCAAAGTCTGCGCCCGATGCCGAGGGCGACGCGAAACGGCCAGGAGCAAAGCCGAGCGACAAAACCGACGGTCTCAAGACCCTTGCCATGCCGCAACTGCTGACGAAATTGGGCTCGTCGGCGGACGGGCTGAGTCAGGGCGAAGCCGAGAAGCGCCTCAAGCAATATGGCCCGAACGCGATCGCGGAAAAGAAAGGCAATCCGTTCCTCAAGTTCCTCACGTATTTCTGGGGGCCGATCCCGTGGATGATCGAAGCGGCGGTCATTCTCTCGGGAATTGTCCAGCACTGGCTGGACTTTGGCGTCATCCTACTGCTGTTGTGTTCGAACGCGGTGGTCGGATTTTGGGAAGAGCATCAGGCCGGCGATGCCATCGCCGCGCTGCGTTCCAAACTGGCGGTTAAGGCCCGCGTCCGCCGGGATGGCAAATGGACCAATCCGAATGCGTCCGAGCTCGTCCCGGGCGACGTCATCCGTCTGCGCCTCGGGGATATCGTGCCCGGCGATGCTCGCCTATTGGCGGGAGATCCGATCGAAGTCGACGAGTCCACGCTGACCGGCGAATCGTTGCCGGTGACACGCAAACCCGGTGAGGCGGTGTTTTCAGGTTCGATCATGCGCCAGGGCGAGACCGACGCGATCGTCTACGCGACCGGGTTGAACACCTACTTCGGGAAGACCGCGCAGCTGGTCGAATCGGCGCATACCGTCAGCCACTTTCAGCGTGCCGTACTGAAGATCGGCGATTACCTGATCATCCTTGCGACCATCCTCGTGCTGTTGATCGTTGTTGTCGCGCTCTTCCGGCGTGACCCGATCCTCGACACGTTGGAATTCGCCCTGGTGCTCTTGGTGGCCGCCATCCCCGTGGCCATGCCAACCGTCCTCTCCGTCACGATGGCCGTCGGCGCAAAGTTGCTCGCGAAGAGACAAGCGATCGTCACTCGATTGGCCGCGATCGAGGAACTTGCCGGCGTCGATATACTGTGCTCGGACAAGACAGGCACGCTGACCCAGAACAAGTTGACGCTGGGCGATCCGTTCAGCGTGCATGGCATCGCGGCCGGGCAGGTCATTCTCGACGCAGCGCTGGCGTCACGGGCAGAAGACAAGGATACGATCGATCTGGCCGTGATTGCCGGCGTGAAGGACGACAGCCTGAAAGGCTACCAGGTCCTCCACTTCCAGCCGTTCGATCCGGTGCATAAGCGCACGGAGGCGACCGTCAAAGGCACGGACGGAAAGCAATTCCAGGTGGCCAAGGGCGCACCGCAGGTCATTCTGGAGATGTCGACCGATGCCCGTGAGGTCAAGGCCGCCGTTGAGAGAGCGGTCAACGACTTTGCCGCCCGCGGCTTCCGTTCGCTGGGCGTAGCGCGAGCCGAGCAGGACGGCAAATGGACGTTCGTCGGCGTGCTGCCGTTATTCGATCCACCGCGCGAGCAAGCCAAAGCGACGATTACGAGCGCCCAGCAAATGGGCGTGAAGATCAAGATGGTGACCGGCGATCAGATCGCGATCGCCCGCGAGATGTCCCGGCAGCTCGGCCTCGGTACCAACATCCTCGACGCGAGTAGTTTGCACGACACGAAAGATAAGGACACCGCGCAGGCAGCGGCGTCGATCGAAAAGGCCGACGGTTTCGCTCAGGTCTTTCCGGAAGACAAGTACCACATCATCGAGGTCCTGCAAAAGCACGGGCACATCGTCGGCATGACGGGAGACGGCGTGAACGACGCGCCGGCGCTGAAGAAGGCCGATTGCGGCATCGCCGTCTCTGGTGCCACCGACGCCGCACGCGCGGCCGCTTCCATCGTGCTGCTGTCCTCGGGCCTTTCCGTTATCATCGAGGCGATCAAAGAAAGCCGCCGGATCTTCCAGCGGATGAACAGCTACGCCATTTACCGCATCGCCGAAACGCTCCGCGTGCTTTTGTTCATGGTCCTGTCGATCATCGTGTTCAATTTTTATCCGGTGACGGCCGTGATGATCGTTATGCTCGCACTGCTCAACGACGGAGCAATCTTATCCATCGCGTATGACAACGTCCGCTACCATAGTGAGCCCGAAGCCTGGAACATGCGCATCGTACTAGGAGTCTCGACCGTGCTCGGCGTGGTCGGGGTCGCGGCGGCATTCGGGCTATTCTATCTCGGCGACCGGGTCTTTCACCTCGGTCATCCACAGCTGCAGACATTGATGTACCTCAAGCTTTCCGTCGCCGGACATCTGACGATCTTCCTAACGCGCACGCGCGGCCCGTGGTGGTCCATACGCCCCGCGAAGATCCTCTTGTTCGCCGTGCTGGGAACGCAAGCGTTCGCGACCCTTATGGCCGTCTACGGACTGCACATCATGACCCCCATCGGGTGGGGCTGGGCCGGCTTCGTGTGGGGATACGCTCTCCTTTGCGCGCTCTTGACCGACCCCGTGAAGCTGCTCGCCTACCGCGTTCTCGACCCAAAGCGCACCAAGGAACCCTCGCGGGCAAAGAAACCGATCAATCGTAAGCCACAGGTCGCGGCAGCGGTTTGAACGGCGCAATCCACTCGCAACCGACCGAGAAAGACTCCCCCATGCGCACGACCGATCCAACAGCGACGCTGACACATGGCGGGGAGTTTCTTTTCGACCCGAGTCTGTCTACAGCCATCGCGGCAAATGGCAAGCGCCAAGCAATCGTTCCGGTTCCCGCGGGTCCGCTCGCACCCGATTTGCTCGACAAGATGAATCGCTACTGGCGCGCTGCCAACTATTTGTGCATCGGTCAGATCTATCTCTTTGAAAATCCACTGTTGCGTGAACCGCTCAAACCGGAACAGATCAAGCCCCGACTGCTCGGCCACTGGGGGACCTCACCCGGCCAGAACCTCATCTACGTCCACCTCAACCGGCTGATCAAGAAGCACAACGCCGACATCATTTACATCTCCGGCCCCGGTCACGGCGGTCCGTCGCTCAATGCAAGCTCCTATCTCGAAGGAAGCTACACCGAGGTTCACCCCGAGATCACGCACGATGAGAACGGACTGCGGCTGCTGTTCCGGAAATTCTCGACGCCGGGCGGAGTGCCGAGTCACTGCGGACCGCACGTCCCGAATTCCATGCACGAGGGTGGGGAACTCGGCTACTCGATGGTTCACGCTTTCGGCGCCGCCTTCGACAACCCGAATCTGATCGTCGCCTGCGTGATCGGCGACGGCGAATCCGAGACGTGTCCGCTCGAGGGGAGCTGGAAATCGAACAGCTTCCTCAATCCTGTCGGCGATGGCGCCGTCTTACCGATCCTGCACCTAAACGGTTACAAGATTTCCGGACCGACCGTTCAAGGACGGACGAGCGACGAAGACTTGAAGGCACTCTATGCCGGCCGCGGCTATAAGCCCTATTTCGTCGAGGGTGACGATCCGCTCGTCGTGCATCAGCTCCTTGCGGCAACTCTGGACGATTGTTATGCCGAGATTCGAGCGATTCAGCACGACGCGCGCACGAATGGATTTAAGAAGCAGCCAGTCTGGCCGATGATCGTCCTACGTACGCCGAAGGGCTGGACGTGCCCGAAAGAAGTTGACGGGATTCCGATCCAAGGCACCTTCCGCGCACACCAGGTTCCCCTCGCAACGGTCCGAGAGAATCCCGAACACCTCAAGATCCTCGAAGCCTGGATGCGCAGCTACGAGCCACAAGAGCTCTTCGACGCAGACGGCCGATTCATCGACGAGCTCGCGGAGCTCGCGCCGAAAGGTGATCGTCGCATGGGCGGGAGTCCGCACGTGAACGGCGGTCGATTGCTCACTGCACTCGATGTGCCCGACTTTTGCGAGTACGCACTCGAGATTCCGGGTCCGGGTGAAGTGGTCGCCGAGGCGCCCCGCAAGCTCGGCGACTTCTTCCGGGACATCTTCAAACTGAATCCGACGAATTTCCGGATGTTCTGTCCCGATGAGACGAACTCCAATCGCTTGAATTCCGTCTTCGAGGAAACCAAACGCCGATTTATGGCCGAAACGGTTTCGATCGACGACGATCTCAACCCCAACGGCCGTGTCATGGAAGTCCTGAGCGAGCATTTGTGCCAGGGATGGCTCGAGGGGTACTTGCTAACGGGACGCCACGGTATGTGGTCTTCGTACGAGGCCTTTGCACAGGTCGTCGACTCGATGCTGACCCAACATGCCAAGTGGCTCGAGCAGTGTGCCGAGTATCCCTGGCGCAGGCCGCTCGCTTCGTTGAACGTGTTGCTGACAAGCCACGCGTGGCGCAACGATCACAACGGCTTCAGCCATCAGGCCACCGGGTTCGTCGACAACGCCCTGGCACGCCGGAGCGAAACCATCCGGGTGTACTACCCGCCCGACAGCAACTGCTTGCTCAGCGTCTTCGACCATTGCTTGCGCAGCCGTAATTACGTGAATATCGTTACGTGCGGGAAACAGCCGCAGCTGCAATGGCTGACGATGGACGAGGCGCGCGAACATTGCTCCCGAGGAGCCTCGGCGTGGTCATTTGCGACCAACGACGGCGGCGAAGAACCAGACGTTGTACTGGCATGCGCGGGCGATGTACCGACGATCGAGATATGCGCGACGTCCTGGCTTTTGCAGAAGTACGTCCCGGGGATCAAAGTTCGGGTCGTCAACGTCGTCGATCTGACCGCCCTGATGATGCCTGCCGATCATCCGCATGGGATGGACAACATGTCCTTCGATGCGCTCTTCACGGAGCACGCCCCGGTCGTTTTTGCCTTTCACAACAATCGCTGGCTCATCCATACAATGGTGCACGGACGGTCCAACGAAAGGCGCTTTCACGTGCGCGGCTACATGGACCGTGGAACGACTACGACGCCCTTCGACATGGTCGTGCTCAACGAGATGAGCCGCTTCCATCTTGCCATCGATGCACTCTCGCACATTCCGAGACTGCGGTCCGTAGCTTCGGACGCGATCGACTTGTTCAACCGCAAGCTCTACGAACACCACGGCTATATTCGCCAGTATCTAGAGGATATGCCGGAAATCCGAAACTGGCATTGGACGTCAGATTTCAGCGACCCCAAGACTCCGCCGCCGTTGGCCAAGGGCCACCCTCGGGCCAACATGTTCAGCGATAGCTGAGATCGTGAAGGGCCTCATCGTTTTCGACCTCGACGGGACACTCGCCGCGAGTAAATCGGCCGTGGACCCGGAATGGCGACGTTATTCACCGCATTGTTGGGAGGCGAGGGTAGCGATCGCGGGCAGTCCATGGTTGCATGAATGACCGGAATGCGCATACTCTTACGCGACGATGCTGGCGATGCTTATGAAGTGATCAAGAAGTCTATCGAACAACATCTGATCCAATACTCGCTCTGAAAGAAAGAACCGCGCCTTGTTACGCGGTTCTCAAGTATAGCCCCAAAGGGATTCGAACTTTCACACCGGGGTTCTGGCCGACCCCTTCCCGTACCCGAGGGTCCCGTTCTCCCGGGTATTTTCCTGTTCAGGTGTCTTCACGGTCCCCATTGGTCCCCATTACACTCCCGACGTCCGTGAGAAAAATGTGACATCTCGGCGAACGCGCCATAACTGATAAAGTGTGACAGGGTACAAACGCCACCATGATCCTGGATAGCATGGGCCGGCGCCGATTTCTTCTGGACGGCGCTGACTTCGCGTTTTCTCGCGACGAGAGTTCTCTTGCGGTTCACACGCAACCGCCGGCTATTCTCGGTGCCGTGCGCAACATTTACGCCATGCCGTCGTTTCAGAAGATGTATGAACAGGTGATTCCAGAGTCCTTGGCCGGAGCTGGTGCTGGATCTGCTGACTCGAGCGCAGCTGTCTTTATGGCCTCGGATATTCTTCATCCGGGAAACAAAGATATGTATCTCTCGCTATTTGACCTAGCCGCCGCCCAGGAATTTGGGGAGATCCCGCTTCTCGATGGAAATCCATTGTCGCTCACCTTTACGGATGATCGTCAGTTGCTGATTGTCGAAAAGGGCTACGCGAGTTGTCAACAGACAAACCTAGCTATGGCATTCTCGTGATAGACATCGATTCGAAAAATTGGATGCGGAAAAGTATGTCAGGGGCTCCCTGACGGCCTAACGCTCGACGTTGATACCAGTCAAGCTCAGCGTGATTGTCCTTCCTACAGATAACCGCGCTTACGCCACACCCCGTCGCCGTCTCCGCTTTAAAGCAGCTTCGATAGGGTTTTCAGGAACGTGCACCTCCGCTGCGTGACGCGGGTTGGATGGCCGCCGGCTCGAGATGCGCGCCGCTTGCGTCCGTTCCGACGAATCTGGGCTTATACGTTTGATGCGACCTACTGAGCATCCGCGACAGTTGGTCTTGGCCATAGTTCCTTCAGCTGGGCGCAGATGGCGATGAGCTCTGTCGAACATTTCGGGTCCTCAAGAAAGGTGATCGAACGCTCAAGGTCGTCAATGGTCGACCGGAGTTGCCACGTTGCCGGCCCATCCCGTGCCACGTCCTTAGCTAGAGCGCGAGCCGTGCCGACGTCGCCGGCGTCGAATGCCGCGCCCAGCAGTGTGGGTTTTAGCCACGGATCTGCAGAGTTCTTGCGTCGCGCCCTTTCGCAAGCGACCTCGGTAACTGCTGCAGCAACTATCGCACGTTTAGCGTCACTGTCCTCGTTTCTCAGGCGATAAAGTCGAGCCAAGTTGCAACTTGGAAAATAATCGTTCAAGTCGAGCTGCATCCCAAGCTCGTAGTTTTCTATAGCGAGCGAAAGATATTCAGGGCTACTGCGGTACGGTTAAGAACAACCGGCGCACTAGTGCGTCCGCACCATCGGCGGAGCCGACCCCGTTCTGTGATTGGCTGACGACGCCGAAGCCGTCGCCCACGCCGAAACCGTGACAAAGTACAAGAACTACCTGGATCGATTAGAAGCTGGCGGTCGAAAGCGTCTCTTGTCCATCGACGGTGGAGGCATAAGAGGCCTCATCAGCATTGAGATCCTCGGGCGCCTCGAACAACTCTTGCGCGAAGCCTATGCCGACGACGACCTCAGACTGGCGGATTTCTTTGACTACGTCGCCGGTACGAGTGCGGGCGCAATCATTGCAACGGGAATTGCGCTCGGCATGACGATGGAAGAGATCCGTGCCCTTTATCTGCACGGCGCTCGCGTGATGCTGAAGCCGGCGCCGTTCTTCTCGCGCTGGTACTACCGGTTTCGCGCCAGCGGCTTAACTCAAGCGCTCAAGCGAGAATTGGGCGACACGAGACTCGGTGATCCCGGCCTTCCGCGCGACGGGCTTTCGAATATACGCGAACTAAAGTCTCTACTGCTCCTTGTCATGTACAACTGTAATACCGACTCACCGTGGCCGCTATCTAACAATCCCAAAGCGAAGTACGCCCAAGGAGCGGCGTCCGGAGGGAACAATCTTTACCTTCCGCTATGGCAGCTCGTTCGAGCGAGCTCTGCTGCTCCGACGTATTTCCCTCCGGAGAAGCTTGCTGTTGGTAAACAGACCTTCACTTTTGTCGACGGGGCTGTGACGCCCTACAACAACCCTTCTTTTTCTACTGTACATGATGGCAACGCTGGAACCGTACAAGTTACAATGGGATAAGGGCGAAGACCGGCGGCTTATCGTATCCATCGGCACTGGTTCAGTTCCGAACGCAAAGAAAAAGCTAAAATCGTCTCAGATGAACTTACTCTACAACGCAAAACACGTGCCATCAGCCTTGATTTATGCTGCGACGGTCGAGGCCGACAAGCTGTGTCGGGTAGCGGGACGCTGTCACTTTGGCGAGGTCATCGACCGCGAAATTGGTGACCTCGTGGACCTGCCAATCCCACGCGGCGCTTTCGGGTCAAAGGACTTCACGTATGTGCGCTACGACCCGAACCTTACGGAAGCTGGACTCACAGAGTTGGGACTGTTTCCGGCTGTCAAGCCCGAGGACGTTCTTCCCCTGATTAGCGGAACGCACCTCGACGAACTTCGCAAAGTCGGTGACGCGTACGCGCGGAAGGTCGATTTCGCACATTTCGGGCCGTTCGATCCGAGACTCGCCCGTACATGATCGGTGCGCTCGCGGGCCGTCGCATCGACGCCCCCGGCGTTGCCCTTCCACGTTTTCCGATCGATCGCGTCGAAGCGGTCGAAAACCGCATTCGCGAAGCACTGGAGGCTGACAAGATTGAAATTCTCGTGTGTGCCGCAGCGTGCGGTGCTGACCTCCTCGCATTGTCCGCCGCCGCTAAGCTTGGCGTGCGCCGCCGCGTCGTGCTTCCGTTCTCAATCGATCTTTTCCGAGACCGATCGGTAACCGACCGACCCGGACCTTATCCCTGGGGCGCGCTCTATGATCGGTTTGTACAGGAAGCGCGAAGTTCGGATGACCTCGAGTTGCTCAGCCTCCATCCCGACGACCCTGTTGCGTACGAGCGCACCAATGAGGTGATTCTCGACGATGCTCTCTCCTTGGCGACGAGTCGAGGCGACGGAACAGAAGCGCTCGCCGTGTGGGATGAATCTCTGCGAACGGAGCACGATTACACGGAGCAGTTTATGCTTGCCGCGGTGCGCCGCGGAATAGCGGTGAGGTCGATAGGAATCTTTGGGTCAGGTTGAAGTCGCCCAGCGGAGAGTCTCGTCATGGCCGTGATCCGCGGCATGGAGGGGATGGGCACCGGCCGGAGTAGGGCGGAGTCCGCCCGGTAGGTTCAGAGAGCTGGCGAGCGAAATCTTATGGGACCGGGCCGATGCAAGACGTCTTTATAAGCTATTCGCATAAGGATAACGATTCGCCGCGCTATGGTGAGCTCGGCTGGGTCGATTGCTTTTTTGAGGCGCTGAAAGACCGTCTCGAGAGCATCTGCGGCCGCGAGGTCACGGTGTGGCGCGATGCGAGCAATGCGAACTTGACCGGTGGCATGATCTTGACGCCGAAGATCAAGCAGGAACTGAGCCGGACCCGGGTCTTGGTAGCGATCGTTTCGCCTTCGTACGCCGCCTCCCAGTGGTGCAAGGACGAGTTGCAATATTTTCGAGAAAGCGCCGGCAACCTCGCGGCGGTGGGCGGCACGATGACGCGCGTACTCAAGGTCGCGAAGTTGCCCACGCCGCAGGGACGCCTCAGCACGGGCATACACGAAATTGACGACGCGGTTGGCCATACGTTCTACCGTACGAAAGCCAACGGTGACCCGATCCTGCCGCCCGAAGAGCTCGATGCGCCGCACGGCACCTTCGATGAACCCGACTTCCGACGCGCCGTGAACAAGCTCGCCTACGATATCGAGGTCATCCTCACGTGGTTCGACCAACAAGAGCATTCAAAGACGCTCATCTCGGTCCCGCAACCGGGCCTCAAACCGCGAGCCGTCATCTATCTTGCCGACGCCACCTCGGAGATGGATGAGGATCGCAAGCGCATCCGCCAAGAGTTCGAAGGAGCCGGGTACACCGTGATCCCCGCCGAGCAACGCTTTCCGGGGCCGGATTACTCTTTGGCGGTGCAGAGCGATCTTGCGCGTGCGCGTCTTTCGATTCATCTCATCGGCGCGACGTACGGTATGGTACCGGAAAAGCATATGGAGTCGATCGTTGAGCTTCAGTACGCTTTGGCCGCCGCCGAAGCATTGAAGCGGCCGGAGTTCAAGCGGATGGTGTGGATCCAGCCGGGTACAAAGGCGGCCGATGAGCGGCAAGCGCGCTTCATGGCTTCAATGCAAGACGCGATCGTGACGCCCCTGGAAGAGTTCAAGACCCTGATCTACACCGAACTGAGGCGCAAGCCCGCGCCGGTGAACGCTCCCGGCTATCGCACCGTCTATCTCATTTTCGACAAGCCCGACAAGGATGCGAAGAAAGCCATCGACGACTTCCTCTTTTCCAGGGGCTTCGACGTGCTGCGGCCGCCCGCGAACTCGACCTCCCTCCACAAGAGCCGGCTCAAAGACAGCGACGCGGTTCTCGTATACTACGGAAACTCACCTTCCGACTGGGTCGAAGAAACGGTGGACGGCTTCAAGAAGGTGCTACGGGGAAAGTCGAAGGCTCCGCGGGCGGTCTATCTGGCCGATCCGGACCAGCCCCCGGAGAAACGTGACTTCCGGCGTGCGGCGGTGCGCGTGATCGACGGTTTCGGAGGATTCACGCCGTCGCAACTCGATGGGTTCCTCGCCGATATCGACGACGCAGACAGCGCATGAAAAACCCATTCCCGGGTTTACGTCCGTTCAACGACAACAAAGACGATACCGAAGTTTTCTTCGGGCGCGATGGACAGGTCGACGAGTTGCTTGCGCGCCTGCACCGACAGCGCTTTGTCGCGGTCGTCGGCGAATCGGGCTGCGGAAAATCTTCGCTCGTCCGCGCAGGGCTCTTGCCGGCGTTGCGCGGCGGATTTTTGGCCGGCGCGGGCTCACGCTGGCGCATCGGCGTCATGCGGCCGGGCAGTTCACCGATCGCGAGTTTGGCTCAGGCTCTCGACCTGCCGCAAGACATGCTGGAAGGCGGCTCGCTCGGTCTAGTCAAGGCGGTGCAGGGCGCACAGCTGAGCGCCGACGAGAACGTCCTCCTCGTCGTCGACCAATTCGAAGAACTCTTCCGCTTCCGGCATAGCGGCTCGCTCGCACACGCCTCAGATGCGGCCGCCGCATTCGTCAAGTTGATCCTCGCCGCGGCGCAGCACCGTGACGTGCCGGTCTACATCCTGATCACGATGCGGTCGGACTTCATCGGCGAGTGCGCGCGCTTTCGCGACCTCCCCGAGACGCTGAACGATGGTCTTTACCTCGTTCCACGCCTTACGCGCGATCAGCTGCGCGAGGTGATCGAAGGCCCCGTGCACATGCGCGACGCACAGATCGAGCCGCGGCTCGTCAATCAAGTGCTCAACGACCTCGGCGACGACCCCGACCAGCTGCCGCTGCTTCAAGTTGCGCTACTGTGCACGTGGAACCATTGGGAGGCGCGGATGCGCCCCGACCAGCCAATCGCACTCGAAGACTACGCCGCGGTCGGCGGCTTGTCGGACGCGCTCTCGCAGCAGGGCGACCGGATTCTAGGCGACCTTCCGGAACACGCGCGCGCTCTGACCAGCCGGATCTTCAAGGCTTTAACGGATAACGAGATCCGCCGACCGCTGTTCTTCGCGACCCTGGTTCCAATCGTCGGCGCAAGCGAGCAGCAAGTGCGCGATCTGATCGACGTGTGGCGTGCGCCGGGCGTCTCGTTCCTCATGCCGCCGCCGGATAAGCCGATCCAGGCCGACACCGTCATCGACCTTTCGCACGAGGCCTTGATGCGGGCCTGGGGTACGCTGCGCAGGTGGGTCGCGGAAGAAGCGGAGGCCGGCAAATTGTATCGCCGCCTGCTCGAGGACGCGCAGATGTACGACCGCGGGCGCGGAATGCTTCTCTCCGATCCGACGTTGCGCTTCGCCGAAGAGTGGCGCGATAAAGAGCATCCGACCGAAGCGTGGGCCGCGCGTTACGGGGGCAGCTTGGCCTCGGTCTTGGCGCTGATCCAGCGCAGCCGGAAGGCCGCCGATTTCGAGCTCGGAAGCGCTGGGCGCCAGCAGCGCCGCACGCTCATGATCGCGGTCGTGATGACCGTTATCGCACTTTTCGCACTCGGCGGCCTCGGCTACGCCGCACTCGAAGCGCATCGCGCCAACGCTGCAGAAGCGACGGCGGAGGGTTCGAAGAACAGCGCGCAAGCGGCTCTGCAGAATCTGCAGGTTGCCACAAGGCGCCTTCAGATAGCGTACCAAAAATTACGGGTCGAGAAGATAATCGCCGACAAGAAGACAAAGCAGGCGGAGGTCGCGAGGCGCAATGAGCAGCGGATGGCATGGCAGGCGACGCAGACGTCTCACGAGCACGCGGCTGAAGCAGGCTCGGCGCTTCTCGCTCGGGTCGACGAGAGCTTGTACTCAGCGCGCTTCTCCGATTACCGTCTACTGGGGTTGGTCGGCGTCAACTCGTATGTGCTTCACCCTTCGGTCGAAGCGCGCGAGCAGCTGCTCGAAGCAGCTTACACGCCCGGGGCACTCGCGCGCGTGGCATTGCCGCCTTGGAATCTTGGCGCCATCACCAGTCACGGCATGCTAATCCCCGTCCTAGCCGGCCAGGAGCAGACGAGCTACGCCGCTCCGGTCTCAGGGTCACTGTTGATCGTCGACGCATCGACGTTGTCGCTCATCACGCGGCGCACGCATGTGACGGGAACCCTGATGTGTGGATTCGATGCGGACTCGCGCTTCGCGCTCGCGAGCGCCGAGCGGATCGACCTATACGATGCCGGCGGCTTCGGCATACCGCGCGTTGTGTCGTACAACAGCGGCCCGGTACAGGCGTTGGCGTGTTCGCCGGTAAGTGAAACCGCGTATTTCGTCGACAGCGCCGGGACGCTGCGCGCGGCGAACTTGGAGCGCGGCACCTCGGCGAAGGTTGGCAAGGTCCAGGGGACTGCAAACGGTTTGATCGTCTCCCCACACGGTAAGTATGCTGCCGTAAGCACATCGAGCGGCGAAGTAACGGTGTTCGATCTCCGCGGCAAGAGTCGAGCGTTTGCCCGGCGGCTGCTCTCCGACGAACGCCACGATTGCCTCATGGGCGGTTGTAGCGGCGCACTGACGTTTAACGCGGACGACACCCTTTTGGCCTGGTACGACCGCTCGTTCGTGCACACGCGGCGTCTCAGTACGGGCGAGGAGACCTCGAGGGCGTGCGCCGCCACGATCTGCGACCACCCGACACTAGCGTTCTATCAACCCGGTCTGGCGCTTCCGGCCGTTATCGCCGAGAGGATCGTCACGTGTTGCAACGATAAGCACATATACTCCCAGATCTACGACAACGGCGCGGGAGCAGCGGCACATCACGCACTATTCGATCCCGAGCTGCAGCTCTATGTGACGCCCTACAACCCTGACAAAGTTAAGGAACCCAATCCGCTTCACGGCGGTCTGGCTGAGGGCGCATTGGTGCGCGAGGATGCGCCGCTGATTGGGCGCTTTCCGAGCTCGAACCTTATCGGCAGCTACGCAGTGCGAGCCAACCAAATCCTCCTTGCCGCCGACCATGGATACCTGGCCTTCGATCTCGATCATTTGAGAGAAACGTTCGGACCGTCGTCGGTCGTAAGCCACCTCGTAAGCCATTCGGTGAAGTTGCGAGATTCGGGGGACGGAGTACACGGCATTAGTTACAACTACGACACGGGCGAAGTTCGTGTGCTCGACTTCCGTTCGGCGATACCATCGGTCGTTCGTCGCTTTTTCGCTGCGCGAGTTGCGCGGAAAAACGGTAAGTACCTCGACGTCGAGCGGATTGCGTACGACCCAGGTGCGGAAGTCGTGACGCTGGCTTCGCGCGTGTCGATCGACCGCTATACGGCGAGCGGGCGGCATCTCTCGAGTCTTTCCGTCGCCGCGCTCATGAAAAAGGGTGATATTTTAGAGTATTCAAGCGAGATGCTCAGTTCGCGCGGTAAGTACATCGGTGTGCGCGGAAGGGGTGCGGCCGCATTGTTCAACGCTCAGGGCGCGTTACTCGGCACATTTTCTTCGATCGATGCGATATCGGCGGACGAGCGGTATCTCTTCGTCTTCGGAAACGCGCAAGGGACGACCACGGAGTCTATCATCGAGATGCCGAAGCTCGATTCTGTCGGGATCACGGCGATCCCGGGCAGCGCAGAGAATATGGCGCTTTCGCCCGACGGGAGCACGATTGCGTACGACGATCTGCGAGATGATAGCAACGAGGTGCGCCTGTACGATGTCCGGTCGCGCACTTCGTATCGCAACGGTCTGCCGAAGCCGCCGTCCCTCGGCTTCTACCAAGACGCTTACGAGAACGAGCTTCCCATGTACCGGGATATTGCCTTCAGCCACGATGGCCGCTATCTGCTCGTGGTCTACGACGATGAGGATGGTCAGAGCTGGATCGCCGTTTATTCGGTCGATCCGAAAGTCTGGGTGCGCACAGCGTGCCTCGAGGCCGGGCGCCCGCTGAGCGTCGCCGAGTTGCACGTCGTCGCCGGCAATAGCGCGCCGTTTGTGAACGGCTGCGCTGCGTTCGAATCGGAGATGTACCGTTGGTAGCAACACCGCCCGCGCTTCACGCGTTGCGCACGCGTTCGGATCTCATGACGAGCGCGAGACCTCGCTATACCATAACGGCGCCACCCCAAGCCCGTCGCGATGAAGGGCTGTGGTTAGTCGGACGACGCCCGGGAAGGGCAGCGGAGCAGCGAATACTTCATTATCTGGGGAATTTAGACTAAGCAGTTTGGGATTGGTCGGGGTTTCTTGGCTCACGACGTCTTTGTCAGCTATGCTTCCGACGACAAAATCGTTGCGGACGCGGCGTGCGCAACTCTGGAGGCGGCGGGCATTCGGTGTTGGATCGCGCCTCGCGATTTGCATGCCGGGGACGATTATGCCGAAGCCATTGTTGGCGCTATCAAGGCGAGTGAGATTTTCTTACTGGTCTTTTCTGCTATCGCGCAAGACTCGAGGGACGTCCGGAACGAGCTCCACATTGCAGCGACGAATGAGAGAGTGATTCTGTCGCTCCGTACCCAAGATATCAAACCGCAGGGTGCTTTTGAATATCACGCGGCGAGGTTGCATTGGCTCGATGCTCTTACTCCTCCGTTAGAGAACGCACTGGGACGTCTGGTAGACCAATCGCAAACCATTCTCAGGGCATTAGGCGCCAAGAAGCGCGAAAGACGCGGTTCGCGCCGTCTCGTGAAGAAGAAAGGCGGGCTTGATACCGCTGTCGGTTTAGAACCTGCCACTCAAGCAATTCCTGACACAGAAATACCCGCTGCCAAACTGTCATGCGACGTCTATATTAGTCATTCGCGAGTGGATAACGATCGAATGTTAGGACAGGAGAGGGGCTGGGTTGACGTTCTTTATGATGCGGTACACTCCCGACTGTCCCAGCTCATTGGGCAGGAGGTGCGGATTTTTTACGACGGTGGTGTGTCCATCCAAGCGGGAACATCCTTTGGACCAAGAGTGTCGGAGGCAATTCAAGATGCTAGAGTCTTTCTGGTCCTCGTCTCGCCAAGTTATCTTAGGTCAGAGTGGTGTCGGCGTGAATTGGAACTCTTCGTCCATGCTGCTGAACGGTCCGGCGGACTCCTTGTTGGTACGCGGTCGCGCATCGTCAAAGTTAATCGCTTCCCGGTTCCTCACGAGCAACTCCCGAAGGAACTGCAGCAGACGGTGGGCTACGACTTTTATAGAGTTAAGGAAGATGGCTGTCCGATAGAACTGAACGTTGACTTCGACCGCGGATCCTTCTTGGCACTAGTGAACGGTCTTTGTTATGACCTGACGAAGCTCATTGGCGCCTGATTCAGCGATGTACGACATTTTCTCTTTTAACAGTTGTTGCTGAGCGATGCCCCAATAAGCGTCGGCGCAACGCTTGCATCTTCTTCGTGTCCGAGTGTGCGGTACAGTCACCGGGAATCTGGTCAGCTCTAATTATACAGCTTTCACGCTTCAAGGTCCACGCCGTCGTGCTCGTCCGGTTCAGTATAGCCACTTGTCCATGGCCACGGCTTCCTGCTGTGGCGGCGATAGAATAGCAACTCGCGATCGACCAAGAGTAGCCTGCGTGAGACTTCGCCGTAACTAAGAACTGGCGGCTTGATATCACGCTCGGCTTGCAAGCGATCGATCCGAACTAAGGCCTTTTCTAGATTCGTAGCGTCTGCGTCTCCTTCGAAGTACTGCACCTTCGCCAGCATGTCGACCTTATCGATACCCCGCGTGAGTTCGTCGTCCGTGGCGAGCTCGATGCAAACACGGACGATCTGCCGGTAGAGTTTTAACTTCGTCTTCTCGGGGTTCTTAAAGCCCTGGCCAACAACATTGGCAAAATGGAAATATCGACGATCGGATGCTTCGCAGACCCGCAATCGGCAACGGTCGAGTTCGGGACCGCCACCGATGGTGATCGCTGCCGCCCGAGTCTCCAGGACACCCGACTCAAGGCACAAGCCCTCGAGTAGGCGCTGAAGAAGCCCGACGTTGGCGTTGGCGTCACGCAGCAACTCCTCGGTTATTAATGGCGCGATGCGAATGTTTAACGCGTTCTCCCCTTTGGTCACGACCTCGCGGAGCTCACGTTCATTCCAGGTGATGTCGATTTCCTCGATCCGGCCCGAAAGGTCGTTGTTATAGACCGTGATCAGGTTTTGCTCAGCCCAGATTCCGACGATAACTACAAAGACGCGGGCGTCCCAAAAGGCCTTCAAGGCGTATGCTAGCTTTTTTCGCTCAGGCTCGACCAGATAGTGGAAATCCTCGACGACGAGGCGGCGGCGAGAGCGTTTTATTGCGTTGATAACTACGTCGACGCTGATCCCGGTTCCGAGTGCCTCGTCGACTTGCACGTTGGACCGGGCCGAATTGGTTTTCGCCGCAATCTTGCTTGTGAGTTTTGCGAAACCAAAACCAACCTGTCCACCGGCCTCTGCGCCAAGCGAATCTTCGCTTGATGAGTTTGTTGAAATCGATTTGAGGCCGGTCGCGCCCGTGTTGGCAAGAATGCGCTTAAAGATCGATTCGACTGTGTCGTCCGGAGCACAAGGGATAACGATCGATTCAGCCTCCGGAAGATGCTTGCGCCTGAGGATGGTTTTGCCTTGCTTGGAGCCGCCGTGAACGACGATGTGGCGGTCGCTACCAAGGAAGTACTTAAACTGAGCGTCCAGTCCAGAGCGATCGACGTATGTGTATTGCGGAACAGTGGCCGAGATCCCAAAGACCTCGTTGAGTCTGGGCATGGGCGAGGATTCACTCGTTTTCTTGCCGTTGCCTTTCGTCGACGTCGACGCATAGAAGTTCGACTTCACGCCGCGAGAGCGACCCCTTTTGTCATAAGAATGCCGAGGTAACTGATGGTCGGTCTCACGAAAGAAAAGACCCTGCCATATGACAGGGTCTTGATTGGTAGCCCCAACGGGATTCGAACCCGTGTTACCGCCGTGAGAGGGCGGCGTCCTAGGCCTCTAGACGATAGGGCCGCAAAAACTCCCCGTCATGGACTCGAACCACGGTTTCCGGAGCCAGAATCCGGCGCTTTGCCAGCTAAGCTAACGGGGAATGGTTTGATTTTTCTTCGATTTCTCGCCGCAAAAGTGTCGGTTTGACTGTGACAGTTGGGGCAGAGCATCCGTAGGTTTTCGACGCGATGGTCGTCGCGTTTGCCGTTGATATGATCGATCTGGATTGAGAGCGGTTTTCCCCTCCACTCGGAGATTTGACACTCGTCGCAACGGTTGACAAGAACTCCCGCCTGCAAGAGGCGGCGTTTTATCGTACACCTCACGCGGCTCCTCTGCAAGATC
>Ga0302324_100008100_pt1 | contig 22216 bp, 25 predicted proteins | sample Palsa_T0_1_FD_201949 | JGI IMG/M metagenome (GOLD analysis project Ga0302324, IMG submission 201949) | Peat permafrost microbial communities from Stordalen Mire near Abisko, Sweden - Palsa_T0_1 | ecosystem: Environmental > Terrestrial > Soil > Palsa > Peat permafrost | place: Sweden: Abisko...
TCCGCTTCAACCCGGAGGCCTTCCAGGGCGTGCTGGTGAAGGAGGACGACCTCAAGAACACGACCTACGTGTTCACGCTGGAGGACGGCACCGAGATCGAGGCGCGGGGCGACCAGGAGATCGAGTACGACGGCGAGATGCATACCGCCGCGAATCTCTACGACGCGCTGAAAGAAGGCTATTACGGGAAATTCTGAACATGGTGCACATCAAGATCGAAAAGAAAATCGCGAAGTACCGGGTGCAAAAGCCCGAACCGAAGGAGCCGGCGGCGGCGGCCAAGGAGCCCGCGAAGCAGGACAACGTCATCTGGATGCACGAGAAGCTCGAGCGTCCCGAGATGCTGGTCGGCTCCACCTACAAGATCAAGACGCCGGTATCGGATCACGCCATGTACGTGACCATCAACGACATCGTGCTGAACGAGGGCACGCCCCACGAGCAGCGGCGGCCGTTCGAGGTGTTCATCAATTCGAAGAACCTCGATCACTTCCAGTGGATCGTCGCCCTCACGCGCGTGATCTCGGCCGTGTTCCGCAAGGGCGGCGACACGACGTTCCTGGTCGACGAGCTGAAGGCGGTGTTCGATCCGCGCGGCGGATACTGGCAGCCGGGCGGCAAGTTCATGCCCTCGACCATCGCAGAGCTCGGCCACGTGATCGAGCGGCACCTGCGCTCGATCGGCCTGCTCAAGGAGCCTCAGCTCGACGTGCACCAGCGCAAGCTGGTCGACGCGAAGCGCGCGGAATTCGAGGCGCGCGCCAAGCAGACGGACGCGTTCTCGAAGTCGCATTTCCCGGAAGGCGCGCAGCTCTGCGCCAAGTGCAGTACGGCGGCGGTGGTGATGATGGACGGCTGCAGCACGTGCCTGAATTGCGGGGACTCGAAGTGCGGATAGAGCGCTAAGGCTACCAGCCGCCGGCGATGGTGCTAAGCACCCCGCCCCTGAATCTCTATGGTGACGTGCGAGAGCGCGCGGTAGCGCGCGAGTTTGGCCCGGTAGTAGTCCGAAGCATGACCTTGGGTAGGACACACCGACACAATCGCCCCAAGATGCCCCGGCCCCAGGCGCCACAGGTGCAGATCGGTGACCGTGCTGCCATCGCTCTCGATCGTCGTTCGGACTTCGTTGGCGAGCCGGCGATCAGGAATCCGATCGAGCAGGATGGCGCCGGTGTCGCGGATGAGTCCATAGGACCAGCTGGCGATGACGCAGGCTCCGACGATACCGGCCAAGGGGTCCATCCAGAGCCAGCCGAACGTACGGGCGAGCAGCAGCCCCACGATCACCAGGACTGACACCGCGGCATCCGCCATCACGTGAATGATGGCTGCCCGCATATTGTTGTCACGGCCTGCCGCCCCGTGTTGGTGGGCATGTTCCTCGAAAACGGCTGTGTAACTGGCGGCGCCGATGCTGATTTGCGCCGTGAATGCGTGGGGCTCCGGAAGCGTCGCAACCGACTCCAGAAAATCGCCGCGCGGGACGAGCGTGAACTCCTGGCGTGCGCCTCCAGACCTCACCGTCGTGATGCGCATCGTTTCGGCGGCAGGCACGGGGGCGCCCGCCGCCCTCAAGCGAAAGCGCGGCGGCACCCCCTCCTCGAACACTTCTAGAATGAAATCGCCCGAGGGTGTCTCGATCAAGTGCGCCTCGTCGTGGTCTTGCCCACCGTGGTTATGGCCGTGGTGATGACCGCCGCTGCTCAACAGCCAGGCGCTCGCGATGTTGACGGCGAGACCCACACAGGCGATCGGGATCGCCTCGGCGAAGTGGATCTCGACCGGGGCGAGGATGCGGATCACGGATTCGTAGCCGATCAACGCCGCAATCATGGCGAGCACGATGGCGCTGGTGAAACCGGCTAGATCACCGAACTTGCCGGTGCCGAATGTGAAGTTCGGGTCCGCGGCATGTCGGCGCGCATAGCTATAGGCCAGCGCCGCGAGGAGGAGCGCTCCGGCATGAGTACTCATGTGCAGACCGTCCGCCACGAGCGCGATCGACCCAAAGAGAAGCCCGCCGACGATCTCCGCACACATCATCGCGCCGCACAGCCAGATCACGGTCCAGGTTTTGCGCTCGCTACGCTCGTGCTCCGCACCGAGGAAGATGTGCTGGTGGAACTGTGGCTGCGGGGTCATTTCAGATAGGATAACGGGCTAGCGACGACCGGGGTTGGCGCGTTGGTATTTTGCCGCGAGCGCGACTCGAGAGCGAGCTTTGGGAAAGCCCGGCGGCGGCAGTTCGCGCCATATACACTCGCCCATCGGTTCCCCGGGTGACGTTAAGATGATGATCAAGCTTGCCGCGCTATGCTTGCTGCTGGCGCCGATGCTCTGTGTCCGCGCAGCCGACGAGGCCGATCCCTTCGCGCACCCGCCCGAACTCGAGCCGGATGTGCGCTTCTGGATCCGGGTGTACACCGAGGTCACGACCGACCAGGGCCTGATCCACGACGATTGGAATCTCAAGCTCGTCTACGAGGTGCTGCGATTCGATCCGGCCTCCTCGCCGGCGCAGCGGGAGCGCCGCGTGGCGGAAGCCAAGACTCGCTACGCCGTGCTGTTGCGCCGCTTTGCCGCTGGCGACACCGGCAACCTGAGCTCTCACGAGCGGCGGATCCTGCATGCGTTCGGCGACAAGGCCACCTCGCGCGACTATCTCGACGCCATCGACCGCATTCGTTTCCAGCTCGGGCAGGCCGACCGGTTCCACGAGGGGCTCATCCGCGCGGCGGTCTGGGAAACGCACATCGCCCGGGTGCTCAAGCAGCACGGCGTGCCAGAGGAGATCGCGGCACTCCCCCACGTCGAGTCCTCGTTCAATCCGTTCGCCTACTCGAAGGTGGGCGCGGCGGGGCTGTGGCAGTTCATGCCGTCCACTGCGAAGCGCTTCATGCGGATCGACGGCATCGTCGACGAGCGCCTGGACCCCTATACTGCCACCGAGGCGGCCGCAAACCTCATGCTCTACAACTACCGGCTGCTCGGCACCTGGCCGCTCACCGTCACGGCCTATAACCACGGACCGGGGGGACTGCGGCGCGCGCAGGATGAGCTCGGCACGAGCGACATCGCCGTGATCGTGAAGCGCTATCAGGGCGCCACATTCGGTTTCGCCTCGCGCAACTTCTACGTGGCGTTTCTCGCTGCGCTCGAAGTGGACCGCAACGCGGAGAAGTATTTCGGCCCGATCGGGCGGCTGCCGGATACGGAAAACACGCCGGTGCAGCTTCCCGATTACATCGCGGTCTTGAACCTCGCCAAGGCGTTCAAGGTCGATATGGGCGCGCTCAAGGTGCTGAACCCCGCGCTGCGCCCGCCGATCTGGAGCGGCGCCCGGCTGGTGCCGCGCGGCTACGCCCTGCGCCTGCCCGGAGCGCAGTCCGAGAATGAGATCGCCGCCGCCTTGACGCGCATTCCCACCTCGCAGCGTTACCTCGCGCAGCGTAACGACGGCGCGCACCGCGTTCGCCGCGGCGAGACCCTGGCCGGCATCGCGGCAGCGAGCGGCATGAGCCTCAACCGGCTGGTGGCTGCGAACGGCTGGAATACCGGACATGCGATCGCCCGCGGCGAGGTCGTGCGCATCCCGATGCCGCCCACGCGAGCGGAAGTGGCCGGCGAGACTCCCGCCGCCGCGGCCCTCGCGGAGAACGCCGCCGCGGCCGGCGCACCGCTGGCGACGCCGCCCGCCGGCGGCACCGAGCAAGTCGCACAGCCCGAGAAGGCGGCGCAGCCCGAGAAGGCGTCCGCCACGCCAGCGAAGGCGCCGCCCGCGCCGCGCGAGCCCGTGTCTGCGCGGCAGACCCAGAGCGCGGCTCTGTTGCCGGCAGGTGCGCCGATGGGATCTGCGGACACGACTGACTATGGCGTGGGGCCGCAGGACACGGTGGTCGTGCAGGTGGCCGAGACCTTGGGACATTTCGCGGACTGGAGCCACGTGGACAGTCAGGCGCTGCGCCGGTTGAACAAGCTGCACAAGGACGCGGGCGTGCGCGTGGGGCACAGGCTCAAGCTCGATCTATCGAAGGTCAGCGCCGACGAATTCGTCGCCGCGCGGCGCGAGTACCACCGCCACCTGCAGGAGGACTTCTTCGCCTCGCACCGCATTGCCGGAACGGAGAATTACGTGGTGAAGCGCGGCGAATCGCTCTGGATCATCGCCCAGCAGCGCAACGACATGCCCGTATGGCTGGTGGCCCAGTACAACCCCGACGTCAATTTCAACGACGTCCGGCCGGGCACGCAGATCACCCTGCCGCGGGTGGAAGGCATCAACCGTCAGTAGCCGCGCCGCGCAGCGGCGGGCCAGCCGAAGGCTAGTAGCCGCGGGCGTGCACGTAGCGCATCAATGTCTCGCGCGCGTCCGGTGCCGCGGCGAAGCGCACGGCCGTGCCGGCCGCCTTGAATTCGAGCTCGATTCTCGCGCTCGACGCCATGCGTTTCAGGGTCTGTAGATCGAGCTCGAAATAAGCGGTCTGCCCCCAGGACGCCATCGGCCGATAGGGGCCGCTCGTCGGCACGGGGGGTCGCGTGAGCTTCAGCGGCATCGCCCCGTCGTCGAGCGCGAGCACGACCGTGCCCGGTGCGGTGATGTCGTCGAATTGCCAGTCGTTCGCCGGCGCGAGGTGGATCCACAGCCCGTAGGTGATGGTGCCCATGTTGTCCCACTCCACGGGACCGAGATAGGCGAAACTCACGTGCGGCTGGGGGGTGACGGCGAACTGCCTGGTCTGCACGAGCTCGAGGGGTTTTTCCAGCGAGCCGACGGTCATGCCGGTGCGTTCGTCGAGCGATTCGGCGGGCTTGATCGAGCCTTCGGAGGCGCACCCCGACAAAAGTGCGAGGCTCAGGAAAAAGGTCACGAGGGCGGACAGGCGCGGCGCGGTTGGATGCATGTGCGGATTATATCCAGTCCGTGAGCCATCGCTGATTATGCCGCGGCGCCGACGCGCTATACTTTCAGCGATGCTGGGTGTTCCGTGGTCGCAATCAAATTCACGCATTTTCTTGGTAGGGTTACTGCTCTCGGTCTGCCTCGCGGCCCCGGCTCGCGCGGACCAGATCGCGGCGGCGGACCGCGTGGTCGTACGCAAGTCCGAGCACAAGCTGTATCTTTACAGCGGCGACCGGCTGCTCGGCTCCTACCAGGTCAAGCTCGGCCTTTCGCCGGTCGGACAGAAGGAGCGTGAGCACGACTTTCGAACCCCCGAGGGACACTATCGTCTGGCGCGGCGCAACACGCGCAGCGACTTTTTCCTCTCCATCCAGGTCTCCTATCCCAACCAGGAAGACGAGCTGCGCGCGCGCCAGCATCGCTGGCAGCCGGGCGGCTTGATCATGATTCATGGCCTTCCCAACAACTTGAAGCACTCACCCGACTACTACGCGTCGAATGACTGGACCGACGGCTGCATCGCCTTGTCGAACTCCGACATGGTCGAGGTCTGGATGCGCACCCAAGACAACATCCCCATAGACATCTATCCTTGAACATGGCGAGCCGTGTGAGAAGCGCCGTCATATCGTCCGACATGGTGGATGCACGGGTCACGCCCAAGGGAAGCCTCGAGCACCTGTCGCAGCAGGAGATCGCGAAGCTGCTCGACTCGGGTCAAGGCGGCCTTTATCCGCTATTTCGCAAATGCGCGCTCGCCGTCTTGAGCTCGGGCAGCCATCTCGACGACGCCCGCGCCATCTTCGAGAAATACAAGGATTTCGATCTACGCATCGTGCGCCGTGCCTGGGGCATCAAGCTCGAGATCAAGAACGCGCCGGCCACCGCCTTCGTCGACGGTGAGATGATCCGCGGGTTGAAAGACCACCTGTTCGCGGTGCTGCGCGACGTGGTGTTCATCTCGAACGAAATCATGGAAAGCGGCCGCTTCGATCTGAAGTCCTCCTCGAGCATCACCAATGCCGTGTTTCACATCCTGCGCAATGCACGCGTGCTCGAGCTTCAGACGCGGCCGAACCTCGTGGTGTGCTGGGGCGGTCACTCCATTCGCCGGGTCGAGTACGACTACACCAAGAAAGTCGGTTACGAGCTCGGACTGCGCAGTCTCGACGTGTGCACCGGGTGCGGACCCGGGGCGATGAAAGGGCCCATGAAGGGGGCCACCATCGGCCATTCCAAGCAGCGCATCGTCAACGGCCGGTATCTCGGGGTCACCGAGCCCGGCATCATCGGCGCCGAGCCCCCGAATCCCATCGTGAGCCAGCTCGTGATCATGCCGGACATCGAGAAGCGGCTCGAGGCGTTCGTGCGTCTGGGTCACGGCATCGTGGTTTTTCCAGGCGGCGCGGGCACGGCGGAGGAGATCCTGTATCTGCTCGGCATCCTTCTCGACCCCGCGAACAGCGGCATGCCGTTCCCGGTGGTGTTCACGGGGCCCGGGGATTGCGAGGATTATTTCCGCCAGATCCACGAGTTCATCGGCGCGACCCTGGGAGAGAGTGCGCAGTCGCGCTATCGCATCATCATGGACGACCCGGCCGAGGTGGCGCGGGCCATGGTGCACGGCCTGGCGGAGGTTCGCGACTACCGGCGGCGCCAAAGCGACTCTTACGGCTTCAACTGGCTGCTGAACATACCGCTCGAATTCCAGCTTCCCTTCGAGGTGACGCACGAATCGATGCGCTCATTGCGCCTCGCCCGCCATCAACCGGTGCATGAGCGCGCCGCCAACCTGCGCCGCGCCTTCTCGGGCATCGTGGCGGGCAACATCAAGGAATACGGCATCAACGCGATCGAGCGCTACGGTCCGTTCGAGCTGTGCGGCGAGCCCTCGATCATGGAGCCGCTCGACGCGCTGCTGCGCTCCTTCGTCGCCCAGCGACGCATGAAGTTCACGGGCGCGGAGTACACTCCCTGCTACAGACTCGTGGCATGAGCGAGCCGCTGCGCATCCGGTACCGGCTCGACCTGCCCGACGGAACGCAAAAGACCCTCGATTTCAGCTTCGACGCGACGACTTTCAAGCTCCAGAACCCGCCGCCCGCGGATCCGCCGTTCTGGACCGAGCTCAAATTCAACCGCTGCTCGAACTGTCCGCTCAACGAGCAGGACCATCCTCACTGTCCGGCCGCCCTGCAAATGGCCTCGGCGCTCGAGCCTTTGAAGGCGCTGGTATCGTTCGACACCGTGGGCGTAACCGTGCTGCAGCTCGAGCGCACCGTGTACGCCGAAACGACGGTGCAGCAGGCCATGAGCTCGGTGTTCGGGCTCATCATGGCGACCGCGGGGTGTCCCTGGACGGACCGGCTGAGGCCGATGGCGCGCTTCCACCTGCCGTTCGCCGGCGAGACGGAGACGCTGTATCGCAGCGTCTCGATGTATCTGTTGTCGCGTGAATTCGTGCCTGCGTCGAAGCGCGGCGCGGATGCCGGCGGATTCGCGGCGCTCGAGGACCTCTACAAGAATCTGCATCTGGTGAATCGCGACATGTCGCGCCGGCTGGGCGCGGCGGCGAGCACGGATCCTGCGCGCAACGCGCTCGCCCTGCTCGACTCGTTTACGCTGTTGCTGCCCGCCGCCCTCGAGCGCTCGCTCGACGAGCTTCAGCCGTTATTCACCGGCTGGCAAACGAGGTAATTTCCGCCGATTTAACTTAGGATGACGGTCTGTGAGATGCGCATCCCAACGCGCTCCGACCGGCGAACGCCCCCCGCTCCCCTGTGACACAGTTACTGCCACACCAGGCGCCGCGCCCTTACTGTCTTGCACAACCGAGGGACACGATGAGCGATCTAAAAAACCCCAGTCGATATACCGGAGCGGACCGCCGCGCGCCACGCATTGAAGTCGGGCCGAATGGTCTGCCGCTGCCGCGCGAGGCGTACAAGCCCGGCGGTCGGCATGCGGCGATCACCAACACACTCTACAACTGGCATAGCTACAAGAACTGGGCCGACAAGGTCCGCGGCAACTGGGAAGAGAAAAAGTAACCGATCAAGCGGTCTCGGGCAGGGGATTGATCCCCGCGTTGGGGCGCGCCAATCCCTCCTTTGCCTTGAGCCACTCGAGCAGCGGGGCCCAATCCGCGAGATCCTGAGCCACCAGATGATGCTTCATCTCGTGGATGCCCACACCCTGCTCGGCGGCGCGTACGTAATTCTGCGAGTCGCGCAAGGTTGCGATCACGGGAATGCGCAGGGTCTCGAGGAAGCGCATCAGCGACTGATAGATCACGGTGGTGCGCCGGACACGGTTGGCGATCACGCCGATGCGATTCTCGTCGCGGCGCACCTTGGCGATCAGCAATAAATCGGCGATGCATCTCGAGCACGCGTGAATGTCGATATCCGAGGGCAGCACCGGCACGATGATCGCATCGGCGCTCTTGGTCATCTCGGGCATCTGCTGCGCGGGAATCGCCGCGGGCGTATCGACGACGACATGCGCCACGTCCGCGGGCACGCGCATTTGCCAAGCGCGGGTCATTCGGCCGTTGCGCTCGTACGCGGCGATGCCGTGTATGAAGGCCTGCTCCGGCTTGCGCTTCTTGAGCCAGCGCATGCTCGAGCCCTGCGGATCCTCATCGGAGAGCAGCGGATGGTCGCCCTGACTCGCGAAACAACTCGCGAGATTCGTGGCTATCGTCGTTTTACCCGAGCCCCCTTTAGGGTTCAGGACGAGAATGCGCTGCATTGGCCGTGAAGCCTACGCAGGCGATCTCACCCTGGCAAGTATGTGACCCCACTCACGCCGCAGCCGTGGGGGGCGGCCTATGCTGCTTCCATGGAATGGATGCTGCAGGTAGCCGACGAGGTCGACGACGCATTGGGAGTGTTGCGGCACGGCTGGCTGAGCGTCACCGCCGAGCTCGGCTCGACGATCATGGCCGGCGGCGGCATCGCCGCGGCCCTCGCCGGATGCACGCTGGGTGCCGAGCCGGTGTCGCTCGGCGCGGCCGCAATCACCGCCAACGTGGCCGCCCTTCTCGAGATCCGCAGCGCCCGCCGCGCCGCGTCCGTTTAAGGGCGTAAGCCGGCCCGTTTGACGGCGCGTCCGGCGCCGCGCGGCTCGGGTTTCACGCCCGCGCGCCGGCCGAAATCCATTACCATGCGCACATGGCACACCTCCGGCGGCTCGTCTTTCCCGTGGCGATCGCCTGCGCGATCAGCGGCGCACTTTTCGGTTGCGGCGCCAAGCCGAACGAGGTTCCCGCCCCGAGCGGCGCTACCGCCTCGAGCGGCACGGTGAGCAGCCTGGAGGTCACCGATCTCACGCGCGGCACGGGGGGCGCGGTCGCCGCCGGGCAGTACGCCGTCGTGCAATACACCGGCTGGCTGTACGAGCCTTCGGCGCCGGACCACAAGGGCAAGGAGTTCGACAGCTCGTTGAAAGGCGGTACGGCGTTTCGCTTCCGACTGGGCGGCGGCGAGGTGATCAAGGGATGGGATCAAGGCGTGGCCGGTATGCAGGTGGGCGGGAAACGCCGCCTCGTCATCCCGGCGGACCTCGCTTACGGCACAGGCGGCGCGGGCGGCGTCATTCCGCCCGGCGCGACGCTCGTCTTCGACGTGGACCTCGTAGGCATCGAGTGACCCTGGTGTGACTATTGAGGGGCGCGAGCGGCTCATGGTTCCGGGCCCCGCCGGGGACCTGGAGGCCATCGCCCACGAGCCGGAAGGATCCGCGCAGCCGCTGTACGCCATCGTGTGCCACCCGCATCCCTTGTACGGCGGCACCATGGACAACAAAGTCGTTTACACCGTTGCGCGGGCGCTGCAAACGTCGGGCATCGCGACCCTGCGCTTTAACTTCCGAGGCGTCGGCGCAAGCCAGGGCGCCTACGATGAAGGCGCCGGGGAAACCCGGGATGCCGCGGCGCTGGCGGATTTTGGCGCGGCGCGCTGGCCGCATCGGCGCCTCTTGCTCGCGGGATTCTCGTTCGGCGCGTTGGTTGCGCTGCGCCTCGCGCTCGCCCGCGACACGGCGCGCCTGATCACCGTCGCGCCGCCGGTGGGCCGGTTCGACTTCTCCGAATTGCACGCTCCCGCCTGTCCATGGCTCGTGGTGCAGGGCGATGCGGACGACGTGGTGGATCCGAGCGCCGTGATCGACTGGGTGGAGCGTCAGGAACCAAAACCGACGTTGAGGATCGTCCCCGGAGTGGGACACTTCTTCCACGGGCATCTCGCCGAATTGCGCGATGCCGTGATCGAGGCACTCCGGAGCGGCTGATCTCGTTCAACCGCTCCGGACGGGGGAGTTCGCCTAGTTCACCATTTCCTTGAGCGTCTTCAGCGCGGCGATGCGCACCTTCTTGCTCGCCGGCTTGGCCTTGAACATCATTTTTTCGCCGTTGAACGGGTTGATGCCTTCGCGCGCCTTGGTGGCCGGCTTCTTCACCACTTTCATCTTCAGCAGCCCGGGAAACGTGAACAACCCGTGACTGCGCAGACTCTTCTTGATGGCGCCGGAAAGCGAGTCAAATACGGTTCCGACCTGCTTCTTCGAGAGCTCTGTTTCCTTCGAAATGGTAGCGAGAATTTCAGACTTGGTCGGTGCTGCATTCTTTTTCGCCATATTAAATCTCCTGCTGGTTGTTTGCGAACGCGGGTGTTCGATCCCCACAATTTCAACTCGGCGCCGAAAATAACATAGAAAAAAGCCGATGTTTAGCGCAATTGCGAAAAATTTATCTGCGCGCGAGCGTCGGCGAGCCTGGTTTTTAAGGGTTCCGCGCGCGCGGGAGCACGAAGGCTCTACATTTCAGGCACGTAGGACGGCATGTTCAACGCAGTAATATCAACAGCGCGCCGATCGCGATCGACACCCATAGGAAGGAAAAGTCGATTTGTCCGATCGGAGGGATCACGCGGCGAACACGGCGCAAGATGGGTTCGCAGAGCTGCGCGAGCAAGCGAATGCCCGGGGTGTAGCCACCCGGCGACACGAAGGTCGCGATCCAGTACAGCAGCATCGCGAACAGATAGATCTTGAGCACCATCGCGATCAGCTCCGTGGCGGTGACGCGCGTGAACAGCAGCGGATCGACGAACCATGCCCCTGCCAGCGCAAACAGCGCCTCGGTGTGCACGGCTGCGATCAGCAGCACCGACACGACGGTGGCCGTATCGATCTTGCCGACGGGCGGCAGGACGCGCCGCAAGGGCAGAATCAGCCAGTTGGTGACGCGCACGATGGCATCCGCCATGGGATCGCGGAAGTCCGCCCGCACGAGCTGGAACAGGAAACGCAGCATGAACGCCAGCGTCAAGAGCCACAGCAGCATGTCGACGATGAATCTGACCGCGTCCACGGGGGCGTTTCCTCAGCCGAACTCGGCGGCGAGCTCGGCCGAGCGCCGATCCGCCGCCGCGACCGCATGGGCCACCGTGGCGCGCAGACCCGCGGCATCGAGCACGGCCAGCGCAGCCGCGGTCGTGCCGCCTTGCGAGGTCACTTGCTCGCGCAGCACCGCGAGCGGCTCATGGGACTCGCGCGCCATGCGGGCGGCGCCGTAGGCCGTCGCCAGGGTGAGCTTGTGCGCGATGTCGCTCGGCAGCCCGCGCTCGTGGGCCGCGGCCTCGAGCGCCTCCATGAACAGGAAGAAATACGCCGGGCCCGAACCGGAAAGCGCGGTGACGGTGTCCATCTGAGATTCGTGCTCCACCCAGACCGTTGCGCTGACGGCCGCCATGATGGACTCGGCCAGCGCTCGGCCGGCCGCGCCGACGCTCGGCGGGGCGTACAAGCCGGTGGCGCCGAATCCGCTCAGGGCGGGCCGATTCGGCATGGTGCGCACGATGGCGATGTGTCCTCCGAACCAGCGCGACAGCGCTGCATGGGGTATGCCCGCGGCCACCGAGATGATCACGGGCTTGGCGCTCTCCACGTGCGGCTTCAACGCGAGGCTGACGGGGCGCATCTGCTGCGGCTTCACCGCAAGGATCACTGCCTCCGCGCCTGCCGCGGCGCTCGCGTTGTCGGCTGCGCGCAGGACCCCGTAGGTGCGTACCAGCCGCTCGAGCTGCTCCGTGCTCGGGTCGGCGACCACGATGCGGCTGCTCGGCACTCCCTGCCGGATCAGGCCGCCGATGAGCGCGGCGGCCATGTTGCCGCCGCCGATGAATGCGAGTCTCCGTATATCGATCATGTGTTCCGGGTCTCCTGTAACCTGCTGCCGAACAGCGCGGTGCCGATGCGCACGTGCGTCGCACCCTCCGCGATGGCCTCTTGGAAATCGGCGCTCATGCCCATGGACAGTGTATCGAGGTCGAGACCCCTCGAAATCAGCTCCTCGAGGTGCCCGCGCAGGCGGGCGAACAGCGCGCGCCGCGAGACCTCGTCGGGCAGGGGCGGGGGCAGACACATGAGGCCGCGGAGCTTGAGCCTGGGCAGCCCGGCGACGCCGTGGGCGAGCTCGGCGAGCGCCGGCGGCTCGACGCCTCCCTTATCGGGCTCATCGACGAGCGCCACCTGAATACAGACGTTCAAGGGCGGGGCGTGAAAAGGCCGCTGCTCCGACAGGCGCCGCGCGATGCTCAGGCGGTCGAGGCTGTGTACCCAGGCGAAGCGTTCCGCCACCGGACGGGTCTTGTTCGACTGCAAAGCGCCGATGAAATGCCACCGGACGGGGAGGCTGTGGAGCTCGTCCATCTTGCCAAGGGCCTCTTTCACATAGTTTTCGCCGAAATCCGTGACACCCGCCGTGGCGCCCGCCCTCACATATTCGGCACCCTTGGCTTTGGTAACCGCGACCAGGGTCACGGAGGCGGGGTCGCGGCCCGCCGCCTCGGCGGCGTGGCTGATTTGAGAGCGGATACGGTTCACCTGAGCCGTCAAATTCTGCGGGCTAATTAACATATTGGGTGTGGACACCCTCTTATATACTGCTAGCGGTCGAAGAGGACCGCACTGAGGAGCCGTAAATGGCGGTTGATATTGCGCAGCTTCTCGCCTTTGCGGTGAAGAACAACGCGTCGGACCTGCATCTCTCGGCGGGCGTGCCGCCCATGATCCGTGTGGACGGCGACATGAAGCGCATCAATATGCCGGCGCTGGTGCATAAGGAAGTGCACAGCATGGTGTACGACATCATGAATGACAAGCAGCGCAAGGCGTTCGAGGAGTTCTTCGAGACCGACTTTTCGTTCGAGATCCCGAAGCTCGCCCGATTCCGCGTCAACGCCTTCAATCAGAACCGCGGCGCGGGCGCCGTGTTCCGCAATATTCCCTCGACCATCCTGTCGCTGGACGAGCTGAACGCTCCCAAGACTTTCAAAGACCTATGCATGCTGCCGCGCGGGCTCGTGCTGGTGACCGGACCGACAGGCTCGGGCAAGTCCACCACGCTCGCCGGCATGGTCAATCACTGCAACGACAATCGCCCCGACCACATCATCACCATCGAGGATCCGATCGAGTTCGTGCACGAGAGCAAGCGCTGTCTCGTCAATCAGCGCGAGGTGCATCGCGACACCCTGGGATTCAGCGAGGCCCTGCGCTCGGCATTGCGCGAGGACCCCGACGTCGTGCTGGTGGGCGAAATGCGCGATCTAGAGACCATCCGTCTCGCGCTCACCGCCGCGGAGACTGGGCACCTGGTGTTCGGCACCCTGCACACGAGCTCGGCCGCCAAGACCATCGACCGCATCGTCGACGTGTTTCCGGCCGCCGAAAAGGACATGGTGCGGGCGATGATGTCGGAGAGCCTGCGCGCCGTGATATCCCAGACCTTGATGAAGCGCGTCGGCGGCGGCCGGATCGCGGCGCACGAGATCATGATCGGCACCCCTGCCATCCGCAACCTCATCCGCGAGGGTAAGATCGCGCAGATGTATTCCGCCATCCAGACCGGCGGCGCGCAGGGCATGCAGACCCTCGATCAATGCCTCCAGGAAATGGTGCAGAAGGGCGTGGTGAGCCGCGAAGAGGCCAAGTACAAGGCGCAGAACAAGGACAGCATCTAACAGGACCCACCATGGACCGCGAACAATCGATACGTTTGATGCAGGACCTGCTCCGGCGCATGGTCGAGAAGAAGGGATCGGATCTGTTCATCACCGCGGGATTTCCTCCTGCCATCAAGGTCGACGGCGAGATCCGGCCGCAATCGGATCGCTCGTTGAGTGCCGAGCAAAGCGCGAGTCTGGTGCGCGCCATCATGAACGACCGGCAGACGCGGGAGTTCGACGCGACCAAGGAGTGCAATTTCGCGATCGCCCCGCCGGGCATCGGCCGGTTCCGCGTGAGCGCGTTCGTGCAGCAGGGCTTCACGGGCGCGGTCCTGCGCACGATCAACGCCAAGATCCCGACGCTCGAGGAGCTCGAGCTGCCGCCCATCTTGAAGGAAGTGGTGCTTTCCAAGCGCGGTTTCGTGCTTCTGGTGGGCGGCACGGGCTCGGGCAAATCCACCTCGCTCGCCGCCATGGTCGGATACCGCAACGAGAAGACGCGCGGCCACATCGTGACCATCGAGGACCCCGTGGAGTACGTGCACGCCCACAAGGGCTGCGTGGTCACGCACCGCGAAGTCGGCGTCGATTGCGAGAGCTGGCACCTGGCGCTGAAGAATACGCTGCGTCAGGCGCCCGACGTGATCCTCATCGGCGAGATCCGCGATCGGGAGACCATGGAGTACGGCATACAATTCGCCGAAACGGGCCACCTCGTGCTCGCCACCCTGCACGCGAACAGCTCGAACCAGGCGCTCGACCGCATCATCAACTTCTTTCCGGAGGAACGGCGCGAGCAGCTGCTCATGGACCTGTCGCTCAACATCCGGGCGCTCATATCGCAGCGCCTCATCCCGCGCGAAACGGGCACCGGGCGCATCGCGGCCATGGAAATCATGCTCGCCTCGCCGCTCATCTCGGATTTGATCTTCAAGGGGGAGGTCGCCAAGATCAAGGACGTCATGTCGCGATCCAACCGTCTCGGCATGAAGACCTTCGATCAGGCACTGTTCGATCTGTACGAGGCGGGCCTCATTTCCTACGAGGACGCGCTGCGCAACGCGGACTCGAAGAACGAGCTGCGGCTGCGCGTAAAGCTCGAGAGCAAGCGCGAGATGAAGAATCCCGAGGATCCGGGCGCGTCGCTGCAGATTCTCGAGGAAGAAGAAGGACAGGTGTTCTAGCGCATGATTCCCGCCTCAACGATTCCGACTCAGGTGATGAACACCAAGCCGCTGTTCAAGCTCATGGTCGAGAAGAAGGCGTCGGACCTCTTCTTCACCTGCAACGCGCCCGTCAAGATCAAGATCGAGGGCAAGATCTTTCCAGTGAACAAGCAGGTCTTGAGTCCCGAGACGGTGCGCCAGGCGGCGCTCGGACTCATGACCGCCGAGCAGATCGAGTACTTCAACGAGGAGCTGGAGATCGACTTCGCGCTCTCCGAGCCGGGTCTCGGACGCTTCCGGGTCAACGTGTTCTACCAGCGCGGCTATCCCGCCATGGTGCTGCGCTACATCACGGCGGAAATGCCGCGGCTCGAGGATCTCGGCATGCCGGAGATCCTGAAAGAGCTGGTGATGCTGAAGCGCGGGCTCATCCTGATGGTGGGCGCGGCCGGCGCGGGCAAATCGACGACGCTCGCCGCGATGATCAATCATCGCAACGAGACCTCATCGGATCACATCTTGACCATCGAGGACCCGATCGAGTTCCTGCATTCGAACAAGAAGTCGATCGTGAACCAGCGCGAGGTGGGCCTCGATACCAAATCGTTCGCGCGCGCGCTGCGCAGCGCGGTGCGGGCGGCGCCCGACGTGATCCTGGTCGGCGAGATCCGCGACCGCGAGACCATGGAAGCGGCCCTCGCGCTCGCCGGCACGGGCCATCTATGCATCGCCACCTTGCACGCCAATAATTGCGCCGAAACCCTCGACCGCATCATCAACATGTTCCCGCAGGACCAGCACACTCAGATCTTCCTGGATCTCTCGCAATACCTGCGCGCCATCCTGTCGCAGCGCCTCGTCGTGTCGAAGACGGGTGCGCGGGTCGCGGCCTCGGAAGTGATGGTGAACACGCCGCACATGTCGGAGCTCATCAAGAAGGGCGACGTCGTCGGGGTGAAGGAAGCGATCGTCACCGGCACCGAGCGCGGCATGCTGAGCTTCGACGCCTCGCTCTACAACCTGGTGCGGGAAGGCCGCATCGAGCTCGAGGAGGCGCTCGCCAGCGCCGATTCGCGCACCAATCTCGAAGCAAAGATCAATTTCGGCTGATGCCGGCTGCGGCCTGGCCCGGGGCGCCTGCCGCGGCGCTCGAAGTGTCCGCGCCCGCGCGGCACAGCACGAGGTTCCCCTCGAACTCGCGCGTGCTCACATCCCACCCGAAGCGCAGCGCGTGCTGCCGGCAGTTTTGCGGCTCGAGCGTGAGCGCGCGCAGCGCGGCCCGGTGCAAATCCGCGTCGAGCGCCCCCGTGAGGCCGTCGCTGACGACGTCGATCGGTCCCGTGACGGGATAGGCGGCTACCGGCACCCCGCACGCCATGGCCTCGAGATTCACCAGGCCGAACGTGTCCGTGCGGCTCGGGAAAACCATGACGTCCGCGGCCGCGAGGTAGCGCGCGAGATCCTCGGCGAAGCGGTAACCGGCGAACTTCACTTCGGGATATTGCGCTTCGAGGCGCGCACGCTCGGGGCCGTCGCCGATCACGATCTTGCTGCCGTGCCAGGGCATTTCGAGAAATGCCTCGATGTTCTTCTCGACTGCCACGCGGCCGACGTAGGCGGCTACCGGGCGCGGCATATCGAGGAAATCCTTCGGACCGGGCTTGAACACGTCGGTATCGACGCCGCGCCGCCAAGTTGCGATGTTGCTGAATCCGCGCGACTCGAGATCGCGCTGCACCGCCGGGGTCGAGACCATGCAGCGCACGCCGGCGCCGTGGAACCAGCGCAGGGCGCGATAGGACAGGGGCAGCGGAATCGGAAATCGCGCCCGCAGGTACTGGGGAAATTGGGTGTGGTAAGAGGTCGTGAAGCGCATCTTGCGCCGCACGCAATACCGCCGGGCGGCGATCCCGAGGGGCCCCTCGGTCGCGATGTGCAGGCACTGCGGCGCGAACGCGCTTACGGCGCGAGCGACGCCGCGGCGGGGGAAAAGCGACAGGCGGATCTCGGGATAGGTGGGGCAGCGTACGCTACGGAAGTCCCGGGGCGTGAGCATGCGCACCTCGTGGCCGAACCGACCCAGCCACGCCGCGGTCTGAGCCAATGTGCGCACGACGCCGTTGGTCTGCGGAAACCATGCATCGGTGACGATCATGACTCTCATGCCGGGGCTGAAGGGTCGCATCGGCCTGTGACGAACAGATGACTGGCGAGGAAAGCTTTTCTTACAGTCCTTTGTGTTTTTTCACGGTCTTGCGGGAATTTTTTACGGTTTTGCGACGCCCGTACGCCGTAAAGGCGTGTTTGTAATAGGCTTGTAACGAATTTCCTATATTTGCTTCATGGCGATTACGGAATGCCTCTTTACTCATGGAGCCCGCATGCACAAGTTTTTGACGGAACTGCGCACCCAGCGATGGGACGACCACCGCTTCTATCACCATAGCCGCATCAATCAATCGCTGCACCTCTTGAGCGCGGTCAGTTTTCTGGTCGCTTACGTCATGATGTTCAAGGATCCGGTGGCGGCCGCCCTCATCGGCTGGCTGGTTTCCATGGTCAGCCGACAGTCGGGCCACTTCTTTTTCGAGCCCAAGGGCTACGACGAGACCAACCACGTCACCCATGAGTACAAGGAGGCGGTCAAGGTGGGATACAACCTGCGCCGCAAGGTGATCCTGCACGCCGTCTGGGCAGCCGTTCCCTTGATCCTGTGGGCGAACCCGACCTTCTTCGGGCTCGCGAAGCCCTGGAACGGCGGCGAGGAGTTCGTACGCCGCGTGGGCGAGATCTGGCTGTTCCTGGGGATAGGGGCGCTGCTGTTCCGCACGGTACATCTGTTTTTTCTCCGCGACGTGCAGACCGGCCTCGTGTGGCTCACGAAAATCCTCACCGATCCGTTCCACGACGTGCAGCTCTATTGCAAGGCGCCGCTCTATCTGCTGCGCGGCGAGCTGGTCGAGGAGTCCGAGAGCCACGGCGAGCGCGCTTGAAGCATTTCCTTGAGTACGCGGCGACGCAGGGATTTGTTGGTGGTGGTGGGCTCGGCCCACCACCACTGATCCTTCTTCATCACGCGCGCCGCGGCGACGATGCGATCGGCGACCTCGGCGAAATCAGCCGCCGTATAGTTCAAGCTGAATATCAGGCGCCCCGTGCCGACCCAGCTCAGGGCGACGCCGGCCTCGCGTAAGTAGTATTGAAACATCCAGTTGTACCGCGACGGCTGCGTGTAGCAGATGGTCCATATCGTGGAGAGGTTCGCAACCCTGACGGGCAGATCCTCCACGCCCAAACGCTCGTTCAGATTGCGCGCGCGCTCGTTCCACACGGCGTCGAGATCACGATACAGCGAACGCAGCGGCTCGCCGTCGAGGCGCTCCAGGAACTCGCGCATCGCGCCCATGACATAGGGATGCGAGTTGAACGTGCCCCGCGCGAAGCAGATATCCGCGGGCCGGTCGTCGCGAAAGCGCCGCATGAACTCTGCGCGGCCGCAAAGAACGCCGACCGGCAAGCCTCCCGCCACCGTCTTGCCGTAGGTGACCATGTCGGCGCGCACGCCGAAGTACTCCTGGGCGCCCCCCGGCGCGAGCCGGAAGCCCACGAACACCTCGTCGAAGATCAACACGATGCCGCGCTCGCTGCAGACCGCGCGCAATTTCTCGAGCCACGCGCGATATCCGGCCCGGTCGAAATGAGCGCTGCGGCCGCTGTCGATGAGCGCGGAATCGCCGGGTGCGCCCGCATTCGGGTGCAGCGCCTGCAGCGGATTGACCAGCACGCAGGCGATGTCGCGGCGGCTGCGCAGGACCTTCAAGGATGCCTCGTCCATGTCCTCGAGCGTGTAGGTCTCGCGCGCGGCGAGCGGGTTGCCCACGCCCGGCTGCACATCGCCCCACCATCCGTGATAGGCGCCGCAGAACCGCACCAGGTGACTGCGCCGCGTGTGGTAGCGGGCGAGCCGCACCGCCTGCATGACCGCCTCGGTGCCCGACATGTGGAAGGAGATCTCGTCCGTGCCCGAGATCTCGAGCAAGCGGCGCACGTTGTACTCGAGGACCGAGTGGTAGCCGCCAAGCACCGGCCCGAGATCGCGCACGCGCTCGCTGCCGCGCGCGATGCACTCCTTGTAGAAGTCGTAGCCGAACACGTTCACGCCGTACGAGCCGGTCAAGTCGTAGAAGCGATTGCCGTCGACGTCGGTGAGGGTGACTCCGGAGGTCGATTCCATGAAGGCGCCGATCTTCATGTGCTCGCGCACGAAGCGGCTGAACTGAAACGGAATCCGATAGCGGCTGGTGAACTTGAGATCCGAGATGGCGTCGATCACCGAGGCGGTCAGCGCCGCATTCTTGGGGCTGCGCCCGGAGAGCGTCGAGGCGAGCCGCATGAACGCGGCGCGCCGCGCGGCCGCGATCTCGCCGGGCGCGTCGTCCGCGCGGAAGACCCGGTCCTCGCCGTATTCGTAGTAGGGTACGAGACCGGCGAAGCACCGGGCCATGCGCGCGTGACCGGCGAGCGAGCGGTGCTTGGCGCGCGACAGCTGCAGGCGCGCCCACGCCTTGCGCAACAGGAACACGAGCGCGCAAGCGCCCAGCACGTACAAAATGATGTGATCCGCCACGTTATGCCTCGATGCGCCGCAATGGGTCGGCGCGCACTTTATTGCAACCGAATGACATTGAGATGACTGCCCGCTCCCTGATCGATCGCATCGTCCAGCAGGAAGACATCAATTTCTTCCTGACCAACCGCATTCCGCGGCGCCGCCTGACGCAGTACATGGGTTGGCTGAGCCGGATCGAGCAGCCGTGGCTCGCCGGGTGCTGCATTTTCCTGTGGCGCCTGTTCAGCGACCTCGATCTCGGCGAGGCCAAGGAAACGAGCTTCAAGAGCCTGCACGCGTGTTTTACCCGCCAGCTGAAGGACGGCGTCCGTCCCATCGACGGCGATCCGGCGCACGTCACGAGCCCCTGCGATGCTCTGGTGGGTGCTTGCGGCCGCGTCGCCCAGGGCACGGCGCTGCAGGCCAAGGGCTTTCCCTACCCGCTCGCCGATCTTTTGTGCGACGGGGAGCTTGCGCGCTATTACTGCGGCGGCGAGTTCGCGACGCTGCGTCTCACCTCGAGCATGTACCATCGCTTCCACGCGCCCTACGGCTGCCGCGTGGAGCAGGTCGATTACATCTCGGGCGATACGTGGAACGTGAACCCGATTGCGCTGAGGCGCATCGAACGGCTCTATTGCAAGAACGAGCGCGCGGTGATCCGCTGCCGCCTGCCCTCGGGCGCGCTCCTCACCTTGGTGCCGGTGGCGGCGATCCTGGTCGCGAGCATCCGCCTCAAGTTCCTCGACGTGCGTCTGCACTTGAAGTATCGAGGACCCAACCGCATCCCGTGCGACACGAGGCTTTCCAAGGGCGAGGAAATGGGCTGGTTCGAGCACGGCTCGACCATCATCGTGCTTGCGCCGCAAGGCCTCGAGCTGTGCGAGCGGTGGCGCGAGGGCGGCAGGATCCGGATGGGCGAGGCGCTGCTCACGGGCGCGCCGGCTGGGTGATCCGCCCCTCCCGGATGATCAAAGCGGTCTGCGGTGCCGTGTGAGCGTCGCCGCGATCGACGCGAGCACCGCCATGCGCACGGCGACGCCGTTGTTGACCTGCTCGCGGATGACCGAGTGCGGGCCGTCGGCCACCTCCGAGGAGATCTCGACGCCGCGGTTCATGGGCCCCGGATGCATCACGAGCACGTTGGCTGAGGCAAGCTTCACGCGCCTTGCGTCCAGGCCGTAGTCGCGGAAATAGGCGGCATCGTCGAGCGAGGCAGCCTGGGCCATGCGCTCCTTCTGGATACGCAGCATGATGATGACGTCCGCGGCGTCGATGCCGTCCTCGATGCGCGTGAAGCGCAGCGCTCCCTGGAACTCGTCCTCGACCGGCAAGAGCGATTGCGGGGCTACCAGCCGGATGTCCGTGGTGCCCAGGGTCTTCAAGGCGCGCGCGGTGGAGCGCGCGACCCGCGAGTGCTTGATGTCGCCGACGATCGCCACCTTGAGTCCACTGAAGCGGCGTTGATGGCTGCGGATGGTGAGCGCATCGAGCAGGCCCTGCGTCGGGTGGGAGACGTGCGCTTCGCCCGCGCTGATGACCGAGACATGCGGCGCTACATGGTCGATCAAGAACTCCGGCATGCCGGCCTCGGAATCGCGGATCACGAATACGTCCGTGTTCATCGCCTCGAGCGTATAGATCGTGTCGAGCATCGTCTCGCCCTTCACGCGCGAGCTCGAGTGCGTCTCCAGGTTGAGGACGTGCGCGCCGAGGCGCCGGCTCGCGAGGTCGAACGAGGCGCGCGTGCGGGTGCTCGGCTCGAAGAACAGGTTGGCGAGCGTCATCCCCGCGAGCTCGCGCCCCTCGTAGGCCGGCTGTCCCGGAAATCGGCGGTAGCTCTCCGCCCGATCGAGAATTGCGGTCAGCGCTTCGCGGGTCAGGCCGTCGAGCGAGATGAGATGGCGCAGCCCCCCGGCGCCGTCGGTTTGTGCACGCATTCGCGCCTCATGTTTTTTGGCTGAACCATCGTTCCAAAATGACCCGGGCTGCTCCCGCGTCGACATCGCTTTTGGCGACCCGCCGCTTGCGCAGGCCCGACGCCCGTGCCTGCTTCAGCCGGTCGAGGGCCTCCATCGAGGAGTAGCGCTCGTCGACGAGCTCGACGGGCAGCGCGTAGCGCGCCGTGAGCGCGCCCGCGAAGCTGCGCGCGTGGGCGGCGGCGGCGCTCTCGGAGTCATCGACATTATACGGCAGGCCGACCACCAGCACGGCAGGCCGCCATTCCCGGATCAATGCGTCGACTGCGTCCCAGGGTACGCCTCGGGATCCGCAAGCGAGCGCGCGCGCGTGCGAGGCGCTGCGGCTCACGGTATCGCCGCAGGCCACGCCGATGCGCCGCTGTCCGAAGTCGAATGCGAGGACGATCTGCGGCGCGCCGGCGCGGGGGGACTGCGCCTCAGGCATTACCGCTGATCGGACTGATGAGCGAGAGCTCGACGCCCAACAGCCGCCCGGCCGCGTGCCAGCGCGCTTCGAACGGCATGTCGAAGATGAGGCGCGAGTCCACCGGGGCGCTGAGCCAGGC
>Ga0302324_100008101_pt1 | contig 22216 bp, 13 predicted proteins | sample Palsa_T0_1_FD_201949 | JGI IMG/M metagenome (GOLD analysis project Ga0302324, IMG submission 201949) | Peat permafrost microbial communities from Stordalen Mire near Abisko, Sweden - Palsa_T0_1 | ecosystem: Environmental > Terrestrial > Soil > Palsa > Peat permafrost | place: Sweden: Abisko...
ACGTGAATACGCAGCAGTGCGTGTTGAAAGCGACTCAATTTTCATCGAAGATGGCGGCGTCTGGACGTCTGCAGGCATTACAGCCGGGATTGACTTGGCGCTCGCTATGATTGAGGAAGACTATGGTGCGTCAATCGCCCTGCAAGTCTCTCAGGAGTTGGTGGTTTATTACCGGAGACCGGGTGGCCAATCCCAGTTCTCCGCGATGTCTGAGATTGCCCCTCAATCGGACCGCATACGAATGGCCCTTAGCTATGCACGGGAACACCTAACAGAATCATTGTCGTTGGAACGACTAGCAGAAGTCGCCTGCTTGAGCGCTCGCCAGTTTGGCAGAGTCTTTAAAGCAGAGACGGGCGAGACGCCGGCCAAGGCCGTGGAACGACTCAGAGCAGAGGTAGCACGAGAGCGGATCGAGAGCGACGCGGAGCCAGTCGAAAGTATCGCAGCCGCTGTAGGCTTTTCAGATCCAGAACGAATGAGACGTGCCTTCTTACGCCTCTACGGAGAGCCCCCGCAATCCTTACGACGGAAAGCACGTCACTGATTCGCCGCACTTCCGATGATTATTAGTGCTGCGCGGATTCTTTGGTAGTAATGCACTTCGCTCGATTACGCTAATTACGCCCAACAACATGGCTCTTTACGCTTCCTCCATTCAGATGAGGAGCAAGGGCGGCAAGCTTTGGCATCGCGCTTGGAGGCACAAGGATCGCGTTCTCATCCGGTCTGGGTTGCCGATCATTTCGGTTCCCGTCAAGAACTAGGGATTAGTGCTGCTGCCAACACATCCGCTCACTCAGTCCCGTCTCCCCCCCCGAATTGCCGAGAAGCTAGTCTCTCGAAAGACTAGTAAAGACAAATCGGGCAGTGTTTACGATACAGTCCACTTGGGCGTAAAACCGGCTACGGAGAGAAGTGACGTCCGAAAGCTGAGCACGGGTGGAAGCCAGATGGACGCGCAGCAGACTATTTCGCAACTTCCCTTGATCTCATTTGTCGATGAGTGAGTTGGCGATTGTGCATGCATTGAGGATGCCTCTACTCTTTGCTCCGGTCGACAAAAGGTGGCAGTATTTGACCAACAGACGCTGGCTCGAATGCGACCGGACTAACGCTCCTTCCGGGCTTCCACCACTCCTTCGATTCCCACTACCGCGGCCGTTATCTTCACGCCGCCTGACTTTCCAATGGGCAGCAGCATGGGAACCTTTCGGCGATACTTCGTGTACGCGGCGCCGTGTTCGCGGATCAGATCTTTTTCCTCGAACTGGATCGCCAAAACGATGTAGCCGGTTGTTGCCACCGCAAACAGCAAGTGTGCGAGTGTCATGTTCGGCGTCATCCAAAACGCAAGAAGGAACCCGAGGTACAGCGGATGCCGAACGAGGCGATACGGCAGCGGAGTTTGGAACGTAATCCGGGTGTAGGGTCTGCCAATGAGTGGGAGCCATACCTGACGCAGGCCAAAAAGATCGAAATGGTTGATGAAGAGTGTCATCACCAGGACGATCATCCAGCCGGCGGCAAACAATGTCCAAAACACGGCGCGGGCAGCCGCGTTCTGCACGGACCACACCTGAATTCCAAGGGGCCGCCATTGCCAGAACAGCAGATCGAGCGCCAGGCTCGCGCAAAGCACATACGTCGATCGCTCTATCGCCCATGGAACAATTTGCGTCCAGCGCTCTTTGAACCACTGGCGCGCCATGATGCTGTGCTGTACGGCGAAGACCGTCAGCAACGCGCAGTCGAAGGCCACCGCCAGGCCTGACGAGGAATCGAGCGGCCCATCCAGGCGACGGGGCACGAGGAACCCTCCCACGAATGCAATGGCGTACAGAAAGGAGCCCAGAAAGATCACGTAGCACATGAGCCCGTATCCGAAAAACAGTAGACGTTTTAGCATCGTGCCCTCCCTTGGATTGAGGAAAGAATGGACCTCTTTTCGAGGTTTGCCCATAGGCGCTTTGTCCCGTTTGGGCTAGAATTTAGGGTCATCGCCTGGGACAAATGTCCCGAGGGAGCGGATGATCGGTTGCCCATGAGCTCTCGCCAGCAAGTTCGCTATGTCACGGCGCCCGACGGCACCCGTCTGGCCTGCGCCGAAGCGGGCTCCGGGCCTCTGCTTGTGAAGGCTGCCAACTGGCTCACGCATCTAGAGTACGAATGGGAAAGTCCCATCTGGAAACACTGGCTCCAGTTCTTTTCCGAGCGCAATCGCTTTGTGCGTTACGACGAACGGGGATGTGGAATGAGCGGCTGGCAAGGCACCGAAGTGACCCTAGACACCTGGGCTGACGACCTCGGCGTCGTCATTGAGTCGGTACGGCCCGCGGAACCACTAACCCTGCTGGGGATCTCTCAGGGCGCAGCGACCTGCATCCGCTACACCGTACGGCATCCGGAGCGAGTGGCTCGCCTCATTCTCTATGGCGGTTACGTGCGGGGTGCGTTCCTCAGAGGCACGCCTGAGAGCCAGGCGGCGTACCGGGCGATGATCGATCTGGCCAAGGTGGCTTGGGGCCAGGACAATCCAACCTTTCGGCAGGTTTTCACCTCGCGGTTCATTCCTGGTGGCAATTACGAGCAGCTGCAGTGGTGGAATGAAATGTGTCGCAAATCGGTGTCCGGGGAGATTGTCGTCGAGCTCTTTGGTGCGCGTGCCCTGCTGGATATTAGCAATGATCTCGGGCAAGTGCGTGTGCCGACGCTAATTTTACATGCGCGCGACGATCAAGTGGTTCCTATCGACGAGGGCCGGATGCTCGCAGCCAACATCGCGCGTGCGGAATTTGTCGAACTTGATTCGCGCAATCATATCCTACTTCAGGATGAGCCGGCGTGGCACAAGTTCTGTGAGGCAGTCCGATCCTTTTTGCAACCGGGCGCCGGAACGGCGGCGTCCCCGTTTATGGCTTTGTCTGCCCGCGAGCGCCAGGTGCTCGCACTCATGACTGAAGGCATGAGCAATACGGAAATCGCTGAGAGTCTGGTGATCAGCGAGAAAACGGTTCGCAATCACGCCTCGAATGTTTTTGACAAGCTCGGAGTTTGGTCACGGGCACAGGCGATTGTGTTCGCGCGTGATCACGGCTTTCGTGCGTAATCCGATAGTGCATAACCGTACCTGTTGATAACAAGCCGACGCACTCGTTGAGCCATTCCCGTCATCAGTTTTCTCGGCAAGTGTCCGTAAAGCCGGCTGCTCGTAGATTTGACTCCGATACAGCGCGGGGCAGCCAACCCAAGTTTAAGTTGACGAACAGGCGACTACACGTTCAATTGGATTGCCGAAGCGAAATGCGCCCAATGGCAGCCCTAGATTCTGACGCGTTTGAACCTAGCGCTTGCCGGTACTTATCCCGGGGAGGTTGGAATCGACTCCCAGAAATTGTGTTTGATGGATGTCCTGCTCTGCGATTGCAAACAGAAGACCGCGGCTTGGAATCTCTCACCAAGATCTCGTATCGTATCGGTTACAGTTGACCGGCAGCGGACGATACGACCATCAGCTTCTGACATTCCTCAATTGTCCAGATTGGGGTGGCGCCTGCGCGACTGGCGACGATGGCCCCGAGAGCGTTGGCAAATGACGCCGTCCTGTCAAGTGGCCAGCCGCACTGATAGCCATGAAGGAATGCCGCTGTAAAGGCATCGCCGGCGCCTACGGTGTCAACCACGGTGACCGGAAAACCGCCAAAGATGTGGACTTGGCCATCTTGCCAAACGGCGCAGCCCTGACTCCCTAATGTGACGCAGATGACCTCGCCGCCATAATTCGATGACCAGCTTTTGCAGAAGGCCTCGATGGAGAACTGCAGGGAATCATCGACCAGTTCAAAGAGCTTCTCCGCTTCGGCCTCGTTTAGCTTGATGACGGAGGCCAATCGGGAAAGGCGCTGGACCAAGTCCAGGTTCCAGTGACCGTCCCGGAGGTTGATGTCGTAGAAACGCTTTGCGCATGGATTTGTGTCGAGCAAGTGTTTCAGCCTCTGTTCCGCTTCCTCCGTGGTATGCGCCAACGTACCAAAGTAAATCCAATCCGGTTGCAACCGGGAGATTTCAGAAAGAGAGGACTCATCCAACGCGACGAAATCAAAAGCTGCGGGCCGACGAAAGGTAAAAGTTGCGCTCCCGCTGGCGTCAGCGGTCACGATCGCCGTTGCGGTTCCGATGCTTGGCACCGTTTGAACCAAGTCTGTCGAGATTCCAACATTCCGCATCGAACAGGTCGCCAGAGTTCCTCGCGTATCGGCCCCTACTGCTGTAAGCAGGGAAACGGTATTTCCAAGTCGCTGCGCTGAAACCGCAAAATTGAGCGGTGCGCCCCCGAGGAACTCTTCCTTCTCAAACACATCCCATAAGATTTCCCCGACACTCAGAATGCGCAAGATGAAATCCTTTCGATGAAAGCCGTCAAGCGGCATCAATATAGTTGCAAAAGGTATAGTCATGTGTCAATAATCTGTCTAGTCTGATTTGTCAAGAGAGCTCACTCGCTTCGGTCTCAGTAGAGCAAGCTTTAGACTGAGCCTTGGCGGGACTTGCGCAGAATTGGGGTGTAATTACCAATGAACAAAACGATGGAACGCATTAAGAAGACCAAAGACGAATTGGATCGGGCTGATGGAACCGACCAGCCGAAATATCAGCTCATTTTCGAGAGCCTGAAGGACGGAATCCTCTCTGGTGAGTACGCGCATGGAGCCAGGCTACCCAGCGAAAACGAGCTTGTGCGCCGGTTCAGTGTTTCGCGCATGACTATCGTCAAAGCCATCAAAGAGCTTCAGCAGATTGGTTTGGTCGTAAGGCGTATGGGATCAGGCACCTACGTTAGCTCAAGCGCCCTTGGGACAAACCGGCTATTTGGGCTGCTCATACCTGAACTTGGCCAGACGGAGATTTTTGAGCCGATCTGCCAGGGGATGGCAAATTTCCCACTTGCCAGCCAGCATTCGCTCCTCTGGGGTAATTCGATCGGACTCAATGGGGCAAAAGAACAGGCGGCCGAAGAGCTCTGCCAGAAGTACATCTCGCATCGGGTCTCAGGTGTTTTTTTTGCCCCTCTCGAATTGTCGCCTGCCATGAACGAGGTGAACCGGAGGATTACCGCGGCGCTTGACCGGGCGAAGATCGCGGTTGTGCTGCTCGACCGGTGCTATTTCTCATATCCTTCGCGTAGCAAATACGATCTGGTGGGCATTGACAATCGCCGCACTGCGTACACCGCCGCAGAGCATCTGGTCAATTGCGGTGCAAGAAGGGTCGCTTTCCTGGGCAAGCCCCTTTCCGCCACGACGGTGGATGCGAGGATAGCCGGCTACCGCGAAGCTCTGTTGGCTCATGGCTATGGGCGTGAGGAAGATCTGGTTTTCCGCGTAGATCCCAACGACGATAAGCAGATAAGGGCTATTCTCGATCGTCACCGGCCCGATGCCTTTCTGTGCGCCAACGATCTCACAGCGGCGAACCTGATGCAGACACTCATCCGTCTTGGAGTGGGAATTCCCGACGAAATTCGAATTATGGGCATCGATGACGTGAAGTACGCCAACCTGCTTCCGATCCCGCTCACCACTCAGCATCAACCGTGCCTGGACATCGGCCGCGTCGCCGTCTCTACGATGCTCGACCGCTTGGAAAATCCGGATCTTCCGACCCGCGACATTTCGCTCAGTTGCCGCTTGATCGTACGAAAATCGTGCGGCGAACGACCCGTCTCCTAACGTCAAGCCCTTCTATCGACTGTGTTTCCGCTTTCGCGAGCGCGAGCGACCAGGCGTGCAATTCGTCGTTGCGCCTGTGCGCGCGAGAAATAAACCAATGAAAGTGATATATACAACTATTTGAAATATGACTAGTGATTGGCCTTGACAGTGGATATATAGCACTCCTATAAAAAGTTGGTCGGAAAGAGGTCACTTTTTCAGACCATTCACGAGCAAAGCAGCGGCAACTTGCGGGGTCTATCGGGTGACTCACGAGCCGACATTGCAGGTGAGCTTTCAGCTTCGCGAGAACAAATCCGTTTTGGAGGCACGTATGGATACTGCATCGAATACCAGGAATCCCCGGATCTGGAGCACCACCGCACGAGTCTTTAGCCTGCACGAGTTGTCGTCGTTCTATGAGTGCACGCTGCTGCTAATGCTCTTGTTGAGTAGCCAATTGTTCACTTTGCGCGCTCATGCGCAAACCAGCTATGGATCGATTGTTGGCACAGTTACTGACTCTACCGGCGCCACCGTCATCGGCGCAAAGGTCTCATTGAAAAACGTTGGAACCGACGCCGCCGAGAATGACATATCGCGGACCGGTGGTAATTACAGCTTTGTCAACCTCAACCCGGGCTCTTACACGGTCACGGTTTCGCAAAAAGGCTTCAAGTCCTCTACAAGCAATCAGGTCGACGTCAAGATCGGGGGCACCACGCGCGTCGATATGACGCTCGAAGTTGGCCAGGTGGATCAGACTGTCACGGTGACCACTGGAAGCAGCGAGTTGCAATCCGACAGCGCAAGCCTTTCCGGGGTCATCGAAGGACAGCAGGTCCAGGAATCTCCCTTGAATGGACGCAATGTCAACAACCTGCTTGACTTTGTACCCGGTGTCACGCCTGGCGGCGGAACTCAGGGCAGCACTATGGCCAACGGCGGCAGCGGCAACTTTCAGGCCGGCGGACAGACACAAGCAATCGCTTACGGCAATTACCAGATTGGCGGCGCTTTCAGCGGCCAGAGCCTCTTCTTTATCGACGGTGTTGGCTCGAACATCGCAGAGAACAACGTCAATACGCTGGTTCCCACGCAGGACGCGGTACAGGAATTCCGCGTCTCCACAAACGATGTCAGTGCGCAGTTTGGTGGCTACGGGGGCGGTGTAGTTCAGATCTCTACAAAGAGCGGGACCAACAAGTTCCACGGCAATGCTTATGAATACTTCCGCAATACCGTTTTAGACGCGAACGACTGGTTCAGCAATCATGAGGGACTGGGCAGGTCCCCCTTGCACCAGAATCAGTTCGGGGCCAACCTCGGAGGACCTGCACTCAAGAACAAGCTGTTCTTCTTTTTCTCTTGGGAGCATGAGTCGCTGATCTCAGCGAGCCCGACGAGCGCCACAGTGCCAACTACAGCCGAATTGAATGGTGACTTTTCAAGTGATCCGCAAACAGTCTATTGCCCCGAAACCGGTTCTTATAACTGCACACCGGGGAAGCCGCTGCCGGGCAACAAGCTCACCTACATTGATCCGACAGCCCTGACGATTGCCAAACTGGAAACCCCCAACGAATCGCGCGTTACGCAGACGCCATTCACCACCAACTTCTTTGCATCCGCCCCGATTGAGGGTTACCAGGATCAGTACAACGCCCGCGTGGACGCATCCTTGGGCAAGGACACGATCTTTGCTCGCTACACGTTCTGGAATCCGCACAATGGCCCTAGCGATCCTTTCGGAACCAAGACCGGTGCTGGTCCGACAGGAAATTACACGCAAGAAGGTGTTTTAGGCGACAACCACGTCTTCAACCCGACCACCATCGCCGAGATTCGCCTCTCGTATCTTGAGAACTACAACTTCCAGTACCCACTTTCTGAGGGCTTCGACATGTCCTCCATCAGCCCTGCTTACGGGACCATTCAGAGTGAGAGCGAAAAGAAGGAAGGTCTTTTGCCGGGGTTGGGAATTCAAAACTACGGCATCGGCGCCGAACTGTCGCAGCTTTACTGGAATAACAATGTCTGGGCGATCAGCGGAAGCGCCACAAAAGTCGTCGGAAAGCACACCGTCAAAGCAGGTGGAAACTGGCGCCAGGTCTTGTGGGAGAACTATTCCAACAGCCAAGGGCTTGGTCTAAACGCTTCTCCCTTCTTTACCTCAGTATCCCCAACCAACGACACCACAACCGGCAACGCCTTGGCTTCGTTCCTGCTCGGGATCCCGTCGAGTACTGGTATCAGTTCGGTTGGAACTTGGCATGCATTCCTCCACAACTACGGATTGTTTGTTGAGGATACCTGGCAGGCAACACCGAAGATGACCGTGATCGCCGGCCTTCGCTGGGAGCAGCCCGGCGCGTACTCCGAGGAGAACAATCTTGATTCAATCCTGCAGCCGAATGCGCCCGTAACGATTGACGGCTTGACTGCAATCACCAATCCAGTCACCGGCAACCCTGTTCCACTCACTGCCCAGCTTGCATTTGTCGATAGCCCACAGTACCACTCCCGGCGAGAGGAAGCTTTGCACTGGAAACTCTTCTCTCCGCGCATCGGGTTCGCCTATCGCTTGGATCCCAAAACGGTGGTGCGCTCCGGTTACGGCATCTCCTTCTTCCCAGCAGAGATCACCGCGGACTCACCCGGAAACAGTCCCATCAACTCAGCAGGCACGAGCGTAGGGAACACTCCCGGGGCGTCCTTGCTTGCCACAGTGGATAATCCTTTACCCAATGGCATCAACCTGCCCAGCGGCCGGACCCAGGCTGGACTCGACGCTGCGCTCGGTCAAGGCATCGGCGGACGAATCCCGGATCAGCCCTATGGTTACTCGCAGCAATGGAACCTTGCCGTGGAGCGAGCCTTGGATCACAACACAACCGCAGTCATTGCCTACGCCGGCTCCAAGGGCATGCACCTGATTCTTTCTCAGGGATACACAGGCACCGGTCTCAATCTCAATCAACTTCCCGACCAGTACGACGCTCTCGGCTCGGCACTTCTGACCCAGGTACCGAACCCGTTCTCCGGCATCATCAACGCTGGGCCCTACGGCTCCCCCACCGTTGCAGAAGGATATCTGCTCGAGCCTCATCCGCAGTACACGAGCGTAAGCCAAGTAGTACCTCGCGACGGGGACTCGACCTACAATGCGCTGCAAGTGACGGTCACCCGACACTTCGCGCACAGTGGCATCCTGCAGGGCGCTTACACCTGGAGCAAACTGCTCAGCAACACTGATAACACCAGTGCCTTCCAGGACGGACAAGGCGGGATTGGCGTCGTACAAGACAACACCAATCTGAAAGCTGAGAAATCGCTGAGTCAGCAGGACCTGGCCAACAATCTCGTCATCAATTACGGAATTGATCTGCCCTTCGGTCATGGGGAGAAATACTTCTCTGGAATCAACGGCATCGCCAATTCCATCATCGGCGGTTGGCGCTTCGCCGGCATCACTACGCTGCGCAGCGGACTTCCCATCGCCCTCGTGGCCAACGGCAACGGCCTGAGCCAATTCGGCGCCGGCGCAATCCGACCCAACTATACCCCAGGATGCGACAAGAGTTCTCCCGGATCCCCGCATAGCCCCGCCAAGGCTGATATGTGGTTCAACACTTCCTGTTTCAGTGAGCCCGCAGACTTTTCCTTCGGCAACGAACCGCGCGTCGATCCGCAATTGAAGACGGAGGGTGAAGACAACTGGGATATGTCCTTCAACAAGTACTTCGATCTCACAGATCAACTGAAGCTGAAGTTCACCAGCGAGATCTTCGATATCTTCAACCATGCCCAGTTCGCAGAACCAAATGTCGGTTTGGGCCCCAGCTTCGGTCAGATTACCCACCAGGTCAATTTGCCGCGCACTATCCAGTTCGCATTGCGGGTTAGCTTCTAGAGGCCCCCTGAACCATCTGACTGTCACCGAAGCTCACGACTTGCGAAGGTGAGTTACCTTCGGCGTAGCCTCGTCGAAGTTCATTCTGCCGCGCACGATCCAGCTTTCCTTGCGGATGAACGACTGAGCAGCAATTTGGGGAGGTGGAAAACTTCTTCCTCCCAAGGTTCCTAGCGGGGTGGAAACAATATGTGGTTTCCGCCTCTTTTCTCGAGATGAGGTTGAGTGAATTAGCTTGCCATCGTTGGATGGTATGCCAGCAACTTCATTCGCTTCTCAGCAATGCAAGTTCTCTTGGAGATTCGAGATGGTTCGCATCAAGCGCCGTACCTTTATTGCAGGAATGTTGCACGCGGCGGCAGCAACAGCGAGTAAGGGCCAAGTCCCGCTCCTCCTGAAAGGAGCAATGCCTTCCAGTACATTGGCAACCGATCCACGCCGCCCGCAATATCACCTTCTTCCCGCTGCCAATTGGATGAACGATCCAAATGGCCCGATTTATTTCAACGGCCATTACCACATGTTCTACCAGTACAACCCAAACGGCGCCTTTTGGGGCGACATGCACTGGGGCCACGCGATCAGTCCGGACATGATTCACTGGCAGCACTTGCCGGTAGTCCTCGCTCCGACGCCAGGCGGTCCGGACTCTGAAGGGTGCTTCAGCGGTACGGCCGTCGTACAGAATGGAAAAGTCGTGTTTCTGTATACCGGCGTGCGCACCGCGCCGCAAGATCAAGCAACCATCAAAGATGGTGTTAACTCCTTACGCGAGACTCAATGTCTGGCCATTGCCGACGATTCTTCTCTTACAAAATTCACAAAGCTCGCCGAACCAGTCATCGCCGCCCCGCCGGCGGGGATGAAGGTTACCGGATTTCGCGATCCTTCGCCGTGGCGCCAGGGAGATGCTTGGTACATGGTGGTGGGCTCGGGGATTCCGCATCAGGGCGGCGCTGTTCTTCTTTATCGGTCGAAGGATTTGCGCATCTGGGATTTTGTTTGCATTGCAGCCGGTGGAACAGGGAACGGAATAGACACAGATAACCCGGTGGATTCGGGAGATATGTGGGAATGCCCCGATCTATTCGCATTGGGAGACAAGCATGTCCTGATTTACTCCACCAAGGGCAAGGCTCTCTGGCAAACAGGCGTGCTCGATGAGAAGGAAATGAAGTTTCATCCAGAGAGGACGGGCACGCTTGATAGGGGAACCCTGTACGCTCCGAAGACTCAACTAGACAATTCTGGCAATCGCATTTTGTGGGGTTGGGTTCCGGAGACGCGCCCGCTGGAGGAATACAAGGCCTCAGGATGGGCAGGCTTGATGTCTCTGCCGCGCGTACTTTCACTAGCCGGTGACGGCGAGCTCAAAGTGGAGGTCGCTGCGGGTGTTAAGCAGCTTAGAAAAAGCGAGCAGACGTTTGCCGCTATGCCGAATGAAGAACACAACCAACGGCAGATCGCCGCATTGCGCATCTATCAATGTTGCGGAGAAATCCTCTGTTTGGTCCGAAACTCCGCCGCGCCTGTCGAACTGTCTCTGTGCAATTCCACTGAGACCGGTACGCCGTGGCTCACTGTGAAATACGATCCGCAGGAGTCCGGTAAAGTATGGGTCGATTCCAATTCGCTTTCTGTTCCGCGGGGTGAGAAAGAGAATTTGGAAATTCACCTCTATATCGATGGCTCAGTGATTGAACTCTTTCTAAACGAACGAGTCGCCTACACCAAGCGCTTCTATTATTCGGGGGATCGTGCGCCCGACGTGTGCTTGAAATGGGTGGGAAGGACAACCGATATCGAGAAGCTCACTGTTTGGCAATTGACGCCAATCTCCACAAATCGGCTCACATCCTGAGAGCTAGACAACGGAAACTTCAAGAGACAAAAATGGTCTCAATCAGCACCGGTGCTCGTGGTCAGCGTGTGCCGCTGCGAGCTCAGGAGCGAGGGTGTGGATGTCATGGCAAAGAATTGAAAGATCGGGAAGTGAGGGTTTCACATGAAGATTGGCATCAGCGCTTTTGCTTGGACGACCAAGCTCAGCCAAGCACATATTGGGCTAATTCCGAAACTGCGTGAGCACAGACTCGAAGGATTCGAGATTCCGATGTTCAATCCGGCTGACGTTCCGGCCGCGGAACTGCGCAGAACATGCGAAGCCAACGGCATCGAATGCACGGTTTGCGCTATTCTTCCCGACGGGATCAATCCCATTAGTCCGGACGCGTCGGTTCGAGCTCGATCGTTGACGCATCTGTTGCAATGCGTTGAGCACGGGGCAGAAGCTGGTGCGCGTACGATTTGCGGGCCGCTCTACGCACCTATCGGCTATCTTCCGGGCCGACGGCGTACGGAGGACGAATGGAATTGGGCCGTTGAATGTTTTCAGGCAATGGGCGACGCGCTTGCTGCTCATGACGTATCTCTCGCAATCGAACCGGTGAATCGTTCGGAGACTTTTTTCCTGAACACTGCGGCGGATGCAAAGGCCTTATGTGATGCGGTTGGTAATCCTCGGATTGGTGTAACCATTGATTCGTTTCACGCCAACATTGAGGAGAAGAGCATCCCGACCGCGGTCAGTTCTCTGGAAGGATATCTAAGACATTTTCATGCCAGCGAGAATGATCGCGGGTTGTTAGGATCCGGACATATCGAATTCCCAGCAATCGTTGCGGCCTTGTGCGGGATTGAATATAGCGGCTTTCTCATGATCGAAGGGTTCGGTTACTCTCCAGATGAGCCGGCCTCCCTCGGGACGCTATGGGGAGACTTGACCGTTTCTCCGGAGGACATAGCCTTCAAAGGAGCAAGTTACCTCCGAACCCTTCTACAGAAGATCTAATCCTGTTCCTGAATTGGCATCTTGAAAGAGCTCGCAAACGGCTTCACGACGAAACTTGAAGATATTGGAACCGCGACATAACAGATCGGGACGGGTGACGCCGCGATTCTGGACATACGTTAGTATTCCGCTGGCCTGCTCCAAGCGCGTCCTGCCGGGAATCGCCGCATTGTCCTACTCATCAGCGAGACTTCGTATCAGGGAGCCACGCCAAACGCGATGAGGTGTTTGATGGCCTGTTGCTCATTCCCGCGTTGTTTTGAAAGGGTACGATTTCCAGTCGCTGCCAGCGACAACGGGCGCCGCTGGAAAGACCTCGGCGAAGTCGTCCGGCTCAACCAGGCCTACGCCGTCGGACTGGATGGTTTTGAAATCGGAGACGGGCCGGTCGTCGTCTCGCCAGACCACAAGTATTTTTATCTATACTTTCCCGACAGGCTCGCCAACGGCACTCTGCACATCGCAAATGCAAACGGCGGATCCACTACCTCGCATGTCTCAGTGGCCCGTGCCCTGGTCAGCTCGGTCCTGGAGGCAGCCTTTGGTCCGGAGAAGCGGTGGAACTTCGATGAGGATGAAGCCGCAAAGTCACGGCCGCACACCGTCGCGTTTGAGAAATTCTATGACGGAGCGTGGAACCTGCAGCCCGGCCTAGGGGGGTGCCTCGACGGATCTCAGCCCAAAGTCCGCGTACTCGGGATACATCGACATCCACTACACCACCGATATCGAGTGCTTTGTCATGATCATCTCCAATGACACCAACTTTGCTTACGCTGAATCCGTAGACGCGCTCAATTGGACCGTTCCCGTATTGCTCGGCAACTTCGAGACCATCACAGCCTACCCGACCGCAGTAGGCCTCCGCGATGACCCTCACATCCTCGGCAAACGCTTGTACGTCTACTTCACCCATCTGCCCACCGATGGCACGGGCTGGACCAACTGATCGCTGCAGAGGCTTACCTTGACTTGCGAGTGAGGGCCGCCAATAGATCGCACCTACTGAAGCGAGTTGGATACGTTCTATCTGTTGTGTGGTTACTGCAGATTCACGTCATTCCAAACCTTCGGCAATGGCCTTGGTGATGGTTGCAGTTGCGTCATCGTCGTTCAATGCCCAGACGTATGCTCCTCTCAGCTTGTGTTCGCGAATGTAGGCGGTTTTCGCGGCTATCGAACGCAGGTTGTCAAAGGTATAGAAAGTGCGGCTGGCAGACAGATAGAGGGTGGCGCCCTCGCGTCTGGAGTCATACCAGAATCGTGCATCATGATGGCGTTGTACCTGGCTCAGTGTTGCATCGGTGATAAACCCTGGGGTCAGGATGGCATCGCAACCCTGCACCGGAGCATTAGTGCTCTGGGTTGGACACAGTCCACTCCCATCGCCCAAAAGTACCGGAGACGGGCTCTCTGCGCTCTGGTACATGCCATGATTCCGCTTCGGGACGCCGCTCCAGCCAACGCCGTAGAGCGGCATCCCCATTGTGTACTTCGCGGCGGGTACGCCGGCCTTCAGGTAAGCGCGTACGGTGTCGTCAATCGCCCGCGCCTGATCGCGCAAGGGGTCGGCAGAGCTGTCGTAGAGTGCCGAGCTGGCGTTGGTCTTTTTCTCGCTGGGTGCGGCGTAGTCGTATCCGTCGATCGTGAGGAAATCGACTTCCTCGGCGGCGGCCTTCAAGTCGATGTTTGCGTACTTCTGGGGATTCGCCGGAGAATCGAAAGTAAGGATGTAATGACGGCCAGTACTGCGGCCCAGCTCATCAAGCTGCGTGCGAAACTCATGCAGCAATGCGGTGAAGTTCTCCCGGTCGGCAGCCAGAGGAAATTCCCAGTCGATATTGAAACCGTCGAAAAGTCTCGGTGCCTCCACACCGGGAGCAAGATGTCCCTGAATGAAGAGGTCGATGCATGAGGCGGCCAACGCACGCCGTGCGGCAGGTGACGCCGCCGCTGCGGCAAAACCGGAGACGTCGCCGGCTTGCCCTCCCAACGAGATCAGGGTTCTCAGGCGCGGATGAAGCGCCTTCAGTTCCAGGATGCCCGCGAAGTTACCGTGAACGGAGGCGGAAAAGGGCTTTCCGTCCACTCCGAGGATCGAGGCATCCTGCCATGCCGCTTTGGGATCGGCGATTGCGCAGACGGGCGACCGGCCCGGTGTGACGTTGCCGAAAGCGTAGATCAGGTGAGTTAGCTTGGCGGCCACTCCACTCTTCTCCAGCGTGGCCATCGTATAGCCGGAATATCGCACATCCCATTCCTCGAAGTAACCTCCAAACACGCGGTTCTCTGCAGCTTCCTGCGCGAAAGCTGCGGGCAAATGGAAGGAAAGAATGAGCGCCAGTACGCCTAAATAAAAAGCAGAGATACGCTTCACCGTGAAAAACCTCCGATCACAAAGTCTACGGTTTGCTGGGCAATTGGGGCACGCAAAACTGGTTGATTCAACGATTCTTCTACCGCGGAATACGGGAGAACCTGAATGGCTCGATCTGGGCGCCCCTCGTGTTGCGTTTTCGCGGACAATCCGCGGTCACAGGCGAAGGGCACACGCTAGAGATTGCGAACCAGCCCGTCAGAGGGCTCGCCCCGGATGGACGCGGACGCTAGTTGTTGGCGGCGGCGGGTACATGCTGTCTTCGTGACGGCGCGAGACGCCGGAAGCGATCGTTAAGTAGCCTCACTTGAGGTATTTGTCGAACCACGCCACCGAGCGCGTAAGCTCATCGAGTTGATCCTCGCGCTTGATAAACCCATGGCCTTCCTCTGGGTAATACACTACATCGACGGTCTTCCCGTCCTTCTTCAGGATCTCAACAAGCTGTACGGCTTCCTCCTTCGGAACCCGGATGTCCCTGTCACCCTGCAACACCAGGAGCGGTGCTCGCTCGTTGCGGATGTACTTGATTGGCGAAGCGGCCTCGTATACGGGCCGGTCGTTGACCGGATCGCCCAACAAGGTCTTCTCATACGCCTGCAGAGAGGCGTCTTCGTGCGCCAGCATCGTATACCAGTCCAAAATCCCGTACTCGTCTACGGCAGCCGCCCAAACTTCTGGCGTCTTGCCAATCGCCATCAACGTCATGAACCCGCCGTATGATCCGCCGAAGATCCCTACCTTCTTCGCGTCCACGTAACCCGTTGCCTTCAGAAAATCGACCCCTGCGATCTCGTCCTTAAGGTCTCCACCGCCCAAGTCCTTGTAGTTCGCCTTTTCGAATTCCTTGCCATATCCCGTCGATCCGCGCACATTTGGCGCCATCACCACATACCCGCGCGACACCAGAAGCACCGCTCGCGCGTTGAAGCGATCTACTGTCTGCCCTGTGGGGCCACCATGCGGCATGACAACCGCCGGAGCAGTTCCAACCCGTTTCAACCCGAAGGGCACCCATAGGTACGCCGAGATCATTCGACCATCGAAGCTCTTGTATGTGACCAACTGTGAACCCGGAACCACAACGCTCGCCTGTGCTCCACTCTCAACGTGCGTAATCTGGTTCAGCGCCCCGCCCGGAGTCAACAGATAAAGATTGGCCGCGTGTGTCGAGTCCTGGTGGACGAACAAATAAGCTCCGTCCTGGCGAAATCCCGTCGGACTGACGGCATCGCTGTTCAGCCCCACCGGCACGCCATGGTCGCTCGCCTCCAATGTCTTCGTGTCTACGAACTCAATCGTCGTGCGTCCATCCGCGTTCAACGTGTAGGTAAATGTGTCTCCTCCAGGCGAGAACTTGCCGCTGCTCGTCTCCCACTGGGTATCTGTAACCCACCGCATCGTCTTTGTAGCCAGGTCCAACAGCGCGACATTGAAATATCCGCCCTTCTCGTTGGAGGTCACAAGCAGCGTCTTCCCATCCGATGATAAGTCGCTCATCCTCAAGAGCACTTTGCCCGAATGCGAGCTCAGTTTCTCTGCCGCGCCGCTGCCGACATCGATGCGATAGAGGTCACTGTCTTCGCGCTCGATGGTGCGCGTCGCATAGAGGTATCGCCCGTCCGGGCTCCACGCATCGATTGACCAGGTCGCCTTTGGGTCTTCCTCGTGGGTCAGCAAGCGGACTTTGCCCGTCTTCCATTCCATCACGGCAACATCGCTCCAGGGAGATGCCTTCGCCTTGGAACTGAGAGCCAGCCACAGGCCGTCCCGTGAAAATCTCGGCGAAGTCTCGCCTACCTGCGCCGTTTGGGTCAGGTTCTTCGGCGTGCCCCCCGAAGCCGGGACTGCGTAGAGGTCATACATCTCGTCGCCACCCGTGTCCTGCGTGTAGACGATCTGTGTGCCATCTGCAGTCCACACCGGCTCTGCCTGCCGATCGTTCGAGGTCAACAACTGTCGCGCACTCGATCCGTCGGCCTGCATCACCCAAAGGTTCAGCCGCCCGGAACCATTACTGATATACGCGATCCGCTGTCCATCAAACGACCACGAAGCTCCGGCCAGCCGCGCCGTACCCAGCAACTCCTTCACATCCACCGGCCCAGACCCTGGCCCCGCCGCCGAGACGACACTCTTCGGATCTGTCGCTAGCCGGTCCCCTGGACCGGACGCGAGTCCAACCGTTGCGAAAACAACGTACACCAATACCGCACAAACGAAACCATTGCGCCGCATGGCAACCTCCGAAGCACGAGGTGGTCGATTCAAAGTCAGCGCCAGACTAACACGGTTCGCAGTGCATGGCTCTCCGGGTCGTACTTCCAGGCCCACACTTACCCCTCTGCGGGAGTGAAGTCCTCATTTCAGGTTGACTGAAATGCACTCACTTTGAATTTGACCTCTTGCCCTGGAAGCGGCCTGGCCCTCTACTTCTTCGGCTCATTATCCTGCTTCACAACCTGCCCTTCGCCCGGGAAAGGCCAGTTCTTGTCCAGCAAGGTCTCCCTTTCGCGCTCGGCCTTCGGTACATTGTCGATCCTGAGATTCTCAAAGAAGTGCACCCCAGTCTTGCCCGCTGTAGCAATGTCAAGATCGCCGTCCCCATCGAGATCTTCCACCACGAACTGCGTTCCCGCAGCGGCTGTCCCATTCACTGAGATCGGATAGCGCGTGAACGTTCCAGTCTTGCGATCGATCTTGTAGTAGTAGACAACCAGGGGATCGTAGGAGCCGGGGTCGTCTCCCGAATGCCCACGGTAGCGCTTGCCGGCAATCAACTCCAACTCGCCGTCGCCATCGATGTCGGCCATCTTGAGCGCATGCACCTGCGAGAACGACTCGTCGATCGTGTGTCTGACCCAGGTGCGGCTGCCGCCAGTGTCCTGCTGTTCAAGCCAGTAGATTCCGTAACTGTGGCCCTGGCCGTAGATGACATCCATCTTGTGGTCGTCATTCACGTCGTAGCCGATGATCGGAAAGCCTGCGTCCTCCATCTTCCAGTCGCCATGCCACTCCCACTGATCTTTGTCGGCGTCGATCTGCCTGAACCACCCGTTCGGAGTAAGAATATCTGCCTTGCCGTCGCCGTCGATATCGGCCACTCCGATGCCGTGCCCATCCTCAAGCCGCCCGCCCACGCGGTGTACCTTTGGCTCGGGTCCGGCAAAATCGAGCCACAGGACCCCCATGTGGCCGTAGTGCCCGAAGATCAGGTCAGGCTTGCCATCCCCGTTGATGTCGGCCATCCAGCCGCCTTCCGTGTCGTAGCTGTCTGTAATGAAGTGTCTCTTCCACTCCGCGCCGAGCTTCCCCGGATTCTCCCACCAGAAGATGCCGTTGGTCATCCAGCCGGCGGTAACCACGTCAGGCAGCCCGTCATGATTCACGTCGATCGTCCACTCGCCGCAGTCAGAGACGAACTCGTTCAGCACGCCCGCTTCACGATATTGGTGCCGCTTCCACTCGCCGCCCTGCGGACCCGGGTTTTCATACCAATAAGCCCCGCTCACAATGTCAGGTCGCCCATCGCCGTTCATGTCCAGCGTAGTAAGACCCTCGGCGTGATCCGTACCCAGGCGATGGACAAAGAACGTAGCCTGCTCCACGCCATTCGGGGCAGATCCCCGCTTGAGGTTATGCTGATAGTGGGCTTGCGCGGGCGGTTGCGCCACGGCGGTGATAGTAAGGATCGCCGCCGCACAAATGAAGCCTGCAGCCGTACGAATCATCTGGAACAAAGGTTGGCCCATAGAACCGCCTTTCACCCGATAGTTTGCTTGCCGCCTCATTCTCAGGTACCGGGGCCGACGCCCACAAGCATAATCAAGGGCCGACGTCGGCAGGTGCTGAAAGGTACTGGCTTCAATCCCGTGTGATTTGGGCTCCGGTGCGGAATGACTAAACTCATGCCCTTGCTCAACACAACGACGTTGGCGAATCACCGCCTGCAGTCTTCTTCATAGACCTTACGCAGAGTCCAGTCGGTCTTATTCGAAAACGAACATTGGACTGGATTGAGTTCTAGCTTCTTCACGAGTGCCGTGAGTTCTGCGGCGGTAACTTTCGGCTTAGCGGCGCGTATTTCGGCCCGCTTCTCCTCCCCCATTTGATGAGCACGCACTCTAATCGGCGTATGGCGATGATGGGCAAAATTTACGCATCCGGCCCAGAACGACAGCAAGCATCAAGTTGCGCAGAAGCAGTGAGCGCCGAAGCCGTACGGACGATTCTGAAAAAGTGAACGTGCCCTGCCGCCTTGCATAAAATTGCCATCAGCCTCCAGCAAATGATCCTGGCAGCCTTGGCAATCGAGTTCGGTTGCTCAAGGGGCAACCTGGAGACCCTCCCAACGAACGCTCCAACCACCATCGTTTGGGAAACCGGGTGCATGTCTTTTCGGAGCTCCATCCCATCCCGCGGCCATCATTGCGGCAGCATAGAGTAAGCCGCCGTTGCCGGGCAGATAGAGCGGCAGCACGTGTTGCATCTGAAAATTGTGCCCGTTCGTCAAATACGTATTCTTTGTGGTGGACATAAGTAGAGCCTCGATAGCTTTCTCGCCTTCACCCACGCGAGCTGCGGTCATCGCCATCATGGGATAGTCCCAACCCCAGGTGTTCTTCCAATCCCAATTCTGCATTACGCGCAGCAGTGTGCTACGCATGATGTTGGGGTCTGCCATCGCTCCGTCCAGGATGCCCAGCGGGGCCAGCAGGCACGGATGTGAAGTATTGAGCCCGGGATCGGTGAATGTACCTGTCGCCGTCTCCGCAGCGACATACAGGCCATCGCGTGTCGCTAATGGAGGAAGGTGAGTGATCACATGGTCCCACTTCGGGTCGCGATCAAGCCTTAGGCGCTGCCGCCAGCTCTGTCCGGTTTCGAGACCCCAGCGCCAATACGCAACCTCAAAGGTCGGGTTCCACTGATGTTTGTGGTCTTCAAAATACAACTCCGCAGCGTCGGCGAGCGGTGGTCCAATGCGATATTGTTCGCGCTTCTCATCCCAGACTGCAAATGAGGCCATGAACTTGGCAGTTTCAAACACAATCTCCTGATATTTAGCCAAAATCTTTGCACCGGGATTCGCCCGATAGCACAGTTCTGCGTAGGCAATTGGATGTGGCTGCTGCCAGATCAGAAAGCATTCCAGATAAGTCGGCGCAGGGTCCCCTTCCGGCCCAACGCATTTCGGCCAGCGTGCTCCCTCGTAGCCCTGTTTCTTGGCTTGAGCCTGCGCTTTGGGAAGAATGCGTTCGTAAAATGGCAAACTTCGTTCCAGCAGATCGTGACGACCCCAAAGCGCAAAGTGAGCCGCGTGCCACCAGTGCATCTCAAGATGAAATTTGCCAAACCAACTGTTGCAGGTCAGACCCGTTTCCTGAGGAGGAAGCGAGCCTGCAGATTGAATGCGCGTCAGATACTGCGACAACACAATGCGCCGCTCCAACTCGCGCCAGCGCGGATCCCTACTTTCAGAAAGGTCAATGGCAGCGCCATTAGTCCAAAAGTCGGCCCACATCGCCTCCGCCGCTGAAACAACGCCATCCGTCTCCGGCAGATTCGCGGGCACCGCAGAGGGCGCGAAGGCGATGGTGAATTCCAAGGCCGTGGAACCAACTCCCCCGCAAAGATGAAACCGATGAGGCCCATCTTCCGAGAGAGTCCCGTTGTCGGACCATTCGAGCGCGGCATGATAATGATCACTATCGAGTCTGCGGGCAAAGTCAGCGCGGTTCTTGCTCGTACGCGTCAATATCGTTTGATGAGCTTCAGGATGTTTCCACTCAGATCCATCACCACCGAACTGGGAAGAACCGTATGGAAATGCCAATAGAACGCAGAGTTGGCCAGACGCAATCAGCGGCGACGTAATGCGCACTGCAAGCTGGTCATTATGAGGGTGAGAGGTGCTCAAAACCCTGACCGGCTGCCCGCTGAATTTGAATTCGCTGACCAAGCAGCCTGTCCATAAGTTCAGCTCCTGCCGTATCTCCGTCAAATCGGAGAGTTGAGCTTCTCGGCCATCAGTTCCACGCAGCACCATTGCAACCCGGCCCAGGTTCAACCGGCTCGGGTTAGCATACAGATAACCGGCCGCCGGACCCCATTCTGGTGGAGACTTTTTGTCTTCGTAGTAGAGGTATCCAACTTGCCTGCCGCCGGTGTCCAGATTGGTAAGTGGGAACTTTTCCAGAGAATAACCTTGCGGGTTAGGTGCCGTGTGAAATCCCCACTGCGTCATCGTCCCCAGAGGCATGCCGCTCGCGTATTCGCTCGTAAATGTTTGAAGTCCAGTGACATCGGCAGAGAACGCAAACTCACCGTTCCCGACCGACAGTGGGGACTTGATGTCGAAGGCGGTCTGAACAACATTATGGCGCGTATCCAGGGCTTGCCGATTGATGGGCGCTTTAGCAGCGCCTACATTTTTAGCATAAGCCACATTGCGCCAGGTCGCAGTCAGCCAGGCAGCGGCGCCTACCGCAGCCTTTGAGAAGGAACGTCGTGTTATTTTATTACTCAAGCCGTCTCTCACTTTCAGCAGCATTCAGGGTTCATTTGCACACAGTGTTAAGGTGTGGGAATCGACGCAGGCATCCGGATCGTCGCCGGTTCATTCAGCTCACTTTCCGAAACCTTCAACGGAACACCGGCGGCGGAAACGCTTACATGAGTTTGAAGGGGAAGGTCGCGTGAAGAGCCGCCGGCCTCAATGATGTAGTCGCCAGGATCGTTGCTCCAGGCATGTGTTTCAGTATCCCAATGTCGAAAGCTGGTGGCGTCGAGATCGAAGGAAACGGTACCTGTTTCGCCCGTGTTCAGTGTAATCCTCTGGAAGCCTCGAAGTTCATGGATCGGGCGATCAACCGCTGACTTATCGGGAGCAACGTAGAGCTGCACAATCTGAGTGCCATTTCGAGGCGAAACATTCTTTACATTCAATGAAACATGAAAACCCTGGTCCGACCGAACGATAGACAATCCGCTGTAGGAAAATTCTGAATAGCTCAAACCAAAGCCGAAAGGAAACTGCGGAGCGATGTCGCGTGTGTCGAAGTAACGATAGCCAACAAAAACCCCTTCCTTGTAATTCACATTGTCCCTGTCCGCAGTCCCGATTGAATGAGTCGGTGAATCCTTCAACTGCTTCGGCCAACTGAAGGTTAGCTTGCCGGCCGGATTGATATCTCCAACCAGCGCCTCTGCAATCGCAGTACCTCCCTCCATTCCCGGGTACCATGCGTCCAGTACAGCGGGCACAGACCTGATCCACCCGGAAACGGTGAAGGGCGACCCATGCAATAGCACTGCGATGGTGTGAGGGTTAAGGCTGGCAACCTTGCGGATCAGTTCTTCCT
>Ga0302324_100008102_pt1 | contig 22212 bp, 20 predicted proteins | sample Palsa_T0_1_FD_201949 | JGI IMG/M metagenome (GOLD analysis project Ga0302324, IMG submission 201949) | Peat permafrost microbial communities from Stordalen Mire near Abisko, Sweden - Palsa_T0_1 | ecosystem: Environmental > Terrestrial > Soil > Palsa > Peat permafrost | place: Sweden: Abisko...
CATTAACGACCAGTTCCCGTCGGGACGTTTGACAGCGTATGAAGTAACCACGCTCCGATCAGCAGCGTCCTTAAGGTCGGCCGATGCCGGGAAAATCTTGTTCGCTCCCGCCTCGTGCTGCAACCATTCGAAATTAATGATATGTGCGGAAGAATAGGGAGTGTATGCAGGCGTGCCATACGCACCGCCGCCATCAGCGCCACCCTCGGGGCTGAGGCTTCCGTGACCAGCGGCGCCATTATTGATTGCCGGACGATAGAACGCTGTGCCGCCTTGTTCAAAGAATGTGCCAAACGCATCGCACTCCCAGATGGAGCGGCCAGTCACGCCCAGGTAGCCCGGTCCGCTTCGCCCCGCTACGATTCCACTCTCGGAAATAATCAGCGGCACGTCCGCGGGGACGCCGTCCTGACGCCACATGTGCAGGACGTGCTTCATAATTCCGGGCTCCATGTAGAGGGTCGCCCAGTCGTTCGGCGGAGTGAATCCATTGACCATGAACGGGTAGTGTTCGAACGACATGAATGAAAGATCTTTGAGGTGTCCGTGGGCCTTCAGGTAATCGACGAATCGCTCCAACCAGGAAGTGCGTCCCTGGTTGTCGGGCCAGAGGGTGATGTCTTTATTGACGCCTTCGAAAATCGGACCGCCCAACCTGGCGCCGGGCGTTAGCTTGTGGACCGCATCCGCCACTTGAATGTAGATGGCGCCATAATCTTCCGGCGTCATGTGCTTGCCGTCGCACTCCTCCCCGACTTCAATTCCCACGACTGGATAACCACGCTTGTGAATGTACGAAACCTCATTGGCGCAGTCTTCGGGAGTGTCATAAATCGCCGCACATGCAACCAGCGCGGGATGGTCCATGGTCAATCCACTGGTAAAGAAATTGTCCATGCCGTTGTATTGATCGCCGCCTCCGGTGATCAGGTTGTCGGCCTGGTGCCAGGGATCGATGGAAGAAGCGAAAAACGATCCGGCCAAGTCTGCCTCCGAACCGGCAATTACTTCCTGATCTCCAGCGCCCTCCACTTGCGGCGGCGGCCCAGGTCCGGGCTCTACGCCGTTAGCCGGATAAACCACCGCGTATTTCCCCTCGGCATCGATCGTACCGGCCGACAGCGTCTGAAGAGCATAGCCGACGCAGTTTCGAATATCCTGTGCCCCGTGACTATCGCAGGTTCCGGAGGATTTCGACATCAAAACGCGAACGAAGCGCGTCGTGACGGGCGCATCCGAAAGCTTCAGATGGACATCTCCGCCGCTGCCGCTTAGCACCGCGCCCGATGAGAAAGCCTTCCACATGCCGTTCGGGCCCATGTCCCAGTCCATCGCATTGTTGTCGCCGACCCAGTACTGCACAACGTAGACCACGGCATACGGATTTACCCATTGGATGTGGATCGCGTTGACGGCGCGGGCGGTGCCCATATCGATCACCACCCATTGCGGGTGCAGCGCATCGCTCTCGCCCGTGAAATGGCTGGTTAGGTAAGGATTGCTCTTCCAGTAACTTTGAAAACCAGCCACCAAAGGTGAATCGCCACTGGTCATAAAGTCGCGATGAGGCAACGAATACGAGTAGCCGTAGTGGATCGGTTCGCCTAAATCGGCGCTGCCGACGTAGTAGCCGCTCTTTGTCGCTGGATCGCTCCATGTGCCGTCTTCGTTCCAGTGCCATGCCGCAAGGCGTAACTCGCTATTGTTGCGCATGGTGATGGAACCCCAGCCCAGGTTTTTGACCCCCTGAATCGTCTCGGGCTTGCTCAAATTGTCCACCTGCGCCTTACTCAAATCATCCATCCACGCGCCGGTCGCCGTGTCGGGATCGATCGTATTCAGAACGTGCTCCGGCGTCACGTCAACATGGACCGTGGCGACGGAATCAAGCGTGCCCACCTGGGCAACCGAATCCGCCGGGAGCACCTGTCGAGCATGTCGTGGGTGAACCGTTTGTGCCGGAGCTGTTTGTGCATGGGCGCGCAAAGCAAACTGCATGGACACCGCCATCAGCCCGAGCGCCGCAACTGCGACACACAGCCAAATACGAGACGAGACACGTTGGGTGCAACGAGTATTCATGATGTTGTCGCTCATATTAAAACGATTGAATGGAGGATTGCACGTCGAGTTTACACGAATGGCAGACCCGCCCACGACTCACGGTTGGTGAAATATCCATAACGCTCATTGACCGGAGATCGAGCGGCGTGAGCGCAGCTAACCCACAAACCTCGCAGGAGGGTCCGGCCTGTGGGGCCAATTGGCTAGGGCTTAATGCTTTTCAGCAGCCTCTTCGACGATCCCCACAGCGGCTTGGTTGAAGTCCTCGCGTGGTCTTTTCCCCTGATTCTGTGGTGGACGGTGGGACGAGTTCTTGTCGAGTAGATCAGCTTCTCGCTGTGCTTTAACCCGCAAGCAGACTCGATTGAGCGGGCATTCCGGCAGCCAGCGACGGCGGCACTTCCAGCGTCGGGAAAGTAGGTACAGCAAAAACCTAGGTGGGCACAAAATTGGGCACAGTACGAAAAGGGCCGCTTCTTGATCGGCCCTAAGTTACTGGTGCGAAAGGGGGGACTCGAACCCCCACGGTTTTACCCGCCAGATCCTAAGTCTGGTGCGTCTGCCAATTCCGCCACTTTCGCAGTTCGTAGAATCAAAGCTGTCGCCAGCCGGAGTCGCGAGATATTTCGCGCGCCTCTCCGTAGGATATTTCTCGCAGGCCTTATTCGCAAGGAGGAACGAACGGGAGACATTCGGAGAACGGACCTGAAGCTGTAAGCAATTCACGAACTGCAATAGAAACGAATTGCAATAGAAACGGCCGGCTGCATGTCTTGGCATACCGCCAGCCGCAAAGGATCACGCCCGCAAAATAGCCGGCTCGAACCGCGAGGGCTTCGGGAGCCGGCGCGGTTCATTCGCTGCGAACTCTCGCTGCGAACTCCTGCGAGCCTCGACTCTACTGCACTTCGTTCAGTTTCTGGTAAATGTACATTCCTGTGAGTAGGAGCAGGAATACTCCGGAACCGGCCGCGAACACGCGCAGCGGGATGGTCAGGCGGTTGACCTTGACCAGCAGTTCCGTCTGCTCCTCTTGCATATGCGAATTGTGGTCGTCCAGAAACAGCTGGTCATCCTCGTGCATGGTGAGCGTGCTGCGGTAGATCAGCAGGAGGATCAGACCAATGGCGAAAACGCCAAAGACAATCGTTACCAGTGTCAGGGTTGTCATAAACCACCTCGGCAGAGTCCAAACTACTCAAGCGGCTTCTCAGGGGTGCGGTTGAGCTAGATCCGCATCGGGCTCTGGGAAGCCCTAACGCGGACATTATAGCCCCGAAATCAAGCCTCCTATCGAAAAATATGGCGGGGTACATCGGAAAAATTCCTATGACCGGTCCTAAAAGCGTCCTTCTCCGATCCTGGTCATCTAAGTAATTGATTACGCAACCCGTATTCGACCGGACCAGCATGTTTATGCTTCCCGTTGGGGTACAGGGATTGTTATAATACAAAAGGCTTTAGAGCCTAGGAGAGACGAAATGGCAACCACGACTGTCCCGCAAGCAGCAACCGCGGTCCCGGAAGTAACCCCAAAGGCGCCACCGGTTACCCTGACTGCAAACGCGGTTTCCAAGGTGAAGGGCATCATGTCTCAGCAAACCCCGGTTCCCGCTGGCCTGCGCATTGGAGTGGTGGGCGGCGGATGCTCCGGATTCTCGTATTCCATGCAGTTTGAAAATGCCGCCGGAATGATGGACAAGACCTTCGAAATGGAAGGGCTGAAGGTGTTTGTCGATGCGACCTCGGTGATGTATTTGAACGGCTGCATCGTCGACTACGTCGAGACGCTGGAAGGCGCAGGCTTCAAGTTCGAGAATCCGAACGTGAAGAGCACCTGCGGCTGCGGATCTTCGTTCCAGGTGTAAGTTAAAGTCAGAAGTCAGAGGTCAGAATGAAGAAGTCCGAGCGGGATTGATCTTCATCCGGCACTGCAGCTGGCGACAAGAGATTTGAGCGGCTTCATCCTTGACCGGTTTAACCGGAGATGGATGAGGCCGTTTTTCTTTGACTGTGCAGGGTGCGTGAAAGTTAGAAAAGCGAGATTTCACACAGGACGAAGGTTACTCCCGCCCGGGGTTTTACTTCTTCATTCTCACTTCTGACTTCTGCATTCTGTTTCGCGGTTACTGCTGCTGAGGCGGTGACGATGGCGGGGGCGTTTGGGTTCCCTGATTCGATCCGCCGAAACTCGAGTTGTTGGAGCCGCCAAAGCTGGAGTTGTTCGACCCGCCGAAACTCGAACTGCCGCCCATTCCTGTGGTCGAACCGAACGGACTGTTGCTTCCCGACTGCCCGTTTTGACCGGGCTGGAGCGGTTTCTGGGTAAACATCGGCAGGGTCTGGTTGGGGCCTTTGATCAGGCCGCCGCGATCGAGTGCCGGATCGTAGACGAACTGCCACTGGTCGTATTTTTTCTTGTGGTCGTACTCGCGGATCGAGTCCTTCTTGCTGATGCTCACCACGCCCACGATGGGGCCGCCGCCGAAGACTTGAGAGGAAAGCTTGTCTCCGGAGGCGGAGAGTCCGCTCGTGCTCTGGTCGGAGATGCTCCCGTTTGCCACGGAAGGATCGGACGGATCCGCGCCCACGCCCTGATTCGAGCCTTGCTGATTCGAGCCCTGTTGATTTGCCCCTTGATTGCCCTGCGAGTTGCTCGACCCAAAGCCGCCGTTCGTGCCTCCGCCAAATCCGGAAGAAGACCCGAAGCCTGACGATCCGTTTAATCCACCTCCGCCGCCTAGTCCGCCTGCGCCGCCGAACCCGCTGCTGCCATTCAATCCGCCGCTGCCATTCAATCCGCTGGCTCCGCCGATGTTGGCGCCCGGAATGCCTCCGCCGCCGAGCAGGTTGCTGAGAGTCAGCTTGGCTTCGCCGTAGTGGAGCAGTTTGAAATCCTTGCCGCTGATGGGATCTTTGTAACGCTTGCGCAGAAAACGCAGATTGTTGGCGCTTTCCAGATCCTCAATCTTGGTGGGGTAACGACCGAACTTTTTATAGTAACTGCGAATCGCGCGGGCATATTGCACTCCGCGATGAACCATTTCTTCTTCGCGATCGCGCTTGATCTCGAATGCAATGGTCTGCACGACCGCGCCGGCGGCGATCATCATCATCGCCACCATGAGAAGCAGCGTGAGCAGAACGTAGCCACGCTCGGCGGAATTGCGGCCGCGGCGGGTCCGGCGTCGCTCCGTGATACCCGAGTTCGTGACCGGCGAATTTTTCATTGTGAACATTTTCTGACTCGGACGTCCTGACTCGGATACGTTCTAACTCGGCGTGAGCGGGATGGTCTGCGGCGGACCGCTGCCGACCAAGTCCTGAATCTCAACTGATGTCGCGGAGATATGCACCACCTTGTAGCGGCGATCCACAATTTCGCCCTCGCCCGCGATAAAAACGTCCTGATCCTTCGAGAGGAATATTTTTTTCGCCTCTCCCGGCCGGCTGGCGAAGCCGAAAAACTTCAGCGGAATCGGCGGCGGCGGCGGAACGGGTGGCGGAGTAGAAATATGGTTTTCGTCTCTTACCGGACCACCGCCCGCAGTGCCGTTCTTCAGAGGTATCGGAATCGGCTCGGCCTGCGACACAAAAATGTTCCTGCCCGACCCCTCATAGGTGGTCTGCTCGCTCAAAGCCAGCAGTTTCAACTGCAACGTTGGGTCCAGATTCTCGGCGTGAATCTTCTTGCTCGAATTTTTCCCGCGCGGCGTAGCCGTGACCCGGGACGCGGTGGATAAAGCGGGCTGCGAGGCCGATACCGGCGTAACGCTGGAACCCATAAACAGAGGCACCACTTCATAGACGACGGCGAGAATTGCCACCGCGCCCAGGCCCAGCGCCCACGCCATGGTCTTCCGGTTCTCGGTTCCCAGTTTCACTGCGGTCCCGCCTTCAAATAAGTTTCAAGTTTCATTTTCAGTTTGACCGGTCCGGTTTGCTCTCCGGCCAGGGCCACGCTGCTGATGATAAAAAAAGTGTTGTCGCGCTCCAGCGCGTTGATGAAGTGCGCCAGGGACCGATAATTGCCCGAGAGGTCGGCTTCAATCTCGACCGGTTGCAGGCCGCCGGGCCCCAGGTCATTGGGCTTGTATTGCACCTGCTCGATCACAATACCGTCCGCGCCCGCCACTTTGCCCAGTTCGGAAGCGATCTGCGAGTTCTGGCCGGGAAATCTTTTTGTATAGAAATCGGAAATCTGCTGCCGCGCCAGCACCACTTTGTGCGGCAGATCCTTCAGCGGTTCCACTTGCCGCGTCTTGGTGGTGAGTTCCGCCTGCAGGGTGTGCATCTCGAGCAGGCGCGATTCCGCCGACCCCACCAGCGGAGAGAAAAACGCGATGGCCGCCAGCAGGTCCACCCCCAGGATGATGAACAGAGCCGTCTGAATATTCTTGCGGGTTTTCCGCAGGTCCGCCATCAGGGCTTCCTCCCTTTGGCAGGCGCAGCCGGCGTTTTCGGAGGCGCAGTCTTCTTGGGAGCCGCACTGGCAGCCGCCGGCGCGGCCTCGGTAAACACTTCCGGAACGTAGATCGCCGCGATGTCGAACTGCACCGAGTCTCCGCTCTGGGTTTGCGCGATCCCTTCTTTTTCAATCGAGGTTTGCGTGAAGTGGCGCGATTCTTCCATGCGATGCGCCAGTTCAATGGCGCGGTCGCGCGAAGTGCCGGCCACGGTCATCTTCACCGCGAGCTGGTTTTCGTCATCCAGTTTCGGTTGAATCGAAACCAGGTGCACGCCCGGCGGCATCACTTTCTCCATGTCTTCGAGCAAGCGCGTCCAGGAAAATGCTTTACGCTCGATCAGAGAATTAATGATCTGGGACTCATCGCGCGTGGTGCGGTTCTCGGGACGGTTGAGGAATTCCTCAGCCTGGGCGCGGAGCTGGTCGCGCTGCGCAATTTTCTGCCGCAAGTCGGCGATCGTGGTCCGGTCGCGGCGCGCATTACTCCAGCCGGTGGCGGTGCTCACCAGCAGCGCCAGCGAGAGAATGCAGGCCGCCGCCAGAGCGGTGCCCCAGCGCAGCCAGAATTCACGGGCATCCTGGTAAGGCTGGCTGGCGAGATTGATATCAACACGCATAGCGGTTACGAAACCAAGGCCCCTACTACTCCGGCCATGCGCCAGCTCGGAACCGATCCGCTGGCGCTTGCCCCCATCAGCGATGAGGCTACCAGTTCCTGAACTTCGGCTCCGGTTTGCGCCTGCAGAGCCACCGCCAGGCTGCCGGATTCCGGCACCCCCGCTACGTAGATCTGCTCAATGTTCAGATGGTAGGTATCCTGGAAAAATACTACCGAGGGATAAACCTCCTCGGCCAGCTGCTCGCCGGTGATGGTGATGCCGCGCATGTTTTCCAGAGTGCGGAACAATTGCAACTGGCCATCGCTCAAAATCGCAATACTGGTGGTATGCGCGTCCACCTTCACAATCAACGTGGGGCGCACGCCTTGCGCTGCGCCGAGCGCGGCCAGCATGGAAGGCAGCACCACTCCCGGTGTGAACCCGGCCTGGTTGAAGGCGGCTTCGTAATCTTCCATTACGCTGGCCAGCGCGACCGCTGCCACCACGCGCACGCCATCGGCGAACTTCTGCGCATGATAGGAAACTTTGGCCTTCTCCACATCGAAGGGCAAGGATTTCTTCAGGCGGAATCGGACCACGCCGATGGCTTCTTCCGTGTCCGAGGGAAGAGTGTCGAATTCCACCAACACCACGCGCACCGCAGCGTCGGGAACCACAGCGATGACGTCGCGCGAACGCCCGGCCACGCCGCTGAGAGCCGCCTCGATTCCGGCCCGCACCGCGTCCCGCTGGCGCAGGTTGTTCTCTAGCAGATCGGGTACGACCGCGCCCGGGGCCAGTTCGCGCGTGGCACAGGCTTCCAGATGGCCGCCTTTGTCGGCGAGCCGCCCGGCGATGACCCGGTCCGCTGCGATTTCGCAGGCCAGCTTGGGTTTGGATGTGCCTGAACCTAGACTCATTTCCTGACGACGCCCCTTGAACTCATCCTATCTTCAAATGAAAAACTTTGCCGCGAAGAAATGCAAGCGCCGAACGGGCATAGCCGCGAATGGACAGAGTTCCGCAGGCAATGCTGCATTTGGTTCGGAGCTCGTTACTCTCTGCTCTCTTGCAACGCTGTTTCGGAACTCTTATTCCGGAACTCTTAAATAAATTTCTGCGCTCCGTCGAAACTCTTCTCCGGCAGTTTCTCAGCGCATGGCCTCGATGAAGGTGACCTTGTTGATCTCTTTCAGCGTGGTCATGCCGAGCCGGACTTTATCCAGCGCCGACTCGCGCAGAAAGCGCATCCCCTCTTCGCGGGCGGCGCGGCGAATCTCCGAAGTGGGCCGCTTGCCCAGAATCATTTCGCGGATGCGGTCGCTCAAATCGAGCAACTCGTGAATTGCGGTTCGCCCGCGGAAGCCGGTGCCTGCGCACTCAATGCATCCCGGGCCTTCATACAACGGAACCTTCGACCACTGCGCCGCGTCGAGGCCGCTGGCTTCCAAAACGTCCGGGGAATAGTGCACCGGGGTGCGGCAAGATTCGCAAATCAAACGCACCAGCCGCTGCGCCAGAATGCAGTTCAAGGCGGAAACAAAGTTGTAAGGCTCGACCCCCATGTTCAGAAAGCGTCCAATCACGTCGACCACGTTGTTGGCGTGAACGGTGGTAAACACCAGGTGGCCGGTGAGTGCCGACTGAATGGCGATCTGCGCGGTCTCGGCGTCGCGGATTTCGCCGACCATGATTTTGTCTGGATCGTGGCGCAGGATGGAACGCAAGCCGCGGGCGAAGGTCAGTCCCTTTTTCTCGTTGACCGGAATCTGGGTGATGCCACGCAGTTGATATTCGACCGGATCTTCAATGGTGATGATCTTGTCTTCGTCGGTCTTGATCTCGTTGACGGCAGCGTAGAGCGTGGTGGTCTTGCCGCTTCCGGTCGGTCCGGTGACCAGCACCATGCCGTAAGGTTCTTTGATGTAGCGGCGGAAGCGGCGCAGGTCGTCTTCGTCAAAACCAACCACGTTCAAAGTCAGGGTGCGAAACTTCTCCGACATCGATTCTTTATCGAGCACGCGGAGCACGGCATCTTCGCCGTGGATCGACGGCATGATCGAAACGCGGAAGTCGATGGCGCGGCCGTTGTACTTCACGCGGAAGCGGCCGTCCTGCGGGACGCGGCGCTCGGAAATATCGAGCTCGCTCATCACCTTGATACGCGAAATGACCGTGGAGTGGTGTTCCTTGCCGATGGGCGGCATGGCCTGCGTGAGCACGCCGTCGATACGGAACTTGATGCACACCGAGTCGTCGCGGGTTTCAATGTGAATGTCGGAAGCGCGGCGTTGCAGCGCGGTGAAGATTGTGGTATCGACAAGACGAATAATGGGACTGGTGTCGCCCGTGGCCGTCAGCTTGTCGATGGTGAGAGTTTCTTCCGCGCCCGTGGCTTCGTCTTCGCGGATGATGGTAAAACTCTCGCTGGCTTCTTCCAGAACCCGCTGCGACTGCTCCGTCTTCTTCAGGATGTCCGAGATCTGCTTAAGCGTGGAGACCTTGGTGAGGATGCGTTGCTTGAGCAGCAAGCTGATCTCGTCGATCATCATCAGTTGGCTGGGATCGGCGATGGCGACGGCCAGGCGGCCGTCGGGAGTCTCTTCGAGCGGAACGAAGTTGTAGCGGAACATCAGCTCGACGGGAATCTTTTTGAAAAGTTCGTGATGCAGCTGGAAGTCGGTGAGGTCGATGAATTCGCAGCGATAGCGGCGTGCAACGTCCTGCGCGCGCTCAAGGTCAGTGATCGGGTTCCCGGTGCTGACCAGTTGGCCGCCGTTGCCGCCGTTTACGAAGATGGATTTCTTTTCTGCCATGGTCATTTCTTATACGCAATGCCTTAAACGCTGCTTATGCATCCGCCTGCTTAGTGGACCCCCAGGGTAAAGATCGGCAAATACAGGGAAATCAATACTGCGCCCACAAAAATTGCCATGATGATCAGAATCAACGGCTCAATCAGCGCCAGCGACGCGCTGAGGGCTGTCTGAACATCTTCTTCGTAAAATTCGGCCACGGAATTCAGCATGGCTGGCAAAGCTCCGGTGGACTCGCCGACTTCAATCATTTCCACCGCCAGTCCAGGGAAGATGTTTTGCTCTTCCAGGCTGTTGGCCAGGCCTTGTCCCTCGCGCACGCGCACGCTGGATCGCATCACTCCCTTTAAGATGCGGCGGCTGGTCATGGAGGCTCCGGCTGTTTCGAGCGCAGGCACCAGCGGCAGGCCGCCTTGCAGCAGCGTTGAAAGCATGCGAGAGAACGCCGACACCTGATGCTTCAAGCGGATTTCCCCCAGCAGCGGCAAACTCAGGATGGCGCGGTCAATGCGGTCCGCGCCGCCGTCGGTATTTTTCCAGCGCCAAAACAGAAGCCCGGTCACGACCAGACCGACTAAGACGAACGGAGCATATTTCTGCGCGTTCTGGCCCACGGCCAGCATGAAGAGCGTGATGGCGGGTAGTTTCGCGTCCAGACTGTTGAACAGCTCCGCGAATTTGGGTACCACGTAGGTGAACAGAAACGTCACCATGATCATTACTACGGTGACCAGCAATGTGGGATAAATCAGCGAAACCGCCAGCTTCTTGCGGAAGGTCAAGGCCAGGCGCTGGAAGTTGATATAGCGGGTCAAGACTTCGTCGATGTTGCCGCTTTTTTCCCCAGCCATCAGCGTGGTGGTATAGATCTTGGGAATCATGCCCTGCGCGGCGAAAGCATCGGACAGCAGCTCGCCGCCGCGCACCCGTTCTCGCACATTTTCGAGGATAGTGCGCAGATAGGCGTCCTTCTGCCGTTTGATCAGGAGTTCGAGCGCATTCAGAATCGGCAGTCCGGCTCGGACGAGAGTGAGAAACTGCTGGTTGAAAACCAGGAAAGACGACTGCTTCAGGCGGCGGCCGCGCCGGAACGACATTCCTCCCGACAGCAAACCCTGAGGCTTGACCCAGTAGACCAGGTAGCCTTGCGAAGAAAACCGGTCGCGCACTTCGGCCTCGGAATAGCCATGCTCCACCTGCTGGTGCAGGTGACCGCGTTCGTCCGCGATTTTTATGACAAATTCCGCCATGTTGCCTTGTTTTCTGGACTGTCTTCTGGACTGTTTTCTGCTCCCTGGAAGCTGCTCGGGGCCCTGCTCTAGTTTAACATTCCGGTACTAAAGATTTCCGGCTTCGCATCGCGAGTACCGTGCTGCTCAAGGAGCTAAATCGCCCTCAATCGTCTCGGTCCCTGCGGGAGGCTTGAACTGGAAGCGGCTGTCCGAGATCGCTGCATCCTCCTGCTGATCGCTCAGGCGATACTCGGTGACCGATCCATCGACCTCGTCGATGACAATGCGCACGATGCGTTTGTCGGGCGCAATTTCCAGCAGAATCTCGCTAACGCTGTCGGCCAGAGCCCGCGGCACCCCGCGCAGAACCACATTTTCCGGGGCCAACGGCGGAATGTCGGGCGCCAGCGATAGTGCGTCTAACTCCTTCTCCAGCTTAGTCTTACCCAGGAGAAAGGCCATTGGCGAACGGATGTCATCCAGCTTTCGCGCCGAGGTTTTTCGTGCCTGGTGGTCGGCGGGAACGTAGAACCACGCGTCTTTTCCGTCGCTCACAAACAGTTTCTCTCTGGGAGAACGGTACTCCCACCGCATCTTGCCGGGTTTTTTCAGCCACAAGGTACCGGACTCGGTGCGCTCGATGCCGGAGCCACGGTAGAGTTCGGTGAACTGCGCCTGGAGGGTGTGGAGGTGGTTGTAGTGCTCGTCGACGGCCGCGGCCAGGGTTTTGACGTCGGTGGCCGGGGCAGAGGATGCGACAGCCGTGAAAAGAATCCACAGCGGGAACACGACTATGATTCTGGGGAGCCGCAAATGAATCTTCCGCCTTGCTGGTGACAAGCCTTTGGTATCGGGACGAGTTACCTCAGGAGACCACGGTTTTCCCGTTGCTGGCAAGTCTGCTCTATGTGAGAATCTGTGCGCCGAGCCGGACTTCCCCCAGATTTCCGGCCAGCCGGAGAGCACCGATGGTTCTAGTCCTGCGCTTCAGCATTGTTTTTGCGCTGATTTCCGCCGCCTGCCTTTCGCAATCCACAAGCGGATCGGCTTCTTCAGTGGCTGCCGGAGGAACCCTGCCACCAGCATCGCCTGCGAAGACCACCGAGAGTGTCCCGCCTTCTGCTTCTGCTGGCGCGCCGGTAGCGCCTGAACCCAATCCTCTGGGTGAAGCCCTGGCGCTTTACAGAAAGGGCAGCTTCGACGAGGCTATCGGCAAGTATCAGGACTTTTTGCGGCAACATCCACAATCTCCGGACGCATATTCCGGGCTGGTGCGCACCTATCTCAAGGAGAAAAAGGTCGAACAGGCGGCGGAGTTTGCGGACAAGGGGATCGCCCAATCGGACTCTCCTCGCATGCGCTCCGCCCGTGCAGAGGTCTGGTTCCGGCAGGGCAAGATCTCTGAGGCTGAAAAAGAGTGGGTAGCGGTGATCAACACCGGATATCCCGAAGCCCGCGCCTTTCTGGGGTTAGCTCGGATACGGGATGCGATCGCCATGTACGGGAGCGCAAAGGGTTTGATCGACAAAGCGCGCACGCTGGACCCGAACGACAGCGATATTGAGGAGGAGTGGGTGAGCACGCTTCCTCGCGCCCAACGTATCAAATACCTCGAAGACTCGCTCGCTGGCGTCAACAATTGGAAGACCGAGGAGCGCGAAGGAGTACGAAACTATCTGGCGTATTTAAAAGAGCGCGCAAAACAGAAAGAAGAATCATGTCGTCTGGTGAGCAAAGTCACTGCGACCGAGACGCCTTTGACTCCACTTCTGATCGATCCCACCCATCTTCACGGTTACGGGCTAACGGTGGCTCTGAATGGTCACAAGAGTAAGCTGCTGCTGGACACGGGAGCCAGTGGGATTCTAGTCACTCGCGCAATCGCTGAACGTGCCGGCATCTCAAAGATCAGCCAGACTAAAGTGGGCGGCATCGGCGACAAAGGACAACGGAACGGGTACGTGGGAGTTGCAAACTCGATCAAGATCGGCGACCTCGAATTCCAGAATTGCGCCGTGGAAGTCGTCGAGCAGCGGTCGGTGGTTGGAGATGACGGGCTGATTGGCGCGGACGTGTTCGAAGATTTCCTCGTGGAAATCGACTTTCCCAATCAAAAACTCAAACTGAGCCAACTCCCGAAACGCCCGGGCGAAATTGAGCCAAGAGTTGCTCTCAATAGCGAGGAAGACAATTCCCACGATTCTGACTCTCCAGAATCAAGCGCCGAGGCCAAGGCAGGCGAGCACGGAGCCCCGGATGCCGGGACGACTGCGTCTGCCTCACGGTTTCGAGACCGCTATATCTCTCCCGAGATGCAGTCCTATACGCGCGTGTTTCGCTTTGGCCACGATCTATTGGTTCCCGTGGCGATCGGCAACGTGCCCTCCAAGCTGTTCCTCATTGACACGGGAGCCACGATGAGCTCGATCTCGCCGGCGGCGGCGCGGGAAGTGACAAAAGTTCATGGCGACTCCGACACGGTTGTCAAGGGCATCAGCGGCAAGGTGAACGACGTTTTCAGCGCGAACAAAGCGGTGCTTTCATTCGGGCACGTGCGGCAGGAGAATCAGGACATGATCTCCTTCGACACCAAGAACCTGAGCGACGACGTCGGAACGGAGATTTCGGGCTTTCTGGGTTTCACCACGCTCCGATTTCTCGATATCAAGATCGATTATCGCGACGCCTTGATCGATTTTCGCTATGATCCCAATCATTTCGGCCGTTAGCCGGTTTTCCCAGGAAAATTACCGATGGCGTAGATGGAGTACTGGTGCGTGCCGCCCACTTTCCTGAACGCTGCGCTCTCGCGCAGCACATGCTCGAGCAACGGGTTGTGGTAGAGGACGTAAACAGGGCGCGGGTTCTGCCGCAGGCTTTGCTCAAGATTCGTTAGCGTGCGTTGGAGCCCGGACGCGGGGAACGGGTTGAAGAGATAAAGCACTGTGGGTTCCGCTGGAAAAGCGAACGCGGTGGCGTCAGCGCAGATGGATTCCAGCGCGAAACACTTTTGCGATTCGCTGCTGTACCTCTGCAGATTTTCCTGAGCGATCTGGTGCAGGGCGGCCAACAACTCTACTCCGAGAATGCGGCGGAAAGGATAGTCGGAGGCCAGCAGAAGCGTGCGTCCCTTGCCGGAGCCCAGGTCGATGAAAGTGAATTCCCGAACATCGAGAGCCTGCTGGTGAAGCGCTTCGAGCATTTCGTGGAATAGCGCTGGCTCAGTGGGCTGGTAAGGCGAGTGGAAAACTCCCAGCAGTCTGTCGTGCCAGCTTACGCCGGCGCTCGTGGTGTTGACGTGGTGGTCCCAGTCGTAGTCGGCGTCGCCGTAGCGCTGGCGGCGGCGGGCTGGGGTTGAGTCGCGGGCGAATTCCCACGTCACGGCCAGGAAATGTTGTGACGCCGCGATGCGGCCTTTCCGGGCGGCGATGTCGCTCCACCATTGGCAGGCAGTGCGGAGCAGGGTCGGGGGCGAGGGAGGGCTCATGGGATCGTGCTTGCCATCATAGCTGCATGGGGTGTCGACTAGCTTGGAGAGGAGTTCCTGAGATCTGAGGGCCATGAGGTGGAGAAGCGGCGAGCTGCCGCTCGCCGGACGGGCAAGAGTGCCCGTCCCCACACAAACCTCTTGCCCGCACTTTTTACTGGTCGGGGAACTTTGCTACCGGCTTGAAGCCTGGGGGCAGGCCTTGGGTGGCGAAGGAAAAATTTTCGGGATTTTTCAGCAGGATGCGGCCGTCGTGGTCCAAGGTGTAGGGATTGCCATCAGGATCTGCCGGTATGCCCGGCCACTTTTCTGCGGCGGCCAATTCCGAGATGCTGTTGGGCAGCCTTCCCGCTTTCTGGCCGAAGCGCGTGACTGCGGCTTGTAAATTGGTGACGTCCTCGTCGACCTTCAACGCCCGCAGGTGTTCAATCGCGTTTTGGCGGACCAGCTTGTCTTGACTCGACTGGTAAGTCGCGCTCCACATCATGCGGGCCGTGTCGAATTCGCCGGCGTGCTGAGCCATTTGCGCGGCCATGACCTTCATGAAAGGATGTGCACCTACTACGCGTGATCCGCGCTCGAAGGCGTCGGCGGCTTTGGCGTAGTCCTTGAGCTCCATGTAGTAGACGAAGCCCAGATCGTAGTAGAGATGCCATTCCTGGGGATTGTTCTGAATGCCGAATTCCATCAGCTGAATGGCGCGCTCAGGCTCGCCCGCGCCGAAGGGCGGCTTCGGGGCAAGAAAACTGGCGCCAAACTGGTAGGCCACGATCAGGTGCGGATCGAGCTGCGTGGTCATCTCCAGCAGCGGGGCCAGTTCGTTGTAGCTGAGCGACCGGTCATGAAAACGCTGGCCGAAATACTGCACGGCGCGAGTCCAGTAGATGCACGCCATCAGGCCGTCATAGCCGAGGCTCACCCGTTTCACGATTTTCGGCGAGCTGATGTAAAGAACGTCTTCCAGCGTTGCGCGCGGACGCAACTGGTCGACCCGTCGCAGGGTCAGGACGCTGGCCGCCGCGCAGAGCAGGAGGCAAGCCGTCGCGATCAGCGTGGTTCGACGTTGCGAGGTCATCGGCATTGCGTTCATTTCAGAACCGCATCAGTTTCGATGGAGAAAGGAAAAATCATTCACCACGAAGAATACTAAGTATCACTAAGGCTTTGCTGGTAAGGGCTTACTTCGTGCAACTTTGTGTCCTTCGTGGTTAATGATTTCTCTCCGTCGTCGAATCGACCGACTCCTTTCACTTTCACTTCACTTCAAGTTCCTGCGCTCGAAAATCAGCACCGCGCCGCTCAGCGCCATTCCGGCGTAGAAGAGCGCGTAGAGCGTGTTCTGCAGGATGAGTTGCCCGGAGGGCGCCTGTCCGTGCGCCACCAGATTGATCACGTTAAACGCGGAAAAATTCGGCACCGCGTAAGCCGCCCCCGTGGCCAGCCAGCGCGTAAGGCCATGGGCCATGCCGGCGAAGCCGCGCAGGTCTTCCGCGAAGCTGCCGATCACGAACAGCGAAAACGCGAACACGGCGGAAAGCAGCGGCGTGGAAAAAGACGAAAACAGAAGCGCCAGGGCGCAGATGATCAGGAATTCCAGCACTATGAAATACAGCGCGATCAAAATCATCGCGTCGGAACTGGTTAGCTTGTGCGCCACGTAGAACAGCGCGCCGAAAACGCCGATGGCCATGAAAAACGTGTTCACCACCAGCGTGCCGGCCAGGCCGAAAAACTTGCCGACGATGAATTCCCAGCGCCGCACCGGACGCGAAAGCACGGTGTAAAGCGTGCGCTTCTCGATTTCTTTCGACACCAGGCCGATGCCAATGAAGATGGCGATGACGATGCCAAACAGCGACACGGCGGTTAATCCCAGGTTGATGACGACCAGGCGTTCGATCTCGATGGAGATTTGTCCCACGAGAATGGCTGAGCCGGAGAGCAGCAGAGCGAACGCGATCAGGTTGTAGAGCACGCGGTCGCGCACGGCTTCGCGGAAGGTGTTGGAGGCGATGTGAATGATGCGCGCGCTCATACTGATCCCCCCACTGATCCGCTCACTGATCCCCCCACCGATCTCCCCGCGGTTCCCGCGCTGGTTTCGGCGCGCTGCAGCTTTTCGACGAAGTAGGCTTCCAGGGACGTGCGCAGCGGCGTGATGGCGATCAGGCGAAGGTGTTCGCGGCGCAACGCATCGATGGCGGCGTCCTGCTGATTCTCCGCCAGGACCGCGCGGATGGTCTCTCCGCTGACGTGACATTCCGCGCCCAGCGCCTTCAGCGATGCCGGGATCTGCGTGCCATGCCAGATCACTTCGATTTTGCCCTGCACAGTGGAGGTTAAATCCTCGACCGCGCCAACGCCGCGCAGTTCTCCTTTGTAGATGATGGCCACCCGGTCGCACAGAGCTTCCGCGTCCGACAAGATGTGAGTCGAGAAGAACACGGTCTTGCCTTCATGCTTCAGCTGCTCCATCAGGTCGCGCACATCGCGGCGGCCCAGCGGGTCAAGGCCGGACATGGGTTCGTCGAAAAATACCAGCTTGGGATCATGCAGAATGGCCTGCGCGATTCCGGCTCGCTGCAGCATGCCTTTTGAAAACTTGCGCAATTGCACGCCTTTCACATCGGTGAGGCCCACGCGAGCGAGCACTTCGTCGATGCGGCGCTTGCGGTCTTTGGCGGGGACGCCGGAAAGCTGCCCGTAATAGTTGAGCAGTTCGTGCGCGGTCAGGTGATCGTAAAAATAAGGCTGTTCAGGAAGAAAACCAATCTGCGCTTTCACTTCGGGGTCAGTCCAGTCGCGGCCCAGAAGGCGCGCCGATCCTGCGGTGGGAAATACCAGGCCCATCAGAAGCTTCAGCGTGGTAGTCTTGCCGGCTCCGTTGGGACCGAGAAATCCGAAAATCTCGCCTTCTTCCACCTCCAGGCTCAGTGGATACAGAGCGCGTTTAGGCCGCTTGCGCCAGAATCCCACCATATAGGTTTTTTCCAGGCCGAGAATTTCAATCGCGGGCATGGCTGCTCCGAAAAGGTGAATATGGAATATTGCGCTTCGAGAAAATTATAAGCAATGCGGGCGAATTTTGAGACTGGTAGAGAGTTACGTCCGTCACCCTGCGAGAAGAATGCTCAGTTACTCATCGGGTTCAGCGCGTAGCAACTGGTATAGCTGGGCACCAGGGTGATCGTGCCCGCCGGTTGGATGCGTATGACGCCATCCTGAATGGCGCAGAGGGCGCGCGTGCCGAACTGAGCGCTGAGCGGTGTGCCGGTGGCGTAGAACTGGTCATTGACCGCGCTCCCGGCGCTTGGCGAACCGGTGGCGTTAAAGCTGTAACCGCTCTTACCGGCTCCCGCGCCGTTGGTGGCCAGATAGTTGTCGAGGGCACACGCGGTGGTAATGCTCGGAGTGCACGGTCCCGCGCCGCCCAGAGTGGCCAGAGCCGCCGGATAACCGATGGTCGGGTAAGTCGCAAAGTAGGCAAGTTCGGCGGTGTTGATCTGCCGCAGGGACTGGGCCGCGGACGAATCGTTGGCCGCCATCTTGGCGCGCATCAGGTTAGGAATCGCAATCGCAGCAATGATCAGGATGATCGCCACGACGATCAGCAATTCGATCAGCGAGAATCCCTTGTGATTGCGCATTTTGTTCCCGAAGCCCAACAACAGCGCCGTCGCAAATTCAGACGCTCGCATAGGTTGTTGCACGCAATGCACCAATCCGGTTGCCTGTAGCAGCCCAATGGTCATGTTGAACTGGCTGTGTTTTGTGTGACTTGCGGTAGCAACCCGCTGCTGCGTTGAAGGTGTGGATGAGCAGATCAGCTGAGGTTGACAATTTCTGTCAATCTGACTCCAGGAGCGGGAAAGACATTGCGGGAGAAAAAATGGGAAAAAACATAAAAAACATAAGGAGCAGCGGACTTGTGTCCGCTGCTCCTGGCTTGTACCCTCCCCGGGCATTTCGCCAAACTTGCTTATGCTAGCTCGCGAACGTTAGTTCGCTAGCGGGTTCAGGCCTTGGCAAGCTCCGTAGCTGGCAACGAGCGTGATGACGCCAGGAGCCTGAGTACGCATCACGCCGTCATCCACCGCGCAATACGCCTTGGCGCCAGTGGTCGCGGTGATGGGTGTCGCAGTAGCCAGGAACTGGTTCGGAACCGGGCTGGCACCGCCGGTGCTCGGCGTCGCAACGAACAGGTATCCGCTCTTACCAGAACCAGCCGGGGTACCGTTGTTGGACAGGTTGTTGTCGATCAAGCAGGCTGTGGTGGTGCTCGGAACGCAAGCCGCGTTCACAGCGCCGCCCAGAGCCGCCAGGCTGGTGAAACCAATCGTGGGATAGGACGAGAAATAGCCGATTTCACCGGTGATGATGGAGCGCACAGAAGCGGCCGCCGAAGAATCGTTGGCTGCCATCTTGGCGCGCATCAAGTTAGGAATAGCAATAGCTGCGATGATCAGGATGATTGCCACCACGATCAGCAGTTCGATGAGTGAGAAACCCTTCTGTTTTTGCATTGGATGATTGTAATCCCTTCAGATTCAGACCGTTTTTGGAATGTCGTCTCTATGCTGATGGCACGTTGCTGGCCGTGTTGGGCGATGTGCGAGCGCGGAGCTGTGGGCCTTTGTTGTCAACAAACCGTCAGTGAATTCTGGTGACGGCGCCCGCTGTGATGTCTGCTCTTGCAGACAATATATGTCATGTTTCGAAGGAGGATGACAAGATTCCGCGCCTTGACGAGATGCGGGCGGACGTAGTGCCAAATCGGGAAGTGAAGGTCGTCGGCTGCCGCTTCAATGCGCGTTGTCATCCCGACAGCGCGCGTTTTTCTTCGCGTGCGGAGGAGCCTGCCCTGAGCGAAGCCGAAGGAATCTCAGTCTGATCGACCGTGGAGCGCCAGCCTTATGTTTCCTCCGATCACATCTGTAATGGTGTATGGAGTCGTGACGGTGGATGAATCAGGACGCACACGGGGCACGGCAGGACTGAGAAGGATGGTGGTGGGGGGAAGCATAAAGCTTGGCACTCCACAACAGATCAGACCGAGATCGGTCCGCGCGCGAAGAAGGATGCGCGCCGTCGGGATGAGAACGCGCCCATTTTTGCCAAGGGACGGATTGCGCAAGAAAAACAAAAGAGCAGCGGACTTTCGTCCGCTGCTCCCTGGCTTGTACCCTCCCCCAGGTACTTCGCCAAACTGATGACGTATGTTAGTTCGCCAACGGGTTCAGGCCTTGGCAGGCCACGTACGAAGCGACGATCGCTATGGTGCCAGCAGGCTGCGTGCGGACCACACCGTCATCCGTGGCGCAATACGCCTTGGAACCGGTGGTCGCGCTGATCGGAGTGCCGGTAGCCAGGAACTGGTTCGGAACCGGGCTGCCCGCGCCTGTGCTGGGCGTCGAGACAAACTTGTAGCCGCTCTTGCCGGAGCCAGCCGGAGTACCGTCGTTGGCCAGGTTGCTGTCGATCATGCAAGCGGTGGTCGTGCTGGGAATGCATTGCGCACCGATCGCGCCACCCAGAGCCAATAGGGCGGTGAAACCAATCGTCGGATAAGCCGAGAAATAGCCAATCTCGCCGGTGACGATGGAGCGCTCAGAAGCGGCCGCCGAGGAATCGTTGGCTGCCATCTTGGCGCGCATCAAGTTAGGAATAGCAATAGCTGCAATGATCAGGATGATTGCTACAACGATCAGCAGCTCGATTAATGAGAAACCCCTTTGTTTTTGCATCGGATTGTTGTCGCCCCTTGAAAGAAATTCAGATCCGCTTTGAAATGCCGCTCCCTTGTTGTGATGGCAGGTTCCGGGCCAAACTCAGCGCGCTAGTGTTACGAGCGCTCCGTCCTTTAGTTTCAATGAGATGCAGGAAAACCTGAAGGGAAAAAGTTGGTGCGATGGATGATGCTCCCGACAATATTTGTCAACTTTCGAGGGTTGTTGACAAGTCGCAGCATCCCGAAACGGGACGAGGTGCAGGACAGGGAAAGGTGGACCATCCTTGCTTGTCATCCTGAGACCCGCGCTTTTTGCCCTAATCGTCCGTCCTGGGAAACCGTCACAAACGCCTGCGACGACGTGAAAGAGCGGCGCTTCCAGCGCCGCGTCAATCGTCTTTTGTGGGTTATGGGCTTTAGCCCCTCGTGAATCGTTCTCGGAGCCGCACAAGAACACGACAACGGGGGCTAAAGCCCGCGTCCTCGCCCCATTTCCGAACGCGGCCCTGGAAGGGCCGCTCTTCCACGGTGACGCAATCGGCGTAACAGAGAGGGCGCAAACCGATGTCTCTTCCCGCAAGAAGCAGACACCCCCACGAACTCATGCAGTACGGGGCAGGTCCTTCGCTTTGCTCAGGGTGACAAGGCTGTCGGGATGACGACGTGCGCGGAAGGGAGCGAAAAACGTGTGCCAAAAAACATAAGGGGCAGCGGACTTTCGTCCGCTGCCCCTGGCTTGTACCCTTCCGGATACTTCGCCGAGTTATGTTAGTTCGCGAGCGGGTTCAGGCCTTGGCAGGCTACGTACGAACCGACGATCGCGATGGTGCCAGCAGGCTGCGTGCGGACCACACCGTCATCCGTGGCGCAATACGCCTTGGAACCGGTGGTCGCGCTGATCGGAGTGCCGGTGGTCAGGAACTGGTTCGGAACCGGGCTGCCCGCGCCCGTGCTGGGCGTCGAGACGAACATGTATCCGCTCTTACCAGAGCCAGCCGGAGTGCCGTTGTTGGCCAGGTTGCTGTCGATCATGCAAGCGGTGGTGGTGCTGGGAACGCATTGCGCACCGATCGCGCCACCCAGAGCCAACAGGGCGGTGAAGCCAATCGTCGGATAAGCCGAGAAATAGCCGATCTCGCCGGTGACGATGGAGCGCTCGGAAGCGGCCGCAGACGAATCGTTGGCTGCCATCTTGGCGCGCATCAAGTTAGGAATTGCAATAGCCGCGATGATCAGGATGATTGCCACCACGATCAGCAGCTCGATTAGTGAGAAACCCTTCTGTTTCCGCATCTCGATTTTTCCCTCGTATGGTTCTTTTTTGAATTTGTTCTGGTCACGAATGACGCAGTCGGGATAGATATTGGCAACTGCTGGACCAAATCGGCTGGTTACCTTGGTTCTGGTTCCGATTTGGGCAAAGCGCTTTATTTTCATTACGAGGCCAAACTTCAGTCCCTATTCTAAAACCTCTCTAAGAATCGAGCGATGTCAAAATCCGTCGTGAGAACTGACAAATCCTGTCACCGCGGGTTCCCGGGCTGGAACTGCTTCCCAATGTAGAACGGAGTGGTTTTATGACCTTGCACGACGGGCAACCCTGATTTCCAATCATCGATCTCCATTCATCATCGCGCCGGCGGCTGGAGTCGTTCCAGCGCTTTGCCCGCGCCAGTCTGGTAAGGATGCAGCTGCAATTCGGTTTTGTACTCCTCGATTGCGGCGCTCGGTTGCGAAATTTGTTCCAGCGCGGTTCCCAAAGCGTAGTGGTATCCGTCGGCGGAGGGCTCGATCTCGAGCGCCTTTCTTAAATATGTG
>Ga0302324_100008103_pt1 | contig 22211 bp, 22 predicted proteins | sample Palsa_T0_1_FD_201949 | JGI IMG/M metagenome (GOLD analysis project Ga0302324, IMG submission 201949) | Peat permafrost microbial communities from Stordalen Mire near Abisko, Sweden - Palsa_T0_1 | ecosystem: Environmental > Terrestrial > Soil > Palsa > Peat permafrost | place: Sweden: Abisko...
GTTCTCGGTCGAGAGCAGCGTGGCGCTGCCGTCGTCGGGCAGGATCGTCTCTTCGATGGGCGGCAGCGGGAGCGGGAGTTGCTCGGGTACCGTGTCGTAAGCGCCCGTGATCCAGTTGTACTGGGATGCCGGCGGCTTGCGGGGGATCTGCGGCAAGAGTGAGGGAAGAGCAGCCATGATGACTCCTTAGCTGGGACCGCGATACTCCGTAAACCCGGGTCCCTCGTTGACTATAAACAATGGCACCAGGGTGTGAATGAAGCGCCGTTGCCTATCCCGCTTAATCGGAGTGTCGCTGTAAGAATTCAGGGCGTCAAGATTGGCTTCCGGGCCAAAGTCGTCGAGCACCGCCACATGGCCGGGCGTAGCGCTCTCATAGGCCTTCCCGGCGACCAGCGGCTCAGTGAATTCAAGCCCAAGCCGGGTGGCACGACACATACCCTGGAACTGAATAAATCCACCACGCTTGCCAACATAGTGAATGTGCGGCGCCAAACCCACGATCAACTCTGCGATAGTATCCCGCATGTGAGCTAAATCGACAGCCCACTTCATGCAGCCTCGAAAGTGGACGAACTCACGGTAGGCGACCGCGCTGATATACGGCTCGCCCGGAATTGCCTTCTTGGGTTCTTGCCGGACCTTGATAATTGTGTGCGTGAGAGCGGCGCGAGCTGGAACGCCCATACGAACCTCACAGACAGCCAGCGCGCTTATGAGATCCGCAGCAGTGTCGCCACGGCCGGTGCAAAAGGCGGCATCCACGAATGCCATCTTCGCCGCGTATGGAGTCGGCGTAAGGAGGCTTCTTCCCACCGAACTAGTGGCCGACGACATCTTTAACGAGAACAGAGACGTAGGCTCGTAATCAATGATCAACCACCGGCCGGGGCCAGCCACACCCGCGACCGACTGGTCAGCGTCGAGTTCGCGGGTGCGATCTAGTAGTTCCGGTTCGCGCTTAACGGTTCGCTTGGCGGCCATAGTTAGACCTGCTCGGCGAGAGTCTGCAGGACCGCCACTCCATCCGAGAGGCTATCGAAGGAATGTGTTTGGACGCTGTCGGCTTTGATGCGATTGAGGGTGCTTGCGATGCCGCTCATCTGCCCGCGATAGTCGGGGTTCAACGGGCTGACGGTGGGTGCCGGTAGCGAAGTTGATGAGACCGCCACCACGCCTTCGCAAGCGACAATATGCGGGTTCTGTGTGTTCCGCTGCGCGCCGGAGGGTTGTATCAGAGTAGCCATGAGCGCCTGGACCGCGGCGCGGGCGCGTTTGGTGCGGCTATCTTCACTGATCGGCAGTTCTAACGTGATATCGTTTCGCCCGACGCGGTCAAGCTCGATGTTGCAGATCAGGGCATAAACCCCGGAACTGGCCGGCCGGTGGAAGATCGCCTGCGTGCCTGCAACCGAGCCCTCCCCTTTCTTGTCCTGACCCGCCGATTTCGCGCGAGTTTCGGGCTCGTACTTCACATGGAAATACTGTTCGGTTACCGTGCGGTCCGGTAGCCCGACCACCCACCCGAACTCCACGCACGACTTACGGGCAACGGCGCGACCAGCAGTGATCAGCGTGCCAGCGATATCGGTGACAGCACAAGTCTGGAGCACGGTATCCAGAACGGCGGAGTTTGTTAGGCCCTTGATCCTCTTCTCAAAGCTTTCGTCGTTGACGCGATCCGGATTCAGCTTGCGGGCACCATCGGAAAGCGGCTCACCGGCCGCAACCAGCAGCGGCGTAAGATGCCCCACCAGAATGTGCTTGAACATGTCGCCGCTGACGGCATTGACGATTTGGCGCTCGCCCTGCTCGTCAATGATGTGCACCATGCGGGTTTGTTGCTGGTTACCCTCGGTGCCTTCGCTGTTGAGGTTGTGCAGGTCCATAGTGACCCGCGCGCATAAAGAAAGGGAATGAATCGTCATTGACCTTCGTCTCCTTCGTCTTCGGGTTCTGGGTCAGGTCCAGCCTGCGGCGCGACAGCCTTCGGCACGCGGCACGTGGCGTAGGCGCAAAGCATGGCTCCCACGACAGCAGCGTCCTTATGCTCCAACAATAGCTGCGCAAAAGACTCCATCTCTTCGGCCGTCAGGCGCTTAGTCCCACTTAACCTGACGCCCTTCTCCTTGGCAGCCTCCAGGCGCCGCGCACTCTCGGCGTTGTAACTCGCGATAAACTCGGATACCGATTCCAGAAATGGCCCGACCCCAGGCAAGCTACGCTTGCGGCGCAGTTCAGGCAGAAGGTCGTACCGAATGTCCCGGAAATCCTGCTTGTTGGCCTTCCTGCTCTGAGCCGTAACGGTGGCACCGCGGATAGCGGCCGCCACGGCCTTAAAGCCCGCGTTGTTGATGACCCGCTTGTACTCGTCTTGTTGGTTCAAGATCGCCTCCAGGTGATCGGTTTGGAATTGTTTTCGCCTGCTATCCGGATCGCTGGCGCGTTCCCGTAACAGGAAGATGCCGTACTGTTCCATAAAATCCAGCAGAGTAAAGACAGCCCTCGGGCCTCGCCGCTCCAGAAAGCGGCGGTACGCCAAGATGAGCCCGATCTCGTCGGAATGGTCGTCGCGCAAACGGTGCAGCACGGTCAAGTGTTCTTCCAGTGTCGTCAGCCACAAATTGGCATCGGCCTCTGTATTGAGGCTGAACCAGCCCGGCAGAGACAAGGTATCAATCGCGGTTACCGCCTTGGCCTGTCCCATCGACTGATAGTTGGCGATCGCGATGCTGCCGACGAGGGCCTCAGGTTCCATAAGCATGAGCTTGTGCTCGCGGAAATGCTGGATCAGGAGCCGGGCTAACTCAAGCGTGGCGATGCAGTCAATCTTGGGAGCGCTGCCGAAAATGCGGGCCTGTCGCAGTTGCGCGACCACATCCATCATGGCCCCGGCCTCAATGTTTTTCGGGACCGGGCAAAGGAGCCGGACGTGCTCGCCCTTCGATCCCACGAAGAATGGACACGCCGCAGCAAAATAGCCGCGGACGCGTAGCCACTCGATAAACGGGTCGGACCAGGCGTCTTTGGTTTTGTCGCCGCGACCCGTGCTATCGGGCTTCAATCGTGCATACCCCTTCGCAGCGTAAGGGCTGAACAGTTGCACCAGGGAAGCGTCCCAAGGAACCTCAGCACGGGTGTTGGCGCCTAGCGCACTCAGGGCGGCATACAATTGCTCGCGCCATGCGGCGGGGGCCAGCCTGTTAATGACCTTAACGATATTGTTGGCGGCATCGTCCCCCTGCAACGCGTTGAGTGCCTGGTAGAGACGCCAATCGCCGCGGGGAGCATTACCGGCGACCTCCTCGGCGATCTCAGCACCCGCCGCGCGCGCGGCCTTCTGCGCCTCACGGTGAGCGTCGACCCTTGCTTTTTCAACAACGTAGTCGACGACTTCACCAACGTCCTCCGGCGCCGTCACCTTCGCATTCGGCTTCAGGAAATAATATCCAGGTGAGCAGTCAATCATCGGCCCATTTTCTAGGTCCAGTGGTGGATCGAGCACGACTTCAAAACCCGAACCGGTATTGCGCAGTGTGCAATCACTTGCCGGTCGCCGCAGTAGGTGAGCGAGTCCCACGGCGGCAAAGACATCAGCGTGGGTTCCCGTGGTCGCTGGGAAGAAGAATCTATCCATGTGTGGCTTTCCTCTCGGCTCGCATTCGCGGAAACGCGCCCTCATTGGGGCTGGTAGTGGAACGCCAGCCCCGAAAATATCAATTCGAAAGTTTCAGTCCCGTTCAAAACCGGGGTATAATTCAGTCGGGTTGTTGCGGTGCGGGTGGGATTCGAACCCACGAAGCGCTGCTAGACGCCGGACGATTGTAAATCGTCTGCTTTCGACCACTCAGCCACCGCACCCTAGCCCTGGCGGGCCAACCCGCCAGGGCCATTTTATTTATACCCCAATATTGAGATTCTGTCAATACCGTAAATCTCAATACGAAAGGGATACTCCACAAACATAAAGTATCGTACACTGTCTGCCCCCAAGGCAGCAATTCTACCCCCTCGTATTGTCTTCCGTAGCGCGCCAGTCAGAAAGCCTTAGCGTCCTCATCAAATACGCGGCAAGTGGCCACCAATCAAAGAAACGGCGATTCGTCGGCATCAGACCTTTGGCCATGTTGTCGCGTTCGGTCGGCGTCGGCGGATACATTGCCCTCACCGTACCGGACCATGCGTCATTCCATCGCGGATCCAGAGGGCCGATATGATCGAGACTCCACCCGCCGTGATGTGACAGGACGGCGGCCAGCACCGCCGTTTTCTCCACCGCAGCCCACTCTGGGAGAAGCTGATAACCATACCAAGCGCTGGCGGCAGCATGGCCGGGCCGGCTCGGACGCACAGATTTCTCGCAAGCGCGATCCTCTGGCAAGTTCGAGTCGTAGTTGGTATGCGCCAGCATTTCCTTGTGCTCATAAGCGGCATCGCGCGCCCTTTCATATGCTTCGGCCCACCTCTGCCAGGTCGCTTGAAGCTTACCGAGGTCATGAAGATTCGCCGACCATCGGAGCAACTCTTCCAACCTGCTGCCGCTTTGAGACGTGGCGAGCAGGCTGGACGCAAAAGACTCTTCGCCTAACCGCCAGAGAGTCTCAGCTTGGACCAACCTAGCGTGCGCGATCCACGCCTCGCGTCGCAACGGGGAAAACGCGGGGCGGCGGGGTGCCTCCCGGGGCGGGCTCTCTATATCGCCGGCGTGACCCAGAACAAGCCCCGTCTCTTTCGTGTAGCGGGCCATGGAAGGCGGCACGGCCACTAGGAAGGCATCTCCGATCTCCCCCAGCGGTTCCCAATAGCCCTCGCTATCCGGCGAGTAGCGCCAACCGGGACATCCTGCACTTTTCCAAGGGTCGCGCAGTTGGTTCCTGTAGACCGGGATCGTCTGAATACCGCCTGGCTTGACACCCCGCGGATCTTTGCGTATCGCAACGCGAACCTGGTCGCTGCCACGTCGGATAAGTTCTGCAACACCAGCCTCTTCGGTGCGCTGAACGCGATGGCGAATCGTATCGGCACACTCGATCTGCCGGGCGGCCCAGCCTTCGCGAACCTCCTTTTCGTCGTTCACCCTGTGGGCTTCCTCAACCCAAAGCTCCGTCACGGCCGGTGTGAGCAAGACGCGGCAATCGGGCAGCAAACGGCGCGTAGTATCGATCTCTTCCGTGCTGTACGGAAGCGCGTTCGGAGCCTCATACACATGCACCAGCCCCGTCTGATTCTCATAGCGCGCACACCGGCCCGCGCGCTGCACCAACGCGTTCATCGGGCAAATCTCCGTGTGCAGATGATCGCAGGTGAGATCGAGGCCAGCTTCGATGACCTGAGTGGCAATCAGGATACACGGCCCGCGATTCTCTCTCCCGAAGTACTCTTTCGCGAACTTCTGTTTGTCCTCGCGGTCCGAGCGGAAAAAGCGCGCATGCATCAGCCGCACTGGAAAATCCTGCTCCGGCTCCATCAATGCTTCATATAATTTCTGCGCCCGGGCTACGGAGTTCAACACTACCAGTGACCTCGCTCCCCCGTTCTGCAGGATAGCCTCGGCGTTCAGCCCAGAGGACTCCATCACCAACTCGCGGCGCACCGTGCCTACGCTGGGCAATGCCTGTACCTCCTGCGGTTCGAGCGAAATGCACTCTGGCTGTAAGGGACTCTCCTGAAGCTCCTTAACGAGCGGCGAAGTCGCCGTCGCAGTCATCCAAACCGAGCGAGTCACATCTCGGAACAGCGACAGACAGGCAATACCCGTAAGAAAAGCCCGCGACGGATCCATCAAATGAAACTCGTCGAATACCACCAAGTTGCCGGCAACCGCCGCGGCGTTAATGTTGTTCAGTCTCGGGGACTGTCCATACGGGCCGCAGAGCATGCCACTCAGGACCTGGTCATAGGTAGTAACAATGATGTCCCCAAGGGTGAAAAACGGGTCGTCAGGCTGTTCCCCAGTCTGCAGCTTCACGGTCAAACCCGGTGCGAGGTCCCTAGCTGTCTCGTAGATGCCCTGCGCGAGCGTCCGTAACGGCAATGCGTAAATCAACCGGCGAGCGCAAGTTCGCTCGCGGTCCAGGAGAAAAGGAGCCAGAACCGCCAGCGTCTTGCCGGACCCAGTGGGCGCGCGCAAAACCACGTTACGCCGCCCCCATAGGGCCGCGGCCACCTTCTCCTGATACGGATACGGCGAGCGGTTGGAGTTCAATTTTCCAAACGCCAGCCTGAACTCATCGGTCATAACTCCTCAACTAAATATCATCGCAAATGGATGTCACTACCTACGATGGCTATCTCCCCCTTACCCCAAACCGTCTGCCGCCCCACCCCCACCCACTTACCCGCCCGCAAATAAGGCACAAACTCCCCTAACTCCCCTAACTCCCCCACATACTCCGCCTCCCCCACAAATCCCCCGATCGAGTGCACCTGACCCGTCTTGCTGCTCCGCCGCATCGCATCCACCTGCCCGATCTCGCCTCGCGTCATCCGCACCCGCGCCGCCCGCTCCCCAAACCCCCGGAAATCGATCTCCAAAGGTCCCTCGCCGTATAACTCCCGCAACGTGCTCAGCCGGTCGCGCATCCGCGCCGCCAGCACCCCGAACTCCGGACGCGCCACTAACTGTTGCCCGCTCTTCAATTCGGTCGGAGTTACGAATCGGACCACCACCCGCTGCACCGGTTCCGTCAATGCCGCCAGATCTAACTCCATCGGCGCCGGTTCCTGCTCGATCAGCAGTGACTCGCCATCGTAGATCCGCGCCGCGCACTCTCCGCGCCCGTCAAGCTGCGCCACCTCGCGCAACACCGCCCGCCCGCGCCGTGGTCCCAAGCCTTCGCGCCCCAATTGCGAGAACGCCAGCACTAAGTAGGCGATCGCCGGGCTATGCAGATCGAATAAGTTAAGGTCGAATGAAAACGTGCCGCCCGCCGCGATGGTCCGCCCGTCTAAGTGGATGGCGCGAAATACAAACGGACGCGGCCAGTCCGCCAGTCCGCTGGGTCCGCCCGCCAGCGCCGAGGGCTCGAACACGCGCGCGTACGGGCACGCGCCGCGAATCTCGCAATCGCGCGCGCCTGGGCACTCCGGCACACACGCGATCCGCCGAAAGATCGAGCCGAATGCGCCGCGCAGAATATTCGCCGCCTTTCCCTGCGGAAAGTAAATCGAGTCGCGCGCCACAAACGAAAATCGCAGCGGCTGCAGCCGAAAAACCACCCCCTAATTGTAGCCTCCTCTGTGTGTTCCGGTCCTTCTTTCTTTGCGTGCTCTGCGTCTTTGCGTGAGCCCCTCTTATCGTCTTGCCCGAATTCCGATCACACCCCTCCTCGCCGGGAAAACAGGCCACTTACCTCCTGCGCCCGTACCCCCCAGGCGTAAACTGGAAGAGGATGACAAGATCCTCCGATCACCCGATCCCCGCCTTATTCGCCAAAGCAGCCCGAAATCCTGGTCCATGTGCCGGCAGACCCGAATTACCAAACGAACCTAGTCCCGCAAACGAACACTGGCCGCTCGCGGGGAACTCCCCGCGTCCCCTCGCCCCCTCGCCCGCTCGCCCGCTCCCCCCCTCGCCCCCTCGCCCCTTCCCCCCCTCGCCCGCTCGCCCCTTCGCCCCCTCGCCCCCTGCGTCCCCGAGCCTAGCCCTATGAAGAAGCCTGTCCCCTCCCCCACCGGCCGCCTCCTCGCCGGCCTCGCCGTAACCCTGGCCGCCGTCGGCATCTTCTCCATCTACGCCCTCCACCAGATGCGCGGCCTCGAAGACCTCCAAACCCGCATCGTCGATCGCAACCGCAAAGACTCCCTGCAGCTTCTGCGCATCCAGAACGACCTCAATCAACTCAGCATCGCCATGCGCGACATGCTGTATGGCGACGAGCCCTACGGCCTGCAGGCCTACAAGAAGCAGTTCGACCGCATGCGCACCGATCTCGACGACGCCCTCCGCCGCGAAGCGCAGCTCGGTCCCGTGCAGCGCGACACCAACCGCCAACGCTACCTGGCCGATTCGCTGGCCGAGTTCTGGGCCTCGGCCGGCCGTATGTTCGAAGTGGCTGCGCAACAGGGCGACCCCGCCGCGCGCGATCTGATCCGCAATTCCCTGGAGGCGCGCACCGGCGCCCTCACCAGCGCCGTCGCCCAGTCCCTGATCGAGAACAACGAGGCCGAGCAGGAGGCCGCCAGCCGTATCCAAAGTATCTATCTGGGCGTGCAGCGCAACGTCTATGTGTTTCTGGCCGCCATGCTGGTGGCCATTTTCGCCACCACCCTTTACCTCATCTATTCCAACCGCCGCTTGTTCCAGCATCTGGCCGCGGTTTCCGAACATCGCAGCGATCTCGCCCGAAAGCTCATCACCGTGCAGGAGGAAACGCTGCATTCGCTCTCGCGCGAACTGCACGACGAGTTCGGCCAGGTGCTCACCGCCATCGGCGCCATGCTGCGGCGTGCCGAGAAGCACTTGCCCGCCGATTCGCCGTTCTGCGCGGATTTGCGCGAAGTCCGCGAAGTGGCCCAGGTCACGCTCGAAAAGACGCGCAGCCTGTCGCAGTTGATGCATCCCAGTGTCCTCGACGATGGCGGCCTCGAGAAAGCCATCGACTGGTATCTGCCGGTCTTCGAGAAGCAGACTGGAATTAAGGTACGATACGAGAAAAAGGGAGAAGGCCCCGCGATCGGAGACCGCGTGGCCATTCACGTGTACCGTGTGCTGCAGGAGGCTCTGAATAATCTGGCGCGCCACTCCGGTTCGCCGCTGGCCGTCGTACGGCTGGAGTTTCCGCCCGGCCGGTTGAGCCTGGAGGTGGAAGACCGCGGCGCCGGCATGCCCCAGTCGCCGAATGGTGGCGGGCGCAAGGGCATCGGCATGACCGCCATGCGCGAGCGCGCCGAGTTGTTGCAGGGTACTTTCGAAGTGCGGCGTCCCGGCGAGGGCGGCACGCTGGTGCGGCTGGATGTTCCGTTAACGGATTCCTATGAGCAATGAAATCACGGTGCTTTTGGTGGACGATCATAGCCTGGTGCGCAGGGGCTTTCGGCGCATGCTCGAAGACGATCCCGAAATCCGCGTAGTAGGCGAAGCCAGCAACGGCCAGGAGGCCATCAAGCTGGCGCAGGAACTGCACCCGCGCGTCATCGTGATGGACATGGCCATGCCGGGACTGGATGGCGTGCAGGCCACCCGCGAAATCCTGAAGCACTCGCCGGACATCGCCGTGCTGATTCTGAGCATGTACTCCGAAGAGAATTACGTGCGCAACGCGCTCGACGCGGGCGCGCATGGCTATTTGCTGAAGGAAGCTCTCGACGTCGATCTGGCGGGCGCCATCAAGGATCTGGCGGCCGGCAAGCATGTGCTCGGGCCCGGCGTGCTGGCCCCCAATCGCGCGCCCGATCCGGATTACGAGCGCCTCACGCCGCGCGAAAAGCAGATTCTGGAACTGATCGCCAAGGGCAATTCGAACAAAGAGATCGCCGCGATTCTCAATCTCAGCGTCAACACCGTCTCCGTGCACCGCGCCAATCTGATGTCCGCGCTCGGAATCCACCGCACCACGGAATTGGTGGTTTGGGCGGTCAAAAAGGGGCTGGTGCAATTGCCGTGAATCGCCGGGAATTCTTATGGAGCGCGCTGGCCGTGGCGCGCGGCGGCAACGATCCGGGCTTCCGCTTCACCGATGTCACTTCCCGGTCCGGCATTCAGTTCCGGCACAACAGCGGCGCCTTCGGAGAGAAGTATTTGCCGGAAACGCTGGGTCCCGGCTGCGCTTTCCTCGACTATGACAATGACGGCTGGCAGGATATTCTGCTGATCAACGGCATGGACTGGCCGGGCCACACGAAGCAGCGCAGTACCATGCACCTCTATCGCAACAATCGCAACGGCACCTTCACGGACGTCACGCGCGCCGCCGGCCTGGATGTGGAAATGTATGGCATGGGCGTGGCCGTGGGCGATTTCAATAACGATGGCTTCGCCGATATCTACGTCACCTGCGTGGGCCAGAGCCGCCTGTTTCAGAATAACGGCAAAGGCCGGTTTGTGGATATCACGGAGCGCAGCGGGCTGGGCGGCCATCAAGGGCTGAGCAGCTCCGCGCTCTGGTTCGACTACGATCGCGACGGGCTGCTCGATCTGTTCGTCTGCAATTACGTGAAATGGTCGCCCGCGCAAGACGTATTTTGCAGCATGGATGCCAAGCACAAATCGTACTGCACGCCGGAAGCTTACCGCGGCGCTACGTGCTGGCTGTTCCGCAACCTGGGCAACGGCAAGTTCGAGGATGTCACGGCCGGCAGCGGAATCTTCGACAGCAGTTCGAAATCGCTGGGCGTGGCCATGCTCGATTACGACCAGGATGGCTGGATCGACCTGATGGTGGCCAACGACAGGCAGCCCAACAAGCTGTACCGCAACCAGCGCGACGGCACGTTTCAGGACATCGCCGTCAAAGCCGGCGTGGCCTTCAGCGAAGACGGCAAGGCCCGCGCGGGCATGGGCTTGGATGTGGCCGACTACGATAATTCGGGCATCGCGGGCCTGGCCATCACCAATTTCGATAACGAAATGATCGGCTTTTATCGCGGCACGCGCGGCGGCCTATACGTGGATCAGGCGGCGCGTTCCGACGTGGGGCGTCTGTCGCGGCGCAGCTTGGGCTTCGGCTGTTTCTTCTTCGACGCCGACCTGGATGGGCTGTTGGATCTGCTGGTTGTCAACGGCCACATCGATCCGGGCATCCGCGAAACGCGCCCCGAGACGGGATATGCGCAGCCGCCGCACCTGTTCTTGAATAAAGGCCACGCCGGATTTGAAGACGTGGCCGCCGCACTCGGCGGCGGCTTCGCGGACCCCAAAGTGGGACGCGGCGCGGCATTCGGCGACTTCGATCGCGATGGCGATCTGGATGTGCTGATCACCACCAATCAAGGGCCTGCCTATCTCTACCGCAACGACCAATCGAACGGCCACCACGCCATACGCTTCCGCCTGGTGGGGACTAAGTCGAACCGCGACGCCATCGGCGCTACGGTGCGCGTCACCAGCGGCGGCGAGACCGGATCGCGCATGGTGAAGAGCGGCTCCAGCTACTTGTCGCAATCCGAGCTGCCGGTGACCTTCGGCCTCGGCAAGCGCGATGTGGTCGAGCTGGCTGTGCTGCATTGGCCTAACGGCAGGGTGGAGGAGTTCAAAAACCTGCGCGCCGGCCGCCTCTACGAGTGTACCGAAGGTAAAGGAATTCGCGACACCGCCGGTTTCTGACGTGGGCCAGGCCCTCGGCCTGCGGCGGCCTCACAGGCCGCCATATTCTTGTGCGAAGCACCGGAGCTTCACAAAACGGGAAAGCCCGGGGAGTTAGCCCGGGCCTCCACTCGAAGCGGAAAGGGGGATCGAACCTATGATCCTACTGTTGGTAATTCGGCTGAAGTTGATCGGCCGGATCACGGCGTTGATCGTCTGGACCCGTAAGGGCCAGCGGTAAGCGCCGCGGCGGGATCGGCGTCGCAAACCGGTCCCGGACCAACATCATAACAGATCTCCGCAAGTTCAGTTTCGGATTTCAAACGAGGATTGCCCGCGCCCAGGCACTCATCATGTAGCCTTTCCAAAGACAGTGGCAGTGCGGGTTCCTGTGCGAAGCACCGGAGCTTCACAAAACGGGAAAGCCCGGGGATATCGCCCGGGCCTCCACTCGAAGCGGAAAGGAGGATCGAATCTATGATCCTACTGTTGGTAATTCGGCTGAAATTGATCGGCCGGATCACGGCGTCGATCGTATGGACCCGTAAGGGCCAGCGGTAAGCGCCGCGGCGGGGTCGGCGTCGCTCGCCGGTCCCGCACCAACATCATAACAGATCTCCGCAAGTTCGGTTTCGGATTTCGGGCGAGGATCGGCCGCGCGACGGCACTCGTCATGCAACTTTTCGGAAAGTGGCAATGCGGGTCCTGCGCGAACCACGCGCGCTCCGCAGAAAACGGCAGAGTCTCGAAACGGAAAAGGGGATCGAACCCATACATACTCCCACTGTTGGTGCGCCGGTCGACTGCGGCTTCGCCAACAGGATGACAAATCCCCGATAACGTGTCGTCGAGCCCGCGTCATTTGCGACGCTTGCAACTTTTCGGGTGTTGCGGGCGTCATATCTCTTGCCCTCTTGGCTACTGGAATGAGAAGTAGTGTGAAAAGCAAATACGAGACTTACAGAAAGATACTAGAAAAAAAGGCGGACGAAGTGCAACGCAGCATGTCCGCCCAAAAGGCCGCTCAGGTGTTGTCCCGAGAAGAGCATCCGCACGATGAAGGCGATCTGAGCCAGCAGAGCCACGAGGAGTGGATCTTCCTGAATCGGAACACCCTGGATATCAAACTTCTGCGCGAAGTGCAGGACGCGCTGCGGCGCATCGAATCCGGCGCCTACGGTGTCTGTTACGAGTGCGATGAGCCCATCTCCGTGAAGCGGCTGGACGCCGTGCCATGGGCGAAGTTCTGCGTATCGTGCCAGGAGCGCATCGCCAGTGGCGTTCTGCTGGAGCACGAAGAGCGCCTCCAGGAAGTGGACCGGTGACCCTTTCCGACCTGCGGAAGGTTACCGTCAAAAAGCGTCTTCGTATCCGTTTTTCCCTTTCCAACGGCATGCAGTGTGTCCTCAACGAGCACGGCATCGCCCAAGTGCCGGCTCTGCGCGCGGTTCCGGCCTTCAACCTCGAGGATGAGCTGGCGGGCGCACAGGAGTTCCTGGTGGAACCCGCCGGATCTGGCGCCGGCGAAAAGGACAAGCACAAGCCCATGCCCCGCAGTTACACGCGCGCCGAGATGCTCACGCTGGCCACAACCGGCGGCGCCGGAGAAACGGGTCACGACGAGCACGACGAGTAGATCGTGGTTGCGTCTTCCTCTTGTCGTATCCCGGCTGCGCAACCGGCTCGCCCAGAAAAACAAGGGGCGCGTCGCATTGCTGCGGCGCGCCCCCCATCTTCACAAGGAGGAAGTACTACTTCTCCGGCAGAGTTCCCGCGGTGAACAGAGGATTCCAGTTCCCGCCGGCATTCCGCAAGAGCTTGAACGCCATGGCTTCGCCCGGCTTGGCCGACTGCATAAAATTCCGCACGTCGGCTGCCGAGTTCATGGCATGGCGGTTGATCGCGACAATCACATCGCGTTTCTGCAACCCGATGTCTTCGGCGAACGAACCGGGCGCCACGTTGGCGATCACTACGCCGCCGGTCGAGAGGCCCATCTGCTCGCGATCGGATGAACTCAGGTTCTGCACCGAAATGCCCAACCGGGCATGCGTGGCTTCGCCTTCTTCACCTTCGGCCGCAGCCTCGTCACCCGACCGGTTGTCCGCCACGATCGCCGCGCGATCGCCGATCTTCACGGCGACTTCCATCGGCTTGCCGTCGCGTAGCACCTTCATGTGCACGGTCGAGCCGGGCTGTGCCGCGGAAATGATGTTCACGAGTTGTTCGCCGTCCGTCAGATTCTTGCCGTCGATCCCGACAATGATATCGGAAGCCTGCATGCCCGCCTTGGCGGCCGGCCCATCCGGCGTCACCTGCTGCACGAACACGCCGCTGGATGCTCCATAGGCCTTCAGCAGGGCGGCATTCTCCTCGCGGGCGAACTGTATGCCGATGGCGCCGCGCGAGACTTTGCCGTTCTTCACAATCTGGTTGTAAGAATTCACCGCCAGGTTGATGGGCAACGCGAAGCCGATGCCTTCGAAGTTGCCGCTGCCGCTGACGATCATAGTGTTGATGCCGATTACTTCTCCGTTGATGTTCAGCAGCGGGCCTCCGCTATTGCCGCGATTGATGGCGGCGTCGGTCTGCAGGAAGCGTTGCAATTGGTGGTCGCGCTCGCCGAGGTCGCGCCCTTTGGCGCTGATAATGCCGGCGGTCATGGTTTGTTCCAGCCCGAACGGCGAGCCGATGGCTACCGCCCAGTCGCCGGTCTCCATGGCATCCGAGTTCCCGATGCGCAGCGGCGTAAGCTGCTTGCCGGAGTCGATCTTCAGCACGGCCAAGTCGAGCTCCGAATCGGTGCCGATCAACTTCGCCTCATACTGGGTCTTGCCGTCGGGCAGTTTCACTTGGATGCGCGTGGCGTTCTCCACCACGTGGTTGTTGGTCAGAATGTAGCCGTTGCGGTCCACGACGAAACCGGATCCCAAGCCCTGCGCCCGGCGCGGTTGCTGCTGCGGCATGTTTTGGAACGGGACCATGTTGCCGAACGGATTGTCGCCGTTGTCGCCGGACGGATTCCCGTTGAAGAGCCCGCGCATCGATGTGCGTTTTTCTTGAATCGTGCTCACAATTTGCACCACGGAAGGCTCGGCTTCCTTGGCGATCTTGGTGAATGAGTTGGATAGTTGCACCGCACTGGGCACTACCAGGGCGGCCGGTGTAGCGGATGCCGCGCTGGCAATTCCCGTGTGGTTCAACAGGTTTGCGGTCAATAACCCCACGCAGAAGAGCAGCAGCGCAAGGGTAACGTAGCTTCTGTTTAACTTCATGTTGTCGTCCTTTTGTTTGAGAGAGTTTGTTACTTAGATACCGTTCAACACCGTAGTCGGAGGTGGTTCGAAGAAGACCACGGCGATCACATAGTAAGCCGGGGAGATTTGCACCTGCCAGGCGCTCACGACCATATAAGGCGCGTCTGTCACTGCGGCCGGAACTGCTGGTGCTTCCAGCTTCGGCATGCGGCTGGCCATCAGTCGCGGCCGTGCCGGAGCGGCTCGCCGCGGCGCCAGAGAGATGGCCGGTGCAGCGGGTGCATGCAGATGCGCGACCGCCATGCTGGCCAAAGGAATTTCCTGCACGCACACCGGGGGCGTCGTCTTGGCGGCCACTATCAGGGCCGCGCTGGCCAGGGCGCACGCCGCCATCCAGCCCGAACGGGAGAAGCGCGGAGTGGAATCGCGGTCCGGCTCCAGCAGCGCTTCGATGCGCGCGCTGATCTGCCATCGCGTGCGCGAGGTCGCCCCGGCCGCCAGTTGCGGCGCAGTTGCGCGCCGCGTCACTTCATGCAGATGTGTCAGGCACGCCGCGTACGGACGCGCTGCGCCGGTCGCGGAAACCACCCAATCGTCGCAGGCCATTTCGCGCTCGATTTTCAGCCGGCGGCCGATCCAATAAACCGCCGGGTTGAAGAAGAGCACAGCTTCGGCAATCGCCTGGATGAGTTGCGTCCAGTCGTCCCAGCGCCGCAGGTGAGCCAACTCGTGAGCCAGCACTTGCTCGAACTCTTCGGCGCTCAGCTCCGCGATCACGGACTGGGGGAAGACGATCGCGCGGCGCACGAAACCCGCGGCCATCGGCACACGCACCTCGCTCGATGCGAGCACGGGGATGTTGTCCCGCCTGCCGATCGGCGTGCCGCGGCGCTTTAGCCCATGAATATGGGCCAGACTCCAGGCGACTCGCGCCAGCAGTAAAGTAGCGATCGCCAGCCAAGTTAATGCCAGGTACGCCGGCCAGTGCGCCGTTACCGGCACGGCCAAAGGCGCCGCCGCGGAGCTTGCCGCATAGCTGGACGCGGCCGCTGCGGGCCGCGGAATCAGCAGCATGGCGGGCGTTGCCACAACTAGTAGCAGTGTGGCGAACCAGACCAGGTAGCGGGTGGTCGCGTTGGAGCGCGGTAAAAGTCGCAGCATACCCGCCGCCAGCGCTGTCAGCAATAATCCCAGCCAGAGGCTGTTGAGCGCGCTAGAAACCGCCACCGCCGCCGCTACATTGCCAAATTCAACCCAGCTCATTGCCCGCCCCTCCTTCGCCCGAGACCAGTTTCTTGAGCCGGTTCAGCTCCTGCTCATCTAACCCCTCATCTTCCAAGACGTTTAGAATGAGCAGCTCGGGAGAATCCTGAAAGAACCGCTTCATCAGATTCCGAACCGCCTTCCGGCTGGCCTCGCCGCGTTCCACTACAGGATGATAGACGAATGCGCGGCCTTCTTTGGTATGCCGAACATACCCCTTCCGTTCCAGAATCCGCAGAGTGGTCAGGACTGTGTTGTATGCCACGACCGTATTCGCAAGTCCACCGACCACGTCGGTCACCACGGCGGATCCTTTATTCCAAAGGATTTCCATGATGGGGAGTTCGGCTTCCGTAAGCGTAGCTGATTGTTTCCGTGCCATCGATTCTCTTAACGAATTAAGAATTGCTCTAATTCTGTTTTACCGCGAACCCCAAAAGCTGTCAACTAATTTTTTAAGAATTGATGTGAGGGCCTTGACCGACAGGACAAGGCATGCTATTCTTACTTCAGGAAGTAAGGAGGTAACGATGTTAGCCAGTAAGGTGACGACGAAAGGTCAGGTGACGATCCCCAAGGAAGTGCGCGAGAGGCTGCGGGTACTGCCGGGTGATGCCATCGTATATGAGTTCCAGGACAACGGACTAGTGATCGTCCGCAAGATGGAGCCGTTCGACGCGGGCTGGCATCGCGCACTTTCCGGCACGCTCGCCGATGAGTGGAATTCCGCCGAGGATGACGAGGCCTTCGGTGACCTGTGAGCCGTGGGATGTCGTCATAGTCCCGTTTCCCTTCACCGATTCGCCCGCAAGCAAGCGGCGCCCGGCGCTGGTGCTGAGTTCGCAGGAGTTTAACCAAAGCGCCGGTCACTCCGTGATGGCGCAGATCACCAGCGCGAAAAGGTCCAGTTGGCAGGGCGATCTCATCATTCAGCATGCCGAAGCAGGTCTGCCGGCGGCATGCCTCGTGCGCATGAAACTCTTCACCATCGATAATCGCCTGATCCAAAAACGCGCGGGACGCTTGAGCGACGCTGACCAGCAACAAGTTCGCAGCGGCCTGCGCCGCTTAATGAGCCTTTGAGGCTTGTTCCAGTGCAATAGCCAGTTCCTGAACTCCGCGACGGATCTCTCTTGCATCGAAAGCGGCAAAGCCCAATTGCAACACCTCCGGCGCAACCGGAGTCACATCCACATTGCGCTTCGCCGCAGCAGCGGCCGCCCCTTCCGCTTGAATCCCGCCGCATAGCCATCCGGCAGTCTGCAATCCCGCTTGCACGTTAGAGATTCTCAGCACGCCTGACAGCCGCAAACGCGCCGCGTCCAAAAGGGCCGCGAGCCGCTCGGCATATACTTCCCGCATGCGGCGCACGTGGCGCCCAAAGTGGCCCTCGGCGATGAAATCGGTCAGCACAAGCTGCTCCAACATCGGCGCGTGCCGGCAGGTTAGCGACTGGATGGCTTCACAGCGAGGAAGTAACTCGAAAGGAACCACCATATATCCCAGGCGCAGCGCGGGAAACAGCACCTTACTGAAGCTGCCCGCATAAAGTACCCGCCCGCTGGCATCGAGCCCCTGTAGAGCCGGAATAGGTTGCCCTGCGTAGCGGTACTCGCTGTCGTAATCGTCTTCGAAGATGAACGCACCCGACTTCCGCGCCCACTCCAGAAGCTGCAGCCGCCGCGCCAGGCTCATGGTAGTTCCCAAAGGAAACTGATGCCCAGGTGTGGTGTAAATAAGCCGAATTCCTCGCCTTGGGAGGTGGCGCACCGCCACTCCTTCGTCATCCAATCCGGCGGCGCAGATCTTGGCGCCAAACGCCTCAAAAACACGGACCGCCCCGGGATATCCGGGGTTCTCGACGCACACCCGGTCTCCGGGATCCAACAGCAGCCGAGCCGTCAAATCAAGGGCTTCCTGCACCCCGGAGACGATGGCCACCTGCTCGGGCACACATCGCACTCCCCGCGACCTGCTCAGATAGTCCGCCACCGCCTGCCGCAGCGGAGCATATCCCAGCGGCTCGCACCCCATTAAGTCGCGCGTCGAAGCCCGGCGCAGGCAGCGGGCCGCGATCTTAGCCCAGAGTGTCGTGGGGAACAGATCTAACGCCGGCAGGTTGGCACGGAAAGCGCGCGTCGGCCGGTTCTCATAACCCCCAAATAGCCGCGCCCGGCGACCGTAGTCCGAGATCGCCGGCGGCCGCTTGCCCCGCACCGCGGGCGCCGCTAAGTGCCCGGACCGAACGTGCAGCAATTCTTCCGGCAGGACCTGGCTGACTTGCGTGCCCGCGCCTATTCGGCCTTCCAGATAGCCCTCGGACTTCAGATGCTCGAAAGCGTTGATGATGGTTCCGCGGGCCAGCCCGTACTGGCTTGCCAGATCGCGCGTAGACGGCAGGCGCGCCCCGGGCCGCAACCGGCCACTCAAAATTTCACCGCGTAATGCGTCATAGAGCCATCGATAGGCGGGCACATGCGATCGGTCTGGCGGAAGGACCAGTTCGGATGCGGGCGCGCGTTTCGGCATAAGTGGTACATGTAATATATCATAAATGGTCCTTTCGACTAAACCGCTTTGGATTAGAGTGGATCTGGAGGGGAAAGTCGATGAGATCTGCAGTCGTGGCAGGCGTGGCGGTGGCGGCGTGTTTCGCAGCGGGACAAGCCGGCGGGACGAAAGACCGGGCGCAAATCCTGCTTTCGACCTCACTGCCCAAATTGAATGGCGACAACCTGAAGGCGTTCCTGGTGGAAGTCCGCTACGGCCCGGGCGAGTCGTCCAAACCGCATACCCACGGCTGCGCGGTCATCGGCTACATCGTCGCAGGATCGCTCCGGACTCAAGTGAAAGGCGAGCCGGAGAGGATCTACAAGGCCGGGGAGAGTTTCTACGAAGCGCCGAACGGAGTGCACCTGGTCTCCGCCAACGCCAGTGACACGCAGCCGGCTAAATTCGTCGCGTATATGCTTTGCGATCGCGACACGCCGCTCAGCGCGGATGTCTCGGAATCGGGAACGCGATGAATTGGGAACGGGCTGGAGTCATCTTCGCGCGGACCGCGCTAGGCGCCGCGTTTTTTTCCGCGGTGGCCTCGCGCTTCGGATTGTGGGACAGGACGCTCGACCTGAAGCACTTTGCCAATTTCATGCAATACGCGGCAGAGGTGAATTCGTTTATGCCGGCGGCCGCCGTTCCCGTACTGGCGTGGGCTGCCACTGCCGCGGAAACAGCGTGCGGCATCCTGCTGATTTTGGGACTGTGGCCGCGGTGGGTCTCGCTGGCGAGCGCCATTCTGCTCGCCATGTTTGGAACGGCGATGGCGGTTTCGTTCGGCCTCAAGTCGCCTATGGATTATTCGGTATTCTCTGCCTCAGGCGCAGCGGTCTTGCTGGCCCTGCACGCCTCCCGGCAGAATCGTAACCAGAAAGGGAGCCAATCATGAAACGGAAGTGGAACAACGCCATAGTCGTCGCCATCTTTTTCGCGACGACTCCGAGCGCTACAAGATGCTTTGCTCAAAAGCAAAGCGACGAACAATTACTGCGTGCCCGCGAAACCGTATGGCGCGCGTGGTTTGCAAATGACACAAAGGCTCTGGAGCAATTGGTGCCGCCCGGGACGATTGTCATGAGCGCCAGCGAGAAGAAATGGCAGACGCGGGCCGACGTGCTTCAATCCGCCGTGGAGTTTCAGGCCGGAGGCGGAAAACTCGTCCGGTTGGAATTCCCACGCACGGAAGTGCAGCATTTTGGCGATGTCGCCATCGTCTGGAGCCAGTATGTCCTCGAAATCGAGACCGACGGCAAACGATCGACGAGCTCCGGCCGCGTGACGGAAATCTTCGTCTGGCAAAACGGACGCTGGACCAATCCGGGTTGGCACACTGACAACGTAAAATGATCGCATCGGTACCGCGCGAAGTGACGATCTGCTCTGAAGTCATGCGTGTATGGTTTCTGTGAGCGCAATGCCACTTAGTTTAGAGTTGTCGATGGGTCTGCATAAATAGTGGGGCAGGCCCTTGGCCGGGGGACCCTCTGGGTCGGGTCCCCTGGACCCGCTTGTCACCCTGAAAGTGAGCTCGGCAGAAGACAAGACAGCGGCCTGAGAGGCCTCCGCAGGCCGAGGGCCTGCCCCACTATTTTTGCAGAATGTTCTCGTTGAAAAAGCTAAGTGACTTTGGTCTGGAGCTCCCTTGGGGCTCGATTTGGCAGATCGCCGGCGTGGCGTCAAGGATACTGCCGGCCGGGGTGACCGCTGGGCCGGGCACTCCGGGCGCGCACACCTAGCTCCAACCGCCATCCCCACGCAACGGCACAAACCGGCAAAACGTAGCCACCCGTTCCCGCATCTCACCGCCCGACCGCACGATCACCCGCAGCTCCTGATCGAACCTGTTGCCCACCGGAATCACCAGCCTGGCCGGATCGCCAAGCTGATCCAGCAACGCCGCGGGAACGTCCGGCGCGGCCGCGGCCACCGATATCCCCGCAAAAGGCGCAGCCTCCGCCCAACCCTGCGAGCCATCCCCGCAAACGACCGTAATATTGCCGTCGAGCGCGGTGCGCTGCAGGTTCTGTTCCGCTTGCCGCGCTAGCCCGGGGATCAGTTCCACGGTAATCACGCGCGCCGCCAACGCGCCCAGCACCGCGGCGTGGTAACCGCAACCAGTGCCCACTTCCAACACCGTTTCCGTACCGGTCAATTCCAGCAGTTCTGCCATCAGCGCGATCATGTACGGCTGTGAGATGGTCTGTCCATACCCGATCTGCAATGGCTCGTCCTGGTAGCTGCACACGCGGCAATCGGGAGGAACAAACTCCTCGCGCGGGATCGTGAGCATGGTATCCAGCACGCGCGGGTCGTGGATGCCGCGCTTGCGAAGCTGGCGGTCCACCATGCGCCGGCGCTCGGAGCGCCAATCGGGAATCATTGCGGCTCCAATCGTTATAATCCCACATTTTATGTTTGCACTCCACTTACAAAGAAGGAAGCGATATAATACTCACAATCCCAAATGTCAGTTAAGCGCCGCGATAATACTTCGAGCGTATCTATCACGGCCTTGTTTGTTCAGTGGAGCGAGGGAAATCGCGAAGTAGAAGCGCGGCTGCTGTCTGAGATCTATGCCGAACTGCGCCGTATCGCCGCCCGCCACATGCGGCGCGAGTGCGCCAGCCACACATTGCAGCCCACCGCCCTGATCAACGAGGCCTGGATGCGCCTGGTGGAACAGCCACACGCAAACTGGCAAAATCGCGCGCACTTTTTCGCGGTGGCTTCCCGCATCATGCATGAGATCCTGGTGGATCATGCGCGCCGGCGGCTGGCCGGAAAAAGGGGCGGCGCGAACCAACCGATCACGCTCGAAGAGCCGCCTGTCGCCGCTCAGGACGGCCTCATCGAGACCCTCGCCCTGCATGAGGCGATCGGCCGGTTGCGCGAATTCGACCCCCGCGCGGCCCGCATTATCGAGCTGCATTTTTTCGGCGGGCTCTCATTTGAAGAGATGGCGCTCGTGCTGGATGTTTCCGCGCGAACCGTGAAGCGCGACTGGCAGATGGCCCGCGCCTGGCTGCGCACAGAGCTATCCAAGGCATCATGACACCCGAACAGTGGAAGCATCTGAAGCCGCTGTTTGAGCAAGCCTTGGAGATGCCCGCAGAAGAGCGCACGGCGTTCGTCGAACAGATCCGCCGCGAGAATGAAGAGGATGGGCGATTGCTGGCGTCTCTGATCGACGCCCACAATCAGGAGACAGACCCCATCGATCAGCCCCTGATCCGGTTTTCGGACCGCCCCACGACCCCGCCATCGTTTTCCGCCGGCGATCTGGTTCGGAACCGCTTCCGCATTGTGCGCTTCCTGGGCCGCGGCGGAATGGGCGAAGTCTACGAAGCCGATGATGTCGGACTGGGGCGCATTGCCCTGAAGATCATTCGTCCCGAGATAGCCGACCGTCAGCCGACACTGCTCCGGTTCAAGCAGGAAGCCCAGCTTGCGCGTATGGTGACCAGCCCCTACGTGTGCCGGATTTTCGAGTTCTACCCGGAGCCTCCCCCTTTCCTGACCATGGAGTTTCTGGACGGCTGCACTCTCGCCGCCCAAATCGCGCGCGAGGGAGCGCTGCCCATCCCCAAGGTCGAGGAGATTGCGCTGCAATTATGTGCGGGACTGCAGGCCATCCACGATGCCGGCGTCATCCACCGCGACTTCAAGAGTCACAACGTGATGCTGGTGATGCGCAAGGGAGTTACCCAAGCGGTAGTAATGGACCTGGGCATGGCGCGCGAGACCGCCGGCGAGGCCGCGAAGGAATCCGGCATCACTGCGCCCGGCACAGTCATGGGCACCAGCGAATACATGGCGCCGGAGCAGTTCGAGGGCCGTCCCGCAACGCCCGCTACCGATATCTACGCGCTCGGAGTCGTGCTGTATGAAATGGT
>Ga0302324_100008104_pt1 | contig 22211 bp, 19 predicted proteins | sample Palsa_T0_1_FD_201949 | JGI IMG/M metagenome (GOLD analysis project Ga0302324, IMG submission 201949) | Peat permafrost microbial communities from Stordalen Mire near Abisko, Sweden - Palsa_T0_1 | ecosystem: Environmental > Terrestrial > Soil > Palsa > Peat permafrost | place: Sweden: Abisko...
TCTCCCGTTCGCCGCTGGTCATCCGCGAGATCATCCAGCTGGGCGAGGACCTGCAGCGCGGCGTCGCTTCCGTGCGCGACGTCCTGGTGCTTCCCGAGTTCGTCATCACCGACGAAGATTTCAGCACCCAGCTGAACGATCTGCTGGCACAGGTCTCCGAGATCGAGAAATATTACAAGAAGAGCCAGCAGTTCCGGCAGAAGCTGCAAGCCGTCTCCCGGCAGATGAAGCCCAAACAGCACCGCGGGCTGCGCTACGGCCTGGCTCGCAACATGGTCCAAATCTCCCGGATCATTCGCAACGTCCAATTCAGCACCTCGGTCCGCCGCAGCTTGGCTGGACGGTTGCGTTGCGCGGTGGACGAGCTAAAGCCCCTCGAACGCGACATCGCCAAGCTCCAGCGGCGATTGGAGGAACCGGCCCACGGCGGCCAGGCCTCGCGCGATCTGCGCAAGGAGCTGCGACAGTGCGGGCAGCGCATCCAGCAAGTGGAGGAAGATTGCGGCGCTAGCGCGAGCGAGCTCAGGCGTACGCTGCACATCGTCGAGCGCGGCGAATTGGAAGCGGAAACCGCCAAGAAACAGCTCATCGAAGCTAACCTGCGCCTGGTGGTGTCCATCGCCAAGCGCTATACCAATCGCGGCTTGCAGTTCCTGGATCTGATCCAGGAAGGCAACATCGGCCTGATGAAGGCGGTCGACAAATTCGACTACCGCCGCGGCTACAAATTTTCCACCTATGCCACCTGGTGGGTGCGGCAAGCCATCACGCGCGCTATCGCCGACCAGGCCCGCACCATCCGCATCCCGGTGCACATGATCGAGACCATCAACAAGCTGGTCCGCACTCAGCGCCAGCTCCAGCAGGAACTCGGCCGCGAGCCTACCACCGAGGAGCTTTCCATAAAAATGGAGCTTCCCGTGGGCAAGGTCCGCAAAGTTCTGCGCATCGCCCAGGAGCCCATCTCGCTCGAAACGCCCGTCGGTGAAGAGGAAGAATCGCACTTGGGCGATTTCATCGTGGACCGCCGCGTGGTTTCACCGTCCGAAGCCGTCATCAACCTCAACCTGCGCGAGCAAACCGCTGAAGTGCTGAAGACCCTGAGCCCGCGCGAAGAGAAGATCATCAAAATGCGCTTCGGCCTCCAGGATGGCAGCGAACACACGCTCGAGGAAGTGGGCCAGCACTTTGCCGTCACCCGCGAGCGCATCCGCCAGATCGAAGCCAAGGCGTTGCGCAAGTTGCGTCATCCCAGCCGCAGCCATCGCCTGCGCGCATTTCTCGACACGTCTTTACATGAGTAAAGCCACGTCACGTCACGAATAAATCTCGCGGCAATTGGATGTATCAAGACTTCGGCAACGCCAATGGCAGCGAAACGCTGCATGCCAGGTTGTACGAGGGGGTGATTGCGAGATTTCGCGGCCTCGGTCCGATGCGGGAGCTGGCCGTTTTCACGCAGGATTTTCTGGAAACTCGGCTAGCTCCGCATCCGCCAGTCGAAAGCCATCTCTACTTTGAGCCGAAGGCGCTGGCGGAAGTGTACGCCGAGCTCCGCCGCGAGTTCGCGCGCACGGACCAAGCTCGACGGCTCTGGCGCGCGGTGTTCGAAGCAGCCGGTCTTGAGCCCGATCTCACGGCCCGCGACCGCCTGATTCTTCGTTTCCAGCCGCCGCACTTGCCCGGCGGTGAGCGTCCCTGGGCGCGCAGCACAGCCACCCTGAGTTTTCATCGGGACACATGGGGCGCCAACCTGTATGCGCAGATCAATTGGTGGGCTCCCGTTTATCCGCTGGATGCGGGGCGGACGTTGGCGTTGTTTCCTAACTTGTTCGCCCAGCCCCTCGCCAACAGCAGCGCCGAGTTCGACATCTCCGATGTGATCCGCCGCAACCGCGAAGCACCCGAAACCGTGAAAGACGGCGACCTGATACCGCATCTCACGGATGCCCTCGATTGGAGCCAAGGCATTCCAGTGTTGATCGCTCCGGGCGAAATCATCGCATTCTCGGCTCAGCACGCGCACGCCACGGTCCACAACCTGACCGAATTGACGCGGATCTCGATGGACACTCGGACCTTGCGGATCCCCGACCACCTGGCCGGACGTGGCGCCCGCAACGTGGATGGCCGCGCCCGCTGGACGACGCCGGGGATGTTCAAACGGCTGCGCGATAACAAACCGCTCACCGAAGTTCTTGGGATCCAGGCATTGCAGCGGTTCGAGCCCGGGCACTTGGTTGAATGAGTCGCTTCACGAATAAATCTCCCGTACCCGCTCGCGAATTCTCTCCGGAACCAAGTGCTCCCACGGTTCGCCGCGTGCAATTCGCGCTCTCACTTCGGTCGACGAAACCTCTTCATGACCGCTCCTCACCTGCAACGCGTGAATACGATCCCGATATTCCTCCGGCGGCACGAAATGTCCGCCGCGCGGAGCCACCAGCAGCTCAAACTCGCCCAGCATCTCCTCCACCACGCCCGGCCGTCCATAATCCCAGGCGAGAATCCGCTCGGCGGCATCGCGCCCGCACACGAAAGCCAGGCGCGCCTCGGGACCGTAATGCTCGCGGCATTCGCGCCCAATATCGATGAACAACCCGTTGCCAGTCACCGCGATCGCGTACGGAATTTCAAGCCCGGCAGAGTCCAGCATTTCGATCCGCTGCTCGAGCGTCGCCCCGGAATAATCCTTGTGTGGAAACACGCGCGGCACCACGCAGATCAGCGCATCCACGCGCTGGCTGGCGGCTTGCGCAAGTTCAAGATGGGCTATGGTCGGAGGGTTGAAGCTGCCGGGCAATATCCCGATGGTGCGCGGCTTCCCCAGGGCGTGGCGGACGAAGTCCAAGCCCTTCCAGTATAAGAGTTAGCAAGATAAGGCCCCTCTTAGAGGAAGGTAGGGTAACTCACCGACAGATTGAAAAGCACTTTGGTTCTAAAGTGGAGATGTATGTTGTACTGGATTTGTCCCGAGTGCGGGCTTGAGTGCTCGCCGGCTATCCGGGAATGTCCCACCTGTCGAGCGTCGGAGAAAGTGGCTCCCGCCAGTCAAGACATCCTGTCGCTCGCTCAGAAATTCCAGCCTGCGGCGATTGGACGCTCCGCGGCGGCCACTGCGGCTGTCCTCACCGCTGAAGTCGTCACGGAGGAAGCGCTACCCAATCTTGCTGCCCTCGAAACCCTGGCCGTGAAACCAGCCAGCCCCACGATTTCGCGAACGGTAAATCCCGAGGTTTCGCCCGTACCTGTTCGCGCGGCCGCCCCCGCACTGGTTGCCGCTGAGAGCCCGCGGGCGGAGTTTCGTTTGAAACTTGCGAGCCTCGCGCCAGTCGGCAAGGTCGCTTTTCAGGCCGCTCTCTTGCGTTTGCCAAAAGCGCACGAGCTCCCCATGGAACCGGCGCCGTCGCGCAGGCGATCGGTCGCTTTCATTCGCGAGGCCTTGCCGTTCGCCGACACCAACGAACTCGCCGTAGCGGGTTTCGCCCAGCCCAGCCAGGTACCGCACACGCCGGCAAAGGGCGCCGACGAAACCGCCATCGAGACCAATGTCGCGCCGCTCGATCCGAAAGCAGGGAGCCTGGCCTTCATTTCTTCCAAGCTCGATCTCGTGGGCGAATCGCTCTCTGACCTTGTTCACGCCTTCGAGACGTCCGCCGAAGAGCTGGAGCGCGCTGCCATTCGCGCGATTCAGGCGGCGTTCCTGGAGCCGCCCGCGGCTTCGCTGTTGTGCGCGCCCCGCGAAATCGTTACCGCCCCCGCGCCGCCCGCCGAGCAGTGGATGCGCTCCCCCAGGCTTGTCTTTACTCCCAAAGCGCCTGGAAACGCGGCCCTCGCGACCGTCGGCGCCGGGCCCCAGCCCCCCACGCTGGCCGGTCCTTGCCTTCCGCCGCAGCTTCTGAATTTCACCGAGAGCCGTGGCTCGCGCCATCGGCCGCCGGCCAAGAGCGCCGCTGCCTCCACTTGGATGGTCAGCGCCCTGGTCATCGCCTTGTTTCTGGGAGGGGGCAGTCTGCTCCAATACCTCACCGCCAATCGGGATGCGAAGGCGGCATCGGTCGCCCCAACACCCACAGTGACTCGTGAAACCGCTCCCGCGCCGCCGCTCCCGGCCGTGGAAGAACATCCGGGCGCGAGGTTCGTCGAAGTGGCCGGCGTCCGCGTGGTGACGGCGCCGAACCGCAAGCCGCAGCTTCAATTCGTCGTCATCAACCACTCGGCGGGCGAGCTCACCGGCCTGAATATTCACCTTGCCCTGCGCACGGCCGATTCACCATCCGGCCTGCCGCTTATTCGCGTATCCAGTATTGTTCCATCGCTCGGAGCCAACCAGTCGAAGGAAATTCGGATGGACCTGGATGCGGGTCTCGGCGCCGCTTCTATTCCAGACTGGCAGTCCCTGCGAACCGAGATCCTGATAGGCCGCCAATAAAAATTTGCGATGATAGCGGCGTGACCAAGAAAGCAACGCCGCCGAAGCTGGTTCCCCGCCCCAAAACCTCAGCGGAACGCGCCGATCGCGTGCGCAGGATTCTGCGGCTGCTGGACGAAATGTATCCCCGGCCGGCCGTGCCGCTGCTTCATGGCAACTGTTGGGAATTGTTGGTGGCGACCATTCTTTCGGCGCAATGTACCGACAAGCGCGTCAACGAAGTGACGCCCGGCTTGTTCCGGAAATATCCGCTGATGGCCGACTTCGCGTGCGCGAATCCGATCGAGCTTGGCAACGATATCCGCTCCACGGGTTTCTTCAACAACAAGTCCAAGTCGCTGATCGGCGCCGCGCGGACCATCATCGCGAATTTTGGCGGCGAGGTGCCCAAGAGCATGGATGAGATGCTGACCATTCCAGGCGTGGCCAGGAAGACCGCCAACGTGGTGCTGGGCGGTTGCTACCAGGTGCATGAAGGGGTGGTGGTGGACACGCACGTGCAGCGCAACGCGCAGCGGCTGGCCCTGACAAAAAACACTCAGCCCGTGAAAATCGAACAAGACTTGATGAAGATCATTCCGCGGGAGAAATGGTTCGACTTTCCGCTGCAGCTCATCTACCACGGCCGAGCGTTGTGCATCGCGCGCAAACCCAGGTGCGCCGAATGCAAGCTTGATCCGATCTGCTACGCCAAGGACAAAACTCTTACTGAACCGCGCGCGTGAGTAAGCGGTCAAAACTTCAACACCTGCCACAGGCTTGCGAAATCGTCGGTCCAGGTAATCGGCGGGCTATCGCTCCACCCGGAAGCTTGCTGCGACAACCCGGCCCGTTCCAGGAATCCAACGTCGGAGGTCATCAAAACCCAGCGCGAGCTGCTCTCGCCGGTCTCTGTGTCATCTACTGAAATGATCTGCACCGCCGTCCAGCCAAGATGCCGCGCCATGCCGCGCGCTACTGGATCGAGATCCAGGACCCGGTTGGAAATGTGCAGCGCGAGCACGCCTCCGCTCGTGAGACGCCGCCGGTAGATCTCGGCGCATTCGGCAGTCAACAGATGCATCGGAATCGAGTCCCCCGAAAACGCATCCACCGCGATCAGGTCGAAATCCTGCGATTGTCCGGCGGCGAGCTCGCGCCCGAGTTGCACGCGCGCATCCCCGAGAACCACCTCGGTCCGCGCCTGCGAGTCCCGCAAGAACCAGAACCACGAGCGCGCTATCGGCTCCACATCCGGATTGATCTCGTAAAAGCGAAATGTATCGCCGGCACGGCCCCAAACCGCCAGCGTGCCCGTGCCGAGGCCCACCACGGCGATGCGCCGTTTGGATCGGCCGAGCGCGTTGAGCGCAATCGCAACGCCGCTATGCGGCCCATAGTAAGACGTCGGCCAATCGCGTTTCGAGGCATCGAGATATTCGATTCCGTGGCGCGTTCGTCCATGTTGCAGCTCGCGAAAGGGGCCATTGTTGTCCTTGCGCTCCATCACGCGCAGGATTCCGTAGAAATTGCGTACGCTCGCCAACGCGCCTGGCTTGCCGCCCGCCCCCGTAGCCACGATCGCCGTGAGCCCGCCGATCAACAAAGCCATGAGCGGCACTCGCACGGCCAGGTTGCGGCTGGTCCATTGGGAAAGCGCTCCGGTACGCAGCCATCCCACGAAGCCCAGCAAACATGCGCCAGCGAGACCGATCGGGTATTCGCCGAACTCGGTAAACACTCGCGGGGCCAACAATGCCACGAACGCGCCGCCCAGAGCGCCGCCTGCCGCGATGGTCAAATAGAACGAAGTAAGATACCGCGGTGACGGACGCGAACGCGCCAGTTCACCGTTGCAAAGCATGCAAACCACGAATTGCGCCAGCAGATAGAGCGCAAGTTGCAGCCGCAACGGAAGGCCAATCGACGCAGCCTGCAGCATGCAAGCCACCGGGGCCGCGATTCCGGCGGCGATGGCGAACAGCGTCCTCCGATAAAACCGGTCGCTCTCGAACGCCAGCACGAACGTGAGCAGGTAAATCGCGAGCGCCCCCACCCACAGAAACGGGCTCACCGCGATGTCTTCCGAGATCTGATTGGTGGTGGCCACCAGCAGGATGGATCCGCAAGTCGAAAGCCCGAGCCAGAAGAGCACGGTCGCTGCACTTGGCGCCGGGGCCAGGCTGGCATTTTCACCGGCCGCGGTTTCCGAAGAGCCCGCAGCCCGCACCCGCCACGCCGCAAACGCGCACGCCGCCGCGAACAGCACGTAGGCTGCGGACCAAATCCAGCCTTGCGTGCGCAATCGCAGAAATGGCTCGAATACAAATGGATAGGCCAGCAATGCCAGAAACGATCCGAAATTCGAAAGCGCATACAAACGCCAGGGCGGTTTCCCGCTCTCGCCCAGCGTGAACCAGCGTTGCAGTAGCGGCGCCGTCGAGGACAACAAAAAGTATGGGCCGCCCACGGTCACCGTGAGAAGGATCAGGATGCGGACCAGCGGATCGGCGCTTGAACCCGCCCTCCACAAGTCTGCCCGCGGCGCAATCGGGAGCAGCAGAAGCGACGCCGCCAGCAGCGCGACGTGCACGCCCGCTTGTGAACGGACGCTCGGTCTCGATCCCAACCAGTGCGCGTACGCATAACCCGCCAGCAGAAAGGTCTGGAAGAACAGCAGGCAACCCGTCCAAACCGCCGGTCCGCCTCCGAACCAGGGTAAAATGTAACGGCCCATCATGGGTTGCAGTTGAAACAGAAGGAAAGCACTGAGGAAAATAGTGAAGGGAAAAAGAACGTGATACGTTGAGAAGTGAAGTGAACGAACCACTCGATCTTCCGAAGACTGAGGAGCCCCTGCCTGAGTTGACTGCGGAGTTGCTGTCGGTGGAAGCCCCTGTTCAGGAAGAGGTTGGGCCGCCTGGGGCGGTTCCGTCTTGGCTGCGCCTGGGCTATGCCGTCGAATTCCTAGTCGCATTGATTGCAATCCTGAATCTGTGGAGCGAGGTGGGAGGGCAGGGCCATCTGGATTTGATGCCCTGGCATATTAAACTAGCATGTGTAGTTGGCATGGCCTGGTGCTGCGTCGGGTTCACCGCGGGCATCGTGAAACAGAGCAAAGTCTGGACGCGGCGTACCATCGCATGGTTCGCGGGTATCCTGCTGTTCGGGATTGCCATGGGTGGAATCACGTATTATTATCACTTGCACGAAGCGCCGGATGATGACGATGAGGATACTACGGCTGCTTCCATGCCCATAGTTACGCCAGGAGTTTACTTTTATGATGCCCGCAACGGCAAAGAGCGCTGAATTGGAATTCGTTTCGTGGAACGCACCGGAGGTTGCCTGGACGATTGAATATCCGCTCGAAGTAATGGATGAGATTCGGGCCTTCGCTTGCGACGAGCTGTCGCAGCTGTCTCACGGGGGCGTGGAAGTTGGCGGCGTGATGTACGGCTCCCGGCGTCCGGACGCCATTCGCATTCTCACCTGGCGTCCGATTGCGTCCGAATACGCTGACGGAGAGACGCTGCGGCTTTCCCATCGCGATCGCATGAACCTGGCCGTGCAGCTGGAAGTGGCGCGCGGGAGTCCGGAGTTGAAGGATCTCCGGCCCGTCGGTTGGTTTGTGTCACATCCGAATGGCGGAGTCTCTATGACTTCGTCGGACCTTGAAGTCCACGAAGGCTTTTTCCCGGAATCGTCGCAGGTGACCCTGGTGATTCACCCCACCGGAGGCGGCCGCGCAGAGGCTGGCTTCTTCGCGCGGGCGGCAGACGGTAGTGTGCGATCGGAAGCAAGTTACCAAAACTTTGTCCTGGAGCCACTCAATCCTGTACCGATCCAGGCTCCGCCAGTCCAAGCTCCACCAATCCAGGCGCCACCAACCCAGGCGCCGCCAGCCGCCGTGAGCGACATGGAGACCGTGTTCCAAAAGATTGCGGCTTCCGAATCGAACGGCGCCCCTGCTAGCGTTCCCGGCCCGAGCCTGGCTGCTTCGACCCCTCCCGCTCCGAGCTTTCCTGCTCCGAGCTTCGCCGAGCAAAGGTTCGCCGGTCCGAGCCTTGTTGGTCCGAGGCTTGCCGGTCCGAGCTTCGACCCTCCTCCTCCGGATGAGCCGATCTTCAACACACCCGAGCCCGCTCCCGCCCGCGAGCTCTGGCTCTGGACGATACCGATTGCTCTAGCCCTGGGGCTGTCCGGTTGGCTGCTGTACCAGAGGCAAAAGCCGGTGGAAATTTCGTCAATGTCGTTTCGCATTTCCTCCAACGCCGCTCGAACCGCGCAACTCCAGTGGGATCCCAACTCGCGGCCCGTTCGCGATTCCGACCACGGCCAGATTGAGATCACGGACGACGGCAAAACCACCCAAGTGGTGCTTTCGCGCGATGAACTGCATTCTGGCAGGATGGCGTATCTCCGGCAATCGAACGACGTCGCCTTCGAGCTCACCGTCTATCCCGCCAACGGCGGAGATCCGGTTCACGAGAGCACGCGCTTAATCGCTCCCGCATTCAGTGCGCCGGCGCAGCCGCCCCAACTTCTACCGGTCGCCGAGGACGACGCGGCCCAGAGGAAGATCCGCCAGCTGACCGAGGATCTCCGCAAGGAACGCTTCCGCGCCGACCAATTGCAGAACCTGGTCCGGATTCTTGAAAATCGCCTCGGCGTTCAGACAGAGTTGCCTAAGGCCGAGCCACAGCCCTAGCGCGGAGACGAAGCGCCGTAGTTCGCCTTCGCCGCGGAATCGTCAGCACGGCGAGGCATTTACTCTACATGACTGGCAGGTGAATCACGCCTCGAACTGGCGCCCCGGCGTTATCGCGAGAGCGCGCTGGGCTAGCTGAGCGCTATGCCGCTGGTAATCTTGGAGAAGATGGTGCTCACGGCGGGCATAACATTTTGAGGTAGAAACCCAGCCACGATAACGACAATGGCAGCCGCCAGCAGGGAGTATTCGATAAAATCCTGCCCCCGTTGGTCCTTCCAATAGTGCAGCAGCCCAAAATGTAGCAGCATCCGGCCCATAGTCTTCTCCGTCTCGATTCCATTTTGAGGCAGAACAGGGGCTACGGACAACCAAGAAAATGCCGTAGCTGGATCGGTAAACGTCCTTATTACTCCCTAGTAAACATCGCCGACAAAGCGGCGGCACGCCATTGTTTTCTTACAGCTACGAGAGCCGCCGCACCCTTTGCGGGCTACTCGGCGATTCTGTAAGAGCAGAGCAAAACGTCGCCGGACTGAGGAACCGAGGCGGTCAAAAACGTGATCGTGCTCCCGGAAAGCGTGTAGTCCACGCCGGCCCTCATCAGCAGACCATTCAAAAACACCGTCAGACTCGCGCTGGGACTTGGGGCTTGGCTCACATTGAAAGTGGTGTTGACTCCGTTCGTGGCGCCGGTGGGAGTCTGCTGATCTACAAAACCCACCCCCGGAATGCTTGCGGCGAGGCGATAGGACGCAACCAGGATGTCGCCGGTTTGCGGTTTGGCGCCGGTTTCAAACGTGATCATATTGGCGGCCAGCGTATAATCCACGCCCTGATCCTGGAGCAGCCCGTTGAGGAAAAGAGTCAAACTAGCGGCTGGATTCGGCGCGTTGGCCAACGTGAACGAGGCATTGGCGCCGTTGATAGCGCCCCCTGGGGTTTCCGCGTCGACGAAAGTCGCCGAGCCGCCGGAACCACTGGAGCCGCAAGGCGCTGAAGTTCCATCCACATGCATGCAGTCCGAGAGGGTGCCCGCCGCTCCGTCGATTGCGCCGGTAGCGTCGATAATGGCGGTCCGAGAAGGCGCGAAGGTAGTCCCTATCAGCGCGTACAAATTCAGCGCCGCTTGTAATCCGGTGACGTCGGCGATGCTGATAATCGTGGTCATGGGCGGGCCCGATCCGCTGATGGTTCCGTTGGGCACCAGCACGTCGCGCACGCGCAGAGGTATGGTGCTGGGGGGAACGGCCCAGGTTTCGGTGAACTCAGCCACGCCCAGGCTGGCGAAGGTAACCGTATAGACGGCGCCCGTATTCGCGTTTGTGGTCGGAATCAACTGGACATACAGTATCCCGTTGTTCACCGGGACCTGGATCGTATTCGCCGCGACATTCGACGTATCCGACGCTTCAAATTGCGGCCACGAAATCGTGAGAACACCGTTGAATAGAGTTCCGTCGGCGTTATAAAGCGTGTCGCTGATCGTGGTGAGGGGCGGAGTGGCTTGCAATTGCGCGCTGAACGCCAGACCGGCGAACAGCAGCCACCATTTGAAACTCAGCATGCTGCCTCCAGGGTTAATAGAGCATGGGTCAATTCAGCTTATTCATCGGTTCGGCGCGCTGAGGGCGCGCCGCACACGGCCCAAGCGGGTCAACTTTTGATTGCCCAAGCACTTCGGCAGTGCTGAATATTAGTGGAAGCTTTGTGACTCGGCCCGCAGGCGCTCGATGCCTAGATACGGACGAAGGGCCTCGGGAACAATTACGCTCCCGTCGGCCTGCTGGTAGTTTTCAACAATCGCCACCCACGTCCGGCCCACGGCTAACCCGCTGCCATTGAGGGTGTGGACGTACTCGGCCTTGCCTTGGCCCGATTTCGCGCGGATGGAGGCGCGGCGCGCCTGGTACGCTTCGTAATTCGAGCAGGAGGAGATTTCTTTATACCCGTTCTGGCCGGGAAGCCAGACCTCGATGTCGTAGGTCTTGGCGGAGGCGGCGCTCATGTCGCCGGTGGAAAGCACCACAGTGCGGAACGGCAGTCCCAAGCGTTTCAAAATGTCTTCGGCGTCGGCGGTCAATTTCTCGTGTTCTTCCCAGCTTTGATCGGGCCTGGTGAATTTCACCAGTTCCACCTTTTGAAACTGGTGCTGGCGGATGATCCCGCGCACATCCCGTCCATATGATCCCGCCTCGCTGCGAAAACAAGGCGTGTACGCGCACAGCGAGATGGGAAGATCGTCGGCTTTCAGCGTCTCGTCTCGAAAAAGATTCGTGACGGGCACTTCGGCGGTCGGCGCGAGCCAAAAATCGGTGTTCTCGATCTTGAACAGATCTTCTCTAAACTTCGGAAGCTGACCGGTGCCGAACAAGCTGGCGGAATTGATCAGGAACGGCGGAAGCACCTCCGTGTAGCCGTGCTCGCGCGTGTGGACATCCAGCATGAAGTTGATGAGCGCGCGCTCCAGGCGAGCGCCGATGCCCCAGTAAACGGCGAACCGCGCGCCGGTGATTTTGGTGGCGCGCTCGAGGTCCAGAATCTTCAGCTCCTGGCCGAGATCCCAGTGGGCTTTGGGTTCGAAATCGAACTGGCGAGGCTGGCCCCAGCGGCGGACTTCGACATTGTCATCGGCGGTCTTGCCCACTGGCACGGATTCATGCGGAAGGTTGGGAACGCCGGCCATTAAATCACGAAAGGAAACGTCCGCGGCCTTGGCCTTTTCATCCAGCACGGCGATGCGTTCGCCCATGGCGCGCGTTTCCTGCTGCAACTCGCTGGTGTTCTGGCCGGCCTTGCGTAGGCTGGCGATCTCCTGGCTCTTTTCGTTGCGCTGCGCTTTGAGCTGTTCGGCCTCCGTCAGGGCGTTACGGCGCTCGGCGTCCAGGTCCCGAAATTGCCCGACGTCGAGTTGAAATCCGCGCGTAGCCAGACGCTGGGCGATCGAGTCGAGATTGGCTCGAAAGAAGGATAGATCATGCATGCTTGTAGACCGACCCCCTCACGGTCGCGGCTCGGTCGGCCGTGGGCCATTTAGCGCTCGTTGATCGGAATCCAAGGCTCGCCCACCGGCTTACCGGTGTAATCCGCCCGCGGCCGGATAAGCCGGTTGTTGCGGTACTGTTCCAGCACATGCGCGGTCCAGCCCGACATGCGGCTGACGGCGAAGATGGGCGTAAACAGGTCGATTGGAATCCCCAGTGAATAGTAAGTGGACGCGGAGTAAAAGTCCACGTTGGCGTTGAGACGCTTCTGCTCCTTGATGGTCTCTTCGATTTTCTTGGACGTGAGGTACAGGTCCAGATGACCAGTGCGGCGGCCCAGTTCCTCCGACAACGCGCGCAGGTGCGTGGCCCGCGGATCGTCGGTGTGATACACGCGATGGCCAAAACCGGGAATCTTCTTCTTATTGGCCAGCATGTCCTGCACGTGCGCGAGAGCGGTGCGCTCGTCGCCAGCGTCGAGCAACATGCGAATCACTTCCTCGTTGGCGCCGCCGTGCAGGGGTCCCTTCAAGGCTCCAATGCCGGCAGTGACAGCGGAGTAAATATCGGACAAAGTCGCCGCCACCACGCGTGCAGCGAACGTGGACGCATTCAGCTCATGATCGGCGTGCAGCGTGAGCGCGATGTCGAAGACATGCTCCATCACGTCGTCCGGCTTCTTGCCGGTGAGCGTGTACAAGAAATTGGCCGCGAAGCCAAGCTTCGGATCGCCCTCGACCACTGGCTTGCCGTTGCGCAGTTGATCGAACGTGGTGACGATCGTCGCGGTTTGCGCCATCAGGCGCCCAGCTTTCTCCACGTTCGCTTCAATGGAGTTGTCGCGGGCCTTTGGGTCGTACAACCCCAGCATGGAGACGGCGGTGCGCAGAACGTCCATCGGCGCGCCTTTCGGGACCTTGCCGAGGAACTCGGCCACCTCTTGAGGAATCGGCCGGTAACGCACCAGCTCCGCCTTGAGCGCATCCAGCTCCGATTGCTTCGGCAGGCGCCCGTGCCAGAGGAGATAAATCACTTCTTCAAAAGTCGCGTGGTCGGCCAGGGTGTGAATGTTATAGCCCTGGTAGCTAAGGATTCCTCGGTCTCCGTCAATGAAACAGATGTTCGACTCGGCGGCAATAATGCCCTCGAGTCCCGCTTGTGTGACTGGCATTTAGCTCCTCTTGCAGCATGCAACGGTTTCATCGGCAGGCGATGAAGCGCGTTCGCAGCGCGAAGTTTCATTTTACAGAATTCCGCGCGTGCCATGGCGGCCGGGTAGTTGGAAATCGAAGCGCACCCGGTCCGAGCTAAAATTAGTCATATGCATCGCTTCCTGCTGCACAACGGGCAGATCCTGGACACCCACGAGAAAAGCTTGAGCGCCGGCCAGGTGGGCCTGCTGAACGGCTGGGGCGTTTTCAGCACCCTGCGAGTCGCCGATGGCGTGCTGTTCGCGTTTGAACGCCATTGGGACCGCATGCAGCGCGATGCCGCCAAAGTGCACGTTCCGTTCCCGCAGGACGCGGCGCAGTTGAAATCGGAATTGCTGAGCCTGGTGGAAGCGAATTCCGCCTGGAACGCCACCTTGCGCGTGGTGGTGGTACGCAATCGCGGCGGAATGTTTGAAGGGCCCGATCAGAAGCGCGATTTCGACGTGCTGGCGTTCACCAAGGACTTGAACCCCTGGGGCGCCAACGCGCGGCTGGCCTTGAAAACCCACGGCCGGCATGCGCAGAATGAATTTTCCGGCTGCAAGATTCTGTCGTGGTCGGACAATCTGACGTGGTACGAAGAAGCGCTGCAAAGGGGATTTGACGAAGTCGTCCTGTTGAATGAGCGTGGAGAGGTCGGCGAATGCACCTCCGCGAACATCTTCGCCGCCACGGGAAGCGAGGTGTCGACCCCGCCGCTCGCTTCCGGCTGCCTGCCCGGCGTCACTCGCGAGTTGCTTCTGGATGTCGTTCGCGTTCCAGGAATATCGGTGGTGGAGCGAACGCTCGTGCCCGCCGACTTGGAGAGCGCCGATCAGGTATTCATCACTTCCACGACGCGCGATCTATTGCCGGTGATTTCCATCGAAGGTCTAACCGTACACAACCGGGCCTCCATTGTCGATCGGTTGGTGAAGGCTCTGGAGAAATATCGGCAGGATTACGTGAAGGCGTCGGCACGAGTGCCAACGCTGCACGCATGAGTGCGTGGGCCACGCAGTAAGGACAAAAGAAAAGGTTCCAAGTGACCTAGTCGGCAATCCGCTCCCCAGCCGGCATGCACGGCCAGAGCATGGCATGCAGCGTAGTGGAAGCTCCCCTCTTTTGCTCCCCGCAACCGCGTTTGGGCGATCACGGATCAACGCTCCAGAACTCGCTCGCCTTGCTACCTGCTAGAAGCCTACGCCTCGAAACGGCCTTTCACTCGCCCGCAGCGATTGTCCCCCTTCGAGAACCCCCGCGGCGAGGTTGACGCTCCTGGCCTATTTCTTCGGCAAAATTCTGAACTTTTTTTCCAGCCCGTTCGGCCTTGAGCTCCCACCCTCGGATGTGTTTGCCACGTCCCCGGGGATGTTCAACGCTCAAAGCCCGTTGCCGTCTCGCAAGCTCAGAACTCTCAAATGTCCATCCAACTTTCGCTCCCCTTCGGGACTCGCATCCCTCCAGATCGAAGCGCTCGGTTGGCGGCGCAATCTGAGAAGCCTACCTTGGTGCCCGGCCCGATTACCCTTCGCTCCCCGACAGCGTTAATTAGTCTTATTAACTAGCCGCTCTCGGATCGATGTTCCAGATTCGCTACCGTTCACCAGGCTTACTGCTCTCTAAACCTCTTGGAACCACGTCCATCATTGCCTGAAACACACTGGGAGTCAACTGTTAAATGACGATGACAGGCCCTTTTTCCAAAACTTTTATGCGGCGTGGAATCAGGCGCTTGCGGGATTTTCACTGTGGACAAAGTGTGGATAAAACAACTTGACCTGGGATTGTCTGATGCAGGCCGGTTGTTTCACTCGCCTGCCACCAGGCCGAGAATCGCGCCCGTGTCGGTGGCCACCCAAATGTGATTCGCGTCCGCTGCGGCAACCACTGCCACCTGCGCCACCGCGCGATAATCCACATCCATTTCTTGCCACGCTACGTTCTTGCCGAGCGTGAGATCGGGGCTTTGGAGGATCTTGAGCTTGCCGGGAATCGGAACGTGTGGCGCATTGCCGGGCGGTTCCACGGCCACCACCACTCCGCTGCCGTCGTCGAGCACGGCGACATCGGTTACAGCTCGATCGCGCTCGCCGAAGATCAGTTGCGGATTCAATTTTTCCAAAGGCGTTTGGAATACCGCGGAAGCCAGCTTCGAATTGGTGTCCGTGTACACCGCCAGCACGAGCGCAAAACCAAGCTTCGAAATCCTCAGGCGTCCCAGGACGGCGTCGAGAGGTATGGAGCCTTTGATCCACTTGTTGCCGCCGTCCAGAGTCTCAAGGGCGATCACGTGCCGTCCCGGCGGCTGGCGCTCGGCGGCTGTCGATCCTTTCGGAGGCTTAGGCATAGGCGCGGAAGGATCGGTTTCGCCAATGATAATTCCGTGCGGACCTTGGAAGACGATGGAGTCGTAGCTTAGCGCCCGACGGTCCACCAATGTACTGCCGGGCAGCCCGGTCCAGGTCTTGCCTCCGTCCCGTGTCTCGGCGAGCAAACCGGATGTCCCGGCGATATAGCCGTGATTGGGGTCCAGGAAGCACGCCTGCAGTATCCCCTTGCGAGTTTCCACTTTGTTCCAATTGCGCCCGCCCTCCACCGTCGACCACAGCCCGTGATCGGTGACCATCCAGCCGGTCGTCTGGTCCAGGAAAAACAGCGAAACCGGCTGCTCCTTCACCTCAAACTGCGACCAATTACGGCCGCCGTCGCCGGTGACAACCACCGCGCCCCGCTGGCGATCGTTCTTTTCGGTGATTACTCCCGCCGCCACACAGCGCTGGGCGCTGGGACACGCAATGTCGCGAATGTCGAAGTTGGAACCGGCCTGATCGTAGAGGTACTGGATTTTCCAGCGTTGCGCGGCGCGGGCGGGCGTGAGCGAGACAAGCAGCGCCAGAGCGAGGGCGAATGATCTAACCGCCGCTCGCACGTTGTGGCCCCGCGGACAAGACCAAGTCGGAATTTTCGCCGGCGGTTTTCCCGGTTCGAGACAGCATCAGCAGGCAGCCCACTTGCTCGCCGACGCTGGTGAGCAGTTCCATTTCGATGCCGGTATGCGCGTGCGGATCGCGATGCTGAACGTTGATGACGCCCTCCACACCGCGGCGCGAAAGCACCGGAGCCGACAAGAACGCTTCGTAGGTGTCCTCGGGAAGATCGCTGAAGAACTTGAATCGCGAATCGCGGAACGCCTCGCGTGAGATCGCCAGCAGCCGCTTCTCGCGCGCCACCCAGCCGGTCAATCCTTCGTTCATCGTCAATTTCACGTTGCCAACCGCCGAGGGACGATTGCTCGCGCGCAAGACCAGCTCGCGGTTATCGAGCAAGTACAGCAGACAGGAGTCGCATTCCATGAACTCCACCACCAGCGAAACGACGCTGTCGAGCGCATCCTGCAGTTTCGTTTCCCGGACCAAAAAACGGCTGATCTTTTGCAGCAGACGCAGCTGCTGCTCGGTGCGCGCGAGGCGCTGTTCGAGTTCATGTACTCTGGACACGACTTGTATTATCCCACGCGAAGTAAGGGCGTGCGACATCAAAGTGGGGTACTCGCGGTGGGGTACTCGCGGTGGGGTACTCGCGGCTTCAGCCGCGTGGGCTTCAGCCGCGTTTTTGCCAAATTGGGTCGCACTTCGCACCCTGTGCGATCAGGATCCTGCCGCGACCGTCAGAAGCATTAAGGGCAGTAGCGCATACGCAGCCGATCGGCTACTGCATCGGAGGTACATCGAAAACAATCCAGTGAAAGCCGGACTGTGCGGCAGCGCGCCAGACTGGCCCTGGTCGAGCGCCAGGAAAAACGCGGCTCGAAGCCGCATGTACCCGACCCCCGGCCCAGCGTACTCTCTACGATCGGGTTTCTCCTGTTGGCCGGCCTTTTCCTAAAACCTGCATCCCTTACTTCGGCGAAGTAACAGCTGAATGACACACGCCTATTGGCGTAGTACGATAGTTGCATCCTTATGATACGTACCGGTAGTCATCCTGATGGAACGAACCAAGGAGATCGCCCTTAATGTGGAATAAACGCAAAGAAGAAGAATACCCACCGAAGACCGCCCCGGCGCCGGCGCCAACAGCCAGCCCAGCCAAGGAGAACAGCACCCCTATGTCGACTAATCTGACCGCCAGCTATTTGGCCACCGATTCGCGAGGACCAGCGATCATCGGAAAATCCGTCATGATCAAAGGCCAGATCTTCAGCCGCGAGGACCTCACCATCGATGGTGAAATCGACGGTTCCGTCGAGCTGCACGAACATCGTTTGACGGTGGGGCCCAATGGCAAGCTGCAAGCCGGCGTGAAAGCGCGCGAAGTGGTGGTGCTCGGCACCATCCACGGCAACGTGGAAGCATCCGACAAAATCGACATCCGCAAGGACGCGAAACTGGTGGGCGACATCAAGACCGCGCGCATCGTGATTGAAGACGGAGCGTACTTCAAGGGCAGCATCGACATCGTGCGCCCCGAAGTCAGCAAGCCGGCGGCGGCTTCGCAGCCCAAGCCCGCCTCCGCCGTCAATCCGGGGGCGAACACCGCACCGGCGGCTACCGCGGCAGCCGGCGATTCGTTGCGCTAAACGCGTTGATATTCCGGGAAGGAGTGAAGCAGTGCTGAAGGACCGGTTGAGATCCGAGCCGTTTTCGCCGTCGCTTCACTCCCAGCCGAAGAAGTCCGCCGGGCAGGCGCAAACCCGGTCCAGCCATGGACTGGATCAATTCTTTTCGTCCATCCAGGATCTGGAGGGCCTGTCCATCCTCGACTTCTCCGGGGCGAGCCAGGCCAATATCAGTTTCATCACCTCCATGGGACACCGCATCTATTCCAACGATGTTCTGCGTACCATGGAAGAAACTTTCGGCTCCGGCGGAGATTTCGTCGCGAACCAGTCCGACCCGGAACGCGCCAGCGCTTTTCTGCGCGAGAGTTTGGATTTCCCCGAGCGGAGTTTCGATGGCGCCCTGGTTTGGGACACACTGCAGTTCCTGGCGCAGCCGCTGTTGCAGGACACGGTGGACCGGCTCTGCCGCATCCTCCGTCCGCAGGCCTCGCTACTGGCGTTTTTTCACGCCGAAGAAAAGGCGCAGACCGCTCCGCTGTACACTTATCGAATCGTCGATACGAAGGTGATGTCGCTGACACCGCGCGATCAGGTTCGGCCGGTGCAGTATTTCAACAACCGCAACCTGGAAAAACTCTTCCAGAAGTATCAATCGGTAAAGTTCTTCCTAACGAGGGATCACTTGCGAGAAGTGATCGTGCGCCGCTAGTCTCCCGCCCCGAGGTTTGCCAAGAAAGTCTCCCACTGGCCCTTTATAATCAATGACTCGCATGGCCTTGTGTGTGACGCGGCTAACTGTCAAGTTAGTTTGAGTTACTTTAGCGTATCAGGCTAGGACACATTATTCTGTTCGCCGGCATCTAACCAGCGAGGTGAGCAACGCATGCTAAAGACATTGACATGGATAACCGCGGGCGCCGCGATCATGGCGACTGGGCTGTGGGCTCAGGAGGAAACCCCTGATCACAGGCTACGATCGGCCGCCGAGGTTTTGCACGAAACACTGGGTGCGCCCGACAAGGGCATACCGCGCGATCTGCTCGAGAGAGCGCAATGCGTGGTGGTTGTTCCGGGTCTGAAGAAGGCCGCATTCGTGGTGGGCGCGGATTATGGAAAAGGCTACGCGGTTTGCCGTCACGCGGGCGGGTGGTCCGGGCCGGCGGCGGTTCGGTTCAGCGGCGGCAGCTTCGGTCCGCAAATCGGATTGGAGTCCACCGACATCATATTGCTGGTGATGGACAGGAAGGGAATGGAAAATCTAGCGAAGGATAAATTCACGGTCGGCGTGGATGCTTCGGCGGCCGCTGGGCCGGTGGGAAGAACCAGCTCCGCCGATACCGACGCCTCTCTGCATGCTGAGATCCTGTCGTGGTCACGTGCTCATGGAGCGTTCGCGGGCGCTTCCCTGGATGGGACCATCGTGAGCAAAGACGGCGGTGAGGACAAGAGGATCTATGGCACGGATGTGAGCACCCGGGCCATTATCATGGGCGAGGCGCCTCCGACAGCAGTTGCCGGCGTTCTTACTTCGGTGCTCGACCAATATCCCAAGCAGCACTAACTGGCGGCTTTCATTCCCGCAAATAACGGCGCAATTCCTCGGGATGGAAGCAGTGCGCGGCGGCTGTCTCTCTGGTGATCCGGCCGCTACGCACCAGCTCGGCGAGGGATTGTTCCATGCTGATCATTCCGTCGCCGCGTCCCGTGGAAATGGCGCTGTAAATCTGGTGGTCTTCTCCCTTGCGAATCAGGCTCCGCACTCCGCTGCTGGCCATCAGTATTTCCACCGCCGGATAGCGTAAGGCTTTTTCGGCCGCGGGAACCAGCTGCTGGGCCACCACGGCCAAAAGCGCCAGAGAGAGCTGCTGGCGGATCTGCGGCTGGTTGGCCGTTGGGAACGAATCCAATATCCGCGACACGGCCTGCGAAGTATCGTTGGTGTGCAGCGTCGAAAGCACCAAGTGCCCGGTTTCCGCTGCTGTGAGGACGGTCGCAATGGTCTCCGGATCGCGCATCTCGCCGGCCAGAATCACATCTGGATTCTGCCGCAAAATGCTCCGCAGCGATCCAGCGAAGTCGGGCGCATCCTGGCCTACCTGAATTTGTTCAACAATCGATTGCCGGTTGGAATGCACGAACTCGATCGGATCTTCGATGGTTACCACGTGGGCGTGCCGGTGCGTGTTGATCAAATCCACCAGCGCGGCCAGGGTGGAGCTCTTTCCGCAGCCGGTTGGTCCAGTCACCAATACCAGCCCTTGCCGCGCTTCCGAAAGATGGCGAAGGATGGGAGGTAGATTGAGCGACTCGAGCGTGGGAATCTTCTCCGGCAATAACCGCAAGCTGCCCGCCAGCGTGCCGCGCTGGTAGTGGAGATTAGCGCGGAAGCGGCCCACGCCTGCACGCTCGAAGCACAGATCCACGGAGCGATTGCGCGCCAGTTCCTGAGTTTGGGCGGGCGTCAGCAACGACAGCAGCAAGCTGCGCGTGTCTTCGGCCTCCAGCTTCGGGCCGTTGGATGCGGAAAGCGCGCCTCCAATGCGCAGTGCGACGGGCGCGCCGGCGATCAGCAATACGTCGGAAGCGCCTTGACGCGCGGCATATTCCAATAGTTGATCGAGCGATTCCAGATGCTGAGGCGCGGCCTCGCCCGAATCCCGAGGGGTGGGCGCCGCTCGGTTTAATTCCGCGACGATCTGAGCCAGTTCTTTTTCGTAATACGGCACGCTATCACCACTCTGCTAAGCGTTTTTAATGAGCTTCGCATGCTCCTGCATGTAACAGGCCGCAGCGAAGGCGCGTCCCACCAGTCGAAGTATCAGGTTATCAAATCGCGCGCCAGGCAATCGCGCCGCTGTTATGCGCCGCTATTATGAGTGATCCGTTTGCGATAAGATACTTTGCGGGATACAAAACCCTGGGGGCGGCCAGGCACTGAAAGGACAGCGACACGATGAACTCCAAGAGCAAAATTTTCCTGTATCGGGCCACGCGCCAGACAATGGCGCTGATGCTTTCTTTGCTGCTGATTCCGGCGGCATGTCTGGATCTGTATGCACAAGCGCCGGCGGGTGCGTACATCCCCCTGAACGCGGTGCAGTTGGATCAGCTGGTGGCTCCGATCGCTCTCGATCCGGACGCGATGGTCGCTCAAATATTGACTGCCGCGACCTTCCCGGACCAGATTGGCGCGGCGGACACCTGGCTGAACCAGAACATGAATCTGTCTCCGGCTGATCGCGCGGCCGGGGCGAACGCCCAGCCTTGGGACCCGAGCGTCAAAGCGCTGATCGAGTACCCCGCCATCCTCGACAATCTCGCGAAGAACACCGCCTGGGCGGCCCAGCTAGGCAACGCGTATTACAACCAGCCCGGGGACGTCATGAACGCTGTCCAGGCCATGCGCTTGCAGGCGCAGCAATCGAACGTGCTGGTTTCGACCCCGCAACAGCGCGTGGTTGTAGACGCCGGCGTGATCGATATTGTGCCGGTCGATCCGGCTCTGGTTTACGTTCCCTATTACAATCCTTGGCGCGTCTGGGGCGGGCTGTTTACCCCCTACCCTGGCTTTTATGCGATGGTGCCTCCGGTAGGACTCGCGCTGGGATTCGGAATTGGCTTCGGAGTGGGAATCGGACTTGGGGTCTTTGGCGGCTTTGGATGGGGTTTCCATTCGTGGGGCGCGGGCTGGGGCGGTGGCGGCGTGCTGTTTGGTGGTCGAACCTACATTTCCAACAGCACGACGGTTATCAATCATGGCAATTTTGGCGCTCATGAAACCGGCGCCTTCGAACATGGCGGTGCCGGCGTCCCAGGAGGCTTTCATGCCGCCGCCCATGTGGGTGCCGCGCGGGCAGCCGCTGCTCGGGCGGGCGGAGCTGCCCCTGGGGCGGGCGCTGGCCGTGGAGGAGCACCCGCTGCTCGTTCGGCATACGCGAGCGGCGCTGGCCGTGGAGCAGCCGCTGGCGCTCGTGGCGGAGCAGCCGCTGCTAGCGCTCGTGGAGGGGCGGCCGCTGGCGCGCGTAGCGGAGCAGCCGCTAGCGCTCATAGCGGAGCAGCCGCTGGCGCACGTGGTGGCGGAGCAGCCGCTAGCCATCCGGCGGGCGGTGGCGGCGCTGGTCGAGGAGGAGCACCCGCTGCTCACTCGCCCGCCGGTGGCGGTCATGGAGGAGGAGCACAAGCTGCTCACGCGCCCGGCGGCGGTGGCGGTCATGGTGGAGGAGCACCCGCTCACGCGGCCGGTGGTGGCGGTCATGGTGGAGGAGCACCCGCCGCTCACGCAGGCGGTGGTGGGCACGCCGCGCCAGCTGGCGGCGGCAAGAAGAAGTGACCGCGCAGCGCGCAGCCAATC
>Ga0302324_100008108_pt1 | contig 22205 bp, 21 predicted proteins | sample Palsa_T0_1_FD_201949 | JGI IMG/M metagenome (GOLD analysis project Ga0302324, IMG submission 201949) | Peat permafrost microbial communities from Stordalen Mire near Abisko, Sweden - Palsa_T0_1 | ecosystem: Environmental > Terrestrial > Soil > Palsa > Peat permafrost | place: Sweden: Abisko...
GGCGGCGTACTGCTGAATCTGCCGTCGCGCCAGCGCTGTTGCGGCTGTGATCTCCTGCTCCGCGGCCGTCAAGATCTTCTGCTTTTCGTCTTCGACGCCGGCCTTGATGCGCTGCTCGTCAAGTGCGGAGTCCTTCTCGGCCTGCGAACGCATCGCGGCGATCTGGCCGTCCAGCTTGCTCAATCGGTCTTCGACACTGCTCAACCGCGCGCGCGCCTCTTCGGTCGCCGTGCGAGCATCCACCAGATTTTTCTGGATGAAGGTGCTCCGGTTGCGGAAGGTCTTCGGCAGGGTCTTGATCAGAAACCAGCCCACCAGCAGGGCCAGAACGACAAAGTTCGCGACCGTAAACGCCGTCGCAGCCTGCTCTGCATTCATGCCCAGCTTCGCGCCCAGAGCGCGCACGGAAGGCGAATGGAGGTACTTGTCATTCTCATCGGCTTCGTGCTTGTTCGCCTCGGGCGACTGCGCCTCGGGCGTGCTCTCCTGTCCAGAGACAGAGGAGATGACCGCCAGCGACCATGCATGGCGGACTGGCGCGAACAGCAACGCAGCGATCACCAACCCAGGCAGAAGTTTTTTGATAGTAGAGATCTTCACTGCGTCACCCCTGTCGAACGAGGGCCGCCGGGAAGCACCGCACTGAGAATCCGTGAGCTCAACTCATCGCTGGCGCTGACGAGCTGGAGCCGCGCCTCTTGAGCGCTCTGCTCGATCTCCTGCCGCGCCCCACGAACGCGCTCCTGCATCAGGTGTCGCACCTGCGCGAGAGCTGCATCCCGCTCCGCATTCCACTGTTTCAATTTTTGGTCGCGCGCCTGAAATATCTCGGCCCTGGCGGAACGCAGCTTGCCTTCATACACTGCAGTCTCGGCCTCAGCCGCTGCAATCGCACTACGCGCCTGCTCCACTGCACCTGAGGTACGCGCGCGGCGCTCTGCCAGCACACGATCCAGCGGACGGCGGACCAACAGACCGTAGGCCGCCACAAGCAAAATAAACAAGACCATCGTCGGCACAGAGCCGAGCACAAGTCCACCGAGTTGATTCAGTATCTGATCCATGAATGGGTTGGCCGAAGCCGCTTGGAAGTCCTGTCATCAGCCGTCTTACACAGCTGGATTGTTCCACGAAAAATGGTGGTTCAGATGCTGTGTGATAGTACGAGGTACATCTAGTTTTAGCAAAGGGTTTGCGAGGGTGTCAAACCAAACTGTGTCGATAGTCGGCCATAAGGTGCGATATTCGAACGGTGTATTTTTGAGGTTCGCCAACTTTGACTTCTGCTACAGATCCGATAGACTAACCAATACCACCCGGACCCTATTTTCTGGGTCACATAGGTCGCGTGATTGGGGACACCACCTCCGCTCCCCATCAGGCGGCCTATGCTAGTTAACGTAGCATTTCGAGCGAAAAGACTTCATCTCTAGAAGCTGTTTATAAAGCCTTGTCCCTACTCTCGCTCCCAGAACCTGCGGAACCGGTTGAGCAAAGAGGCCGGTCCCCGCGCCGTTACGAACGCCAGGTTTCCTTCAAAGTTCTTCTCATCCACAATCGCTCCAGCCTCCAGGGCGGCAATCACCGCGCCCTCCGACTGCGGTAGCCGAAACTTTCGTTTGATCAGCGGATCCGCCACCAATGCCGCATCGATTGCCGCCAGCAAATGGTCCAGCCCCTGCTTCTTCAGTCCTGAGACTGCGATGCTACCCGGAGCACCCATCGGCATCGCATGGTTGTCCAATACCAGATCGATCTTGTTCAGCACCTCGATCACCGGTTTGTTGGTCACGTCGAGCTCGCCCAGTACCTTCTCCACCTGCGCTTTCTGCTCGTCCACCATCGGGCTCGACGCATCGCGAACATGCAGCAGCAGCTCGGCCCGCTCCACCTCTTCCAGAGTCGCGCGAAAGCTCGTCACCAGCGTATGCGGCAGGTTGCGAATAAATCCCACGGTGTCCGACAGCAAAACTTTTCTGCGCGAGGGCAGCTGCAACTGTCGCAGCTTCGGGTCCAGCGTCGCAAACATCCTCGACGACTCCAGCACCCCAGCCTCGGTCAGCGCGTTGAACAACGTACTCTTGCCTGCGTTCGTGTAGCCGACCAGTGCAACCACCGGCACTGGCACAGCCTCCCTCCGTTGCCGCTGCTGCCGGCGAATGCGCCGCACCGACTCTAACTGCTCCTTCACATGGTCGATGCGAAGGTTGATCTTGCGGCGGTCGGTCTCCAGTTGGGTCTCGCCCGGTCCACGCGTTCCAATGCCGCCACCCAACTGGGACATGGATTTGCCACGTCCAGCCAGCCTTGGCAGCTGGTATTCAAGCTGCGCCAGCTCCACCTGCAACTGGCCCTCCCGCGTACGCGCATGCCAGGCAAAGATATCCAGAATCAGCTGCGTTCGATCGATGACCCGGCAAGGCAACCTGGCTTCGAGATTACGTAGTTGCGAGGGGGTAAGATCGTGGTCGAACAGCACCAGGTCCGCGCCGGTGGAGGCGATCACGCCCTCTATCTCGTCCAGTTTGCCCTGACCCACCAGAGTCGCCGGATCGGGCCGTGGACGCCGCTGAATCAACGTCGCGGCAATCTCTGCTCCGGCGCTGCGAGCCAGCTCTTCAAACTCGGCCAGGGACGCATCCCAGTCCAGATCAGCGACCCTCTGTGGGTCGTGACGAGGTGGGTTGTGGCGACTCGGCTCATGGCGAAGATCGTCCGCTCCGCTATCGTCGAGGGCCGAACCAGCCGTAACCTCCGCAGCCCTTCGCGCCATGCGCGCAGCCGAGGTCAACTTTCGCCGCTCTCCGGTAAACTCCACCGCAACCAGAACAGCCCGCTCGGCATGAGGTTGTGAGCGGTGCGCAGCCTCTGCGGCCTCCTGAGCCGCCACGAGACTTCGCCTCTTTGGCTTTTCGGCTGCGATCTTCTTCTCTTCGCTGGTCATTTGCTCGCCGTTCGGGCATTGACCATCCGCATGTGCGTCATTCCCAAACCAAGCCTAGTGGCCCTGCGATCCGGTCGCCTCATGCGCTGGCGCAGCGGCAGGGTGAACTCCCACCGGCTTACCCTCCAGCCGTGGCTCCGTATGTATTCCCGCACGTCCGCTGACCACCGTAGAGATCGCGTGCTTGAAGATCAGTTGCTCCTGGCTGTTGTTCTCCAGAAGAACCGAGTACTTATCGAACGACCTGATCTTTCCTGTCAGCTTTACGCCGCTTACCAGGTAGATTGTGATCGGACTCTTATCTTTTCGCACTGTATTGAGAAAAGTATCCTGAATGTTCTGTGCCGGCTTTGATTCCATGGTGCCGATCTCCTTACTCTCGCTAATTTCATTCCAACAAAAAAGATCCCGCCGTACTCCACCGAACTTCAGATCTTAACTTTAGACCCTGTCCCTACCGAGTTCGCAGTCAAGACTGTCAACGATACGACCATCTACAGCAAATATCAACCTGAGCAGCAAATATCAACCTGAGCGGCGAATATCAACCTGAGCGGCGAACTGCTGCAAACAAGAGCTGCCATCTGATGGTTAGACGCAACTCAACGTCCAACGACTGTCTCCATCTTCAGGATGACCGATATACCATGACGAATGTGACTACCAGCACCTCGCAACCCGTTCCGATGCTTGATTTTTCCCGCCAGTTTGCCTCCCTCCGGCAGGAGTTGCTGGATGCCATGGAAGCCGTCTGCCTCTCACAGAAATTCATTCTCGGCCCACAGGTCGCAAGCTTTGAGCAAGCCGCTGCCGCCGCCTGCGCCGTACCCCACGCCATCGGCTGCGCCAGTGGGACCGACGCCATCTGGCTAGCATTGGCGGCCGCAAACGTCGGGCCCGGCGATGCCGTCATCACCACGCCCTTCAGCTTCTTCGCCACTGCCAGCGCCATCCTGCGCTGCGGAGCAAAACCTCTGCTAGCCGATATCGATCCCCTGACCTTCAACCTCTCCGCCTCCGCAACAGAAAAAGTTTTGGGCTCCTCCGAGGGCGCAACCGTCAAAGCTATTCTGCCGGTTCACCTCTACGGCCAGTGCGCCGACTGGGACGCCTTCACCGTGATCAAACAGCAGCACAATCTTCTGCTCATCGAGGACGCGGCTCAAGCCTTTGGCGCAACCTGGAACGGTACGCCGGCCGGTGCGTTGGGTGACGCCGCCGCCTTCAGCTTCTATCCCACAAAAAATTTAAGCGCCATGGGAGACGCCGGCCTCGTCACAACGCCATCTGCTGCAGTTGACGATCACGCCCGTGTGCTCCGCGCCCACGGCATGCGCCGCCGCTACTACCACGAAGAGATTGGCTGGAACTCACGTCTCGACAGTCTGCAGGCAGCAGTGCTTGAGGTAAAGCTCCGCTATCTACCTCAGTGGAACCAGCAGCGTCGCGACCACGCCACCCGCTACGACCAGCTCCTCCGCAGCGCTTGCCTTACCGCCTCGACGACGGCAGAAGGCGTCGTGCTGCCCTTCACCAACCCTCGCGCCGGGCACGTCTTTCATCAATACGTCATACGGGCACCGCGACGCGACGAGCTCCGCCAGTACCTCACCGACCGGCAGATCGGCAGCGAGATCTACTACCCTGTGCCGCTGCATCTGCAGACCAGCCTCGCAAGCCTGGGGTATAAACACGGCGACTTCCCGCACAGCGAGGCTGCGGCCAACGAGGTGCTTGCTCTGCCCATGTATCCCGAGCTGCGCGAAGACGAGCAACAGACCGTGGTCGACGCCATCGCAGCCTTCTACGCCTGACAGTTCACGACCGCTCCCTTATTTCGAGCGAACTCCACGCTTGGCCTATCCTGACGTTGCGCTTTGGACACCATCCACGCGGGCCATTGCCTGAAGCGCGCTTTGCAGGGCAGCCTCCCCGCACTCCTCTAGTTTGATCTCGACCTGATGGTGGATACCATCGGACTGCTTTTCCACATTGAGCTGGAGGACATGCAGATTGATCTTGTGAAGCGCATCCAGAACACAATCAAGCGAAACAGCATTTGCATCATAGAGCGCGGTCACGGTCTGCTTACGCCATCTCCGGTCGAGCCGCCGCTCCAACGGACGCATGATGACGAGCAGGACCAGAGAGACTACCGTCGCGATCAGGGCCGCCCAATACATGCCGCCCCCAACCGCCATTCCAATCGCCGCAACAGACCAGACGCTCGCTGCCGTCGTAAGTCCGCGAATCAGGCTTCCATGCGCGATGATGGTTCCCGCACCGAGAAAGCCAATGCCCGTAACCACCTGCGCGGCGATTCGCGAAGGATCCAACACCACGGCCGAAGTGCCAAGAACATCTGCAAAGCCAAAGGCAGAGACGATCATCAGCAGACACGCCGACATCCCCACCAGCGCATGGGTGCGCAGGCCTGCGGAGCTTTCGCGCCGTTCTCGGTCCAATCCCACGAGGCTTGTAAGAACTGTTGCAGTGACGAGCCGCTCGGCTATCTCAGTCCAGGCAAGGGTCATCCGATACTCCGCTTCTAGAGCATAGTCCTATCTCTAAAAACTAAGCCGTGGTCGCACGAGACGCTTACCGCCGCTTTCTGCCCTTGCTCTCTTTCTTCTCCGCCTTCGGCTCGGGACGCGCCTCACCCGCCGCAGGCACGCCCGGCTGTAGCACTCGACGCACCAGATTGCTCTCCAGCCGATACGTCTTCAAGACGGTCTTGCCCGGCACGATGGCTCCGGTCACGGGATCTGGAACCACAGCGTCTGCATCCGCCGCCAGTACCCTGTAGCTGAAGGTCGGCGCTGGCAGAGAGGCCGCGGGAGCCTTGCCATAGGGATCGGTCGCCATCTTCACCTCGACCGGCAGATACCCTTCAATATTCTTATCTCGGAAGCCCGTCTCGTACCTGTGTTTCTTCACGTTCCAGGTAAACACCCGCACCTGGTCGAAGTCATACGTCAGTCCTGCCTGATAGGAACTCATCACAGTTACATATTCAGGAATATTCTTTTCATCCTGCGGAGCGTCTGGATCATTCACGGTTGTCAGAACGTAAGCCCCGACAATCCGCTGCCCTTCGGCGTACCTTGTAATCGCATCGGGAGCATCCACATCCATCATCCGGCTATAGAGCCAGCCCGTGTCTCCCTTGGAGTCGCGAACCAGCCACCAGTCTTCCATCACCGTAGCCGGCGGCGTCTCTGAACCGGCTTTAGCATTCTTCCCCTCACCGGCAGGAGCAGGCACCGCTCGCGTGCCCGGCGGCAAGGGCTTGGGCAGAGTAGCGCGCTTCAGAAGCTTGAGCTTTTCCCCCTCTGCCAGACGGTAAAACCGCTCCGTATCGCGCCCCGGACTCTCATGCAGATACACATCGTCGCGAACCACACCCGAGGCTACCGCTGGGTTTGCCTCATGCTGCTTCTTCAACGTCTCAAACTGATCGAAGATCTCCTGCGTGGCCACGACCTTCTCGTCGATCCAGCCCTGCTCACCCTTCTCCGTCTGCACCCTCACAAAACGCCGTCCACGTTCGAGGACCTGCAGCCTGTCGCCATTGCCCACGGTAGCGGTCCGGTTCGACACAGCCGCCACCCGGTCCCGCAGAAACGTCTGCTTTGCCGTCACATACACATACTGCGCCGAAGGCTTTGGCCGCAGCCGCGTGCACCCGCTCGTCGCAACGAGAAGATACGCCGACACCACCGCCACTCCCGTGAACCGCGCTACACTTCGCAAACAATCGAATTGTCGAAAACAGGAAAAAATAACCGAAGAACTCCGCCGCACAGCAAACACCACTCAGTCCATACTACTGGCCTTGCGGATAACGCAGCAAAATTCCAGGTAAATTCCGTGGTCTGTACTCAAAAGAGCATCCAGGCTGCTAATGCGTCAGTGCTACGGCGATCGCACCGGCGGGGTCAGTATCAGTCGCTGTACTGGTGACCAGGTCGAGCATGCCGAGAGTGTTGGGGTCGAAGCTATACATGGACAGATCCGGCGAACCGCCGGCAGCAGCAGCCAGCAGATAGTTCCCTTTGCTATCCAGTCCCAGCGACTGCACTCCGGCCCCACTCGCATAGGGCGACCCAGTCAACGGAGTCAACGTCAACGCCGCCACCGTCGCTCCTGGAACAATGGTGAACCCAGAGATGGTCCCATCCGTTCGGTTTGCCGCATAAACGAAGCTTCCTGTGCTGTCCAACAGAACATCGTACGTTCCCGATCCCGCAGCAAATGGCGAACCCTTCACCGCGGCTAACGCTCCATTCGCACCAATGCTGTACACAGCCACGCCGCCCTGCGTCCCGCTTCTGGCGATGTAGAGGTACGCCGTCTTACTGTCGACCGCCAGTCCAAAGTCGGACGTGGTCGTCGTCGGCACCTGCAGATTCGCGCTGCTCAGTGCGACCCCCGTGGTTGTATTAAATGTAAAGGCGACATCGCCTGCCGTACCCAGAGCGGCAAAGATCAACTGCCCATTCGGCGAGATGCGCACGGAAGACGGTGCCCATGTCCCCGAGAGAGTCGAATAGACAGCAGGCTGGTTGACCGAGCTAAGGGCTCCCGTTGTGGTGTCAATCTGAAATATATCCAGTTGCTGCGTCGTCCCGTCGAGCGCGATCAGCCACTGTCCATCGGGAGAGATCGCCATCGAGACTGCGAACACCCCTGCCGGCTTCGGGTTTGCCGTCGGTACAGTCAGCGACCCGTTGGAGTTGATCGCATAGAGGTAGATCCCGCCACTCGATCCCACATACAGAAAGGTATTGGTGGCGGTCACCACCATCGACAGCGGTTGATACGTCAGCGCCGTCGGCAGGCCCGTAATACTAGCCAGCGCTGCCGGAGTGGCCGGAACTGCAGGAACTGCTGGAACGGCTGGAGTAGTTCCAGTCGCCGGAACTGCCGGAACTGCCGGAACTGCCGCGACCGCCGGAACCACCCCAAGGCCACCCAGCGAACTCCGCGCAAGGTTCGCGACGTAGACGCTGCCCGTCGCGGTTCCACCACCGCCCGTGTTTCCACCGCTATTATCTTCAGGAACAAAAAAGCCGGAGCACCCCTCCAAAGTCAGCACCACCATCGCGGCCATCGCCACAACCCACCATCGCTTATCTCCCACTCGTCGTGCCATCTTTATTCCATCCTCTTATGTCTATCTTCATCTTCGCAGCACAATATTTACCCGGCTGCTAGTTCCATATGCACTCATCTATAATTCGCCCAATGTATCGATCGTATCTGCACTTTCTGAGCGTAGCCACAATTACCTGCCTGCTTCTCCCCACCCCTACAACGTTCGGCCAGCAAGCCCAATCATTCGACGCACAAACGGCCAAAACGGCATCACTGCCCCGCACGCTCGATCGTGAAATTCACGCTGACATGGATTTCCTCGCCGACGATGAACTCCATGGACGCGGCTCTGCCACACGCGACGAGCACATCGCCGCCCTCTTCGCCGCCGCTCAGTTCCAATCTCTCGGACTCGACCCCGGAGGCGATAACGGCACCTTCCTGCAGAAGACTCCGCTCCCCAACCCACTGCCCGCGCGCCTGCAGGAGCGTCTGTCGAAGTTCGAAGACACGCCCCGCAAAGAGACATGGAACGCCGTCGCCGTTCTTCGCGGCAGCACCGCGCCCAACGAGGTCGTGCTCCTCACCGCGCACCTCGACCATCTTGGCATCGGTCCCGCCGTCAAAGGCGACAGCAACTACAACGGCGCCGACGATGACGCCTCGGGAACCACCGCCGTCCTCACCCTGGCCCACATCCTCGCCACTGGTCCGCGCCCGCGCCGTACCATCGTCTTCGCCCTCTTCGGCTCGGAGGAGATCGGCGGCTATGGGAATCATGCCTTCCTCCAGCGTCCGCCCATGCCAATCTCCAGCATCATCGCCAACCTCGAGTTCGAGATGATCGGCCGCCCTGACCCTGCAGTTCCCGCCGGCACGCTCTGGCTCACCGGCTTTGACCGCTCGAACCTCGGCCCTGAACTAGCCAGACACGGAGCCCACCTCGTCAACGATCCTCACCCCAAAGAGCAGTTCTTTCGGCGCTCCGATAACTACGCCCTTGCCCTGCAGGGCATCGTCGCCCACACCGTCTCCAGCTTCGGCCTCCACAAGGACTACCACCAGCCCAGCGACGAACTCAGCACCATCGACTTCACCCAGATGATCAACGCAATCGCCTCCATGGTCGACCCCATCCGCTGGCTCGCCGACTCCACCTGGAAGCCGCAGTGGAACCCTGGCGGCCAACCCGACGTGACGGTGCCTGCCACCCCGAAGCCAGTGACCAAACCGCAATAGACAAAGATCCGGCCGTGTATTGAAACGGATCAAGCAGATTGAAAACAAGAGCGGCCTGCAAAACGCGCATATCCAAAGCGCCTGTATTCAATCCGTAAAATCCCGTTGATCCGTGGTCGATTGTCTGACAAATAAAGATGGGCAATCCTTTGCAGGATCGCCCATCTTCATTTACGTAACTGTTACGGTTACTTATGCGTGGGCCAGCTCTTCCTTCTTCACCTTTAATTTAAACTTACAGGCAAAATCTCAGTTCAGCCGTTCGCGCTCCGTCTTGCCGAACCGCCCATCCAGCGGCTTCCGCCCCTCAAACCCATCCTCTGGCGCGTACCAGTAGCCGATCTCCTTTTCGCCCAGCTTCCAGCAGAGCAGCACCGTCCTGCCATCCAGCACGCAGGGAAAGTCCAGCAGTCCCTGTTCAAGGTCCTTCACCTGCACGCCAATCTCTTCAATCTCGGCCAGGGTATCCTTGGCCTCCTGTACGGCCTTCTCGCGTTCAGCCCGCCTTCGCGCCGCCGCCGCAACATCGACATACATTCCGCCGGACAGAAATATTCTGTGGCTCAACTGCTGCATCTCCGCCTCGAACATACCGGCCCGCAACCCAGCTGTCTGCGCCCTGCGCAGCAACGCCTCCACTACAGGTAACACCGTCTGTGCCTCGCCCAACGTAAACGTCTTGCTCAATCTGCCGCCTTTCCCACAGAAACCTCCAACATACGGTCGAGCGCCACTCGCGCCCACTGCTTCACATCATCCTCCACCTTGATGCGATTGACCACACGGCCCTCCACCAGATTCTCCAGCGCCCAGGCCAGATGCTGCGGCGAGATTCGGTACATCGTCGTGCAGAGGCACCCTGCATCGTCGAGCGTGATGACACGTTTGCCGAGCGGAGCAAATCGCTTGGCTAATCGATTCACCAGATGAATCTCCGTGCCCACCGCAAAGCTCGAGCCCTCCGGGGCCTGCTCAATCACCTCGATAATCCGCTCCGTCGAACCAATCGCATCGGCCTTCTGGCACACCTCCCAGCGACACTCCGGATGCACGATCACTTGCATCCCAGGCTCTTCACGCCGTACGCGATCGACGTGCTCCGGCAGAAAACGCTGATGCACCGAGCAATGTCCCTTCCACAGAATCACCTTCGCCGCCTTCAGCCGGTCCGGGCTCAGGCCGCCATTGATCTGGTACGGATCCCACACCACCATCTCGCTCAGCGGAATCCCCATCGCGAATGCAGTATTCCGTCCAAGATGCTGGTCCGGCAGAAACAGAATCTTCCCTGCCCGCGCAAACGCCCACTCAAAGGCCCCGCGAGCATTCGACGAGGTACAGACCAACCCGCCGCGCTCCCCGCAAAACGCCTTGATCGCCGCAGCCGAGTTCATATACGTCAGCGGAATCAACCCATTCGAAGCCGTCAGCCCGGCGCGCTCCAGCGAATCCCAGCAGTCCTCGACCTGTCCGATCTCCGCCATATCCGCCATCGAGCAGCCGGCGTTCAGGTCAGGCAGAATCACCTGCTGCCACGGCTGTCCCAGCACATCGGCCGTCTCAGCCATAAAGTGCACGCCGCAGAACAGCATGTACTTTGCCTTGGTCTCCGCAGCCACCTTCGAGAGCTTATAGCTGTCACCGGTAAAGTCAGCAAACCGGATCACCTCATCGCGCTGGTAGTGGTGCCCAAGCAGAACCACATCCGTCCCTAACGTGGCACGCGCCGCGGCAATGCGGGCATCCATCGTGTGGTCAGGCTGCGCAAGGTAGTTATCGAGGGAACACGTATCCGAAACATTCTCTGCCACGGCCATAGCCGTCGCCTCTTCCATTAGTCCGTTCAAAGTACTCCGCCTTCAGTCTCATAAGGTCGTCTGGCATCGGCATGGCCGAAACCGTCATTTCGCCTCTGAGACGGGGATGTTGAAAGCATGCACTGCTAAGTTGCAGTGGATTCGCTGTGCCGTCCAAAATCGAACCTGCACCCAACCCACGGGGATGTTGCAACCCGTACCGTTCTTACTTCACTCGCGGCCATAACTGCCGCTCCTGTTTCATTGGACGCAAACTATATGTGAACGTCGCATCTTTATGTCACGCCTCAGTCCATCCATACCGCAGCTCTACTCTAGAAATCTTACAACAGCGTCTGAACCTCCATCCATTTGTTCCCTCACCGCGTAAGCCGTATCATGAGACTTACTTATGCCTAGCTTTCAGGACAGCGCCATACTCGTCTTCCTGGCCCTGATTCTCTTCGGCCCGAAGAAGCTCCCCGAGCTCGCCCGCCAGCTTGGCAAACTCATGGCAGAGTTTCGTCGCGCCTCGAACGAGTTCCGCATGCAGATGGAAGACGAGCTCCGCATCGCCGACCAGCAGGAGCAGCAGAAGAAGATCGCCGAGATGCAGGCCGCCGCGCCCATTATGTCCCTGGTCACCGAAAACACCATCGCCGCGCCCAGCGCAGAGGTGCCCACCGAAGACACTCAACTCGCTACGTCGACTTCTGAGCCGCTTCCCATCGCCACCTCCGGCGACCTCAATCTTATGCCTCCCTCCACCGGCCTACCGGTAAGCAACTCAGCGCTCACACCCGTCCTCGACTCCATCCCCCAAATGCCCGACACCGAGCCGGCGACAGCAGAGATCGCAGCAACCGAGGCGTCCCACCATGGCTGAGCTCGACCCCATCGACCGAGCCCGCGCCGCTCTCTCCGACCGCGCCGAGCTTCCCGGAATGAGCCTGATGGAGCATCTCACAGAGCTTCGTAAGCGCCTCATCCACTCCGTCTACTACCTCATCATCGGCTTTGCTATCGCCTACGCCTTCCACGTCCGGCTCTACGACTACATCATGGCGCCCTATACCGCCCTTGGGCTTGGCGGACTCAGCATTCTCCACCCCACCGACGCGCTCAATCTCTACCTCAAGACCTCCTTCGTCCTGGGCGCCATCTTCGCGAGCCCCTTCGTCCTGTATCAGTTGTGGCTCTTCATCGCTCCCGGCATGTATTCGAACGAGAAGCGCTACGTTATCCCCTTCATGTCCGCTACCGTCATCCTCTTTCTCGCAGGAGCATGGTTCGGCTACCACTGGGTGCTCCCCGGCGCCATGAAGGTCCTCATCCTCGACTTCGGTAAAAACTTCCACCCCCTCATCACCACCGAGGACTACACCAGCTTCTTCCTCGCAGTCATCCTCGGCCTCGGCATCACCTTCGAGCTGCCCGTCCTCATCTTCTTTCTCTCCCTCTTCGGCATCGTCGACGGCAAGTTTCTCCTCAAGCACATCAAGTACGCCATCCTGGCAATCTTCGTCATCGCCGCCATCATCTGCCCCACGCCAGACCCCTTTGGCATGTGCCTCTTCGCCACCCCTATGCTGGTCCTTTATATGATCGGCGTTGGCGTTGCCTTCCTCGTCCACCCCGACCGACGCAAAGCCCGAGAGAAGAAGCCCGCATGATCCTCATCAGTACTCCTCAAACTCGCTCCACTCATCGAAGCTCTTCACGCTCTCTGCGAACCACGCAGCCGAATAATCTGGGATTGCTATTGTCGTTGCTTGTGCTCCTGCTGGCAGCTACAAACCTGCACGCCCAGGCACCTCGCTTCAACGGCCAGACGGCCTACGGCCTCACCCAGCAGCTGTTACAGGTCGCTCCAAAGCGCTTCAACGGTTCGCCCGGCCATCTGAAGGCAGAGGAGTTCATCAAGCAGCACTTCGCCCCCGAAGCCGCCAAAGGCCTCCTCGAAACCGACACCTTCACCACCACCACCCCCGCCGGTCTCCAGACCATGCACAACTACATCGTGCGCTTCCCCGGCAAAAAAGACGGCGTCATCGTCCTCGCGTCGCACTACGAGACAAACTATCCCCTGCGCGACCTCAGCTTTTACGGAGCCAACGATGGAGCCGCCACCACGGCCCTGCTCATCGAGATCGGCGACGTCCTGCGTGCTCATCCGCCCGAGGGCTACTCCGTCTGGCTGGTCTTCGACGACGGCGAAGAGGCCGTCCAAAGCTGGACCAACTCAGACTCCCTCTACGGCACACGCCACCTCGCCGCGAAATGGGCCACAGATGGAACGCTCGCAAAGATAAAGGCCTTCCTGGTCGCCGACATGTGCGCCGACAAGGACCTGAACATCGACCACGACGCCAACTCCACCCCCTGGCTGCTCGACATGCTCAAGGTCGCCGCAAAGAACACCGGCCACTCCGCCTATGTCTTCAAAAACCAGACCGAGGTGGAGGACGACCATCTTCCCTTCAAAAAGCGCGGAGTCCCAGTCCTCGACATCATTGACCTCGACTACGGTCCCCCTACGGCGGAGCACCCGGAAGGCGGCTACCACCATACCGAGCTGGACACCCTCGACAAGATCAGCGCCCACTCGCTGCAAATCTCCGGCGACCTCTTCCTCGAGATGATCCGCCTGATCAACCAGCGTCCCTGAAGCCTGCAATGGAAACCGCGCCCCGAGGCCTGGAAACAGGCATCAAGAGCGCGGCTTATCCCAACTTTGCGTTTGTCCGTATGTTATTTGCTGCAGGTCTTCCCATGGTCTGCGTGGGCGCCCTTGGCCGTCGCATCGGCCTCCGACATATACGAACCCGCCTTGGTCTTGCCATAAAAGTCCGACCCATAGCAGTGATAGACGTTGCTCGAGGTATTCACCCAAACCAGACCCGGACCACCACCAGCTGCCTGGGGCCTGGCAGCTGCCTTGGACGCCGGCGAGGCTTTAGCCGGAGCAGCGGCAGGAGCTGCCGTCATCGCCGAAGGCGCTGGCGTTGCTGCAGGCGTTGGCGCTGACGCCGGTGCTGGAGTCGCAGGCTTCCGAGCCCGTTCGGCAGCTGTAGGCACGGGCGCAGTTGTAGCACCTGCCGGAGTCGCAGCCGCCGCATACCAGGTCTTCACGCCCTGGTGTCCGCGGCACGCGCCCGATTTGCTCGCCGCCGTCGAATACGTCCCGTCCTTACAAAGCCCGGTCGACCCAGCCGGCGGGGTCGCCTGAGCTACCGCTGCCTGTGCAACCAGTAGACCTGCCGCAAACGCAATGAAACGAATCGCTGTTTTCATAAGCACTCCAAAAAGTCAGATTTGTAGGAAATGGATGGTCAAATACCGCCAAATCCTACGCTGTCCCGTCCGGTGTGTCACCAAAAAGCTTGAATCAGGGCGAAAAAGCCGTTTTGTAACCCAAATGAGGAACAGACTACCGCCTTTGAGGGATTTCCACTCACCGGTCCTCACCCTACGCTGATCTCTGCCGATGGAGGTTAAACAATGCAAACACCAGCATTCCCTGCTTTACAGTCAAGGTTCAAAAGCTTCACCGGTCGCGGCTCTCAGCGCAGCTCCGCACCCGGCTTCTTCGCGAACCATGATGTAGTCGATGTCGTCCGCAGCCTCTTCCTGTCGTCCATTCTCTGGGCGATCCTTGCCGTCACGGTCTACGAGGTCTACTCGATGATCGTGAGCCACTAACCGGAACCCAGGGCCAGCAACACCGCCTTACGGAGCTTCCACAAACCGCGGCCGCTCTCTTCATCGCCGCGGAGCAAGCCAGCCGCCTTACTGTGCATCTTCCCCGATGCCCTGTAGCATCCAGATGAGATGCTCGGCCCCACCCTCATCAGCCATTGGATCGGCTTCCATGTCTTCATCCTCGCGCTCCTCGCGATAGAGCTGATCTACGTCCGCCGCCAGGGCCCGGCAAAGACTCACTCCACCGCAGTCGCCGCCACCATCCTCTGGGTCGCGGCCGCCCTCGCCTTCGCCCTCTTCCTCTTCCTCACCCTCGGCGCCGAGTCCACCACCCAGTACCTCGCCGGTTACGCCATCGAAGAGTCGCTCTCCATCGACAACCTCTTCGTCTTCCTTCTGCTCTTCCGCACCTTCAATATCCAACCCGCCCATCAACCCAAAGTCCTCTTCTGGGGAGTCGCCGGCGCAATCCTTATGCGCGGAGCCTTCATCGCCGCCGGTCTCAGCCTGCTCAAGCGGTTCGAGTGGATCAGCTATCTCTTCGCCGCCATCCTGCTCGTCGCCGCCATCCGCCTCGTCCTTCCCGCCGACAAAGAAAAAGGCACCCACTCCCCGCGCTGGATCACCTGGCTCTCCCGCATCCACCCCATCAGCCTTCGCCAGGACAAGTTCTTCGTCCTTGAAGACGGTCGCCGCATGATGTCGATCCTCGGCCTTACCCTCATCGCCATCGAACTCACCGACGTAGTCTTCGCCCTGGACTCCATCCCCGCCGTCCTCTCCATCACCCGCCATCCCTTTCTGGTCTATACCTCGAACATCATGGCCGTTATGGGTCTGCGCTCGCTCTACTTCCTCCTGGCCCACCTGCTCATCAAACTGCGCTTCCTGCACTATGGCCTCGCCGCCGTCCTCGCCTTCGCCGCCCTCAAAATGCTCTCAGCCCCCTGGCTGGAGATCGGCCCCCTTCTCTCGCTCGGCGCAATAGTAATCATCCTTGGGTCAACCATCCTCCTCTCCCTGCTTAAGAAAGACGAGAGTGCTCTTCCCGGATAAAGGGAATAACCCCAACAGAATCTGTAACTTTCGACAATCCATGGCTCGAACTGCAGCTTTCTGGATCCATCTCAAGCAGAAAAAGAAACGTTTTCGACTAAAAGAGAAATGTTTTTCCCTTTTTAGTCGAAAACTGGCCCTCTACAAAATTTTGGGAATAAACTTCGCAATCCAATTCCACATCTGAGTCGTTCTATACCTTCAAAGGAAAGACGGCAAAAGTCCGCGAAAACTATCGTTTCACCTAATCTGGACGCAAAAGTAACCTTTGGCGCGGTACGTGCAATTACTCATGCCATAAGGAGATACACCTATGAAATTGCTTGCAGCATTTCTCGCTCTGGTTACTCTCGCCTTTATTCCCGCCGATCTTCATGCCGACCCAATCATCTCTCTCAACACTGGCATTGTCTCGGATGCTCTCGTCGAAACCCCTGTACTTGGCGGCGAACAGTTCACCTTCGTCGACATCAACACGGATGTCTTTCAAACAACTGTCCAAACCTTCACCGCGACCTTTACCGACCTGCTTGGTGTCAACTTGTTGAACGTCACAGACGTCTGCGCTGAGGTCAACCTTCTCGCACCCGCGAACCCATGTAAGGGCCTTGCCTTCTCCTATACCGATGCTTCGTTAGGAGATGCGTCGTTGCTTAGTGAGCTAGGCACCGTGGGCCTTGACCTCAACGGTAACGTAGCGAACATTAACTTCGGTGCCAGCATCGGAGGAGGATCTGCTGAGGTTGGCTTCGCCAATCCTTCAACGGCCAGCCCCGTTCCGGAGCCCGGCACTCTTAGCCTCTTCGCGACCGGCTTGCTGGGTACCGCAGGCATCCTCCGACGCAGGCTCGCAGCCTAAGCATCTGCAAAAAACAGTCTCCAAGCAAGGCAGCTGGATATTTGGGCCGCAAAGCACCGCGGCCCACTTTTTCGGATCATCGCACCAGCGATCCCACCTTGCCCCATCTACAATCTGGCGTTTCCTACTGTGCGCCAACTAGAACTAGCGCCCTTCACGGCGACTCCGCCAGCGCAACAGCAGCACCAGCACAACCACCGCCGCCAGCCCCCCGCCAAACAATCCAGCCATAGCTGCAGCCAGAGCCGTCGGCCCTCCATGCAAAAAGCCGTTGACGCGCACATTGGCCACCTTGGCGTAAATGGCAACCGCCACCAGGCAAAAGCTGACCGTCGCGCTCCCAATGGCAACAACAACTCGTCGAAGATCCTGATCACGCTTTATCAAAGAACCTCTCCGCTCCGATGCCTTGATCCTGTCGTAGTCCAGAACCACTCCTACCCGTTCCCCGCGCCATACATAGCTTCAATCCGCGCGTCTCTCCGTGAAGATCCGCGGTCGATCATCTCTCTCACCCAGCGCCTAAGCCACAAACTCCAGCCTTCCCTGCTGCATCACTGAGTGCTTCGCCGCAGAATCATGCAGCGGAAAATCATTCCTGTAGTGCGCTCCTCGGCTCTCCTCGCGGCCCAGCGCCGAAGCCACGATCAGCTCCGCCACGGTCAGCAGATTTCTCGCCTCCACCGCCCGCCGAAACAGCCCCCTGGGCGTACTCCCGGCCAGCGACGTCAACCCGCGCTGCGCGTGGCGCAGTCCATTCTCATCGCGCAGCAACCCTGCATACTTCCACATCAGTGCACGCAGCTCTGCAATCCACCGCTCCGTCGCCGCCTCCGTGCTCACTCCACCAGCCGCAGCAGCCGGTGCATTTGCCGCAAGAACCTCGCCACGCGGAACCTCCGCAATCATCGTCTCCGCAGCTAACGCTCCGAACACCAGCCCTTCGAGCAGCGAGTTACTCGCCAGCCGATTCGCTCCATGCACCCCTGTACACGCCGCCTCTCCCGCCCCATACAGTCCCAGCAGCGAAGTCCTTCCCTGCACATCCGTCCTCACCCCACCCATCAGGTAATGCGCCGCAGGCCGCACTGGAATCAGATCCCTCCCCAACTCCAGCCGATAGCCCGCCAGAAACTTCGAGATCCCCGGAAACCGCGCCTGCAAATCCTTCTTCACATGCCGCATATCCAGATAGACCGGCCCATCCATCCCCTCCATCGTGATCGCCCTCGCCACCACGTCGCGCGGAGCCAGCTCCAGCAGCGGATGATACCGCTCCATAAACCGCTCCCCTTTGGCGTTCACCAGAAACGCTCCCTCACCACGCAACGCCTCACTCAACAAAAATCGCGGAGCCCCAGCCGCGCTGAACGCAGTCGGATGAAACTGATAAAACTCCATATCGCTCACCGCCGCTCCCGCCCTGTAAGCCATCGCAATTCCATCGCCCGTCGCCACCGCCGGATTCGTCGTATCGCTATACACCTGCCCCGCCCCGCCGCTCGCCAACAGCACAGCCTTTGCCTGCACCACACGCAACCCACCCTCGCCATCCAGCAGCGTCGCCCCTACGACGCGCCCCTCCTCCACCGTCAAATCAACGCTCGTCGTCCACTCCATCAACTCAATCTTTGGAATCTCCCGCACATGCCGCAGCAGCGACACCGCAATCTCCTTCCCTGTCGCATCACCATTCGCATGCAATATCCGCGACCGGCTATGCGCCCCCTCACGCGTCCGCATCAGCTCGCCGTTCTCCCGATCGAACGCCGTCCCCCACTGCAGTAACTCCTCTACGCGCTGCGGTCCCTGCTCGACCAGCACCGCCGCCGCCTCGCGATTCACCAGTCCATCGCCCGCCGCCATCGTGTCTTCCAGATGCAGCGCAACATCTTCCTCTCCACCCATCGCCACCGCGATCCCACCCTGCGCATAAGCTGTGTTCGACTCCGCCAGCTCTTCCTTCGTCACCACCAGCACCGTACCCGCCTCAGCCAGACGAATCGCCGCGCTCAAGCCGGCAATTCCTGCCCCAATCACAAGAAAATCAAACCGTTCCATCCTTCAATGCTACCGGAGTTTAGAAGCTGATGTCCTGGCGGACGGGCCCACTGCGCGTGGAGCGGCCACTTCGTGGCTTGTATACCTTTCTTGCAGCTACGACCTTTCGTGGTCCTCCCGTTGGTCGGAAGATAATGATCCCGACCAACGGGAGGACCATATCGCTTATCCTGCCCAGACCGGTGTACCCGCCACGAAGTGGCCGCTCCACGCGCAGTGGGCCCGTCCGGCAGGACAAAAATGCGTGCGATACGATGGACATACCGTGCCCGTCATCCCCGTCAACACGCCCTCCGCAAACTACAACGTCACCATAGCCTCAAACCTCCTCCGCACCCTCCATCCCCGCCTGCGCAAGCTAAACCCCGAAAGACCCTTCCGCGCCTTCGTCATCACCTCGCCCGACATCTGGGCTCTTTGGTCCAAGCCCTTCCTGGCGAGCTTCAAAGAGCCGCCCACCGTCCTCTTCCACCCCAGTGGCGAGTCTCACAAGCGCCTCAGCAGCGTCGAATCCCTCGCCCAGCAACTCTCCCTCGCCGGAGCCGACCGCGACTCGCTCCTCCTCGCCTTCGGTGGCGGTGTCATCGGCGACATCACCGGCTTCCTCGCCGCCATCTATATGCGCGGCATCCGCTACGTGCAAATCCCGACGACGCTCCTCGCGCAGGTAGACTCGTCCATCGGCGGCAAGACCGGCGTCAACCTCCTCGCCGGAAAAAACCTCATCGGCAGCTTCAACCATCCGCAAGCCGTCCTCGCCGACACCGACCTACTCCGCACCCTCCCGCCACGCGAGCTCCGCGCCGGCCTGCAGGAATCCATCAAAGCCGGCGTCATCTACGACGCCAAACTCTTCCACTACATGGAGCAAAACGCCGACGCCATCCTCAACACAAAAAAGAACGCCGACACCACCGCCCTCACGCGAGTAGTAGCCGCCTCCGTTCGCGTCAAAGCCGATGTCGTCAGCAAAGATGAAAAAGAGTCTGGTCTCCGCATGATCCTCAACTTCGGCCACACCATCGGCCACGCCATCGAGGCCGCCACCAACTACAAGCAGCTCCTCCACGGCGAAGCTGTAGCCTGGGGCTCGATCGCCGCCCTCAATGTAGCCCGCGCCCGCAATACCCTCACGCAAAAAGATACCGAACGAGTTACAAATCTAATCCTCCGCTACGGCCCTCTGCCACCCTTCAAAGCCACCGCCGAAAAACTAGTCGCCCTCACGAGCCGCGACAAGAAAAACCGCAGCGGCATCCGCTCCTTCGTCCTCCCCACCGCCATCGGTCGCACCGAAATCGTCCGCGACGTCACCGAAGCCGAACTCCTCACCGCCACCGAATCCATGCTTACCCTCATGCGGTGCCACACCGCAGCGCCGACGAAGAAGCACAAGCTATGAGCGCCCAGCCGAAACCCGAACACGAACGCTCCACCGGAGCCCGCCCCGCAGGCATCACCACCGAGCAGGACGCCGCAGCCAACGTCCAGCGGATGTTCGACACCATCGCCCCCGCCTACGACCGCGCCAACCACCTCCTCTCCGCCGGCATCGACCACTCCTGGTGGACCCGCACTGCGCGCCTCTTTCGCCCCGTCCTCCAGCACCCCGAGACCGTCACCCTCGACCTCTGCTGCGGCACCGGCGACATGACGATGGCGCTCCTCAAACATCGCCCCACAACTCCCGGCGCAGCGCCCATCCTAGCCGTCGACTTCTCCCACCAGATGCTCTCGCTCGGCATAAAAAAATTCGCCGCGCACAACGTCGTTGCCATCGAAGCCGACGCGCTCCACCTCCCCATCGCCGACGCATCGGTAGACCTCGTCACATCCGCCTTCGGCTTCCGCAACCTCGCCAACTATCACGAAGGCCTCACCGAGATCCTTCGCGTCCTGCGTCCCGGCGGCCAGCTCGGCATCCTCGAATGCAATCAGCCGGAAGGCCTCACCGGCGCGCTCTACAACATCTACTTCAAGTCCATCCTGCCTCGTCTCGGCGGACTCATCACCGGCAACGAACGCGCCTACAGCTACCTCAACGCTTCAGTCGAGCGCTTCCCTCGCCCACCCCGCATGCTCCAGCTCCTCAAAGACGCAGGCTTCACCAACCCCACCTGGACCAGCTACACCTTCGGCGTCGTCGGCCTCTACCACGCCACTAAAACCTAAGCGAGCATCTGGCGACGATGGTATCCTCCTCCCATCCCCACTCCACAACACGTCTCATAAATTCACTCCATCCATCGGCATCCATTCTTTAGCGAGTTATGCCTGTGACCCCACCGCCGTCCGTCATCCTCGACGATTCTCCCGAAGACGCCGAAGCGTCCAATCAGGCTATCGGCCGCACCGCCATGCGCAAGGCCACACTGCGCCTCATCCCTCTCATCGCCCTCGGCTACGGCACTGCGTTTATGGACCGCGTCAACATCAGCTTCGCCGCGCTCCAGATGAACCGCGACCTGCACTTCAGCGCCACGGTCTACGGATTCGGCGCCGGCCTCTTCTTCCTTAGCTACGCCGCTTGCGAGATCCCTTCCAACCTTCTCCTCTACCGCTTCGGCGCACGCCGCTGGCTCAGCCGCATCATGGTCACCTGGGGGTTGCTCGCCATGGGCATGCTCTTCGTCCGCACCCCGTGGCAGTTCTACACCATGCGCTTCCTGCTCGGCATGGCCGAAGCCGGCTTCTTCCCCGGAATCATCTTCTACCTCATGCAGTGGTTCCCGCCTCATCTGCGAGCCCGCGCTATCAGCCGCTTCTACATCTCGCTGCCCCTAAGCTCCGTCTTCATGGGATCCATCGCAGGCGCCCTCTTCCACCTCGACGGTCACCTCGGTCTTCGCGGCTGGCAGTGGCTCTTCCTCGTCGAAGGCCTGCCCGCACTTCTCCTCGGCATTGTCTTCTTCTTCTGCCTCCCCGACAGCCCCGCCCAAGCCCCCTGGCTCACCGCAGCCGAGCGCCGCTGGATCATCGACTCCGTTCACAACGATCCCTCGCTCACCGGTTCCCGCAGCCACTCGCTCAGTACCGCCCTCAGCGACTCGCGCGTCTGGCAAATCGGCCTCTTTCAGTTGTTCATGCTTGCCAGCTCCTACGCCTACACCTTTGTCGCTCCAGACATGGTCCAGCGCGCCACCCACCTCAGCACCACCCGCGTCGGCTTCATCATCGCCGCGCTCAACATCCTCGGAGCAGCCGCCATGCTGTGCAACGCCGCATACTCCGACCGCATCCAGCGCCGCACCCCCAACACCACCTACGCCCGCTACCTGCACATCATCCCCTGGGCCCTGCTTATCTCCATCGGATTTCTGGGTTCCGGGCTTTCAGCGGCATCGCTCCCCACCGTCGCATCACTCGGCCTCCTCATCATCGCCTACAACGCCATGCAGGGACCGCTCTGGTCGTTGCCCGCCAGCTTCTTCCAGGGCCGCTCCGCTGCCGC